>Ga0247611_10001231_pt1 | contig 46462 bp, 51 predicted proteins | sample 177DNAGHGhighgp2_FD_192422 | JGI IMG/M metagenome (GOLD analysis project Ga0247611, IMG submission 192422) | Sheep rumen microbial communities from Palmerston North, Manawatu-Wanganui, New Zealand - 1770 DNA GHGhigh gp2 | ecosystem: Host-associated > Mammals > Digestive system > Stomach > Rumen... | reverse complement strand
CCAAAAAAAATTAAAAATTATTTTTTTAGTTTGAATTGTTTTGTCCTAACTATTGAATTGACATTTTGCTCAGTTTTCAAAGATCATTTCTGCTTTTTTCAGAAAACACAAATAGTTTAACACTTTAAAGAAACGAAGTCAAGAGATTTTTCTGTTTTTTTAAAATATTTTTTTTTAACTACTGTCCTTCAACAAAAGCACCATTAATATACCAAAGTATAGAAACAAAGTCAATATAAAAAAACATTTTTTTTACATTTTTATATCAATTAGACTTAATACTATTATATTCATCATAATAACGATAATTCCTATCTTTATCAAAAACAATATATTTACTATTAAAATAACTTATTAGTTCTTCCATTGCATGATTAATAACAAGATCAAGTTCGTCAGAATAATTCATAATTCTTTTATGATATTTATACTCACCCTTATCCAATATCTTATATTCACCGCTCGGAAAAATTCTTAAATCTAAATCATAATCTATATATTTTATAGTCCCCTCTTCAATTATAAAAGGAGATGCTATATTACAATAATAATATACCCCATCTTTTTTTAATTGAGCAATAACATTAAACCATTTATCCTTAAAAAAATACATTATAGCTGGCTCCTTAGTTTTCCAAACATTTCCTTCCGCCTCAGTAACCTGTGTTCTATTATTAGCAAACACAATATAATCTTTTTTAAAATCTAAAACAACAGCCTCATCCCATGCCCGATGAATCTTACCATTATGTTTGTAGCATTGAATCTGCAATTTATCACCTATACAAATCTTTTTCATTTAATCGCCTCTAATAACATTATAAACTTTTTTATTAGAAAAAAAAAGCCCTATTAATTATAATAAAGCTTCTATAGCAGCCTGTAACTGCAAATCATTATCATGAACAGGATTCTCATAATAATCTTTATTAAAGTCAACTTCAATATCAACCGGTATCCCAACTTCATTAATCCACTTACCGCTAGGAGTCAACCATTTCTTTGTTGTAAATTTATACTGCTCACCACCAGGCAAAGTTTTCAACTCTTGAACAGTACCTTTACCATAAGTATGTTTTCCAACCAATTTAGCACCATACTCCTCACTCAATGCAGCAGCTAAAATTTCTGAAGCGGATGCACTTGCTTCATTTGTAAGAATAACAATAGGATAAGACTTAGTAACACTACCCCTAGAATAAGCTTTAACAACACCATCCTTATCCTCAGTTTGATATATAACATGACTAGAATCTAAAAACAAACCTAAAATATTTTCAACAGTAGTAAGATGACCACCAGTATTACTTCTAACATCTATAATTAATCCATCTATACCTTGTTTTTCCAATTTCTCAAGTTCATTTTTAAATTGAGAATAAGTATTATTAGCAAATATGGACATATAAATATATCCAATATCTTTGCCATCTCTCTCAAAGACATCACTTTCAACAGATTTTATAGTTACAAGTTCCCTATTAACAGTAGTTTCAATCTCCTCACCATCACGTAATAATACCAAATTAAAACTAGAAGAATTGCTATTACGGATCATAGAAACAAAATCAGAAGTACTTACACCCACTAAATCATTACCATCTATAGACTTAATAATATCCAAACTTCTAATATTAGCACGACTTGCAGGAGAATCATCCAAAACCTTATAAACAACTATATTATTATCATTATCATTAATAACTTCAACACCAATACCCTGAAAACTTCCTTCTAAAGTAGTATTAAAACTATTAGAATCATCAGAATCAAGATATGTTGTATAAGGATCATCAATAGAGCCTATCATCCCAGCAATTGCCTCATCAATTAATTTATCCTTGTCTAATTCACCATAATAATTATTAATAATATAATTATAATTATCTATAAACTTAGAAAGATACTCATCATTTTTATAAACAGAAATATTCTTTTTATCATACATAACCTTAAAAATAGATAACCCCAAAATAAAACCTATAATTAAAGTAATAATAATTAAAATAACAACCTCAGATAAACGAAACTGTTTTTTCGACATAACAGACTCTTCCATAAAATACCCCTTTTCTTTAAAATATAGCAATATAAATCAGAAAAAAATAATTACAAAGTAATTATTTTGTCATTCTACCTAACTTCCCTGATATCTGTTCGTTTCCTTCATATGTAGAAATAACCTTGCTGTCCTTAATCCTTAATAAAGCAGTTTGACTAAATTTAAAATCGTTTGCTTTTGTAACACTTAAATTTGACTTTTCAGAAATAAATGTTTTATTAAAAACATCATTAACATCCACATAATAATATGGAAGAGAATTATCTACACTTGTTGAATAATATGATAAATAACTTTTATATAAGTCAATATACCTATCATCTTCAAAATATACTAATACATAATATTCATCATTTTTCTGAGATAAAATATTACCAGCTAGTATTTTTTCATATTGAATTGTAGCTTCAACATTTTCTTCAGTATTATTAGAAGGATTATCCTTATCATCATTTTTAGTGACAAACAAAGTAATAACATAGAAAAGAGCAAATACCAAAGCAACAATTAAAATTAATATTAATAACTTTGACATTTCATTATCGGTAGAAGTAATTGAACTAGTCATTTTTTGACTATTGACTTTTTTTGCCTTTTTCATTTTTATCACCAAACACATTATAGCATAAAAAAAAGAAAATAGATATAAATTTAAATCTATTTTTCTTTTTTTTCACTCAAACTACTTTTGAATAGACGCAACCGTAAGAGAATTAGCAACATCTATCAACTGATCTTTATCAAGAGTATTTGAAACTAAATAATAAAGTGTATCATCATTAATCCATGTAATAGAAGATTCATCAATAACACCAACTGTATCACACAACTGCAAAGGCTCACCAGAAACAGATAATACATTTTCACCATCTGAATTAACAGTTTCCTGAATCAACATAAAAGGATAATCACCAGCAAAAGTCATAATTACTCTCTCACCACTTGAAACTGAAACCTTATCCTGAGAAGATAAAAAAGTATTTTGTGGAATATACATTGGATAAACAATATCATTAAGATGAGAAACATCTTCATCAACAATTGAACCAACAGTCATATTATTATCTAACTTAAAATAATCCAAATCATAATTACTATTATAATCGATATCATTAACACTAAACTTCAATTTCACAATACCATTAAAATCAAAAACTTCAACAGAAGAAATATTTTTATCCTTATCAAGATATATTTTTTGACTAACTAAATCCTTATTATTAGAATAATTAGTTTTTGTAGTAATAATAAAACCATTATCAACAACCTCAAAACTATACTCATTATCATTTTTTATATCATTCAATAAATTATGCAATAAATAACTTTGGGAATTATTATATGGCCACTCACTTTGAAATTTAAAACTTTTATTCAAACTTGGAGTTAAAACATATACTCACCAAAGTTTTAATTTTTTCTATCCTTATATATAGTGTGTTATTTTATTTACTTTCTATTTTTTCTTTATCATCGATATATTTATAATTTAACTGATTGTCTCTCGATATTACTGATTTACCTAAGTTCTTTTCAATATTATCTCTTGCGGATTTTGCTGCACTACCACCCATTTGTGCAATTCTTTTATTTTGTTCTAATCCTTGAGGTCTATGCTCTTTAGCAAGTTCTCTTGTTGCGATTTCACCTAAGTCTGTTAATGCAACTTCTAAATCAGTCATATTGTCTCTTAGTGATTCTTTACGAAGTCCTTTATATGCTTTATACTCACTTGCTTTCATGCCAGACCATTCTTTATAGATTTCATTAGTTAGTATTGCATATTCCTTATGTTCAGTAATGCCTCCGTCTTTCCATACATCAGTTAGTTTATGTCTGTCTTGGATACCTTTTAATCTTTTAGCAATCCATTCTTCATCATAACCTTTTGCTCTATATAAATCTATAGACCTTTGTGCAGATATTGATGGATCAAATACTTCATCAATTCTTTCACTACCTAGTTTGGCTAACCATTGTTTTACTGGTTCTGCATTTTTCGAAGGAATTGATTCGATAATTCTAAACATTTCTTCAATATCACATACATCTGTTAGACGATATTTACCATCTTGAGATTTCAATTTCAACTGTCCGATTTTTTCGGACACTTCATTTCCTTCTTGTTTTAACTTGCTTTTTAAGTCGCTCCAATATTTTCTCGGTCTATCACTTTCTGTTAAAACTCCAACTAAATCTACAATACTAATAAAGTATTTTTCCTGCTCTTTATCCCAAACAGTTCTTATTGTTTCGTTGTTAAATATTTTATTTATTAAATGCATTTTATCTTGTTCCATCTTTTATTCCCCCTTATACTAATTTAAATTTATAATATATATCGATATTTTTCTCTTCATCTATCTCTATCCTATCAATTAGTGAACTAATTAATGCTCGAGATGGATTTTTTATTTCTAAGAATTCTTTAATCTTATCTAGATAATAATTATCATTAGATGATTGATTATTTTCTAAATCAAATAACATCTTTTCATATTCTTTCTTTTTATTTTTTGACTCATTGATTTCTACTGTTAAATTATTATAGGTTCTTTTGTACATTTCTAAAGTTATATTTCCATCTAATTTATCATTATAACAAATATCTATTTTTTTATTAGCACTTTCTATACTATTTTCAAGTCTAAATATTTCTTGTTTGATATTATCTTTTTTCTTTTTTAATTTATCAGAGTTTTTAAGTATACTTTCTAAATTGTTTTCATCCAAGTACTTTTTAGCCATCCTTCTTAAACTATCTAAAACTAAATCTTCTATAATTTGATATTTAACTGAATGAGGTGTACATACATCTTGTTTTTTTCTTTTTGCCCAATAATTACAGTTACCATAAATTCTATGAACTAGTCCATATTTTTGTGTATCTTGCAAGTGTTCTCTAAAGCCAATAGTATGATGACAATCCTTACAATATATTAATCCCCTTAGTAATAATTTATCTGTAATACCATTTCCTTTTTTTCCACGATTCTTATTACTTTTGAACATAGTTTGAGCAAGTTCAAATGTTTCCTTATCAATAATAGGTTCAACTGCTCCTTCTGAAACAATCCAATCTAGTTCTTTTGTGTGTACTCTTTTTTTAGATTTATAGTTTACTTTTCTTTGCCTACATTGTGTTAGATTTCCAATATAAGTAGGATTTTTTAATATATCTCCCACTGTTCTAGTTGCCCATACTCCATAATGAAAATTATTTTGTCCTATCTTCATATTCTTTTGCATACTCGGTGTTGGTATTTTTTCATTAGTTAAAGTATCACAAATTTTAGTTAAACTATCTCCACTTGTAAACATATCAAAAATTCTTCTAACAATACTTGCAGAAACTGGCTCTATTTCTAGTTTATGTTTGTCTTCTTCATTTTTCTTATAACCATATGGAGCATAAGCACCAACAAATAGTCCATTTCTTTTTTTAGTATAAAGTGAACTTCTTAGTTTATTAGATATATCTTTAACATACATATCATTAAAAGCACTCTTAAATACTAACATATCGTTTGCTGAATTATTTCTACTAAAAGTATCTATTCCATCATTAACTGCTACATATCTAATATTGTTCTCTGGAAAAAATCTTTCAACATAATAACCAAACTCAATATGGTCTCTTCCTAGTCTAGATGTATCTTTAGTAATAATCATATTTATTTTTTTACTCTTACAGTCTTCAATCATTCTGTTAAATCCCGCTCTATCAAAGGTTGTCCCTGATACACCATCATCTACATATTCGTCCACAAATAATAAATCATTATCCCTAATATAATTTAATAATAAATCTCTTTGTGTAGATATACTACCACTTTCACCTAACCTTTCATCTTCCCTAGATAATCTTAAATATATTCCTACCTTATAGGTTGCTTCTGTTATCATTTATACTCCAATCTATAAGTCCCGGATTATATCGGTATTTATTATACCATTAATTTCGATACCCATAAACTCTTTATCTAGAAAAGATGTTAAAAAATTATTTATTAATTCATTAAATGTTACACCATTGTCATTGTATATATTATTTATCTTATAATTTTCTTTCATAGTGCACCTCTAATAATGTATATGCACAATTCTCATAATTATTTTGTATTATTTTGTTCATCATTATTTATTACATCGTCTTTCTCATTTATATCTATATAACATACTACATTCATTCCTTTCCATTTCTTAATCGTTTTATTTTTCTTCAAATTTTCGTTGTACTTCTTCACTTACTAAATTAGGCTCACATCTTTTACCATTAAAAACTTCTACATCATCTGTATCAGTTCTTATATATTCTTCTTTTCTTATGTTAAAAATAGTATTTAAGTTTAGAAGACTATCTGATACTTGTGTTGCAGTTATAAATCCTTTTATATCTTTGTTCTTATCAATATAATAGTTTAAATAACCTTTTATAAATACATTGTTTCCAATATAAAAATAATGTTTATATTTATTATAAATGGTTATTTGTTTTATATTATCTCAAACATTAGCAAATAAACTTTCAAAAGGGCTCTTTTGGGCTCAACTCTACTTCTATCTGGATGCATTGCAGGAGACATATTCTAATGGAATAAACAAGGACTTAATGTTGACAAGAAAAATTCAATGATTATAAAAAAAGGTTTTGATGATAGTACAACTTTATTAGTAGTTTACCATTGTTTATGTTTGGTATTAGTTTTCTTATTTAATCAAAGCAATAATGTTGTATTAAATAATAATTATGTAATTATAGGTACATTTATTATGACAATAATATTTGAATTTTTCTCATATTGTATCTTATATGAAGCAAAAAGAGATACTGCTAAATTATCGAATAATATGAAATAAAAAATAACCTTTTACCTTTTCGTTAGATTAGGTATTAGGTTATTTTTATTAAGAATGCGTGGCACGTTTCTGTTTACGAAGTAAATGAAAGTGGCGATAGCATTCTGCTTTTTATTTAAACTTGTTTAAAATAAAAAGGCAACATTACTACTTACACTAGTTTGTAGTTTATGTTGCTTATTGGGTTTTAAAAGGATCACCTTTTGCACACTATTCCTAGTTGGCTAAAAGCCGACTTGGTAGTGTGTTACTATCTTGTCTGAAAGATAGTCTTTTACAATAAATCATTAGTTATATTATTTCTTTGAAATTTTTGGACTTTATATTGTTAAAAATTTGACCATATAATCGTAATTTGTTATAATATTTTATATTTTTTGGGGTGGTTTATATGAAAAAATGTATTATATTAATATATCATCATTTAAAATTTGATTGCCTATTCTTTTAATAAAAAAAGATTGGAGTGATTAAAGCAGATAATATAGAAAATGAATTAAGAAAAAAAATTGTTGAACTCGCATTGTTACAATTACATAAACCATATGAGCATAATACATATGGACCGGATACGTTTGATTGTACAGGCTTTGTTTTATTCACATATTCCGAAATATTTAAGGTAATACATTTATGTTGTAATGGGTATGGAAAATCAACAACAACTAAATTAATGACCAGCATTTATGGAATATTAAAATTATTTGAAGAAGCAGATACAAATAAAGATTTAAGTGTTATCAAACCAGGAGACATTTTATTCTTTCATAGACAATCTATGAATGATACAATTCCTAAAATTGACAATAGATACCCAGGACATTGTGGAATCTATTTAGGTAACGGCAGATTTATTCATTGTTCAAGACCAAAAGGAGAAATTATCATTAGCAATTTTAATGAAAACGAATATTGGAAAAAAGTTTTAGTAGCAACAAAAGATATTATTTCTGATATTTTAATGGACAAATACGATATTATAATGCCTAATGAGTTTGGAAGAAGATTTACTGTTAGATATAAACAATATATGTATGGAGATGTACAAGGTATAACCGGTTTTAACATTGCCCAACACGGATGCGGACCTACTACTATAGCCACCATTTTATCTAGCTTAGGCTATAAATTAACACCTGAAGATATTGCTAAAAAAATGCTACTAGATGAATATGGAAATCAACTTGATTTTTATAATGACTTATCAAAAAACAGAAGAGGAACAAGAGATATTGGATACATATATTTACTAGATAAATTAAGAGCTGAGCAAATTTGTAACATTGAGTATACATTAGTTAAAGTTAGCTATGAACACCCAGAATTAAAAAAAGAACAAATTCTAGATATGATTATACATGAATACATGGCAATGATTTGTGTAGGACCATGGAATGATAATTATCCAAGAACATTTTCAAGTGGTGGTCATTATATAGCTATCACAGGTGTAAATAAATCAAATAATGAATTTTATGTAGCTAATCCTAATAAATTAGGAGATGCACAAATTGATAAAACATTTTCATACAATACTATCATATCTAATATGTACACTAATAGTTTTGATTTTTTAATGATTAAAAATAACAAAACTTTAAAAAAGACAATATAGTAAAAGAGTATTAGTTCAAAATACACTAATACTCTTTTTAAATGTTTTGAATAGAATATCAATCTCCCTACACTAAAAGTACAGGTTGGTTGATAATATGGAGATGATTCACTTAGTTGCTAATATTCTCCCTTTAATTTTTTAACTGTTGTTCATCGTTATACTCAATATAATAGAAAATAATGATTTGCTTATATTTTTCTAACTAATGTTTTACCTTCTTTAAATTTACAATCTGATGAGCAATCAAAATCAGGGAAAGTACATCTTGCACCATGTGAATATCTTTCAATATCTTTAGCAAGTGGACTATTAGATTCCTCTAATGCTTTTTTATATTTTAATAAAGTATCTCTTGTTTGTAACATTATTTCAAGTTGTGCAGCTGAACACAATCTTTCTTTGCATTTTAGTATGAAATCATCATATTTTCCAACTTCACTAATTTTTACCAATTCACCTTGTGGATTTACTCCTCTAACTATTTGCATATCTCCAAGCCATTCATCAACTAGCATTTGATCATCAGCAATAATTGGTGGTATAAAATATTCTTTTTCATCTAACATTTCTAATTGGTAATCTAATGTTCTATGTCTATGAGCTTGTGCATATTGAGCAAAAGATCCTTTATATAAAGTTGAATATACATCTCCAAAATGTTCTTCTTTTTTATCTAAATCTTTTCCAAATATTGATAGACTTCTATATTTTTCATTTTTTAATAATCCATCTTCAAGTACATTAAGATTTCCAAGTTCATCAATTAATTCTTTCATAGAACAAGCTAATTTCTTTTCAAATTCATTATTCATATCAGCATTTTCAATATAATTTTGCATCCAAGAAGCAATATAATTAATTTGTCTTAATGATGTAGAATAAATCATTTGAGTAGGCATAAATACTGTAACTAAATATCTTGCATTTTCTTGTGCTAATTTTTGAATCTTAGCATCATTATAAATATATCCATATTCTGATTTTATTTTTACTTTGAATATATCAATCCATTTATTATAAAGTTTTTCTTCATCATCTGTAATTATTGAACCTTCTTGTCTCACAACTGGTGTATATCTTGCTGATTTTTCACTAGTTGTATATTGATGTTCATTATTAAGAACCATTGCTAATATTTTTGGCAAATTTTGTAAATTAAAACTAATCATAATATGATCATAAACACTATGATGACCATTGTTTAATGTCATATCAACCCTACGCATGGTCTTTTCTTCTGGTTCATTTTCTAAGTGTGCAAATCCCTCTTTGTCATAGCAAACACCTGCAATTTTACCAGATAATTTAATTGCCTCTTCTTTGTTAAAAGTTCCATCTGACTTTAAAAATTGGTTAGGCAAAATACCAACTTTAATTTGTGTTTTTTCCATGTTTTCCTCCTAAATCGATGTTTTCCCTTTTTACCCTTTTGTCATTACATAAAAATTATAACATATTTTTTGTTATTTATAATCAAAAAACATTACTTTTTTCAATAAATATATTTCCATAATAAATATTGCAAATATAAATCTTCTTACATATTTTACTTATATATGTTTTTAATTAAATAAAATGTCTTTTTCAATTTTTCTTGGCAATCACTCATTAAATGTTGATTAATTTTGGGTAACTCTTCTTCTATGAATTCCCTATTATCTATATAAGACTTATATGATATTTCTATTTGTATTGATTCACAATTTTTATAAGCTCCATATTTTTTAACTATGTATCCACCTTTATAAGGAAGATTATCACTAACTATAAAGCCATTATTTGTAAAACAATCTTTAAATTTATTAAATAGTTCTTTACTCATTGTTTTATTATTATCATTTCCAAGTACTATATCTACTCCAATATCTTTTCCAAAACTATGTAAGTCAATTAAAAAAACTTTATCAAAGTACTTTAGCTTTTTGTTTATTTGTTTTTGTAATTCATTATGATATTTTTGGTAAAATTTATCAATTCTGTTATTCAATTCATCCTCTGTAGGTGATATCTTATATATATCTTTCAAAAATGTAGTTTTCATATATATTAATGATTTTGAATAGATTTCTTTGTTATCAAAAGATAATTCACGATTTGGATCAATAACATATCTATTTATATTATTAATTACAACCGTAAACCCTAATTCTGTTAAAAATGAATATAATTCTGATAAATACCAATCGCTATTTGCTAATGTTATATTATCGTTCATATTATCATTCATATTTTTAGTTAAATATAAACCACTATGTGGGATACTGATAACAAATGGCAATTCATTATCATTATCATTTATTACATCAATGATTTTTATACTATCATTCAAAATTTTTCTCATACTATCACTAATCCTCAATCTTTATATATATAATATCACAATTACTAATACAAATATATAATAATCTTAAATAATTTTAAACAAAGGCTACCCCATTTTTTTTAAATTGAAATGAGTTTTTATTTTTAGCAAAATTTATAAAGTAATATCATGTTTGATATTATGACTTTTCCTTATTTTACAAGATTTTTTGTTATCTATAATATCACTTAATATATTGAATTATATCATTTTTGCAAGTGTGAAAAGTGTTTTTGCACCACTTTTATGTTAGATTTAACCTTATAAATCAACGGTTTTAGCTAAAAAATGGTGCAAGTATCTTATCCTGTTTTATAAATTTATCTACTTAATCCAAAATCATTTCTATCATATTCATCACAATCTCTAACTGGTTCTTTTAAATATTCAGGAGCACCTATATATTTAAATAATTCATCCTGCTTAGTTGTTCCTCTAGATATACCTACTACATCATTTGAATCAAATTCTCTATTATCATAAAAGTTCTTAACTGTTTTTGTAGTTTCTTCTTTTGTATATTCATTACCTCTTTTTAGAAGTTTCCTCAAATATTTTTTTATCATTTCATATATTTCATTTAATCTATCAAGTAAAGTTTTATTTTCATCTTCTAGCTTTTTATTCTTTTCTTTTAGACTATTAACTTCTTTTTGATATATTTGATTCTGTTTTTCTAGTGTTTTGTAATTATATGCAAAAGTATTAACTTCATTAAAAACTCCTTCTAATTTAGGTTGTAATTCTACTACTTTTTTAGATTCATTTATCACTTTATTCATACTTTCAAAGGTATCTTTTTTTACTTTTACATAATCCTTATCAACAATAAATGTTTGTTTTGTAGTTTTCATTTTTTCTTCAAATTCATTCAACGACTCATTAAATATATCATTCTTAACACTTAATTCATGAGTTAGTTTTCTCGTGATTTGTTTATATTCTTTTAATTTTATATGTTTATTATCACTACCTTTTATTCCTCTTTCTAAGTCATAACCTGCTTCAGTTAGTCTTTTATGATACAAGTCTTGTAAATGAGATAATTGTATCTTATCTTTGATATATTGTTTTTTAGAAATAGTATATCTTTCTGTATTAGTTCTTTTATCTAACTTCTTAACAAGAGGAACAACTACACAATGAACATGAGGTGTCTTTTCATCAAGATGCACAACACTGTGCAAAACTTGTTCTTTCTTATAACCTAAATCTTTATAAATAAACTCCATACAAGTATTGGCCCATTCTTTAATTTCTTCCCTATTCATTCCATTAAAAAATGAATTAGTAGCAGTAAATACTAATTCATCAGCAACACAATTCTTTGAGTTATTTAACATTTCATGAAAACTTTTTTGTCTAGATTTCCTTTCTGTTTTCATTCTTTCATCATGTTCCTTTTTATACTCTTTTGTTAATTCATCAAAGCCTTTAGCATATTTAACATTTAATGGAACAAGTTCTATATTATTTTTACTTAACTCTATTTTTATATCTTTATTTGAGTGGTAAGCTTTCTTTTCTCTTTTATTATGTGATCCTATTTGTGCTAAATCATATAATGTCATAATAGGTTCACTCCTAAATATTGCATAATTTAAATTCATTTATCATTTCTCCTTTCTAGAATTTAAAAACAACCACTACTGGTTGTTAATCTCATGCTCAACATTTTTAAGTTTTTGTGATATTTCTGTTGTATTATTTAATACAGAAAACCATCTCAAACAATTAACTTCACTTCCAAATTTTTTTGAATATCCATGTAATATTGCATTTCTATTATATGGTATTTTAAAATATTCTTCAGGTTTTTCTTTGCAATCTTTTAAAATTTTATTTGCTTTTATTAAGTCATCATCCTTAATATATTGAGAAAATAATAAATAATTAGTTTCTTTTTCTTTCATTATTTGTTTTTCTAGTAACTTCTTTCTTACTTTATATTTCTCAGTAAAATCAATATACTCAAATTGATTATTATTTATAATTGATATTAAATTTATCATTGATAAGATACATAATCTATATCTACGCTGACCATATAATTTATAAATTTCATTAATAATTCTTTTATGTTCTGGATAAATATCTAAAAGAATCTTTTTATTCTTTTTAATATCGATTCTAATACCTTCCTTAATTATTTCTATTTGTTTTGTTTGATTCTTCGTATTTAATAATTCTTCATACTCGATGCATGTATTCTTATATGGATAAAAACCATTAGATAAATACCTAATAGCTATTTCCTTAAATATCAAATCATATTGTGACCAATCAATTTTTTTAAATATTTCGGTTATACTAGAAAAAGAACTGTTTATAATCGGATTATATGCTTCTATTATCGATTTTGTCATTTCTGTTAGTGGTTTAACCATTTCTTTAAGTTTTGTTCCTGTTTTTATTAATTCTTCGGAACATATTTTTGCAATATTGGCATTGCGTTCCGCAAGTGATTTTGCTGCATCAATTAAACCCTTACTAATTTCATTAATAGAATCCAAGTTTTTTATATTAAAATTATCTAATGGTTCATCTAATGTTTTTCCAAGTGTAATATACCCATCTATATGTTTATTATTATTGTATTCCTCCATAAGTTTCACCCTATAAATCATTATACCATTTAAAAAGTAAAATCACCTATGACTCTTTGCAAGCTTTATTGCATATATTTATCATCCATTTACTTTTATACCTACATTATTTTGTTTTGTGGAACAAAAGTAAATTTATTATATTAAATAAAAATTTTATTATAAATAAAATATTATTTCCAAAAATTTCACCTAACAATAATCCAATTAAAGTATACTTTAATGCAAATAGTTTACACTAATAATAATTATCTATCTATTATATTACTTTTTTTAAATAAAAATAAAAGAATATGCTTTTTTACATATTCTAGTTATACATAAGAATAATATATTGATATAATCCCAAACTTAATACTTTATAAAAGTTGTAAACTTTTGTGTGTCATAACATAAACACCATCATCATTTCTCAAAATAATTTGTTCATGATTATTAGTTTGATTTTTTAAACTAACTCTAAAATTATTATCTTTCAAATAAACAACATCAACATCATATAAATAACTATTCTCATTATTAATAATTTCTAATACACCAGACAAATGATAAGAATCTATACCCTCAATTTTTTTAGTTAAATCCTTTATAACAGAATCACTATCATCTTTACCACACCCTGTAAAAAATAAAATACAGAAACTTAAAAAAACAAATCTTTTTAAAAATTTCAAAATATCACCTCAAACACTTTCAATAAATTATATTTATAAAAAAAACAAATATGAAGAATAAATTAAAAAAAAATGTTTAAAATAACTAATAAGTAAGAAAGGGTGAGAAAATGGAAACTTTACAAAAAACATGTTTAGTAATCACAATAATTGGTGCTCTTAATTGGGGACTAATAGGATTACTAGATTTCAACCTAGTAGACACATTATTCGGTGTAGAATCAATGCTATCAAGAATAGTATATACACTAGTAGGAATATGTGGAATTATAAACATTGGAATATTACTAAATCATATAGAAACAAAATAGACTACACAAATAATATGCGTAGTCTTTTATTTTTATTTTCTAGTAATTTTTACCTTAACTTTCTTAGTCTTAGAAACATATTGAACTCTAGTATCGCTTCCCTCAACATTTACATCAACTTCATGTTCACCTTCACCAAGACCAGATAAATCAACATAAGCAGAAATATTGTCAGAACTTATAGGATCAATAACAGAAGAAACGCCTTTAACATTAACAGTTACAAAACTATCTTCAGAACTTGCAGCACTTACTTTTAAATTTGGATCCAAATTTCGAGTTTCAATAGCAACATTACTAACATCCTTATCAGAAACACTATCAAGTGAAATATCAACAGTAATATTATTAACACTCATAGACTTAACACCAATAGGCTTAGATATTTCTTGCTTATACTGAGTATCAGAAGATAAATCAGTAACATCAATCTCAACAGGAATAAAATTTAATCCTTCCAAACTAGATGAAGTACCATAAACAGTTACCTTAGACTCACTCATTTTAATATTACTAATTGCTTTACCAAACGAAACATTTCCAACAGGAATAACTTTTATAGGCAATTCCTTAGAAGGAGAAGAAATACTAACATTTATATCGACTTTGGATGGAACTAATTCAACATCAACAACGTCACCCTTATCATCATAAGCAACAAGAGGAACATCCTTAATAACACTAGTTCCAATATCTTGACTAGCAAAATTATTAACATCAGCTAAAGCTTTGACAGAAGCAACCTTTTTAATCTGCTTGTCAGATCCCTTAATAACAACAGAATCGTCATCAACACCTATATTATCAATAATAAGCTTATCATTTAACTTATCTTTATTTAATATATCAATACTAAAAGTAGACGCACGTGAAACCTTATTATAAATAATAACAGTCGCAAAACTTGGATTAACCTTATAATCAACAGATGTAACACCCTGATTATACTTAAATAAGACTTTATGAGTACCAGCCTTTAAATCAGTCAAATCAACAGTTACATCATTAGTACGAGACTGTTTAGCAATATATAAATTAGCCTTATTACCAATTAAAGTAATATCAACAGTATCAGGCAAACCCTCAATAACATATGCTTCTTCATTATAAATAGCCTTAACAGGTTGATTAGATAAAACCTCAGCATTACTTTCAGAATAATAAATAATCTTCTGATCAATAACAATAAAAGTTACAATAGCAAGAGCAAGAGTAATAAAAATTAAATTATTAGTTTTAGACAAAAACTTTTCAAACCCCTTACCACTTCCATTAAAATGCTTAGTAATGTTTAAAATGAACTTAGTAACAGGAATAACTATAAACTTATCAAAAAGATTAAAAATTGAAGAAAAAAACTTTTTAATTAGATTCATTTTCATCAGACAATTCCTCCTCTTCTAAAATCATTTTTTTAGGTCTTAATTCATCTAACAACTTTAACTTAACCTCATCAATACTCAAATTATAAAATAATTCGCCGCCAATAGCTATAGATAAACGTCCAGTTTCTTCAGAAACAACTAAAGAAATACTATCCATTTCCTCGGAAATACCCAAAGCAGCCCTATGTCTTGTACCTAATCTCTTACTAATTTTAACATTATCACTAGTAGGGAAAACAGCACCTGCACTAGTAATCTTATCACCTTGAATAATCACACCACCATCGTGAAGTGGATTATTAGGAAAGAAAATAGAAATTAACAGTTCACTAGAAATATCAGCATATATCTTTTTAGATCTATTAATATAATCATTTAAACTATTATCACGTTCAAGAACAATCAAAGCACCTATTCTATTTTTACGCAAATATTCAACAGCTTGGGCAATTTCATAGACTAACCTCTCACGTTCATCTACAGTTAAAACCTTATGCCTTCCCAATAACTGACTTCTACCCAACTGTTCCAAAACATTACGAATTTCAGGCTGAAAAATAATTATCAAAGCAAGAGGCCCCCAAACAATAACATAATTTAAAAGATAACCAATAGTAGCTAAACCAAATAAATCACTTATTACCTTTAAAACAACAATAACCAAAATACCCTTAAAAAGTAATACCATCTTGACATTCTTACGTAGATTCTTTAAAACATAATAATAAATCATCCACACAAGTAAAACATCAATAAACTTTTTTACAAGACTAATAATACCATCCACAGTCATAAACATACCTCCTTATTATAAATAAAATTATACCATAAAAAAAAATATTAATAAACCCACTTTTTTAAAGCAAATATAAAAATCCTTATAAAATAAGAAAAAAACTAGGTAAAAAAACCTAATTAAAATTTCCAAATATCCTCACTAGTAGAACTATTATCAATAGCAGATGATTCTTCTAAAGTACTATCTGACGAATTATCAGTATTATTTAAGAGGGAAGCATCATTATTCAAATCATTATAAATAGAAAAAGCAAATTGATTACTATCCTGAACATCAGACTCAGTCTCATTATCAAACAAATGATCACTATTATACTGATCAAAAGTATTACTACTATCAGAAACTTCATCAGAAGAAGTAACAACATTATCATTAACAACTTCATTATTATCAGCAATATCCAAAGATGCATCAAGACTAGGATTTTCAAAAATCTCATCAGCTGGCAAATTTTCCTGTACCAATTCAAATGTTTTATTAGGAACACCTATATTATCAATAGGTGAAACATCAACTTGACTTGAAGCATCACTACTAACAATATCATTATTATCAATATCAGAATAATCAGCAGCAGAAAAATCTAAAACATCTGAATCATCTGTATTACTATAATAAAAATTTTCATCATCATTTTTAGAATGCTCTTTAACAATACTCTCATAATTTTTCTTCTCAAGATCCTCTAAACTCAAATCAATACTTTCAAAATCACTAGAATTAAAAGGCCCACTAATTCCTATATCAGATGTATAAGAAACAGAAGAATTAACATCATAATTGTCTACATTATTAACACCTAATCCAGATTCAATAGAAACTAAAGAATTATCTTCAACATTATTCGCCTCATCAACTTTATTTTCTAAAGTGTCAACACCTAATCCAGACTCAATAGAAATCAAAGAATTATTTTCAATAGCACTTTTATCATCAACATTACTATCCTTATTTTCTACAGTATTACTCTTTTTGGCATTTTCACTTTTATCAGCAAAATACCCAATAACAGCCAATAAAATAACTAAAAAAACACCAAAAAAGAAGCCACTATGATTAATAAAAAAATCCATTACAAGCCCTCCCACTTTTACTCTTAAAATAATATTACCACAAAAGAAACATTTTATCAAGAAAAAAAAGATTAATCTCTTTCAAGATAATCTTCACCCTTAAAAGGTTCATCAAACAATAAATCCCTATAATTTTGTTGTCTTAAAACTTCATATATACCAATAGCAACAGAATTTGATAAATTAAGAGCTCTGATATTACTGTTCATAGGAATACGCATACAACTATCTAAATAGTTCTTCAATATTTCCTTAGGAATACCAGTACTCTCCTTACCAAATATCAAATAAATATTCTCAGAAACATCACTAAAATCAAAACTAGTATGAGGCTTATGACCATACCTCGTAAAAAAATAAAACCTACCAGAATTCATACTCATAAACTCATCAAAATTCTTATAGACAGAATAATTACAATGGTCAATATAATTTACACCACATCGCTTAATACTCTTTTCATCAAGCTTAAATCCCAAAGGTTCAATCAAATGTAAATGAACACCAGTCCCAGCACAAGTTCTCATAATATTTCCAGTATTTTGAGGAATCTCAGGTTCAAATAAAACAACATTAATCATAAAAACCTCCTAACTCAACTGATCATTAACTTCCAAATCATCAATAGTAACAATAGGTAACTCTATCCCCTCTTCAATACATACTTTAGCAAACTTATCACGAAAAGCACTAAGTTCCTTTACAATACTGTCAGGATAAATTCTCTTACTATTCTTTATGGCATTATAAACATCAATAATAGTAACTTCACTTCTGTTATCAACTAAAGCCATAGAAAATGCCTGAGATAAAACAGAAAAAGCAACATCTGGATACATAGCAGACAAACCATAAATTCTTTTAAATTCACTAGTAGCACTTACAATAGACTCAAGCAACATGCTTACAATATAATTGTTATACTTAAATTTAATACCAGTTTTATGTTCAAACTTAGGTAACGACTTAAGCAAAATTTCAACAGTAGTAGCTTCATCTGGCTCAGCAACATCAATACGATCAAAACGTCTTAAAAAAGCCCTATCACGAACAACATAAGTCTCATACTCAATAGTTGTTGTAGCACCAATAGCCTTAATATCACCTCTATCCAAACTAGGCTTTAAAATATTAGCCAAATCAACAGGGCTTTCACTATTCGCACCTACTAAAGTATGAACCTCATCTATAAACAAAATTACATGACTCATACCCTTTAACTCATCCACCAACAAATTAATATTAAGCATTTCCTTACCATCAATAACGATCTTATTCATTAAAGAAGAAGAATTAACCTTAAAAATCTTATAACCCTTTAACACATCAGGCACAGAATCACGTTGAATCAAATAAGCAAGTCCCTCAACAATAGCAGTCTTACCAATACCAGGCTTACCAACAAGCAAAGCAGACTTATCAGGAGCAAGCAAAACAATCATTAACTTCTTAATCTCTTCCTCACGAGCAATCGCAGGATTAGTAACATACTCCTTACTAGTCAAATCTTCAGCAATATTATTTAAAATAGAAAAACTCTCCATACTATTCACCTATATATCCCATTCTTTTATATGCATCAACCACATTACTAAAGCTTTCACTACCAACTAAACGATGATAAACAGAAGTCTGCAAACCATCCTTAAAAAAAACCGTAGTAGGAGTACTTTTAAAATTAATAACAGAACTAAGCTTATTAGAATCATCCTCAGATAACTTAGAAAGATCAATATAAAAAACCTCTACTTGATATTTCTTAATAAAACTCTCCATTGTAGGTTTAAAAACAGAACAAGCACTACAAGTAGAACTTCCAATAACTAAAGGAAAAGACTTCTTATCATCAACCATTCTATTAAATTCATCATAACTTATTTCAGTATATGTAGATAAACTCTTAGATCCACATCCAGTCAATAATAATGTAATACATAAACATAAAACAAAAACAAATTTCTTCATAAATCTCACCTCACATACATTAAATATTATATTACAACAAAAAGCAAAAAAAAAGAGATTTTAAAAAATTTAACCCCTTTTATAAACAACAACTTGATCAGGCTCTAAAACTAAATCAACATTTTGACTAAAAATATCATTAATAGAACCACCTAATCCATTAGAAACAAAAGACAAAGTATCACCAGATTTAGTCACATAAATAGAACTATCAAAATTTGGAATCATTAACTCTTGACCAGGATAAATATAATCCCCTTCCTTTATACCATTAATTAAATATAAAGTATCAACAGACTGATCAAAATCCCCCGCAATAGAATAAATAGTATCGCCTGATTTAACCTTATAAGTAAAATAATCACCATTATTTGGAATAACAATCATATCACCAACATTAAAATCAGAAAAATCAAACCCATTCAAACGAATTAAATCATCCGAAGACATATTTGTCATACGAGAAATAGATTCTAATGTATCACCAGAAGCAATCTCATAAACACGATACACAATATCACCTCATATTAATATATGAGATAAAAAGAATTAAGTTCACTAATTAGCAATACGATGATGAACAATAGGCCCATTAACATCTAAAGCTTTAAAACTATATCCATGAGCAAGACCATACTCAATAACAGTACTAACAGATCTAATACTATTAATATTGGTATCATGCTGTAAAACAACATAATTAGTACCATTTCCTAAACCATTAATAATATTATTAGCATAAACATCACTACTTAAAACACTACCACTAGCATCACCACTAGAAACATTCCAATCAAAATACTTAAAACCCTTCTCCTCGACCATACGAGACAAACTACTCATAATTCCTGGATTAAATCTACTTACAGTATTAGAACTTCCACCAGGAAATCGAAGAATATTAGAATAACTACCAGTCTGATTATAAATAACTTCATTAATAGAATTTACATCATTAAAAAATGCATCCGCACTAGAATAAACCAAACTATAATTATGAGAACTAGTATGAATTCCAATAGAATGCCCCCTCCTATAAGCATCACCTATATAATTAAAATAATCAGGTTTCATACCAGTCACAAAAAAAGTTGCTTTAACATCATACTTAGAAAGAATATCAAGTAACTCACCAGTATATTGACTAGGACCATCATCAAACGTTAAATAAATAACCTTATCACCATTATTATTTGGAACATACACATTGATACTCCTAGAAATAGAAACACTATTCCCAGATGAATCACTAACAGAATAATCAATTGTATAAATACCTGGATTATTTGAATCAACAACACCACTAACAGAAACATTAGAAGTAATATCACCATCACAATTATCTTTAGCAGAAAAACCTGGATCAGAAAAAGAAGAACCAATAGGAATATACATAGTCTGACTATCAACCAAATTAATAATAGGTAACTCCTTATCCTCATGAACCAAAGAAATAATCTTAGAATCACTATTACCAGAAGAATCACTAACACTTAAAATCAAACGATCATCAGAAATATCACGTGTAACCAAAGAAGTAATATCACCATCATAATTATCAAAAGCACTAAACTTAACATCATAACTATCAGAATTAGGACAAATAGATAAACTATCACTAGAAACATTTATAACAGGATTAGATCTATCAACAACATGAACCTTTTTAACAAAAGATGCCTTATGCCTCCCATAAGAAGCAGTATATAAAACATCATAAACACCCAAATGAGAAGTATCAACATCACTATGTGCATCAACAGAAATTGGATAGCAATTAAAAAAATTCCCATAACAAGCACTGACATTTTCTACAACATAGTCACTTTGAACCTCAATAACAGAATCATGATCAATAACACTAAAAATAATATGCTTCCTAAAAAAGAGAAAAAAGACAAGAAATAATAACAAAAAAGCAAAAAAAAGAAATATTAAAAGCTTATTCTTCTGAAGAAACTTTTTCACAATGACCATCCAAATCTTTCAATGCATTATCCATTATATTAAGAGCAGTATCATTATCAGTGACACCAACAAGATGCTCTTGATTCAATATATCAACTGTTTCTTGACCAAGTTCACCATCAATGGAATCAATATACTTAACAATTTGTCCATCTTCAAGTAACAAATTAAAATTACTTCCATCAGCACTACAAGTAATTTCACCCTTAACAACATTCTTTTTAGACTTAGAAGGTTCATTTCCACAACCTGTAATCAAAAACAAAACTAAGGAACAAACAAAAATTTTTTTAGTCACACTAGACATATAATTCACCTACCCTATATTAATATTATAACACAAAAAAGTGCAAACAAACACTTTTTACATACATTAAATATTTATTAATTAGAACCATTTGAAGATTGACCAAAAACACTATTAAAATCAACCTCAACACTTTGGGCTATAGTATCATCAACTGGTTCTACAACATCAACAATATCATCCTGAGCATCTTCAACAATATCAATTGACTCAACAGATGAATCACTAGAACTAGCAGAGACTTGACCAAAAACATCAGGTTGCGGAATAAATTGAGGCTCACCCTGCGACTGAACTCCATTATTAGAATTAAACTCCGGAACCAAGTTAGGTATACCACTATTTTCTATACCACTATTTTGAGTTTGAACTCCACTATTAGAATTAAACTCTGGTACCAAATTAGGCATACCATTTTCTATACCACTGTTTTGAGTTTGAACCACACTATTAGAATTAAACTCCGGAACCAAGTTAGGAACAGACTGAATAGTAGAATTATCACTAACATCCTGAGTCTGTGACATCAATTGCCTATTAAAATCCTGTTCTGAAAAAGGCTTAACATTATTAGGATTAGTTAGTTGATCAAATTCAGGAACAGAAGTAAAACTTTTAATTTCATTAACATTTTCAACAGTTTCAACAGTTTTGCGCTTTTTAAAAAATAAAAAATACACTAAAACTATAACTAAAGCAATTACAATACCACCAACAATTAAAAAAATATAATTACTAAAAAAATCAGCCATAAATAAATCTCCTCTACTTTACTATAAAAAGTATAACATGAAAAAAACAAATAAACAACAAAAATTAAAATTTTTTATACATAGAAGAAATACTCTCAAAAACCTTTATCCCATCAACAGCAGCACTAACAATTCCACCTGCATAACCGCAACCTTCACCAGCAGGATATATACCTAAAACATTACACATAAAACTTTCATCTCTAATTATTTTAATAGGAGAAGACGTACGAGATTCAACACCAGCCAAAATAGTATCACCTAAATTAAACCCTTTAATTCTACCATTAAAATAATCCATAGCCTCCTTCAAAGAATTATTAATATCATCAGTAAACAATAAATTCAAATCACTAAAACACACATTTCCCATAAATTTAGGAACAACATTACCAAACCCAGAAGACTTTACACACTTTACATAATCATCATACCTCTGAATAGGAATATTCCCATTACCTAATTTATAAGCTAAAGCCTCTAAATTCTCTTGAAACTTCACACCATCAAACAAATTATTACCATAATCAGATTCATTAACAGTTACAACAATAGCACTATTAGCAATACCAGATTCCCTTTTATAATTACTCATACCATTAACAACAAGACGTCCATTTTCACTAGAAGCATTAACAACATACCCACCAGGACACATACAAAAAGAATAAACTCCACGACCACTTGAAGTATTATAAGTAAGCTTATAACTTGCTGGACGTAAATACTTATAAAAATCACCATATTGATTACGACTAATCATGTCTTGAGAATGCATAACACGAACACCAACAGCAAAAGGCTTATTACACATATTAATACCCTTATTATGTAACATCCTAAAAGTATCACGCGCACTGTGACCAATGGCTAAAACTAAAACATCACAATAAACTACCTCACTATTATTAATAACAATAGACTTAACAACACCATCAGAAATATTAATATCAGTCAAACAAGAATTATATCTAAACTCTCCACCCATAGAAATAATCTTATTTCTCATATTTTTAACAACATCACGCAACTTATCAGTACCAATATGAGGCATAAAATCATACAAAATCTCATCCGGGGCTCCACACTCGACAAATATGTTCAAAACTTCACTAATTCTATTATTCTTATCCTTAATCTGAGTACTTAACTTCCCATCAGAAAAAGTTCCAGCGCCACCTTCACCAAATTGAACATTAGAATTAGAATTAAAAATACCAGAATTCCAAAATTCATTAACAGTACGAACCCTACTATCCATATCCTCTCCACGTTCAATAACAATAGGTTTATATCCCGCCCTAGCAAGCTCATAAGCGCAAAATAAACCACATGGTCCACTACCAACAATAATAGGTCTATTTGATAACCCTAAACTTCCACTAGGTTTAAAAGAATACGTATTAATAGTAGATAAAGAAACATCATCATTAAACTTTATCTTATCAACATTCTTAACATCAACTAAAACCTCATAAACAAAAGAGACCCTATCCTTATGCCTAGCATCAATACTTTTCTTTACAACATTAATAGCAGTAATATCACTACAATTAATTTTCAACTTTCTTACCAATTCATTATATAATACGTCAATATTATCATTTCTTACATCAACTTTAATCTGCCTTACCCTAATCACAACAATCACCTACCGAACTACCAGCAATCATACCAGATAAAAATGCAAAACCTAAATTATATCCACCACAATCACCAACAACATCCAATACCTCTCCAGTAAAATATAAACCAGAAACAATATTAGACTCAAAAGTATTAATATCAATATCATCAAGAGAAATACCACCAATACTAACTTGAGCACAATCAAAACCCCTTGTACCAACAATTGGAACATTGAAAGATACCAACATCTCATACAACAATTCCTTCTTATCATGAGATAATATATTCCAAGAAATAGAATTATTAATATTACACAATTTTAAAACAACATTAACAATTTTATAATTTAGATATCCCTCTAATAACTCACAAATACTTCTGTCATGAACCTTATCGCAAACAGAATCAAAAAATTCACAAAAAGAAGAAAACGAATTAATTCCAAACTTATAAAAGAAATTAATACTAACGCAAGCATTACCATTACAAAAACTACTAAAAATATTGCTTAAATTAAAAATACAAATTCCGCTTAAACCATAATCAGTAAATTGAACCTCACCAATCTCTGTTTTAACAAAATCACCAGAATGTAAAGTAACAGAAGCATCACATCTAACACCACTTAAATCGCGAAATACTTTTAAATCAGAAACAAGTCCTACCAAACCAGGAAATACAGGAATAAGCCTATGACCTAATGACTCCCCAAATAAATAGCCATCACCTTCACTACCTGTTTTAGGATAAGACTTACCACCAGTACTAATAATAACCTTATCACATGTATAATCACCATTACTAGTAGAAACAACAAAAGAATTACCATTCTTAACTATGTTCAAAACTCTACAATCAAAAACAAAACGAACACCCTTTAAAGAAGCCTCCTTAAGTAAAGAATTATTAACACTAAAAGCTTGACCAGAATTAGGATAATAATAACCATTCTTAACATTAGGAACAACACCAATACAAGAAAAAAAATCAAGAACTTTTTCCTTATTAAAATCATTAATAATACCAGATAACTTACCGATACAATTAGAATAATAATGATCAATACTAAAATCATCATTAAAATAATTACACTTACCATTACCAGTAATAAGCAACTTCTTCAAACACTTACTATTCTTTTCTAAAACAATAACCTCATTATTATCTCTCTTAGCAAATATAGAAGCAACAACACCCGATGCTCCACCACCAATAACAATAATCCTCATAAATCCACCTCAATATATCAAAAAACGAACTATAAAAGTTCGAGTAAATCATAATGGCAGGGGCGGAGAGAATCGAACTCCCAACAGTGGTTTTGGAGACCATTATTATACCATTTAACTACGCCCCTAAATCAAAAGCAATTAAATTATAACACATCAAATAATTATTTACAACATTTTTTAAAATAAAAATACCCAAGATTACTTAGGTATATTTAAAACTTGACCTATACTTAATAAATTACTAGTCAAATTATTAAAAGACATAATATCATTAGGGTTGTAAATAAATTCTCTCATAAGATAAAAACTTCTCGCCAAGTTGGCAAGAAGTCATTTTTTTATAGTTATATACTTTTGATTTTTTGCATTTATACTATTTTTATTTGTATAATCCAATTTACCTTCATTTATTAATGGCTTAATAATATTTGTTGAAATATACTGTCTAGAATTTATATTCAAATATTCCTTAATTTCTTTTGCAGTTTTAGCTTCCTTACAATATTCTAATACTTTATTCTTGTAATAACCAATTGTTGTTTGTTGTCCATTTTGTTGTCCACTAATACTAATATTTTGTTGTCCACCATGGACTACATTTTTATTTCTAAAAATAACTTTAAAGCTATCTCTTTCTTCATAAAATTCAGGCTCAGGTAAACCATAATTTTTCATTTCACGTCTCATTGTAGGAATACCAGAGTGCCTATTTTCAATAACAGACCCTTTTTCTTCTAAAATTTTTACAATTGTAGTATTTCTAGATTCCATAGTAGTTGCAGTTCCTAATTTATCTATCCTATTTGTACCATATAGAGCACCAGGATTTATAATTTCAATTCTATAAACAATAATTGAATCAAAAAAGTGCGCCAACTTGGCACACTACAAATATATATTTCCATTTATTCTACTCTGAATCAATATTTATATGATATTTTCCGCAATGTTTGCACTTAAATAAATATCCAGCAAAAGAACCCCCAGCCTCTAACCAATCCTTTATCTCATCAACATCAAAACTATCTGATATTTTTTCACGATACTCATTAATAACTTCATCAGTAATTCCAAGTTCATCTAATTCTTTAGTACCTACATCACCTATATATTCACAATAATCATCACAACAAGCTAACCAATACTCTCCCTGCCAACTAACATATCCAGGAGTTTTATGATATAAAATATCCTTTTTTACTGGATTGCTTACTTTTTGTGAATGTTCTATAAAATGTCCATCAAATTTTTTTGCAGCTGAACCATCCTTCACACAATTCATACATATACATTTAACTCTTTCCATTGCATACATAGTTGGTACATAAGCTTCTACTTTTTTACCACAACAATCACAAATACCAACCTTAAAATCAACAATTCCATTGTCATATACATTAGGATGATATTCAAAAGTTGGCAATATTTTTATTAATTCTTTTTTTTCATCTTCAGTAAGTTCTCTACCAATATCACCATCAACAATATCCTTATTTGTATTAATATCACTCACTTCATTTTTCTTCTTAAAAATATTAAATATTCCCATAATAACACCTACACTATAAACTATTTACTTTTCTTACCTACAGTACCAATTTCAATATCAGGTATATTTGTAATACCATGTTGTTTTTTAAACTCTGTCTGCATTTTTTTCATTTCATCTACTGTAAAAGGAAAATCAGTACTAGGTACATCAGGAAGAGGACCATCATCAAATACTCCAAGTTCTATACCATTATAATTACTATTTAGTTTCTTAGAATCATTATTTTGATTAATAGGACTATCATAATCAGTAAATTGTGGTTCAGAATAAACATTTTGAGTTTCGACTGCGTTTTGTTTTACAGTAGGAGCACCTAAATTCATAAACGAATAGGATTCATTTTCACCTCTCTGCATTAATTGCAATATACATTCTAATTTATAAACCATTTGTTTAAAATCCAACATCATTGGTTCATTATCATAATCCTTTGTTTCATTAAAATAATGATATATACAAATATGGTCATCATAAAATCTTCTAGCCGCTTGACCATCCCATACTCTTAATAAGGTATTCATACTATTAAAAAAATCTTCAATATTTTTATCATTAAATTTACCTTGTTGCAAAATATCATTTAAATCTTCATATATCATATATACTTGCACATAATCATATCTTTCCATACTATTTTCTCCAATTCTATTTAACCTTAGTTAATTTACCATTTTCCATTATAAATAAATCATTACTTATTACTCTTCTGCCAGCTTCAAAATCACTACTACCAACCAACTCTTCCTTATCTTGATTTTTATATCCTTTTAGTTGATTAAGAATTTCTTGTTTTGATTTTTCATTATCAGCATTACCAATTAATAAAAAAGTTCTATATGGCATAGCAATATAATACCTATTCCAATCTTTTTCTAAACAAAATTCTGAATTTTTATTCCAAAACTCATCAAATAAAACTAAAGATGTCCAAAAATTATAATTACCACTTTCTCTTATTGCATCATCATCATAAGGAAAAACAACTTGATCTTCTTCATTTACTCTTAATGGTACACCACCATAAGCACCATAAATTTTCTTTTTTGTATTTTCTTTAGCAATCCTAATTAATTCATCAACACTAATATTCGTTTTTTCAAAACATTCATTTGTTATAACAGCAAAACCTTCTTTATGATTTTCTACAAAATAAATAACTAAATCATCAACAAATGGTACTTTAAAAATATCATCTCCATATTCGATAGTACCTACACAGATCAACACCTTATCCAATTTTATCTTTTTATCAAATATATTAAATAATCCCATATTAGTCTTCCTAACTAATCATATTATAATATAATTATTTAAAAAAATAAACAATAAAAAAAACTATTAAAAATTATAGTGTAAACTACAAAAAATACCCAAGATTACTTAGGTATATTTAAAACTTGACCTATACTTAATAAATTACTAGTCAAATTATTAAAAGACATAATATCATTAGGAGTAACATTATACTCACGAGCTATACTATATAAAGTATCTCCACTTTTAACAGTATAAACAATAGTATCCAAAACAGGAACCTTAATAACCTGGCTAATACTCAAATTATTATTAGGTAAATTATTAATTCGTTTCAATTCATCAACACTAACACCATATCTATTAGCTATACTATACAAAGTATCACCAGAAACAACTCTATAATCAATATAATTAGTAATAGAAGAATCAATAATCTCACTACTAGTAGGAATTAATAACTGCTGACCAACAAACAAAGTATCACTACTTAAATTATTAATACTTCTTAACTCACTAACAGTAGTACCATATAAAGAAGCAATAGAAGATAAACTATCACCAGTCTTCACAACATAAGTTTCATAATTAGTACCAACAATATCATCAACCATCTGACCTGTTGGAATATATAACTGCTGACCTATACTTAATACATTTCCAGACAAATTATTATATCTTCTCAAATCATCAACATTAACACCAAATCTACTAGCTATACTATATAAAGTATCTCCTCGCTTAACAATATATATTTCATTATTAGTAACAGGAACACCACTTACTCTAAGTGTTTGACCAACAGAGAGCAAATTACTACTTAAATTATTTAACCTTTTTAACTCATCAACACTAATACCATACTTTTTAGCAATACTCCATAAAGAATCACCACGTCTAACAACATACAAATCAGATTCAGTATTCGGTACCTCTTCATAACCAGTATACTCTAAAACAGCACGAACAACACCCTCAGCCAAATTCCTATAATTATTCTTTAACTGATTAACATCATCCTTAGAACTATCTAAAAAACCATATTCAACAATAACAGGTTCGGTATTACCAGTATTTCTATGTATAAAATAATAATCACGACTTGGATTAGATGGTAACCTTCTCTGATAAACTTTTCTTAAATTCTGACCAGACTTTTCTAATTCAGAACCTATCAAATTAGCAAATCTATTACTATTTCTTAATGCATAAATTACTTCAGCTCCATCCCCACCACAAAGTTAGCCCTCTCGAAGATTACTGCATTTTACTTATAAATTATAATTGGTGTAATCTTTATTAAAGGTCCATTTTCATAAATAATTGCATCCTTTAGCGAATCTTTTGGCATTTGTCTTCTAATGGATCTATTTAATTTAAAAACTTCTTTAGCCAAATCATATATTTCTATTTCATCTTCAGTATTATAGATTTTGTCTATTCTTCCAATTATAGTTATTTCACTATCTAAATTATCTAGAAAATCATCTCTATTTCCAATAATACATGCCGATTTTAAACTCAAATTAAATATATAATTGGAATCTAATTCTAATAATATTGGAATATTATCGCTTTCTTTAATAAAAGCCATTTTTTCTCTATCATCATCTGACATAGGCATCATATTAAATAAAGCGGTATTCTTTGCTAAAGAATTTATGATTTCCATATTTTCTCCCATTTCTGGCATTGTCATTTTCCCGTTAAGAACTATTAATTTATCTCTATCTTCTGTTTCTATATCATTTCCATCATAATTAATAGCATTTTTATTATCAAATGACCAATTAATAAAGTTTTCCATAGGATTAGCATTGACTGTGTAATTTTTTGAACTCTTTTCATTTAATTTTGTTCCCGTTTTAGCTAATTTAAAATCTATACCTCCATCAACTTCAGTTGTCCTTTCATAGCTATTAGAAGTTTCAATTTTTGATAATTCTGGTATCTGACTTATATACGAATTCATTCTATTGTCGTCACAATAAATATAATCTCTAAACTTTTGCATCATTATCACCTCTTACTTGATTATACATTTTTCAAATCAAATTAACAATGCTAGTCATTCCTCTTTTTTATAATTATCTCATCTATCATTTTCTTTAGTGCATTTAAGTTCTGTATAGTTTGAGAGACATTATCCAAATTCGTTGGTATAAGATTAGTATTCATTAATGCCACTTCAGAATCTTTTATACAAAACTCTGCATATTTCTTATTTGAAAAATTGATAGCATCAGCTAAACAGTTTATATTACCATTTTTAAGATTATTTAAATAGTAATCACATTTTTTATAATCATCAGTCAAATCTTTCATTTCTTTTTCTTTTAAAATTTCATTCATGATATTCTACTCCTTTCATTACTTAAAGAATATCATAAATCTACTTTTCAAAAGTGTCAAATTTAGGTCATTTTTGTGTCATAAAAATGCAAAAAAGACCCCACTAGATGAATAGTGAGGTCCTACTTATTTACTATATTGATTCTTACCTTTTCTACCATAAGGATTACGGGCTACATTTAAATTTTTATAAGCAAATGTACTATCTGGTATAATTCCATACTTATATTGTATTGTTATAACTCTATCCTTATCAATAACTATTCGATCTATTAATGAATGAACTAATTCTCTTTTTGGTTTATTTAAATCTAATAGTTTTTTAATCTTTTTAGTATAATCAGGTAATTCATTTAATTTGCATTTTACTTCATATTTTCTTATTTGATTATTATCTATACTTAAATTTATTTCTTTTAATTTTTCTTCATAAGGTCTAGCTAATTCTTTATATGTATCACTAGTAATAATTCCATTGTATTTATCTTCATATAAAGAAGTTAATCTCTTAGTTATATCTTCTTTTTCACTTAATAATTTATTAATATTATTATCTAATGTTCTTGTTTGTTTTTGTACTTCTTGTTGCACTGTCTTATTAAGTTCTTTTATATCTAACTTTTCTAATTGTTTAGAAATATCTTTAGTAAACTTTTTCATTATTTGATCTTCTAAATAATTATATGGAAAGAAATGAGACTCACATTGTTCTCTAATTGGATCTCTAGCATATCTATTACAATTAACTGTCCAGTAATCATGATTTCTTCTATATAATACACTTAATCTATTACCACATTCTTTGCAAAATAATTTACCTTCTAATATTCTTTTTTCTCTTCTATTTTTAGGTTGAACATCTTTAGTATTTTGTTTTATTAATTTAGATATATATTCAAAAGTATCTTTATCTACTAGTGGTTCATGTGTATTTTCAACAATCATCCATTGACTCTTATCAAGTGATATTTTCTTTTTGGACTTATAATTAACCTTTGTTTGAGTATGTTGAATCATATCTCCAGTATAAATTCTATTTGATAAAATTTTCTTAATTGAAGAAATATTCCATACATCTCTATTTATTAATCTAATTGAATATTTAGTACCTTTATAACCACTAGGTGTTGGATAACCTTTTTCATTTAACATAGTTGCTATTCTAGATGGTCCTATTCCATTCTTTCTCCACTCAAATATTTTCTTAACTATTGGAGCTGTTTCTGGATTAGGTATTAAATGTCCTTTATCATCAGGATCTCTCATATATCCAAAACATGGTAAACTACCTACAAACTTTCCATTTTTTCTTTTTTCATTTAATACATTTCTAATCTTAATAGAATTTTGTTTACTATAGTAATCATTACAAGCCATTATAAATGTTGAAGAATCATTACTAGCTTGATTCTTAAAACTATCATAAGCTTCAAGTATAGAAATAAACCTAATATTATTTTCAGGAAAAAATGTTTCAGTATAATATCCCGTCATAACATGATCCCTACCTAGTCTAGATAAATCTTTAACTACAACACAATTTATTTTATTATTTTTTATGTCGTCAAGTAATCTTTGAAAACCAGGTCTTTCAAAATCAGTTCCAGAAAAACCATCATCAACATATTCTCCTACTAAATTAAAATTATTATTTTTAACATAATCCCTTAATAATTCTTTTTGATTAATTACACTTTCACTATCAGATTCATATTTCTTTTCTTTATCTTCTTGAGATAATCTTATATAGATTCCAGTATTGAAATCTTTACCCATTAAGTTATTATTCATTTACCCTCCTTCTACTTAATTGGGTATTAAGACAAATGAATGATAACATCATTAAAGGAAATATGCAAATCATTAATTTGATACTTCTCCTTTTTCTTCTTTAATTATCTCTTCGATTAAATACTCTAAAATAAGATCTTTAAATGAAATTTTATTCAAATAGGCTCCTTTCATAATTAAACCACCTATTTAAACTTATGTTTAAAATTAATTTTTTATCATACATATATCAACTTCCTTTCTTAATTAATTTATTTAAACTAATTTAATTAATACAGTTGTATTAATCATACTAAATTTATAATATTAATATTTTTTATATTTAATTTATTATATTATTTTAGATGTATACATCCATTGAATGTAAAAAATACATCCAATTATTTAGTACATTTCTTCTAAATTAATGGATGTATATTTACTTTTATTAATATAAATTTTTCTTTGGAATTTATGTTTATATTCCATGGTTATATAATTGTTATCAGACAACTCTTTTAATAGCTTAGTTATTCTTCTTGATCCTACACCTATTAAATTACCTAAATAAGTATTATCAGCATAACAATATCCTTCTTTATATGTTAGCAGTAATAATCTAGCATATAGCATTTTACCACTATGTCCTATATTCATATCATCAGCTAGGAACATAGGTATCTTTAGATATTTATCAAAATTCATTTATTACTCTCCTTTCGTATTTGACACTAACATTTTTAAATATCCCATTTCTAATAATTGACTCATCATTTTAGAAATAGATACACCATAAAATTTAGACATTAATTTAATTCTATTAAATAAGTCTATTGGTAAATATAATTTAAATATTCTCAAACATTTCCTCCTTCCTAAATAGGATGATTTCCTATTCAAATTTAGTAATAATTAAAAAAGCAGGATAAGATAATAGCACCACAAACTAAAAAAATCCTTATAAACTAAGGGCATTTTATGGTACTATTCTTATTTCGTACTTACGAAATTCATCCTACTTCGTAGGTTGATATAAAGGATGTATTACTATTTAACCCTTTATATATAATATTAAAATAAATATAGTCATCATCCTATTTTTATGAAATCAATTAAAATTATAGGATGATATAGCATAAGCATCACCTCCTTTAAACAGCACAAAAAAAGGAAGACATTATCCTCCTTGCATAGCTATTGCTACTTTACTATATTCTATCACTTGACTTTTATAAGTCAATAATATTATTTTATAAAATTTTTTATTTTTTTATATTTTTTCTTCAGCGAATAAATTGACTAGTTTATCATATTTTAACATTTGTATATAGTAAATCAAGTAATATGTGATTTATTTTGATGTAAAACAATTTATTTTAATATAAATTTATCTCTACTTTACCATATAATAGCACTTCAAATTATAAAGCCAATGACAAAACTTTGCTTTTTTTTGCAATTTTTTGCATTTTTTCTCTTTTTTTGACTTTTTTTTGCAAAAGTTTGCCAAATAATGTTTTACATTAATGTCTAAGTAAATTAATAATTATTTTTAATGTTATAAAATTTCTTTATTTCATCAACAGTGATATTAAAATCAATTGATTTATATCTAGGCAACAATTTTTCGTACATACTTTCTATCATTTCAATTTTTACTTTATCAGTACCATTATGAAATGCCCTATGACAGTTTGGACATAATGACAAAATATTTTCAACACAGTCGACATTTATATGATATTTTTTCCATACTTCTTGTTGATATTTAACAGGAACTAAATGATGTGCTTCCATAAAATTTTTATTTGTTTTAGCAGAAGTAAATGTTTCATGTCTTGCATTATGTTCACAACAATAGTATGCATTTTGTATTGCAATTCTTCCAAGTAATGGATTTCTTTTATATTTTTTGCTAATTTTTCCATTTTCAATTTGTGCAGGAGCTACCTTATGTGCACCTATTGCTACATCAGTATTAACATTTTCTTCTTTTATATTATCTATTTTTTCAAGATATTTATCATCCTTTTCTTCTTCGCTATTTTCAATATCAATTATTTCTTTTTCTTCAGTTAATACTTTTGTTAAATTATCATCTGGACTAACTTCTATTGTTTCAATCACTTCATCTATTGCAGGTTCATCAACCAGATTAATATCAAAATCCTGAACATTGTATAAAAAATATGAATAATCAACATCACGATATAATATCTCATTCATTTCTTCTATATCATATTTAACAAAAAAGTTATTATAAAAATAATTATCAAATTTTGGATTTATAGAAATATTTTTAGAATCAATTATAAATAAATTAGTATTGTTCCTAATTAATGACATTATTCTACTATAATCTTTATAGTATGGAACATATTCAGATATAGGTGAATTTTGGCTTATATATTCGACAGCTTGTTTCCATTGATTATACTCTTTACAAGTCATAACATATGTGTATAAGTGATCAATTGAAACTTCATTAATATCATATTTTTGTTGTAATTCTTTTAAAACTTTATATATAAATATCACTGGCAATATATAATAATCTTCATTATTATTCTCTGTATCAATAATTGCATGTATTTTTAACTTTAAAACCTGTTCAGTAATAATCTTATTAAATTCATATTTGTTTATCAAAGGATTAATAGATTTTAACTTATCATATATTGCTGTGGTTTTTTCTTTATTATATTGCCCACCTCTCTTATAAAAAGGTGTTTTAGTAATTAATCCAAAAAACTGTGGAATTACTAATGTTCTATGTCTATCAGTTTCAACATCAAAATCCAAATGATTTTTCGAAAAAAATTCTTCTATATTAGTTGTTTCTCTATTTGGGATACTATCAAATAAGTTTGTTACTTTTATTATTTCATCAAAGCTACTAACTTTTTGCTTAGTAAATACCCATACAGATTTTTCAGTTAAAGTTTTTAAATATTCTTCAGCACTCATTTTCATTTAATAACCTCCTTATCATCGTTGCAAAAAAGAAAGCTAATTTAGGTGGTACAGCATTTCCTATTTGCCTACAAACACATGATTTACTACCATAAAAATGAAAATCATCGGGAAAACTTTGAATTCTTGCTGCTTCCCTTGGTGTTATTGTTCTATTTTCATATGGATGAGTAAACTTTCCTCCTGTTGGAGTATCAAATCTTGTAGTTATTGTTGGAGCTATTCCATAAGGATCTAATCTTCCATATGATCCACTATGTACTGTTTTTATTTCTTCTTTTAACACTGTATAATTTTCATTTATTTTAACTTTTGACATTCTTTCAATTGCTTTCTTACTATGATTGGTTTTTATATGGTTTGTTGTATTTTTTGAAAATGCCTCCAAATATCTTTGATAATTATTAGTTGAATTTAAATTATTAACTTCACCCGTTTCAGTAGGCTTAGGTAAATTTGAAATTGCATCCCAAACAGTTACATTATCAAAAAAATTAGGATATTTTTTCATTAAGATCTCTTTTGTTTTAGCAATTTCTGTTTCCAAATCAAAGTCAATTTGTGAACCAATTATTATAGTCCTCTCCCTATTTTGTGGAATTCCATACTCTTTAGCCTTTACAACTTTATACTGTATTTTGTATGGTTTTCCATCAAAATTATTAGGATCTTCAAAAATTCTTTTAATTTCTTCAAATATTTTACCATTATGTAAATTCAAAATACCTTTAACATTTTCTAATATAAATATTTTAGGTCTAACAATTTTTACGACATTAAAATAGTGTTTAAACAAATAATTTCTTGGGTCATCTATAAAACCATTCCTAATTCTTGCCCCTGCCATTGAAAAACCTTGGCAAGGAGGTCCACCTATAATTATATCTGCTTCACCAAATTTAAATACATTATCATTGTCTACATTTTTTATATCATCGGCTATCATTTTTGTATTCAAATGATTTTTTTCATATGACTTAGCAATTTCTTTATCAAACTCTACAGCTGAAACAATGTCAAATCCTGCTTTTTCAAAGCCACACGAAAAACCACCACATCCAGCGAATAAATCTATAGTTTTAATCATCAATCTCACCCCCAGATCTATATTTTATTGCAAATGATTTAATATAATCTAATTCTATTTGCGTAAGATCATATATTTCTGCTAATTCATCATCTATTTCATCAATTACATCTTTACATAATTTATGCTTATATTCATAATCAACTTGCTTAGTGCCTACATAATTTTTTGTATTTTCTAATTTTGTTTCTAGCTTTTTACTTAACTTGTCAAATTTGACTATATCAATATTTTTAACAGGTATTTTAAAAGACTTTAATTCCTTTGTAGTAATATGCCAGCAATCAGAAATAATAGTCCAATACAACCAAAATAAACTAGAATTCAATAAACATAAAATAAAATTATAAATGTCATTTGAATATTTAAAACTTTTGTATTCATTTGAGCCAGGATTAAAAGTGAATGCCTTAATCCAGAAACAAGCACGCATATTTAAATACAACTCTTTACCTGATATTTTTTGAATTTCAAAAATATTATTTTTATTTTTAGTATATATTTTATCAAATATTGATTCTTCTATATCATTTCCAATTTTTGGAATAAATTGTTCAAAACTATATTTAGATAATCTAACCTCTCTACCATTTAATAATTGTTTTCTTTCTTCATTATACCAATGCTTATAATTAGATGTATATATTCTATTCTTAGTATTTCCTTTTTGGGAAATTAAAATATTTAACTTTTGATGAACGCCATCAAAAAGGCAATCTGGTCTATCTGCAAAATTTAAAATAAATTGTTTTCTAGTATTTTCTTTTACATAATCTCTTATTTTTGACATTCTTGCTGTAGCAGTATATGATAATGGTATTATATATCCTAATACACCTTTATCACTTAATAAATCTATACTGTTCCTTATCACATCAGCATATATATTTCCATAATCATTAACTAGTTTTTCTTTTAAAGGATATTTAGCATATTCAACATAAGGTGGATTCCCAACTATCAAATCAAACATGTTTTTAATTTTATTACTTTCACTTATAAAATCATAATTATAAAAATTTGTTTTTAAAATTTTGGCTAGTTTTTCAAATGATTTTTTATTTTTTAATTTACTTGAAATATAAAAATACAATCTTATTTTTGAAATATCAGTAGATTCTTCATCTATATCGTTTCCATATATAGTATCAGATATTTTTAAAATATTGTTATCATTTATTTTATTAGCTTTTTCAATTATATTATATTTAAGCTCAAATGTATTTAATAAAAATTCACCACTACCACATGTAGGATCAATAGTTTTTAACCTATATAATAATTGATTTGTTTTGTCATTAGATAAATTTGATAAAATCTTTATACAGTCTTCATAATTATGTGTATTCTTATTATCAAAAAGTAATCTATTAACAATAGAATTACAAATTATATATTTTGCCACATCATTTGGAGTATAATATACACCATTAGATTTTCTTTTTTCACTTTTTTCATTTATATTTGATAAAACCTTTTGAAAAGAATCATCAGAAATATTGATTGATTTATCATTATAAATTGAATTATCTATATCATATTTTACATAATTTCCATTTAATAATATATGTAACCCATTGATAAACTCTTTTTTAAACTTTGATATATCACTAACTTTAGATACAACAAGTTTTGTTAACGATTTATTCAATTCTTTAGTCATTTTTACACCTTCTTTATTTTGTTGTATCTATATAAGATTCTCTTTTAAAATATTATAACAATTTTTCTTTTAATTTTAAATATCTTATATAGATTTTTCAATAATACTTTTCATTTTTTCTTCATTATATTTTTCCATAAACTCTGCAATTTCAATATATTTATCGTAATCCATTATTACAACATAATCTTTTCCATTTTTAGTAACTTTCATTGGAAGTTTACTTTTCTTAACTTTATTAAACATTTTTGACGACTGTCCTTTGTTAAAATCTCTTATAAGAGCTGAATCTTTTATATATTTAGTAACTTTCAAAACGCTCACCTCTATCCTCTATATAAATTATATCATAAAGTAATTACAATTGTAATTACTTTATATTAAAAAAACAAGAAATTTTTTGAAAATTTCCTGTATTACTTATTCATAATTCCTTAGGACAATTAGCTTTATATTTAACATCACTAAATCCATATACTTTTTTACAATTATTACATACTATAGCTATTTCATCTATACCATAAATGCATTCTCCATCACCCTTTTGCATAACTATATCTGTAGAATTACATTTTGGGCAACGTACTTTACCATTTTTATTAACATCATCTTGTTTACAATAATCTCTTATTATTTCATATCCATTTCTATTATATTTAGGAACAAATTCATCTTTATTAAATATCTTAATTCTACCAAACATAAACTCTAATTTATCAATTTGTTTTTCTGTATGATAATGTCCACAATACCATTTATCATAACTTATATTTTCTTCTATTTCATCTAAAAAGTGTTCCATAGATTTATCTATCTTTGATTGATCTAACCCTTGTATAAAAACTTCTCTAGGTTCATATTTATATGGACAAGTATGTGTAAGAACTATATCAAAATGTTTACCTTTTACTTTATTCAAAATATTATTCATTTCTTCTTTAGTTAATTGCTCATCTTTAAACCATTTATGCCCATACATTAATCTATATTCTTTATCTACTGAGTAAGCTCCACCAATCACAAGAACACTTTTACCATCAATATTGTAAATTTCTCCATCTTTTGCAAATATTAAATTAGGATAAGCCTCTTCAATAAAGACCTTACCTCCAAACATTTCAACTTCTTTATAAGTATTAATATTTTCTGGTCTTTCTTCATGATTACCTCTTACACAAAATATTTTTAATTCAAACTTTTTCAAATATTCTTTATATCTAATATCTTCTTCGTTAAGACAATAATTAATACCAGCATCTCCTAATACTATTAACATATCATCTTTATTTTCATTTAATTTATAAAGTCTAGAAAAATCTCTATGTGTATCACCAGTTATATAAACCATCAGTTACCTCCTATATATTTATATAATTATATCAAGTAAATCTTTAGTAACTTCTTCCAAACCTGCTTTAATTTTTAGAATTGATTTATTTTCTTCTAAAATATCATATATTTTTCCTGTTGATATATTATCTGTTTCTACTTGATTTTTTATACATTTTTCAATTTTTATAGCATCGTTATATGGTATTCCAATATCTAATAATATTTTAATCACTTTATTATCATCACTATTAAATACTTCAAATCTTCGTAATATATGATCATTTAATAGTTTAATTAATTTCATACGACTTTCTGACAAATTGTTTATGTATTCTTCATCAAAAATAAAATTACAATATTTAACAATCTTATTAAGCTCATATTTTACATATCCAAATGCAAGATAAAAAAGATAATCAACAAACATATTTAATTTTTCAGTACTTAATCTTGCTTTATTCTTTTCAATTTGTTTATTTATTTTAGTATATATGTTATTTGGAGTAAAATTAAGTAATGAATTAACACAAACAGAGGCTTTTATTTTATTATTACTATCTTTATTTATTTGAACTAATAATGATTTTTTATCTGGAATAATTTTCATAAACAATTCAATAATATCACATCTAATATTAGTTGTTTCTTTTTTTTCTTTAGGATTTGTTGAATTCATTGATTTAAATAATTTTTCTAATAAAACAAATAATTTTTCTATATTATCTAAAAATAAATTTAGAGATTCCATATTAAATCCATCTGTTTTTTTCAACTGATCGATTGTTTTATTATAACTTTTTAATTTTTTCTCTAAATTCTGTAGTTGTTGAAGTTGTTTTTCATTTAACAATTTTTGTTCTTTTTCCAAATACAATAATTCCTCTATATCATCTATTTCATTCGATTCTGCTACTATTTCAATTGTTTCATATTTATCATCACCAATAATATACTGTTCTAAATTTTTATCAAAATAATATATTAGTCCTTGTTTAAAAGTGTCTAATCTACCTACTCTGCCAATTAAATTATTGGTTTGAAATGCACTTAATTTTTTTGAATCATAAATAATTAATTGCTCAGTAGGAGTATTAATTCCTTCCAGCAAAGTAGAAGTGCATAATATATTTACAATTTCTTTATTATTATATAAATTTTCTACATACTTTCTCATGAAAATAGGAATATTGCCATGATGTATCCCGATACCTTTTTTCAACATTTTAGATGGTAACCAATCTGTAGAAATATATTTATCACACCATATTGTTAAACTATTATTCAAATCTACATTTGATACTAGTTCATTTTCTGAACAAAATTTATATATTGAATTAGGACTATCAAAATATATTAATTTACTACTATTTACATTAATATTTGATTTTATAAAATTATTCCTATCATCATTAATAAATAATGTTTTTATATACACTGGAGCATAATCAGAGTAATATTTAATTATATTCTCATCTAACCTTGTTCTTTCAAATTTTATTTCCTTTATAAATGGTCCTAACAATAACACTTGATTAGCTTTATTAACAATATCAAAATACCCTTTATTAAGTGATATTAATCTCTTATCTGAACTTTTTTTATTGTCACTATCTCTTCTCTTTAATTTATATATTTCATCAAAAATCAGTAAATCAATATGCACATTTGTAATTTCTATTAAAAAGTTTTGATCAATTCTTTCAGGAACTAAAATAAATATATTTTTACCATTAAGATTTTCAAAAGAGTTTGTAATAATATTATATTCTTTTCCAAATTTTTTTCTAATTTTTGAAGACAGTTCATTCATTAAAGCTAAAGTTGGAACAACAAAAACAATGTTAGAAAAATTTGCTCTTGTCATGTATTCGAGAGCAATAAATGTTTTGCCAAAACTTGTAGGTGCACTTAATAAAACATTATTTCCTTCTAATAAAAAGTTAAGTAATTCTACCTGTTGTGGATGCAATACTTTTTGGTCATTAAATTTTGATTGATTAAATATATTATATATTTCTCTCTTAAAATATTTTTTATTATTAATATACATATTTAATCCTAAATTCATCATATTTTCAGGACTTAGCTCTATGTTATTTGAATAAAATGCTTCTAAGTTTTTGTTTCTTAAATATTCAATTTTTTTCTCTCTTTTATCAACAATTACCATAATGCATAGTCACCTGCCTTGATATTTCATCCTTCAATCCTTCTTTAGAAACAATTGGAAAACTAATTAATTCGATACTCGCATTTGAATCCAGTATTTCAAAGAATTTTGGCATATAATTATTTAAAATATTACTTATTTTTTCATCACTGTATTCTTCACCATGCATTGCAAACACTATTACACATTTATTTAATTCATCAATCTTATTATTATCAAAAATTTCTAAGCTATATCCATTTTTAAATGAACCCTCATGTAAGAGAATAAAATCTTGATCTAACTTCATTCGCTCTTTAATTTTATTTAGACTTGTCAAGGCTTGTTCTAATGCTGCACCTATATTAATTGTAAATTTTGCCTCTCCAAAAAATAAGGTTTTATTAATTTCATCAAAAAACAATCCATCACTTCCATGTGCATATGTACCTGGTGCAGTTATATAACTTAATTTTGATATAATAATATTTCTATTTGATATTAATTTTTCTATAACAACATATAACATTATCTCACCAAATATCCCATAAGATGACTCATTCTTTATTGATTTTTTTACATATCCTTTCTTTTTTGAAAAATTACTTCCATTTTTGGGATATTTTATACCATATGTTTTAGTAAATTGTATTAATTCTATATCAGTGCTTACTATTTCTAATTTATCTAATAAATCTTTCTCTTTTTGGTATCTTGTATAAAATTCTTGCGGATTTTTTATCAATTCTTCAAAAACCATATTTATTTTATTTTTTTGTTTTTCACTAAGTGAATCATGTAATACTTTGGCATCATTATTATTTGACACAAAATAATACAATGATCGTTCATCAAGCAAAATTTTTGTTATTTCAGAATAAAAAGCTTGCGGATTAAATAAAATTTCATTCCAATTTACAGTCTTTTTTTCTACCTTAAATTCAGCATCACCTAATAATTTAATATGATAATTTAAAATATCCATACTACCACCTACTACGAAAAAAGCAGTATTTATCTTATTAAGATTAAATACTGCAAATCTTAATAAGATTATAGCATAGTTTGTCATATTTTGCATTACTTTCAAGACAATTTGTCATTATTTATTCAATTCTAGTCCATAATCAACTCTTAAATATATAAATGCATGTTCTTTTATTTTGCTTTTCTCATCTTTTGTGTAATTAACTGTATCATGTAATGATTTATAGATATGATTAATATTTATAGGCTTACCATTTGAATGTTCATAATTTAAATAAATTAAATCAGCTAACAACCTAGCATCATTTTCCATTCTTAATTTGTTTTCTTCATTAATAAATTTCTTTTCATTTTTCATAAGATTCATCCTCCAATTTATTGAATGTTACCTCTCTTGCAATCACTTGTCAAATCATTCATTAAAAAAAATTAAAAATAGCATTTATTCCTTAAATAAACACTATTTTATCCTTATTTATTATCTTTCTAGATAAATTATACTATTTAAATTAATCATTTAAATACAGCAGTCTTAATACCCTTATAAATTTATTTCTTGAGAGAGCTAAGTATGACCTCCTGCATTAATGTGATTAGATATAACAATAACATTAGGATCACTACCATAAAAACTTAAAATCTTATTAACCCTATCAGTAGGACTCAAAGTACTATCATCAAGCCTAGTAATAGAAACAGGAATGCCTAACTCCCTAAACCTATCATACATATACTTAGAAATATCTAAAGTTAAATTCTTCTCAATAATACCATTGCCACTCGCACCAGGATCAGTTCCTCCATGACCTGGATCAATAACTATCTTATAATCATCCATAAAAGCCTCCTCAAAATATACTATGACTATCACCTATTTTAGTTACAAAAAAAGACTAAATTACTTAGTCTCTGGTTTCTTTAACTTTTTCTTTTCTTTCATTACATACTGAGTAATAGCAGACTCTATTTCAGCAGCAGCGCTAGATTGAATATTAGATAAAACAATAAATTCCTTAACAGTATCAATCTCAACCTTTGCCCAAACAAGTCCCATCTTAACCTTAATATCATTAAATAACTCAGGAGTAATAGCTAAAAAGAAATAACCAAATAATATTCTCTTTCTAGCAATCATAATTCTTTTATCAGTAATAGCTATAACATAAGTAGAAACAATATCATAAGAACTAGGACCCTTCTGACAAGCAAAAACATACCTAATCTTTTCGCCATTATTTAAATGTTTTGCTAAAATCTTACTATGAGCTCTTAACCTAAAAGCAATAGTTAAAGGATGTTTTCTACGGAACTTCCTAGCTTGCCTATAAATAAACTTAATAGCCTCATTCATCATAACAATACCTACTTAATTAATCCATTTCTACTAAATAAATCAACATAACCATCATAATCAAGTAATCCATTAGCAGAATCAATTACCTCACCATTCTTAACAATTAAAGTTAAAGGAGTACCCCATTCAGAATTATCCTTGAAATAATCTAATTTAGTAGTAAACTTCTCTTTCTCAGAATCACTTAATTTAGTCATATTTAAATAATTAATTACAACATTCTTATCAATAGCAATTTGATTCAAAATTGGTTTAGCCTTGATACAATAACCACAAGTAGTTTGCCCTATAACTAAAATACTAGTCTCATCAGAACCAATAACACTCTTATAACCATTATAATCAACATAATTTAACTTCAACTCAGCATCCTTGTCAATAAAATCATACTTCTTTAAGAAATCAAACAAATCAACTTCATCAGTGAATCCATTTAAAGAATCAACAACCTCACCATTACTAACAACAACAGTTAATGGAGTACCAAAACTATCAGGATCAACCTTTATATCCTTAAGCATCTTATTAAAAGTACTAGAAGTAAGTTCATTAGTATTAACATAAATATAATCTAAACCATAATTATCATGCATAAAATCTAAGCTTGGCTTAAACATTTGACACCAACTACAATTATCCCTTCCAATCATAACAAGCTTATTCTCACTACCATTTAAAGCAGAATAAAACTCGCTCAAATACTTCTTACTACTACTACTCTCGCATAAACTACCAATCACAATAGCTAAAAAAGTAGCAATAACAATTCCAAAAAGAACTATCATTTTTTTCTTATCATCCATAAAATACCTCCCATGTGTTAAAACACTATAATAATTATAACACTAAATAAAAAAAGAAAAAATACAATATTGAAAAATTTATAAAATAAAAAGGACAAAAACTAAATTTTATCCTCATCACTATCCAATTCATTAGAATACTGAATATCACTCTGATTATTCATAATAATCTCCTGTAACTTATCATAAACAACACGACAATCATTAATATCAAGTAAAGTAGTATCACCACTTCCATCAGAAATACTTCCCATTACATCAAGCCTAATATCACCTACATGAAGAAACTTATCAACAAAACCAACACTCAAAAAAACATTCGCAATATCCTTATAAAAAATAGTTCTATAACTATTAACAAAGCCGTTTTTAATTATAATCCTATAATCAGTAATAATATATCTAGTATTAATCCACCTCTTACTAGAATTTAAAACATTATAAAACCAAAGAAAAATAGGAATAAACTGAATAACAAAAAAAGGAATAAAAATCCAAGCAATATTAAAAGGATCATTAGAAAAAATTGACCAAACAAAAATAATATCTAAAACCAACCAAATAATAATCAATGGCATCATATAAAAAATCTTATTAATAACAAAAGCAGACTTCTTAGGTTTCAAATCAAATAAAACATTCTCACCTTCATCTAAAACAAAATCATCAACATCCTGATAACTATTAAACTTTTCATACTTATTCATACGAACAACTCCTCTTATTATAATAATACCACACTAAAAATAAAATAAAAAGAAAAATAAAAAAAAAATAATAACTAATTTACATAATAAAACCCAAGTAAAAATATTTACAAGGGTAATAACACTAAATTACTTTTTACTCATAACCTTTTTAACCCAACTTCTCCTACCACATTCTGGACACTTCATATATCTAGTAGTACACATATGAGGAGCAATTAATACATCTAAATATTTTGGTATAAACCTATGATTACATTTTTTACATTCATAATAACCGGCATCTAACTCAAACTTTAAAGCAATAAAACCAGCTATAACAAAAACAACTGTTGAAACACAAATAATTGTACCAAGTAATACACCCTCCTCCAAAGTATTAACTGCTAAAAGAAGAATAACTACATAAAATATAAAACTTATAATTAATAATGCCCACATCGACACCATTAATTTTCTATTCTTTAACTCATCCTGCTTTGTAAGTTCCACTAATAACTCTTCAGTTTTCTTTTCATAATTCTTCATATCAATCATTTCACCACTTAGAAGTTCATTTACACTAATTCCTAAAATATTACATAAATCCAACATCTTATCAGCGTCTGGTAAAGATAAACCTCTTTCCCATTTAGAAACAGCACGATCAGTAATATATAACTTTTCTGCCAACTGTTCCTGAGTAATACTTTTACTTTTTCTACAATAAGCAATAAATTTTCCAATTTTAATTAAATCCATGAACTCTCTCTCCTCTCATAATAAAGTCAAGTATTTCTTATACAAAACTTTATAAAATGTTTCTTTTTTTATTTTAAACTAACAATTTTACTAGTTTTTATCATTAATTTTCTTAAATTTAAGCATAATTAAAAC
>Ga0247611_10001230_pt1 | contig 46479 bp, 100 predicted proteins | sample 177DNAGHGhighgp2_FD_192422 | JGI IMG/M metagenome (GOLD analysis project Ga0247611, IMG submission 192422) | Sheep rumen microbial communities from Palmerston North, Manawatu-Wanganui, New Zealand - 1770 DNA GHGhigh gp2 | ecosystem: Host-associated > Mammals > Digestive system > Stomach >... | reverse complement strand
TTCCTGCTCCTTATCTGCTAAGATAACAACATCTTTTACGGTCACTCCCTCGTCTGACCATTTATTTAATGCTTCAAGCACCGTCAATGTCTCTTCGCCCCACTCCTCATACTGTTCATCGTATACAGGAACAGTTATCTTTCTATTGACATCTATTAAGTCTCCGTGTCCTTTCGGAAGTAGTGTGCCGTTTCTGACTGCATTGAAAGTTGACCAATTTATAGCAGATGCTTTAATTTCACCGTTTAATATATCATCATAATCTTCTTTGGATATTTTAATTACTAATTCTCTATCTGCCATTTATTCCTCACTTTCCTTGTCGCAACATTCTTTGCAAATATCAGTTTCAAAAATGTGATAACCACCCAAGGGTGAAAATCCCTCTTGTATATCTTTCTTATAAGGCTCTAACCAAAAGCCCTTACCACATATTGAACAAGTATTTGGTATCAATGCAAATCTATTATATTTAATCTTCATTTTTATCCTCACTTTCTACTATCGAAAATTGAAAAATACATTTCAAATGATTTTTACAAAATACACCACCCATAAATGAACAGCCATCCGGTTTCTCAAACTGAATATCGTAACATTTTGATTCTTGACAACCGGGAACACTGCATTTCTGAGGATGTATCATTTCACTTATCCTGATTCCTATATCACCGCATCTTATATACTCTATGGGTTTATATACTCTCATGTCTTATTCTCACTTTCTTTTCTCTTACTACCAATAAATATTTCGGTATTTCCATTTGGTTTATATGTAATATTAAGATAATAATCATCTTTATATTTATCAATAACTTCCATCACAATATCTTTTTTAATTTTCTCTGCATACATAAATTCAAACATTATTAATCCTCACTTTTTACCTTTAGTTTAATAGCCTTTTCTAATTCTGCTATTCTGTTCAATGCGTCCTTCAATATTTGAGCGTTATAATTTACGGCATTAGCGACCGTTCTTGTATCGTCATTCCAAATAGAACCACTTATTGTTACAATATCTTTTGCAGTTGCATTAACCCACTTTTTCTTGCTCATACTTCCTCACTTCCCCTGCTCACAAGGTGGTAATAAATCATATCTACCCATTCTTTTTAATGCCTGATGCACGGCATATTCAACATCTTCACCCCTATAACCACATACATAAGCCGCATTTCTCATTCCATCAAGCATAGCTCTATCTTCTTTTGATAACCCATCATTTTGAAACGGATTGATTGGCTTGATAGATTCGAGATATTCAGTCAATGTCACACCTCTTTTCTCTGCTTCTTTAGTCCACTGGGCTGTTTTTTCTATGATTTTATCTCTGTTAAAGATCATGTACATCCACGCAAGTGTTTGTTCTTCCTCTGTCAGTTTTGAAAAATTGTTATTTCTCATTCAAATACCTCACTTTCTACACATTAGAATCACTAAACCAAAATCTTTTCTTGCATCGTGGACATATACATTTAACATCCCACTCATATCCTGAATATTCTCCATCATAGAAAGAATGACAATTCTCAACTTTCTATGATTAAACCCCAATGGAGTATTAAAAACTATATTTGCTTCACTGTTCAATAGTTCCCATATGATATTGCAATCTTCCATTTCAAGCTTTACATATAAGCCATCTGTTGTTTTAGTACCTTCATAAATCATGTCTCTGAATCTTTTCAAATCTTCAAGATATTTATTCCACTCACTTATTGTTCTCATGTCTCCTCGCTTTCCTACTCTAATGGAATATATTCTAAATTATCAGCAATCTCTCTTGGATTAAACCAATTTGTCCATGGATTTTCTGACCAATACTTAGTGTTGTATACTTCAATATTCCAGGCTGTTATGTCCGCTATAACATCAGATTTAGATACATCTTCATATTCTGATTTAATAACCTCATAACGCTTACATAAGCCATCATAATCAATTTTGTTCTGTGCTATTTTTTTTGATGCCGTGGCATGTACACCTATAATTACCAACAATGAAACAATAAGACAAAATGTTCCAACTATCTTAAATGACAAACCAAATGCACTTAAAATATCATCTGTCTGGTATGTTTCTTCTGTCTTATCAAATATAAAACCTAAAAATAACATTATTAGAAATATAATAAAGATAATCATTTATTTATTCCTCACTTTCTGCTTTACCTATATATCCGTCTAAAATCACATCATTCATCTTTACCCTGGTCTTTCTAAAGCAATCAGGACATAGACATATTGACACTCCATTAAACTGTAATCGGTATAATCTATGTGTATCTGATTCCATTTCTCCACATTCAATACAGTTTCCAAATCGTGATGCTCCTTTATAATCTAACAGCTTCTTTATTTCCATTTATTCCTCACTTTCTGTCCGTTTCTATTTTTCACCATCTCTTAATTTATATGAACAAAAGAGCCGCTCCATTCCATAATGTCGGCCAATTTTATAATTATAATACTTACATTTTTTAAATTTGTCAATTATGCGCATTGTTAATCTAAAATTGAAGCAGCTTCCCTTCTTTTTTCTTCAGTGGCTTCAGCATATATCATAGTATTCCTAATATTAGCATGTCCTAATTGCTGAGCAACCAGATATATATCTCCTTTTTTTTCGTATAATTTCATGGCACATGTAGATCGCATCTTATGTGGGGTAATGTGTTTATCTAACATCGCTGTTTCTTTATTAAGCATATCCCGAACTGATCCACTTTTTAATCGATGATGCTGAGGATTAATGAATAATGCTTTCTCATTTGAATTACCTAATATTTTGTCTCTATCATAAATCCAAGTTTCTAATGCATTTCTCGTATTTTCTCCAAAATAAATAATTCTTGATTTACCTCCCTTTACTATAACTTGAATTGTATTATTCTCAAAATCTATATCGTCAATATCTATATTCAATATCTCAGATATCCTCAATCCAGTTGCACACCCTAATGTTACGATAGCATAATCTCGATTTTTATACTTATGAGATCGTCTACATGAAGTAGTCGCAATATTTATTTTTACCTTATTTACCTCTTCGTCAGACATACTTATAACTTGTGACTTGCCTTCCACTTTTAGTTTTTCAATTTTACTGCATGGATTCTTATCTATTAACTCGTTTGTCTGAAGAAACCCATAAAAACTAATCAAAGCGGCAAGTTTAGTATTGATTATCTTGTTTCCATTTCCTTGATCTGATAAATAATTAATATATGAATCTAAATTCATAGGCTTAACTTTTAAAAAGTCAAGATTGTTATTTGAACAATACTCCAAATATTGAAGCAAATATCCTAAATATGCTCGTTGTGTCATCGTAGTTTTATTGCGGGCTATATGATTCATATATGATCTTAATTCATCTGGTTTGCTTGTTAATTTGTCATGTATCCATTGTATATTTTTTTGATCATTTTCTTTTCTTCCACTCATGACGACCTCCTTTGGGTAATCAGTCTTTAATGTTATTCAATAAATAACCTGGCTTACATTTTAATGCTTTTGCATACCGAAATAAATTTGAAACATACAAACTTGTTCTTCCTTTTTCAACATCTGTAATCGTTGTTTTGCTTTCAATACCTATTTTTTGGGCCAACTGTAATTGTGTTAATCCTAATTCCTGTCTTCTTGTTTTAATATTTTTTCCAAGTTGTATATTGATGTTTTTATTCATTGTTTATCTCCTCATCCTATTTGATAATTACGGTAAAATACAGAAGGATTTTTTTCTTTCATTCCCTTATCTGCGAATTCTTTTTGTGTTTTGTTAAAATCCAATATCCATTTATTATCTTTTTCTTTTCTTTCATTAATAAAACCATCTATCTGTTCTTTTGTATACTTTATTGATTTTTCATAATCTTCCTGAGATTGTTCATAAGTGCCATCTTTTACTCTAACTAACATCCCTGTTTCAATATCCATATAAAAAGAAGAAATAGGGTATTTTGACCATGCTTTTTTATCATGTTTTATTTCAATAGCATTAGGTCTAAATTTTCTTACAACATATATAGCTCCAGTTTTTATATCTTTATATCTAGCGCCAGCAGGATATTTTTCTATGTCTTTATAGTTAGTATGTTCCTCGTTTCTTGTATTCCATCGAACTACAGTTACTCCCGGTTGAGGATGGTCTTTTAATTCTGCTAATTCTCTATTCATTTTCTCCTGAGTTAAATCCCGATACTTTTCAAGCTTATTATTGGCAACATATGTTCTTCCATGTGGATCAAATAGCACATTCACCTGTTTATTTCCATTTGTTGCATCATGTGATCTCATTTTAGAATCGTAATATATTCCTGTTTCTGGATCATATGTTGAATTTTTGAATGATACATCTCTGACTGCTTCATCAATTTTTGCCAAGCCAGACATTATTACTCTATATGCAAGATAAGCTATACCAAACATTTCAATTCTCCATTCTATTCGCGATATCCTTAATTTTCATATATAAATCACTTAAAAAATCATAAAATTCGCTTTCCCAATCCTTTTCACTTCCCTTATCTTTCTCTTGATATCTATCATATTGAGACAATTTCTTATCAATTAAAGTGCATATTTTATCTAATTCTGTCCGTGTCATTTTCTTCTCCTCACCCACTTTTCCTATATACTCATCCCATCTATACTTCCGAATCGGCATCGGCTTATGATTATCAAAATATAACACTAACGCCGGAGAAATATTATTCCACTTTTCAACTATCTCCATCCGGAGCAAATGACCTTCAGTAATGAGCTGCTTGGCTTTTGCATGATAATTATAGTAATTAACGCCCATAATGAAAATCTCCATTACTATCTATATATTCATTCCACCAATCTGCTGGATCTTCAACATCTCCAAGAACATCTCCAAAACAGACTTCAAATCCTGTTGCATGACACAGTTCTTCATTTCCGTCTATTTCAAATCTCTTATCAAATGGCATAGCATTTAGTTTTCTTTTCATAATCCATACCTTTCTATAAGATTCATAAGTTTGCATAAACTCTTCTTCTGTATATTCTCTGCTATTTACATCCATAAATAGTTACCCACTATGCTAAATTATACTCTTTTATAAGTCTCTGTGCCACCATCCTATTAAGATTTCTGGCGGTAAAAGAGATTATTCGACTGCCTTTCTTATAAATCACATGGTCTCCCTTACTCCTATCATAACAATAACCATTGTTACGCAACAAACACGCAAATTCTCTTGCTGAATATACCTTCTTCATAATTTTAATCCTCCAATCCCCATATCTTCCTCAGTATCTGAATATCTTCAAATAACCTATCTCCCAAACCGTTCGGTTTTCGTATCTCCCTATCATATATTACATCATCATTAAGACATATAGCTTCCGACAAATCCCCAAGTATATCATCCATTGTCTTACCATACTCTTTTAGGAAATCCATATCAGTCCTCCCTTAAAGCATATTCCTTTACTATTTCAAGATCTTCTTGCTCCGAAATCTGTTTAAACACATCTTCAAAATCAATTTCGAGATCATCACCGAAGTGATATTCGACATTTCCATCTTTAATATCTCTATTATTAGCAACCACAGAAGCCCAGAAATCTGTGCATTTCATGTTCTCCAAATCAATCTCTGCATAAAAGTTATACCAACCATCATCCCACATATTCAGATCACTCTCATCAAAAAATGTAGGATAACCGCATCTTTTCCGTAATGCGTCAACCGCTGTATTTAACTCAGTTGTATCTGCAACAAAAAATACTGTTTTAGGGTATTCGTAACTAACATCTATTAAATCTTCAAGTATTACCTTCATAACTTTCTCCTAATTTTTAGTATATTTTGGGATATTAGATAAAAACAGCGGGAGTATTTAACCTCCGCTGTTTTTCCTAAATGTCTTAAATTCCACTTTTTTAATTTGTCAATATAAAATCCTTATTTCATTTATTCGTTTCTTTCCAAGTATCTTTGTAGACACAAACGAACATCAGGCAACCTCCGTTTCTACCTTAGTGAACCCCTCAATAATCGGTCTCAATTTCTCTGCATCGTTGTGATCAAGCAGATAATTAAACCACTCAACGAGCTGTTCATCCGAAAGTTGAGATATCATATAATCTATCACCTTATTCTGTATCAAGTTCTGCGTCGGTGTGCCAATCCCTTTTACCTGTTTGAACATATCCCAATTATTTATTACATCTCCAAGTGTTTTACATCCAAATCTCTTTATTGCATTCAAAGCTTTGTTGTTCTTAAATACCAATACATCAATGGACTCATTCTTCATTTCCTCAGTAAACATAAGCTGTACATTCATTTTTACCATCCTCCTTTAAATTTGTCAAGTTAAACTTTTTAATATCCCTCAACTCTCTGCCAACCACTTGTACTATTACACCATATTGTTGGATAATAGGCAAAATCTGCACTCGGCTCCGGTCTTAACCCAATGCTCAATCCCCACTTGGTTCTCTCTGCCTTGGCTTCATCCAAGGTTTCAACAAATTCTTCATGATCTAAATCTCCATTTCTTTTATAACATCTTACTTTATACATTTACGCCTCCTTAATCACAATATCAAATTCTTCAATACTATCCCATTCATGCCATGCATCGTCTAACTTCCACATTTCTATCCGATAATCTCTGTCAATTACCGCTTCTTCATATGCTTCATCCTCCGTTTCATAATAATCATCTAAACTTGACGAATCCCTTAATAATTCCGATCCATAGTAAAGCTCGTAATAATAATTCTTTTCAAACATCATTCAGCCCTCTGATTCATCTTGATTACAATGTAATCCGGTTTCATCCGCATTGCTATCCGAACATCCGGTAATGGATCCTTTTCATTTATTTTCCAAGATATTACATTTTCTTTAGGATATTTCTCTTTATAATCATATTCAAGCAGCACTACTCTTTTATTACTCTCTGACATTGCCTTCAGAATGACATCCTCTGAAATACTTTCGCTTTCCTCTTCAAACCGCATATCCCTTAATCTACCGTATTCATCAATTCCCTGATAAAAACTTGGATCACTATCATTTCTCCATACGACAAGCTTACACTCTTTATCTTTCAGAGCTTCATTCAACCGCTTATCTCCAGCTAATGCAGTAAAATTCTTAACTGGATGACTATTATATACCGCACATATATTTTCATTTGGATATGTTTCAGACAATGATTTAATTTGTATATATTTATACATATCTTACCCCATCTGTATTTTACTTTATAAATACTCATCATCCCATTCATCTAATAAACTTTCTGGAAACTGCCAATCTAAACTATTAAATAGATTTTCAGCTAAATGTATGTTTCCATCACACAACTTTACGAAATCCGTATACGAATAAGCATTTTCCCTTTCTACTTTATTCCCCTCGTACCCGTACTCCGGAATATAAATAATGTCGTCTGGATGTTTTGGATTCCATTCTGTCTTATATCCATATCCTTGACCAATCCATTGATATGGCATTGTCTTGAAACGATTATAAACATTGAAATCTCTTAATGTCATATTAATATACCCCCTGAATAACTTAACGTGTTATTTCATAACACATTTTATTAAAGTCGTCACGATTTATATAAATTTCAAAGTTATACCTTCCTCTCTCTCTACTCTCTCGGTAGTCGTATTTGCTTTTCCAATCATTCCCCAATACAGATTCAGCTACCCTTTTCGCTTCATCTATCATTCTTTTATCATCAGCGTTTCCATATAACATAAACCATTCCTTATCATCTTTTATTTGTTCGATCTCGCTTGGATAATATCCGGAATCAATTAACTGTTCTTCATCCAACTCTCCCTTTGCTAAAATCTCTCTAAATACTTTCTTTTCTCTTTCTGTAAGTTCCATGTATACCTCCTTTATGAATAAGTTATTATCCGACCGCTACTAAGCAATTTTGATCCATCATCATTTACTATATCTCTTGCATACTTTTCATAATCAATATAATTTTCCAACCAACTCTCTACTCCAATTAACTCATTAATTATTTCTATTCCGTAATCCTCATAATCGTTATATACGCCACATATCTCATGGATATACGAATATCCGCTTGCTTCCTCAGCTTCTTCTCTTGTAAGACCTTTATTCATAAACTCATATATTTGCGCTTCGTCTTCAAACTCATAACTTTCTTCTGAACTTATTAAGCCAGAATCAAGTTCTGTCATTTTAAATTTATCATAATTAAATACTGCTCCACCACCTACATTTATCTTTACAACTCCATTTGCAGCTAATACTTCTATATCATCAGTTGTATCATTATAAAAGAAATAATAATCCGAATGATATGACCAATCTGCAAACCGGAAAAAATTAGTTACGTTCTCAAAAGTAAAATTATCTTCTTTTATATCTCGCTCCGTTATTTCATATACTAATTCTTCTGGATAACCAAAATGTTCTTCGTTAAATCTTTTTACAAATCCCTTAAAGTCTTCAAGATCTCTAAATCCATTTAAATAATTATCAACAACTTCTTTTCCGTATCCACTATTGTCTAAACACATACCACCATTAAATTCAGTGCTCATGTATATGTGTTTATTTTGATTAACATCTTCAGTAATAAATACAAATGTTCCTCTTACCATTATTTACCTCCAAATTAGTATCCATATTTGTTATGAAATTCAGCTTTCATTACTCTTGCCATTGGGCAACATCAACATTAATAACATTAAATCCCGCATCTTCAAGGTCTTGCTCAACACAGCATCTTAATGTTTCCTTTGTAGCTTCATCGTCATAAAATTCTCCTTCAATATCGACAATCAATCTTGCCCTTATTATATTTGGTGTACCTTTTATCTTCATATTAATCTCCCTTTAAACTCAGCTTTCATTTTTTCTTTTTGCTATATAAATATTCCATCCTTCGCTCAACTTCCGCATCGTTTTCAGGATCATCAAAATATTTGTAAGCAAGCAACATCGGATAATCACTATCTTTAGCTCTATCCCACATCAGATGCTCTGCCCAACAAGGCTCCCCATTAGATTCCTTACACCAGCTTGGCCATTCGTTCATTAACGAATAAGGAGAATTATAATGGCATCTATCATTTATGACATATTCTTTATCATAGCCATAAATTCCTACCAATATATCCTTAATCAAAACTCGCTTAGCTAATCGACAAAACCAGTTCATGAATTCACGGAAAGTTTCACTAAATTCTCTATCTCGGAAAGCACCGTTGACTACTAATATGTATTCATCTTGTACCCTAAGCCAACCTCTTTTCCGATTATGGCAACCATATGAATCGGTTAAATTGTTTGTGCAGTCTCCATATTCATCACAGGAGCAACTTGAATTTGTTCCGTTTTTCTGGATAGTATATACATTCATATCACCTTCAGATCCGGTTACCAACGGAAGATGATTTAAGACCGTTTCCAAGATATATCTTTTTTCTGCCTGAGTTCTTCCCATCGGTTGAACTTCAATGGTTCCGTTTATGTATGTCCACCAACTCATTTATGCCTCCTTAATCTAATCCTGTATCTTAAATTTCTTTAGCCTCTACAAGACCGTTCCCAAAATAATCTTTGAGCATTACCATATGCAAATTTCTTTCTTTGTTATACCGTAAATCGTAACCTTGCATGACACCATTTACAATTAACTTCCCAGCTTTTTCCGTACCATAATCAAATGCCCCAGACTTAAGTATCTCTGTAACAGCATCGACTTCTCCGCTTCTACCATCCTTATGATCATACTTTACTTTCCACTTTTTAATATCTTTTTCCATATGTTCGTCTCCTTATCTTTATCATCAAATGAAGAAACCTTATTTTTATGCTCTTTATAATACATCTTATATCCTTCACATCCACAAGCCACACACAATCCGCATGATTCGCTACCAGCAATTACTCCAGTATTCCCACAAATCATCATAATTTATACCTCATAAAACTGCTTTTATTAGAAATCAACTTCACTATCCATTTCTTTAGCAAACTGTCTAAATGCTTTCCATATAAATTGCTCTCTTTCGGTTTCGTCTATCTCTATATCATAATTTGCATAGTCGTCCTTTTCTCCGTTATTACATTGAAACCATAATGTAACGCTCTGCTTTACTACATCAACATCAAGATAAAAATTATACCAAACGTCATTATTGGGATCCGTAGAAGCATCAGTAAAACCTTGCCGTTCTCTAATTTTATCTGCTATGTCCAATAACTCATCCGTTGGCAATAAATCAAAAGAAAGAATTTGGTCTTCTGCCCATTCAAAATTCTGAATTGTAATATAATTTAAGTTATTCAATTAATTATCTCCTTTCATAAAATTTAACTTTTATTTTCTTTTATTTATTTCTGTCTCTCCGATTTTTGCAAGTTTATATAATTCCATAAGACTTGCTTCAACCGCTTTCGTTTTATCTTTATCTCCACAAACTATTGTTGAAAGATAACCTAAAACTATAAGATAATTCTGATATGCGTTCATAGTATTTCCTCCTAAATAAACAAGTTATTTTATTTACTACACAATTCGATTCCCTTAAATAGATTGTATATCTGATCTTCGGCCTCATTGTATGATAAACAATTACTCCAATCTCCTTTATCTATATCAATTCCTATTTTGCCATTATCATCACGGTACACTTGGATTCTATCATCTGGAAAACCATTCTTTACTGCAAGTTCTTTAATTAGAGTTGTAAGTTTCTCTATTGTTGTCATATTTGCCCCCTATGAAAACATTATTTTATCAGTTATACATAATATATAATTTAGGATAATCAGGCACATCACATACATACTCCATCTGACATAATCCAGAATCATAATCTCCGTCAACTATTAGTTCATCATAGTTACTTTCGTATAATGCTATTGCTTCTTCTTTAGTTTCCGCAAAGATAATTCCCTTATCTCCATCCCAAATATCATAGCTCCATACTTTCATATCCAATTTCCTTTCTATGAAAACCTTGTTTCATTTACCACATCTTTCACATATTTCCATTATTCCATCTGCGATATTCTGTGGTGAATCAATTCCATATACGCTTGTTATTTCCAAACAATATGGATCATCAGTATCTGGATTATCTCTAAGCTCTATATATGTACACCATTCATTGTCATCATTTTCATCTGGTGATTCAAAGTTAATCCACAATGCTACGTTGTCAAAAACATTTCTTTTTTCCCATATCCTCGTATCAAGATGTATCTGTTCTGGATAAACTTTTCCTTCCCCGTCCCACATATTGGGATTCATATCCTTAAGAAAATCATTCGCAATCTGTAATGCTATTTTATTATCCATTATTTCTCCTTTATCAAACTTACATTTCCTTTTCATAGATAAAAATTTAGTTTTATTACATATAGTAATTGCAATAATCAACAAATAGTGACAAATATTCTATTGGGAGTTCTTTCTCTTTGTCGTATAGGTCTTGTATCACTTTGGCGATTGGTTCTCCTTCATGATCCTGTATAAACGATAAAATCCATGAATTATATCCCATATTTTTTCCTTTCTGATAGAAATTAGGTTTTATTGACTGATTATAAAAATCTTTCCCATTCTTCTCTTGTCACTTCGGGAACAATATTAGTTATGCTGACAAGAAATTCCTCTGCGGTTTCGCATCTGTTTGCAACCCATACAATAATGGCTTCCAACATATCGTATGTAAAGTGGTAGCTTAGTGGGTCTGGAAATTCTTCTTTTACCCAATGCATAAATGCATTAGAATTAAAATGCCATTCATTTTTCATTTCAACATTCTCCTTTACCCAATAAAAACTAGATTTTATTGGCAATTTATGGTGCATAGTCAAACTCAATGTTTGGACATTTCCAAGACATTAAACACAGATGCTTTCTGCGGATATGAAAAGTAGGTCTGTCTTTAACCGAAACAATGTAAAAATATTTGCCATCGGGTTTCCATATCTGTATTACATTATTCTTACCAAAATATTCATAAATAGTTTCACATGCTTTCTTAAAACTAAATCTCATTTATATCTCCTTTCACCCAATAAAACTAGACTTTATTTACATTCACTAATGTTATCTACAAGCACGGCGTAACAATCCGGATCCTTTTCAAAGTTTATGTTTCCATAAACATCATCTAACATTTCATTTGCTATTGCCTGAGCATTATCTAAATCATCTGCTTCGATCTGAACAGTTTTTATTGTTACTTCCTTAAAAATTACATTGTATTTCATATTATCTCCTTCCGTTTAATAATATCCCCATAAACTAATGCAGCCTTTCTTAATAAAGTTGCTGCATTTTCAGTAACGAATTCATCATTGTTTGCTTCTAATTCTTCATATATTGTTTCACACAATGAATGAATTAAATCTAATCTTAAATATATTATGTTATTTTCTGCTTTTTCATCCGGTATAAACATTTCGCTTACCTCGTTCACTTTATTTCATCATTAAATCTATCAACTTTGTATTTTTTTCTTCTTGTGTAGCTAACCGGAGCTGATCACCACCATACAGATAATCACTACTCCATGTATGGACGGTATAATCAATTCCAAATTCTGTTGTTTCCTTTTCGGTGATAATCCCCATATCACCCTCAGTAACCGTTTTACTTCCATCTGGATGTTTGACTGTTACTACTACAATGTCACCTCTGTGAAACTGCATTGTAATCTCCTTTCTGTTATAAATTCTTGGTTTTATTGATATACTTCGCTTACTATTTTACCATTAAAATTCCAACTCCATTCAGCATCATCTTCTCCTTTAAAAGCTATATAAGAATCTTTTTCAACATACGGAGCCAATGCTGTAAAAAATACAACCTCAGAACCATATTTTTCACCAGTAAACTCAACATTAACTATGTTTCCGTTATTATCATATTTTGGTTCGTATCCAATTTCTACTAAAGCATCTTCTAATTTTTCAGCATTCAATACTGTTTGTGTATTAACCCATGAAAAATGCATATACTGCTTTCCATTAATATAATCAATACAATTCATTTTTTCAGGAACAAATGCAGCTTTTAAGGCATTTAAAGCATTTTCAAAATTCTCTTTTTTAATTACAAATTTGCTATCTGTTTGATCCATGCAATATCCCATTTTAACCCCCTTTCTAAAATAAAATATTCGTTTTATTCTTCCTCTTCAGTAATTTCAAAAGTACTATCGCAGTGAATGTTATTTAAAGCGTCACCAATAGCATCTTCAATATCACCTTCCATGCAATCGTCGTACACCTCTATCCGTACATTAAAAACTTTAGTATTCATATTGTTCTCCTTTCTATGAAATGTTGTTTTCATTACTCCTCAAACTCAATATCAAAATCGTTTACAAGTTCCTCACACAGTATCTCGTATTTTGTGTTATAATCCCTTTCCGTATCCTCAACAAGTTCTGCCATCAGATATGATGTAATTCTCTGAAATTCTGCTAATGTCATCTTCATACCACTCGCCTCCCTTTAAGATGAAATCTTACTTATTCACGCAATTGAATAACAAAAATTATCAATTGCATATTTATCTTCGTTTTTAATAATCTTCCTTGCCTTTTCTATTTCTTTTCCCATTAACAATCTTCTTGTATAATAAGGTGTTCCATACTGTGGGTACTTTAAAAATTCGGCTTCCACAGCTCCGTCGTTATATTCGATTAAATGTAAATCTCTATCATTCATATCATCACCCATTTTATCTCCACCTTTTTTGTAGATAATCCGCCATAACCACACTTTTTTATGATTTATGGCTGATTATCTACGTCAAATCCGTTTTTAAATTGCTATTTGAATCATCGGTTCCATTGCATCAACCATCTCAACGGCTTTATCAATAAACTCATTACCGCCAAGTGTCTTCTGCATCAGATTACTACGGTAATTAGCCGTCTGCCTTGACGGTGTATGATGAGTAGCCCAATCAGAAACCGCATTTATAAATCTAAAACCTGACTTTTCATATCCATCAAGATCTTCTGCCTTATTATATATATTCAAGACTTCTGACCGATTGACCAAAACTCTTTCCTTTTCTCTCGGAGTCGCATCCTCTTTCATGGGAAACAGAACATTCATCATCTGATCAAGATGCCTATCTTCTATTGCAACTCTCTTCTGCCTATCAATAGCATCTGTCATTGCATCAAGATAAGCATAGTAGTTTTCCATTGTTTTCTTTGCCTGTTCAAGTCTTATATTTGCACTCGATGTATGCTGAACAGAGAATGTTCTTCCATGAGCTTTCTTTATTGCATAATTTAGTGTATTCTTACAGACTACTCTTACAGGGGTAAGGAATATTCTTACACTTCCTTTTCCATCGTGTCTGTTTGTAAAGACAAGATAAGGATCTATCTTTTCTCCAGACATATCTCTCGTAGGTAACTTGGCTTCTACCCAAACTATCTTTCCATTATCAAACTGTCCAGCAGTTTCAACTTCAAATCCGTCATGATGAAACAGGGTGTCTATAAACTCAAATCCCTGATAATTCTGTACCGGATTATATCTGTTTGTTACAACTCCATATACAGTTGATGGAATTTCCACATCATCCACAACATCATATCTCCGTGTTGCTACCATGTTAGGAATCTTAACTCCGTCTGCTGTAAATATATCTTCGGTATTCACCTTATAATCAAGCCCTGCAAGTCTACATACTTCCATTGCTGAATTCGCTTCGCTTACATCCTTACCAAGTCCTTCCCAAAGAAGTGTTCTTCCGTTTCCCTGAAACAGAGTTTTCTTTGTATAAGTCGGCTGATGATGTCTTATCACTCTGTTTACCGTAGGTACTACCATCGGCTTTGGTGCTGAAACAACTTCTGCTGCAACTCTCTCAACTACATTTACATTTGTCTTTGATGAAGAACTCATGTGTATCATGCCATATCCTCCTTTATCTCGCCTCTCCAACATTTGCCATTATTCCAAACTCATCCAAATCTCCTGTCTAACTCCGCTTCGATTTCAAACTGTTCCTTTGCAAAACTCATAATCTCTCTCTTCTCTTCGTCAGTAAGATTTCTGATTCCTACATCGCTTTCTATTGGAAACACTTCATAACCATTTTCGCAATCCATAACATATATCTCTCCGTCATAGGAAGTTTTAACCGTAACACATTCATTTTTATTTAACTCAATCGTAAGATATCTTTCCTCGTAATTATCCCACCTATCTATTAACTGTAATTCCATTTCATACAGCCTCCTCTTCTATATATCCGTTTTCCGCTGCATAATTAAACACTTCCCAAAAGAAATTATCATGTATAGCTTTTAAGTCATGTTCTTTTCTTATCTGGTAAATGATGAATTGAGATACCGCATATTCTTTTTTATCTCGCTTATCACTCATAAATGCTTTTAACCAATCCGCTTTTGTGTTTGGCATCAAGCAAATAAACCCCGGAGAAGATTTATAATTAAATCGAAGATAATCATCAAACTTGTCGTCTTCTTTAATTGCATCAATCATTGTTTCAATTACATCATCTTCAACTTCTATGACGAAATTAAGCCAATCGCCACCATTGTTATAATACTTTGGGCTTCTAAACTTTATTTCACTTACCTTTGCATTAAAATCTATCATTTCTAATGCTTTACATATATATTTCTCTCCACATTCTTCAATTAACTTTATGAAGTCTGACCACATTTCATTACTTATATATTCCTGCCAATGTGTCCAGTAAGTATCAGGATTCACAATTGGACAAATTTCCGTATTAAGTTCAAGTTTCATTTGATTCCCCCCTCTTTTATATTATCATCTTTAGGAAGTTTTATTCCGGTTCCATCAAGAAATCTCCGTAACTCATCAATTGATCTCGACTTGATGTATTCACTTGCTAATCTCATTTCATCCATAACCACCTCCAATAAAATATCAATTTGATTTAATGGCTTTTTGTAATTTTCCCGCTATCTTCATAAGCGTATCCTTTGCTTCTTGGCAATCCTTAACAATATCCATAACCCTACATGGGATTCCTCGCTCTCCTCTCATCGGAACAAACACTTCAACCTCATCATCCACATCATATCCTTCAGCTACTTCACAGAATTTCTTTACAAAATCCTCAGCCGTTCCGTCAAATTCAATCTCTGTCGGTATATCCTGTCCGGCGGTATCTGTCCAGAATTCAACTAATCCGTAATATGTCCCATCTTCATTTTCATGATAATCATATCGTACATTTTCATTGTTCAAAACTTCTTCGATCCGTTTCATATTCACCTCCAGTTCTCAATGATTTCGCTTTCATCCATTCCTATGTTATAAGCAACAACATTTCGCAATAGTTCAATTCCTGCCTGTAATAATTTTCCATCACTTGTAAAATTATCGAAAACATAAACCACAAGAGAGTCAAGCATCCTTTTAGCTTCACTACTCAATGTATAATTTTCTATGGTGTAGTTATAAAAGTTTTCCATATTTACCTCCAAGATTCTTTTAGTTCTTCGGGAACACTTTCAAAATCCATATAAAATTTATCTTTATCTCCATTCCAGTAGTGTTCTCCTAAATCCTCAAGTTTTATATTTCCATTCCGTTTCATGCAGCTCCCCTTCCTTGAAACAATCCTGTTATTCTATCTTCGTAAATATGACCTCTCAGAATTTCCTTTGTGAAATTCTTATTCTCATAAAGATGTTCAATTGTTATAATATTCGTAACACTTGTGATCACATTCGATACATATACATGTGTTCATTTTTCTTGTCGCCTCCCTTCTTTAGTGAATAAACTTTAGGGTATCCGCTATGACTTCACTATCGGTTTTACCGAATAGTTCTCTATCACCAATAGCTTTATCTGCTCTCTGGTTTGCATTGTGAATTTCCGCTCTTTCCTTTGTGCAAATCAGGAACTTAACAATTTTGCCGCGCTTCCAAAGAGGACGCAGATCGTCATTCAGATGGAGTTCCGTTGTCCATCTATAATGCGGCCAGACAAAAGCTGCAAAGTTCATTACCTCTTCAAGTTCCTCATGGGAAAGTTGAAGAAGTGAGTTGATATGCGATTTCCGTGAATCAACCTTCTCCCACCAGTGAGGATAGACTTTCGCCACATTTCCCTCGTTCCACTGATCCACAAGCCAGTGAAATTTCTGCGGCGTGATGTCCAAATCCCACCAGTTATCCCGATATGTATCGTGGTTTCCCTCTTTGTCCTCAAACCACGTTTTAATAGTGTCAGGTGGACATACTTCATAACAGAACATACGCTGATTGCATGATTCGTGTTTGTAAGTTCCGGCTTTAATCATATATATACAGGCTCCTTTCCTCTCTGCGTGTTCTCGCCACGGAAGCAATCGCCACAGTATTCCCATATTCCTTTCGCTATCCTCTTAAAGGTTGCATAGGTTGCTCTTGCGTTTCCGTTGTCGTCTATGCGGTGTGCCGCTGGTTCTCCAAGTTGGCTACAATCTGATCTCATACAAGCCGGAGGCAGTGCGTTAATTGCGTCGTCAACGACCTCTTCACTTACGAGGGTTCCGACAGGATAGGAATACATAAATGTATCTCTGTTGAATACTTTTCGTCCCTCATACTCTCCGCACTCCTTCGGACGCTTGCCTTTATAGGTTGCTTCTATGATATATGCTGTCTGCTGTGGGTCGTGCCAAGGTCTGCTGTTAAATTCATCAACTGCTGCCTGTGCCATTTCTCTGAATGGATATACAACAGGGTTGCAGGTATCGAAGATGTATTTTCCATCTCCGTGTAAATCATATACTGCTCTGTATCCTGGCATTTCTACATATTCGGGGTCATCTACTTCTATCACAAGTTCATAGTTATCGACCCAATCACAGGGAACATAATTATCATCATAGATTTTTCCCATCATTCCTTTATAAGAAGCCCAAAATTCACAAACTGATGTAAATTGCCATACCTTACCTTTGTCTGCATCATAAGTGTTATCAGTTCTCTTTCTCATAAATATACCTCCTTATTTATATGCTTCGTACCCTGCCGCTTTAAGCACTTCCCTTTTTGCTTTATTCCAAGCCTCCTCAAAACGAGGATGATCCTGATGGGGGCTTAATGCTTCCCTTATTTCTTCTTCGACTTCATAGGGTACATAACTGTATTCGTGATTATTCATTTCTGCTTTAATGAGATCTACAAGATTCTTAAAATCGTTTGCAAAATCTTTCTCTTCTGCTTTGTGTCTTGCAAACATTTCCTTTAATGCCGGTATGTCCTTTTTGAGAACGTACCCTCCTGCACCGATTGAAACAATATGAGCGGCTTTCAATGCGGCATCGTCATCATAATCAAGACCCCATGTTTTCTTTATGCCGGACTTAAACTGCTCATTACTGAAAGCAAAAACTATGGGAAACGCATCAACTTCTTTCTGATGTACCTTTTTCATTTCTATTTGTGATGTATATGTCATGCTATCACCTCACTTCATCCGCCATAATATCTGATCAATTCCCTTATTGCTCCCTCATCAAGATTGATTGGATTGATTCCCTCTTTATCGTATGCTACAACTTGAGGAAAGAACCATTTGTCTGTTTCTAATTCTTTTAACATTTTTACAAGCATATCTACTTTATAAGGATTTCTTTCATGCATAAACAACGCCTCCACCATTTTCCCTTACTTCCGCTATTCTTGCATCGCGATCCGCCTTTGCTATTAGCATTTTCTTTTCGTATTCATCAATCTGTTCCATTGTCAACCATTCCGGCTTTTCATCTTCTGTAAATTCGTTCCATCTTTTTCTCATTTCTGCAATCTGCTTTTCAACTGAACCTGCCCAAAGATGAGGTTCATAGCCGTATCCGTTTCCGAGGAAATATTCACAATCAGATTGAAGTCTACCTAACATTGAATAAGTAAACGCTTTATCTTTTGAAACCGGTTCGTAATAAACCGTATCTTTTCCGACCGAAAAATATTCATCATCATATGGATCGTAAATTTTTATACTTGCAATTCGGTTTCCATTTTCATATGTATTTTTATATACACATCTCTCTTCATCAGCAGCTCTCTGTTTTGCTTCTCTGTCTGTCATATCTGATTTGCTCAAACTAATTAAAACATCATCAGACATACCGCCAACAAATTCATAATACGTTCCATGCATTAGCTTGCTCATTAAGTACACTCCTTATACCATTCCAGCATTTCATGTTTATTTTTCTTATATATTTCTGGATTATTAAACAATGTCAGAGTTGTATCTCCCTCACAGTATGTATATAGCAACATTTCTTCATCACTGTAGGCCCAGAGGCTCAAGCTACGACCATATTCTCCATAATGAAGTTTCAGCTTCTCTACATCTATCATTTCTCCTCTGGAAAAACCTCTTAACATGAGATTTCCATTTCGATCTATATCTTCTTCCTTGAAAAGAATGTTAATCCATTTCTCAATTTCCGGATCAAGCTTAAAATTAGATAGGTCAAAATCAAGGATTTCGACACTATCTAAATCTGCATCAAATTTCTCTTTTGTATAGGATTTATCGGTATACCACCGATTCGCACATTCTTTTAGATAAGCCTGATATTCATTTTTAGTCATTATTTTCATGACTTTACTCCATTTTAGGGTTAAAGAACTTATCAATGTCACTCTTAAACATTTCTATCAGTTCTTCCTGCGTTCCATAGATATAACAGTTTTCGCTGTATTCATTTCCGATTGCTACAAGAATACGCTGACCAATTCTTGAAGAATCGAAACGAAACTTCTTTTCATCTCCCTCATGTAATTTACGAACCTGCATTTCCGCAAACATATTTGCAATTTTGAGATCTTTCTCGTCCTTGATATCTACAATTACAAGATTATATTCATCTGAGCCATATCCAAAGTTTTCAAAAATAGTACTTTCGGGAAATGGTTTGCTTATTGCAAGTCCTAAAAACTGATTATAAATTGCATAGTGTGCAGAGTTCTCATACTTTTTGCACTCATCTGCTGTTTTAAATCTCATTCCGTCATCTGCCTCATAAGCTGTTACTTCCTCAATTGTCCTTGTAGTTTTAATCTCCTTCATGTTCTTTCTCCTTTCAAATCTGTACTGTTTTTCCTATATAAATCTCATTTGTACAATACTCTGTTCCGTTACCTTCGACTTCTCCTATTGCTAATACTTCAACTATCTTTGCACAACCCGGTACAAATTTCTTTACATCTTCAAGATATAAGCAAAAATGAAATCCTCTGTGCTTAAATCTTGGTTCGCAGTTCTCCTTAAATACTTTGCCTTGTTCAAATTGAAACCTCTTTCCACAGATACTGGAGTTGTTTTCTGACAACCCCTTGTATCCGTGAATACCTCTTAACTCCTTTCCGTCTTCTGTTATGAACGTCATGCCACCATCACCTTGTTCTGCCTTAATCTTTCCGTGAACGCATCGACAAAGTTAATTATCTTTGTATCCTCAACGTTCTTATTGTAGTCATATCTGCACTGAATGACCTCACCGTTTGCATATTCAAAAGCTACAAATGGCTCGTTAGGCGCATCTATTTTCCTTACAAAGAACACCATTGTTTTCTTTTCGGCCACTCTTTCTACATAAGTTCCGATGCAATTATGAAGCGAACGTCCTTCCTGTATCAGATCCTTTGCAGATTCCGGTACATAAACAAGCAACCCTTTTGATCCATCCATAAACTCGACAAGATCCTTCATCTGCTTTAATCCATCGGATATCTGCTTCATGATTGCAGACTGTGCTTTCGAAAGAGCAATCTGAATTCTATCTTGCTGTCTGTTATAATCATCAGACGCTTTATCATCTGCCTTACGGAAGTCCTTGGGATACAGATAAGAGTCATCCATCTTATATCCAAGTTTCTGAATAGTCCGCACATAGTGGCAATACTCACTTATATTCATTCTTTCTTTTTCGGTGCAGAGATACCTCAGCATTTTATTAACGTTGCCAACTTTAAGTTCAGTTAATTCGTCAAACTCATAATCATTGACATTGAACTTCTCTATAATCTCCATTGCATCATCCGTAATAACAGGATATTTCTGCATAAGATGAAGCTTTCTTGTTGACTTTGAAGCAATAAATCTTCTCATATTTGCTTTGTCAACTTTAAGCATCTTGTTCAAAGTTGTCTGTGCTGGATCATAATCTATCTTTTCTCTATAACTCCAACTGCAAACATTATCAAAGTCTTTTACTGCTACATCTTCCAAACCGACCTTTTCAAGTTTTTCATACAGGTCTGCTCTCTTATACAGCTCCCTTATAAATGCGGTAACATACCAACTGTTAGAGTTGTACTCTACAGGATTATCAAGATATTTAATCTTATCGAGTTTTTTCAGTTCTGCCTTAAGTCCTGGGATATAAGCATTAGCAGATAAGCAGCAATACTGTCGCCACTGATACATAAAACTTTCAGTAAACCATTTCTGCTTGTTACCTATTTGCCAACCTTTTTCCGTCAGCTCAAGCTCTCGCCGTGTTGTAGTTGTCAAATTCACAATTTCTCTTGCAACTTCTACAACTTTCCTTTCTTCATTATGCTGTTCTATCAACACATACCGGAGTATATATTCATCAGGTTTAGTTACTTTTGTAATCGCTCTGAAATCTACATGCCAAGTCTGTGTTCTTCTCCATTTGTGATTTATTTTTAACTTCATTGCACAATGTGGACACTTAACTTCCTTATTGTGCCGAGTATTCTTTTCAAAAGTAACATCATGACCACACCTTTCACAGTGACCATTCTTCATATCATGGTTGTCAAACCAGATATATCGGGCGGTATCTCTAAGACACCACCCTATCTGCTTTTTAGTTAACGGTGTAATCTTATTCATCTGCTCAAGCAGTTCTGCTTTTCTTTTTGCGGTTAGTCTTTTTCCCATTCTTTTTCTTTGCCTCCTCCGCAATCTTTCTTCTTAATGCTTCTTCTTCACGTTTCTTTTTCTCTTCAGCTTCTGCTTTTTCGCTATCATGATTGTAATAATCGATAGCAAGTCCAAGAGCTGTATCACGATCAAGCCATCCGACGTTTCCATATTTTACACAGTAGCCGTTTTGTGCTGCCTTAAACATATACTCCATAAAGCCGCCGTAGCTTTTATCTTCCCTCATGAGATTATTACGGAAGTCAGGATCTACCTTACAAAGCTCAATCAATCCTGCAATTACATATTCAGAATCAGAATCCTTAAACTGTTCGGCTTCTTTCTGAAGTTTAACAACACATTCTCCGTATGTTCTGTCTCCCTCGGTAACAAGTTTAATTATCTTCGGTTTCTTGTCTTCCGAAGGAAACTCAACAATCTTCGGCTTTTCTTCAACCTTATTTTCTTTGGTTTCAGCCTTATTTTCTTTGGTTCCCTCTACCTTTTCTTTGGTTTCAGTAATCCGGCCGTTATCAATTCTTTTGATTGCGTTCTCACAAGCCTTGATACGAGTAGCGTTTCTGCCACCTTTTTGCATAATCTCGATTGCTTTTTCAAGATCTTCTCTTGTTGCATTACAAAGAGCGGATGCATATCCGCAGTCAGAAGTCGGAAGAGATACGAGCGACTGTACTATTTCAGGAACTTCTTCATTCTTCTTTTCTGGTTCTTTATATCCTATCTCTGCTGCTATCAATTCCTTGAGTGCTTTGGCTTCTGCCTTTGAAAACTGCATCGAACCGACACCCATTCCGTCTTTATAGGACACAAGGCTAATACCTTGTGTGTCCTTTTCTTTTTCAAGCTTTAATACCTTGGAACCGTGATCTGCAACTATTCCGTAAGATTTTGCTATTTTCATAAAACCTCCTTAGAAATCCTCGTCATCATCTTCTTCCAGATATTCATTAAGAAGCTTTACAAGTTCCTTTGCTTCTTCAGTTGAAATCCCAATTCCTTTACCGCAACGCTCTTCTTCACCCTTCTTAAACCAAGACCTGATATCTAACTTTGGTTCTCTGTCATTCCATGAAATTATACGAAGTTCCTTATCACTTCCCTCACCAAGCTTACCAATCTTCTTGACTACCTCATACTTTACTTCTGCCATTTCTCTTTTCCTCCTTTATAATAGAATTAGCTTTTTATATAAACTCCACTTCTCTCTTATTCATTGGTATATACCAATCTGTATCTTCTTTACCGAACAGATAGTCGGCTATATTCTGCTTCATATCTGAACTCATACAGTACATGTACTCGGTTCTCTTACGCCAGTTACGTACCGCTTTGGCGCAGACAAACAACCGCTCCATCTGTTCTTCTGTGAAATTCAGGATATAACCCATGTCGTTAATGGTTTCCCACTGTGACTGTTGCCAACGGTCTGTTCTGTATATCTGGTCACACCGCTTCTCAGGATCATCGTACTTCCAAACACGACTGGCCTTAACATAATCTTCGTAGTAGTCAAAGTAGGCTGTTACTGCATCAATAAGATACTCAATCGATATCTTTACTTTTGTCATGCTCCCGCACTCCTATTCATCATCTTGCAAACCCTATTTGCTTTTGCCTTATCTCCAACACTACCAAATACCGGAACATTCGGAGTGTTTCTTGCGTGACAATAATAAACAGGTTCTTTATTTCCGCTTATCATGTTACTCGGTACTTCACTTACTATATAAGGTTTCATGCCACTCCTTTCTTTTTCTTTTCTTTTGCCTCTAGTTTATATGCTTGTAACAAAGTGTAATCTTGCATCTTTGAATCATTCCGTAAAAGATACTCCATATCATCACCAGTTGCCTTGATAATAATATTCTCGCCGTTGTAACGAGCTACATACATATCTTTTGGATAAAATTTCTTCATCAGCATCACCTCATCCGTAATATTTATATATTGGCATCCTGTTTCCATAGCGTCTTATTTCACTGTCAATAAATCCGTTATAATACCAATCATTGTCATGCGGATACCAAACTTCATCGTCTTTTTTTAATTTGTACTTTTGACGATTTAGTTCATCCGCTATTTTTCTTGCTGAACCTTCGGGAACTCCGATCATCCGAGTTTTATCAAACATAAACTCTTTCCCTTTCATTGATACTGCAATAAACTTTTTTACCATCCATATTCCTCCTCAAGTTTGAATCTCAAATAATTCTTCCCGCCATCGTTTTTCAATTCAGGATGTTTCTTTACCATTCTATTCCATTCTTTAAGAATTGACTGAATCGTATCTACCCACTTCTTTTCCTTTATAATATGAGTAGTAAACGGTGTCCAAAGTTCAATCCAAAGAGGATCCCCTGCTACAAGGTCACCATGATACTTGATTACACTTATATCTCCGTTCATGCGCTTTCCTTCTCCGAAGATATTCCCTGCAAATATTCTTGATAAGTATTATCTGCGTTGTATTTCTTTATGAAACCTGTATATGTTGCTAATGTTTGTTTCAATTCTTCATTTTCTTTTCGTAAAGTATCACGATTTTCCATTACATCTCTTGATACCGCCTTACCAAATTCATGCGGAAAAGTTGCGGGCATCGCTATGAAACGCTCCTGTATCATGGTCCCGTTTTCATAAATCTCTTCCCACATTTTCACATCCAAAATCTTTGGATTAAAAAGATAGAACAGATAACGCTGGTAAGCTATGCTCTCAAAACCACGGAAACGATCGGTTTCCTTTTCTTCAAAGATAATACGATCATATACATCATCTATTTCTACTCCCACCTTACCAAGTCGATCAAACTTTTTAGGATTGTCACAATACTCAAGTACAAATCGTTTTCTGATTGTTCCTTGTTCTAATTCAAAACCAATATCAGACTGTTTTTCGTGGTCATAATAATCATCAAGATGTTTTATCTGTTCACTCATTATATTAGTTTTCCTTTATACTCTCTGCCGCTTCTATCAGTTTTTCCGGATATTCCCTTCCGATCATGAAAAGTATTGCGAAAATTGCACCCTGGAAATAATGTCCTTGATTCCATGTATAACTTTCGTCATCAAATTTCCAGCAGACTATCCATGGTTCAAACTTAGTATGGCGATTTATTAACGTATAATCACCAATCCTCAGTATTTTTTCGTAAGCCCTTTTCTTTTCTTCTACTGTCATGCTTCTCCCCTCTCTCGTTTGAGTTGGTTTGCTTTACGTGTCATTTTCTTTTTGTCGCCCTTGGCAACTACCTGACCATCTACAATCAGCTGATATGTAGATGTGCCTTTAACTTTGTCAACTGTTACCACTTAAGAAACCTCCTTTAATTTTGCTTTTTTAAGTTCCGTTTTATTCAACGATCTGACATAGATTTGATTTTTATCCTCAACCTGATATAAATAACCTTCAGCGGTCATCTGATTGACAACTCCGTTCACAAACTTTCTTGTTAACTCATCACACTGATATATAGACCGACATCCAATTCTCGGTTTCATTACCTTGCTGCCTATTTTATCGCATATATCCCATATTGTTTTGTAAAGATAATGTCGTTTTGTTTTTGCATTTTCAAAAATCAATTTACGAATTTCCTTTTCTTTACCTTGCAAGTATGCAAGATAAGTGCTGTCGGATACGTCTATTACGGTTTCATAAATATCTACCCAACAAATTGTGAAAGTTTCGTTGTTTTCTAAAGCTTCAGCAATCTGTTTCACCTCTCGCTTTAATACATTTCCGCTAAAATCTTGCGGATGTAGATATAATCTTGCTTTACCTTTTACGACTTCCATGCAACATCCAGCAAATTCCGGTTTTTCTACATCCCAACCTATTGATCGAAATATCCTTAACTTCTCTTCAGTAAAAGCTTTATTATCTGCTTCATTCTTAAAATTTCCATACATTCCGCTAAACGATGGACATTCTATACGAAAATGTACATTTACATATTCGTTTTCATCATATGGAATATCGGGATTCCAGTTATTTGCATATTCGTGACCGCCAGGTACAGTTTCAAACCGCTTGTTTCCGTTGTTGTCGTGGTATTTAATCATTAACTTCCTCCTCAAAAAGAATCAGCACTCTTTCGTTTCCACAATCAATAATATCGTTATAATTTAATTTCTTTTTAGAAACGATTGTCCTATATCTATCCCCATAAGTAGGTTTACCACATAAGGAGATACGGATTCCCTGATACTTGTGTTTTATATTTTTATTTTCCATCCAATGCCCTCCGGTTTCACGGTTACTTTATTCTTTGTAAAGAAATCAGCAACCGCTTGTGAAATTGTAGTATTTGCAGTTCCCTCACATATATCCTCAATCTGCCTATACTCGCAAAGAGTAAGTTTTCTTTTGTACAAAAGATGTAATGCTTTGTCTATCATATAATTGCCTCCTCATATGGATACCTCAGTTTTATAGGTCTGCTGAGATCCACAATGTCACTGCTTATTCTTTCCTTCGGTTTGCTCTTGCCATCAGGAGTTATAGTTCCCTCTGTAATAATTGTTGTGGCAAGATCACAATCTCTGGATAAACAATACTCTTTCCAGAGCTTATAAATACGGAGCTTATCTGCAAGATCATCGTCATACGCTCCGAGTTCTCTTGTGTAGAAGTACCGATTATTTCCTTTACCAAAGAATCCAAAAGTGACACGTCTCCGCTGTCTGCGACGTTTGCGAATTTCTCTTTTTATCTTGTCACGAGCTTCTTTACCTTTACCACAAATAACAAGATAGCCATAATCAGAAAGATTTTCTGTTAAAAAAGGTTTTCCGTTAACAGAACAACGAAATGATTCTGGAGCATACTGATTACAACCATAAGAAATACGAGTATTATTCTTCATTTCCAATCATCCTTCGTCCATTTTCTATAATTTATTACTTTCTGTTTTCTGTGAAAATATCATTCACAACGGAAATTATTTTATTTCCATAACCAATTATTCCCTCCCAAGTAAAGTATCTCTCCACTACTTCTTCTTTATCCATTTCCATAATAAAAGCGTCTTCACTTGTATCATCCGGTGTAAGACCTAAGTTTTCTCTAACATTTCTCATTATGTAATCGGGATACTTTTTATCCATGTTACTTCCCTCTTAAATACCAAAAGCCAATGATCCACCATATTCTTCATCTGGTATATCAATTATTATCTGTGTTTTTACCTCCTGTATTTTGCCTTTAGAAATTCTCTAAGATTTGTTTTCTTCCAACCTATGAAATTCAGATTTTATTCGTTCATATTCGTGAAATACGTCGCTTCTATTCCTGCCTTGTCAAGTGCATTTTCAACCACCTCGACATAACCGGAATTGTAATAATAATCGTAATCCTCAGTTCCTTCAAGTTCACTTACTGCTCCCCACTTCATTGCCTCTGTTTCAGCAATTTCCATTGCCTTTTTGAGGTCATTTACGTTTTCAACACGGACTATGTATTCATAATCCGCTTCGATTGATGATACATAAAACATATCATCGCTTATTTGAGTTGTGTGCTGTCCGTCGTTCATTTCTTCTCCTTTCCGTTTATTATCACACTCCCACCCACAAACTTTCGCTTGTGAGCAGGGTTTGACAATAAATCAGTTCCGTGTTGGCAGTACCTTGCCGCCGATTATAATCCACTTCTCTCCGTTGATGGAGATAATATCTCCCTTGTGCATTATTTGGGTAGTGTCTGGAGTATCATATTCTCCTGTTTTAAGATTCTTGATGATAAGATTGAACATCTGTTCGTCCTCCTTTTTTAAAGAATTATACAGTTTCCTTTAAATATGTCAAGTTAAACTTACTCAGAATCCAGTTTATTTATCAGATCCCTAAGAGCAAGAAGTTCTTCGCCTGTCAAGCCTGTTGGCTTCTTGGCTCGCTCATTTCCGTCCTCGTCAATGTACCAAGGACGAATGTCATACCGTGGCTCCCTATCGTTCCACGACAGATAACGGAGCTTTATAGTGTCCTTACCGTACTTCGTTTCCCTCTCGCCTATGATCCCACACTCTTCGAGGATTTCAAGCTTTACCTCATTTTCCTTAGTTGCGGATTTTACGCTTTTCTGTACCGCCATTTCACTACCTCCCTTCTGGCAAGTTTTTCCTTGCCGTACACATTATATGCGAGATTTCGTTCTCGCTGTTTGCCTTACGGATCGCATCACAAACAGTTTTTGGATACCTGAGTTCTTTTGCGATGCGTCCGGCTTCTCTTTTGTACTTCGTTAATTCGCTCACTTTGCCGCCTCCTTTCGCTTATGAGCATTAAAAAACAGCCTACAATTATCATTGAGGCTGCTACATACCAAAGCTTACCTTCTGTATCCATTCCTGCTGCTCCGATCATCAGCAGGAGAAATCCGATTACTTCCATTTGCTCTCCTCCATGATTTCACAGATACATACCGTAGTGACAAACACTGCTACTCCAAGATAGATCATTTCTCTTCTTCTCCCTCACTGTCGGCTTCATCAAGACACATAAACGGTGTGTCGTACCGCTCTGTGTTTCGCTTGCCGTACTGCTTCTGATCCTTTGTGTTGTGCTTCCAATTTCTTGTTTTCCTCATATTTATCTCCTTTCCGTTACCTCATAATACGAGTTATCCCAAGCAGATGATACGTGAACAGTTGAACCACCCTTTGAAATCTGCTTGTTTGCGTATTTCACAGCTTCGGAAAGCGTAGAAAAACGTGTGATGGTTATATTTGTATTGCTGTTTGTCATTTACCTTTTACCTCCTTCAAAAGCCATTGTTGTTGCGGTCAGCGGATAACAATATCCGACCTGTCTCATGTCGTCGGGGTTTCTGTTAATGACGACAACCTCACCGTACTCCTCAAGTGCCTGTGCAAGTGTCATTCCGTTTTACCTCACTGCTTTCTTCGAATATTCTTAAAAATTCATGTACTGCATCATTGGCTCGTACCCAATCTTCGTATTTCATTTTGCTTGCCTCCTTATGCTGTGTATTCTGCATATAATGCATTGCCTTCATCATGGGTGATTTCCCCGTTCTGTTCTGCATACCAGATTTCTAAACTGATAGCTTCGTCAATTTGTTTATCTGTTATATAACGCAAACCAGACTCGTTAAGTTCTCTTGCATCATCTATACAAGCTTGTAATTTTTCCCTTATAGTAGGCATTTTGCTTACCTCGCTTTCCTTTTCTTCCTTATCACATTTATCTTGCTTAAGAGTCCACTCATATTTCATCTATCTCCTCGAATTTTAACCAGCCGCCAATTATTCCTACAGCGGTTTCCTTTTGGAATTTATAATCTCCATTGTAATATTCTGGAGCAATTCCCCTTTCTTCACACCAGTTAAACATTGCTTTCTCAGTTTTTCTTCTGTCTTTTGAGACTGCAATCACCTGTGTATAACCTGTGTTTGCATGTACATAGCATACCGTCATAATTTTCTCCTTTCATGAAATCTGACTTTTATCTTCCATAATGGAAGTTACCACAACTATCCGTATACTCGTTCCACCATTCACCATGCTCGTCCTGTATTTCCATTCCGGTAGCGTGGCAGAGTTCCTCGTTTTCGTTAACATCAAATACCTTGTCAAACGGCATATAGTCAAGCTCTCTATATTTCAGTTCCATTTTGTTCTCCTTCAACAATAATGTGAACGTACTGCAAATGCTTTTTCTGCATACGCAACATCGTTTTTTAAGTCTAAGACCACATATCCTCTATTTCTGTTTCCACTCGTCCAAAAATAGAGTTTTGCTTTACAAGCTCCATTATCGCCCATAAATACAGCACAATCATAAATGCCGTCTGTATCGGGTTTTTCCTTTAGGAGCACCATATCATATCCGTTGCGCTCTTCAAGTGCTCCGTGGAGATAAACATCTCCGCAGTATGTTGCATACTTTTCACGAGAATATTTCCCATGCATATCTTCGCGCGGAATAGCAACTGCCTTATACATTTCCATCTCCTCCTTATATTGACGAATGTGTCGTCTGTCTGGGTTTCCGTTTACCAAATGCTTTCAAAAGTGTCATCGGTTGGTGTTTCCGTTCCCTTATTGTCCATAAGGACGGATGCGGAATATATGTTTCCGTCATCGAGTATTACGTCTGCCTTTGCAAAATACAGACGGTCTGTGTACGGCATATACCTAGAAACGTCGTTTCCTTTTGACAAAACGACATCCTTCCTATATATGGTGTCGTCCTCATGTCTGCCTATATATCTCGGATCGTAGATATAGACCGACAGTATTTCCGTTCCGGTTTCCGTTTCCGCATATTGGACGTAGTTATATACTTCGTCCACCGGATTGTTGTCGGCATCTACCTGTATTCCGTTTCCGTTACAGTCGAGCGTGTAACCCCTCTCTATGCGTGGGTTGAACGCCAACCAAAATAGTATCGCCCAAAGTATCATTTGCGTTTGCCTCCTCTCTTATAAACTCCCACAGTTCGCTTTCGGTGGGAAACCTATATAGTGTGCCGTTGTACAGGAGCGTGAAGTCACCCTTTCCTGTCTGGGTATTCATATTGCAAACCCATATAGAGGACTTACTACTACGTCCTCGTACTCAAAATCCCTTTCGGAATCGTATTCTATGGTGCAATATATCAGGGAATAAATCCTCTCTTCTCTTTTGAAGTAAACATACACGGACTTTAATTCCGTATATTCTTCCCCGTAATCCGCAAGAAATACAGGCTCTATTTCTTCCTGTATTTCCATTGGGAGTAGAAGTTCTTCCCATAGGTCATCCTTGAACTTCTCGTCATATTTCGACATAATGCCGTATGACGATTTTTTCCCTTGGGGAGTCCGGTTAATGATCGATGTTATTGTTTTATTAAACATTTTGTTCTCCTTTCATTTTCCCTCAGCTCTCATAAATTCTGATCCCAATCCTCATTGTAATCCCAGAAACGGATATGAATAATTTCCGTTCCCTTATATAGCTGAACTACGTTTTGTCTCCATCCGTTACGACGGAATAATCCGTATCCGATTTCTCTTGTAAGTTTCCACGAGGGGAAGATCTGTCTTGCAGCGCGGATTACTTCTGTTTCCGTCGCTTCTGTCTTTTCTGCCCAATTTTCGAGTTCCTTGATTACTTCCTGTATCATTTTCCTTTGCTGTTGGTTACGCAGTTGCAGCATCTGCGGTTAATTTATTTATGTACACAATAAGGAGCAAGTACAAACGCACTTGCTCCCTGGTTGGGTACATAAGGTTTAGAACCGGACAATTGCCTTGCGGCGTGTTATCCGGAGCTGTCCGTTTACCTTATCTGCAAAAGCAGATGCAGTTAAAGGATCTGAAAATTTGTGAGAAAATGAGTTCCCGTTTTTGGAAAATATAACCTGATACTCAATTATCATAGTCATACCCTCCCTGTGTGACAGAGACTATGTGCCTCCCTTGCCGTCAGTTTGCCTTCTGCCACGGCTGCCTTTGCAAGCCGTGACATTTCGTCACTCCATGAACGAATATCCGCCCAGTTTGAGTACGAATTAAACACGTACTCGATTTCTGAAATGATTTTTTCTCTTGCCATGGTTTGTCCTCCTTCTCTTTAATATCGGGTTACACCTGTAATAATCCGAAGCAGACAAAACAAGACCGCACTTATAGCGCAGTCTTACCCCACCTATTGCTCAGAAAACTTACAGACACCGTGAGGATGAATACACTCACGGATAAACCACACGGGCGGAGTCGAACCGCCCTGAAGCTGTCGTTGTGGTTTTAATAATGTCAACTTATGCCTGCTCCTTCTCCCATACCTTGCGAACAAGTGTACTATCGGGAAGTACCACAAGTACTTTCTTGTCGGTCACGAGCCACTCAAGGATTGCAAGCATGAAAATGTCGGCATACTGAACCTTCGACTTCTCGGAGATATAGTGTCCTTCTTCAGCCTTTTTCGAAGAAGCACGTCTTGACCCCGAAGTTCTCACCACGAACAGACGGGCAAGCTTGTTAAGCTGTGCAGTGGTCGGAATCTGTACCCCGAGCGAAGCCAAAAAGTTCTTAACGTCGGCTTCATAGGCAGAGATCTTGCCCTTCGCATACGCATCCTGATATGACGCATAGACATCCTTCGGAATGAGTTTACGAGCGTTACGCTGCGCTGCTCTCCACGGCTCGCAATCCGCCTTATACTTCTCGGAAAGCGCACGGATCTGCCTGTCAATATCGACTGTGGAAAACTCCACAGAAACACGGTCGATTGACGCGCCTTCCTTGAGCGCATTGTCACGCTTTTCAAGAAGCTCATCCTTCTGTGCAAGAAGCGCAGAATTAGCCTCCTTGTAGTCGTTCGCAAGCTTCCGGAGTATCAGGGTAGCCTGATTATAGCTTGAAAGCATTGAAATTGCGTTGTCGGTTATGGTACTAGCGTTGATGTTTTTTGACATGATAATGTCCTCCTTGTAATAAAATGGTTTATAGTTTTTGCATATTTTAGCGTTATCCAATCCGCACGACGTGGACGTAATATGCTTGCGGATCTTCTGTCGGCACGTACGGAGTTGCACCGTATATTTTTCACCTCAACAGGGTTACCCTTCGTGACTACGAGTATTATGGGCACACGTCTCCCCTTTCACGTAGATTTACCCCCTTTTCCGGCAGGGATGCATCCGGCAAGGATGCAAACAATATCCCCCACGTCCTCACAACCTTTTACAAATATCCCCCTAGTACGAGCGCGGATATAGTGGCAGAAATACGCTACGACTTCTGCCGGGCTTCGGATGCACCTTGTGCGCACCTCCGTGACGGCATTGTGTTGGTGGTTTTTGGGCGCAAAATGCCCCTGATCCACCTGGGCTGCCTTATATGTATGCACACCAATGGCGGTTAATTCCGCAGTTTTCCCCTAGTCTTTGCGATTTTTAGCGCGTACGCCGCGCCCTGAACCCGAAAGTCCGGCACACTACTCCAAGTCAATCAGGCGCACTCCTCCTTCCAATTTGCGCCGGTTATCCCACATTCCGCAGGACATTGCCATATTTTGACCTAGAAATAGCGTCTACACCGCTATCATTTAGGTACTTCCTTGTGTGCAATTGTCAACGTACAGTTAGAGTGGTTACACTCCTTCATCAGACCTTCGAGTGGCTACACTCGATAACCTCATCTGATGATATTATTATAGCACGTCTAGTTCGTTAATCAACTACCCTTAAAAACCCACTAAAATAGGCATTTTAACGGGTTTAGAAGGGGGTATTTTTAGCAGATTCAGGGCTTGATTTTGCTGGATTGTCTATAGCTGTTTCACCTACAAACCGACCACCAAAAATTTACCTCCAAACCCCCATTTTATGTACCTTTTCCATCCCCACCCCTATATCGCCAAAAATATCGCCCACATCCCAAAAATCTGCCTATTTACAATCTTCCTATTTTCTTATTTTTATTAATTATTAATAATCCTTCCCGCAGTAATCCCTTGTATTTCCTACCTTTTTACCGATATTCCTTATATATTTATTCTTATATTCTTGCTGTTCTTATTCCTATTCATATCTATTCTTACTATTACCTATCTTTATTTATATCCATATATTCTTGTTATTATCCTTATTATTATTATTATTATTATTATCCTTATTACCATCCTTTCCATTACACACTCCTTTAGGAGTGTGAATATTATTATTCTTTTTTTATTATTCTTTATCTTTTATTTCCAAATATGAACAAAAATTTATACCTTGACGGGTATTTGACATTTTTAAAATTTACATGTTAGAATATTAAAAACAATTCAAGGAGTGTAAAATTATGCTTTATGTACCAACTAATTTAATTCAAGATCCAGAAATGACTGGATTAGACATTGCCGTATGGTGTTTTATGAGGGCTGATTCGTTGGGGGTAGATAAGACTTGTAATTATGTGTATGCTCCAAATATTCTATGTCAGATGTATGGACATGTAGATTTTTCTCCTACTTATTTTACAAAAATAGGAAAATCTATAGAAAAATTACATGATGCAGGATATTTTAACGGGAAAAAGGTCGGAATTTACAGATATATAGCCGAGAACCAATCATTTGATAATAATGGAGAATATTTTCGTCAAGTTGATACAAGCGATCTTCGAAAGATACTTAATTCTAATTGTGGTAAGCATCCATATGAAGTATTGCGGCAGTATTTATTAATACTAACTTCTATTAACATTAAAACGAAATATTCCGAATGGAGTTTAGAACGTTTTGCTGCATATACAGGACGAGAATTACAAACAATATCAGGATATATAAGATTTTTAGAAGAATTACAGCTAATATATGTATTCCGTCATTCTGCTTTTAGTTATGTAATGAATGTTTATTCCCGCTACGAAGATCGGGGTGTAGTCGATGCTGCATTTTCTAATGCAAAGAAACTTGCACCCACGGTCAATGATAAACGCCGCTTTTCTCAGATGTATAATCAGATTAAGGCCGGAAACAGAGAATATCCGCCTGAAATCAAGGCTCAGATTCTTGAATACTGTATCAAAGAGAACGAGAAGCGCGAAAAACTATATAAGAAAAATCCGAAATATAACAAGAAATTATTTGATATCTCGCTATTAACTTGACATTTTTAAAGGCTAAAGTTATACTGAAAATGGTATTTTTATGAAAAAAGGGAGGCCGCTATGAGTCAATTAATCGAAAAAACCGACAAAACCCCTATTGAATTAGCATTACCGCTTGATGAGATGGGAGAAACTACCGCATCTGCTTTATATTCATGGTTAGAATTAGACCCTACTCATTATGCTAGATGGTGTAAGCAAAATATTACGGAAAATCCGTGGGCAATTCAAGGCGAAGACTATTTTATTGTCGAAGAATCCAGTAACGGTGCGTTCGCCATTGAAGGCGAACGGGAAAATACTGGGTTTGCGGGCAATCCTAATCCGAAAAAAGATTATCATATTACTGCTAATTTTGCAAAACGACTTGCTATGCTTACAAAATCCGAGCGTGGTGAAGCTGCTCGAAGATATTTTATAAAATGCGAAGAGGGATTAAAGGTCACTATAAAGCAATATAACGATCTTCTGAAAAATTATGAGAAGCTTAATTCTAGAATAACACAATTAGAAGAATCAACAGAGGAAAATTACACTAAACTTGATTGTCGCTTAGCTTGTATGGAATCCAATACTTCTGTATCTGGCGGGAAATTATCTCCATGGGTTAAAGAAGTTTCATCGGATATTTTAGAATTAGCTAATCATTGTGGTTATACTGTAAAACAAATGTATTCTAGGGTAATCGAACGCATGGAAGAAATTTACGGATTTTTATTTAATAGATACTATCAAGAATATTGTGCTATCCACCCTCAAGAAAAATCTGTATGGAGAATTATAGTAATTGAATATTTTGATGATCTTAAGGAAGCTTTTGAAGATACTTATATCAAAATTGGCAAAGAAGTCGGTCTTTATCCAGACAACACATATAATCCGGTAATGGATTTTGAATTTTGAGGTATTGTTATGAATAAAATTGAATTTCCAAAATATAAGATAAACAATTATCCTATGTACGGCTTAAATCATAATCGCAGTTTCATGAAAGCTCCGGTCTGCGACTGCGGTTGTAGTCAACCAATGTATACGGTATTAGAAACAAAGGACGATGTACGAGAATTCTGTATGTCAGTGCTCAATGAGTACGATTGTCCTGAGTCGGGTATATTCGCTGTCTTTTTGGACGGAATGTATATGTCAGTATGGAAAGCTTACGATCATGAACACGAAGAGATGACGTTTTTGGTTGCTGAGGGCAATGATACACACTTCTTCTCAGAGATTGATGGAGAATTCAGACTTTGCTGCTATAATCTCATAATCGAGGAGGAGCCGGGGCAATGGATGATACAAAACTGAGGTGAGTATATGGCAGGTATAAATGTACCACAATATGACATATTTAAGATTGGAACAACCGAATTAAAACATAATAATTGGGATTTTTCAATCACACGAGACCAGGGATTCAGACGAAACCAAATGGTCTCTCTTTTTGAAGCACAGGAATTTAGATTAATAGCGCAAATAATCGGTGAGGATATTTCTAAAATAGATTTCAGTAGATATATCCTTATTGTTGTTATAGATAACTTCAGTGATTTTGATAAAGCTTTGAGAAAACAGGGAATCAAAGTTAACGGAGTTACTTTTAAACGTTTTGTGGGAACAACTAATGGATTAAAAAATAATACTCTCCTGTTTGTCAATGTCGAAATATTAGATGAGCTTAACCGGAGATGTGATTGCGGAAGAAATAAAGAAATCCCAATAATTCCTGCAAAACTTGAAGCATATAAGTCGTTAACATGTTCTGCTTCTCAACCTATATGTGATCCGCATGGAATTGTTGTTGTTTCTGATTGTTTAGTAAATATTCATGAAGATATTATTAAAATTGACGATGGTGTAGATTCAGACGAGCCTATTATGAGCATATTAAAAGATGAACCGTTAGAAAACAATGCTTCTGATGGTTTTAGTATATGTACTATTGGATACATGGAACAAATTTCCGAAAATTTGGGATTAGACTATATTACAACAGGTGTATGCCTTCGTAATGCATGGCTCAAGGGAATGTTATATGCGTTTCCAATTTATGAATTTATTGAACAATATAATAATGGCAATTATATCATTGAAGATGTTTGGGGTAATAAAAAGGATCTTCGAGAAGCAGAGTTAATCCTTACTGAATCGTGTTTAAAATTATGGAATGCTTATGACAGTATTGAAGATTATATTTCTGCTTATCATGAAAACGGTTATACATTTGCTGTTACAAAAATAGCTCCACATAAACTTGAAGATAAGCGAGAAGTAAATTATCAATATCTTCAATCTTACGAGTTTGACGATCAAGATATTGAAGAATTATGTTCTCCTACTGTTAAATATCTTAAAGATGCTTTATGTGTGGATTATCATAGAACTCTTGAATTTTTAGGTATATGTGGCAATGTTGAGAATAATACATGGCAACATGCATTAAGGGTTTCTTCGAAAATGATGAAGGATCCCATAATTATTGATTCTGTATATCGTATGATTAAGAAAAAAATTGATGATGCTAAGATTGGAAAACTTATAGTTGATGGTAATTATCAAATCGCATCTGGAGATCCGTTTTCTTTAATGCAGCATATATGTGGATTGGAAATTACGGGGATTTTAAAGGCTGGAGAGATTTATTCTAGTTATTGGAATGAACGAAATATTAATGAGGTAGTGGTTTTCCGAAGTCCGATGACCTCACATAATAATATACGGAAATGTGGAGTTGTTGATACACCGAAAGCACAATATTGGTATCAATATATGAATAATATAATTATATTAAATTCATTTGATACTATTTGTCAGGCGTTAAATGGATGTGATTACGATTCAGATATACTATTTACAACAAATAATCCGGTATTATTGAGAAAACATAGAAAAACTATGCCGATTATATGTATACAGAGAAATGTAAAAAAAATAATCCCTAATGAATCAGATATAATAAAAACAAATAAAGATGCTATGGGTAATAAAGTAGGAACTATAACAAATAGAGTTACTGCAATGATGGAAGTCCAAAGTCACTTTAGTTTAGAATCTAAGGAATATAAGGAACTAGACTATCGTATTGCCTGTGGTCAGCTTTATCAGCAGGATGAATTAGATAAGCTAAAAGGAATTATTGCGAAACCTATGCCGAAATACTGGTATAATTATGGTGCATGTAATGGTGATTCGTTTAAACAATCTATTTGTACTGCTAAAAAGCCGTATTTTATGATTTATATTTACGATGATTATAAACGTAATTACAGAAATTACTATAAAGAAGCCAATCAGGATGTTTTTTCACAATTTGGTATGTCGTTGGCTCAATTATTAAATAAAAAGAAACATTCAAGAGAAGAACGTCGTTTTTTGGAGTATTTTGAAGCCAAGACCCCATATGGTATTGGAAAATGTGCTATGAATCGGATATGTTGGTATATAGAGGCGCAATTTGAGCATTATACGACAAAATTAAAGGTTGAAAATAATTTTGATTATAGTTTTTTACTAACAGATACTAAATGTCAAAATAAACATATTGAATTTTTAAGACAGCTTGAAAAAGAATATGTTGCACTTAATCTTGAAGTAAAAGGGTATAAATACCATGATCCTTATTTTTCGGACAGGACGGAACAAATAACTTCTAGACTTCAACTAAAAAGATATATCCGTGAAAAAGCAATAGAGTTATGTCCTGATGTTGATGAACGGGTAAATATATTAATTGAGATGAGATATAAACACGGATGTCATAGCCAGTTTTTTTGGGATTGTGTTGGTGATCAAATAATAAAAAGATTAAGCGAGGCATAATAATGGTTATTTTTAATGAGCGAGAGTATATAAAAAATATAATTGAAGAACATGATAGTAAAAAAAATAGGAGAATTCGAACTTTAATTAAGCAGTTAATTAAGTATTATTATACAGAATATAAAAACGCGCCAACAAAGGATTATGTTCAAAAAATATTAGAGACTATAGAGACTTTTGAATATGACGATGTAGTATATAGAGAGTTCATGTATTATGATTATATTAAAAAGACATGTAAAAAGGCTCAAAAGGGAGAATTTAACACTTATTTACGAGAATTAGAGTTTATTGATGTAACTGAAGCGGAATTAGCAGTCGTTTCTAAAGGAAAAAATAATAGAGAAAAGAAATTGTTGTTTACTTTATATGTTTTGGCAAAAATGTTTCAATATCATTCTGGATGGGTCAATTATCCGCCTTCAGAAATATTTAAGCTTGCAAATGTATCTTTGAAGTATGAGGATCGTTTTTTGTTAATACATGAATTATATAAGGCCGGATTAATACAGTTAAATCATATTATTGGTAAAACAGGTTATAAAGTAGAACTGCACGAAGACTCTCCTACTGCCGTTACTGTTACTTTGAACAAAGCTTTCGGAAATCAATATATGGCTTACATTAAGGGAAAAGATTGGACAGTTTGTCAGGAATGCGGGAGATTGGTAAAGAAAAATAGTAATCATGATTTTAGCACCAAATATTGTAAAAGATGTGCTGAAAAAATTCATAATATGCAAAAAATAGCTTTTCAAACAAAAAAAAGGAAAAAAAATGAAGACAAAGCCTAAAATCTTGAACTCCTTGAAAATACTGGGTTTAAAGGTGATTTTTTTAAAGCAACTTGAATTTACTCATATAGGTATAGTATTAACATTTTTAACAAATACAATATTTGGAGGTAGTCATGGTAATTAAAAATAATAATATAAATTATAGAATATTGAATTATCACAAACCTCCTAACAATTCAGAATGTAAAGCATCTCTTCCGGGATATTGTAAATTGTGTGGTCAAAGATTGTATGTAATAAAAAAAACTAATATTGCAGTATGTAACAATCCCTCTTGTTCGAACACAGAGGGGTTGCTTATTAGTTAAGACGTTAGTCTTGTATTGCGTTACGGTTGGGTTCCCCGGCTGTAGCGCAATTTTTCGTTTAGATAGATGATTAAAAGGACTATCTGTTAAGTAATTAAAAACATAGAAATATGTGAACAAACACACTCAAAAGTGGACACGTTTAAGCCTTTTGAGTGTGGACTTAACAATAGGTTTCGAGCCTAAGTGAGTGCTGACAGCGAAAGCTGCTCTGCACGATGAACTACGATAGAGAGGTAAGTTAAAGACACACCCTCGGATGTATTCTCAGTCCGTTGCTCTGTGATTGTTAAGCAAGAAACGCCACTAATGTCCTGTGGTGCAAACAGTGAAACATAAACACTTCTCTCTGTCATTGGCACGAGGAACAATTCTCCGAAAGGAAGGTAGTCAGAAATGACAAAATATTGTTTTGTGTTGGATGCTGATGGTAAGCCTTTAAGTCCAACAAAAGAAGTCAAAGGATGGTATATGATACGTAAAGGTAAGGCAAAACTCGTATCAAAATATCCAATGGTCGTACAACTGAATAGAGTTATTCCTGCGGATGAAATCTGTAAAGACGAAGTGCGAATGGGAATAGATGATGGAGGACTTCATACTGGAATTGCTTTGGTACAAAAATGTCAGACCAAAAATAAGGTGCTTTTCAAAGGAACAATAGAACAACGTAATGATGTAAAACATTTAATGGATGTTCGTAGAGGTTATCGTAGGTATCACAGACAGAATAAGCGTTATCGTAAGGCAAGATTTGACAATCGTAAATCTTCTAAACGAGAAGGTAGAATTGCACCAAGTATCTTACAAAAACGACAAGCCACAATGCGAGTGATATATCATTTGAATAAATGGACAAATATAACAACTTATTGGCTTGAAGATGTTGTCATAGATATAAGAGTATTAACCGATGGTTATAAGCCGTACAAATGGGAATATCAGAAGTCTAACAGACTCGATGAAAACATTCGTAAAGCAGTAATACTTCGTGATGGTGGTAAATGTATGGAGTGTGGTAGAACCAATACTAAATTAGAAGTACATCACATTAAACCACGTAGATTAAATGGTTCTACTACATTAAGTAATCTTATTACACTTTGCAGTAAATGTCATCAAAAGACCGAAGGCGAAGAAGAACAGTATATGCAACATTATTATGATATGCTTGGTTCTTCTGATAACAAAAACCTTAATTACGCAAGTCATGTAATGATAGGTAAAAACTGGTTGAGAGAGCAGTTATCAGAACTTGGTATTTTGCATTTGACAAATGGTGGAGATACTGCAAATAAGCGTATTGACTGGAATATAGAAAAAACTCATTCCAACGATGCTGTCTGTATTACAGACCTAAAACCTGATACCACAGACATTAAAGAATGGACTATTAAACCAATGCGCAGGCAGAGTAAGGCTAAAACAGACAATGTGCTGGGTATAAAGCACAGAGATTTTGTTGAGTACACGTTTAAGAACGGAGAAACTCATAAAGGATATGTTACGGCTTTATATCCAGAATTATATGCTTTAAATTTTCAAAGTCCCACAAAACATTGTAAAAAAGTTAATGCTAAAAAATGTAGACTGCTTTGGAAATATTCAAAGATATATTGGTTAGATAACGTAGCGTAAACACATTTGAGTATATTTGTATACAAATGACATTATTTTAGCAAGGAGGACTCTTCCATTGAATTTTACAGAAGAAATTGGAAAGATGGGACTTACTGTAGAACAGTATGAGGCCTGTATTAAAGATATTCAAGATAAAGTAAATGGAGATTTGGATATTGAGTGGGAAGAAATTCGTGTAAAATACAATCTTCCTATAACTGCTGTGACTCTACGGAAATCTAATAGTAAGCCGTTCGGAGGGGCTTTTATCAAAGAATATCTTGAAAGCAAGAAACAACAGTATGTCCCACAGACATATGCTGAGCAAATGAATGAGATTCGTAAAGAGAAACAGAAATTATCAGATGAGCGTACAGCTTTAAGAAAGATTAGTCGGGAAACTGCCAGAGGTGAAGCTAATTTTGAGTATCTTAAAAAACTTATACGCGAAAACGGAAAAAATACTTTTATTTCGCAAGATATAAAGCTCGAAGATAATGGAAATGATCTTATAGCTTGTATTTCTGATTTACATATGGGAATAGATGCTATAACTTCTTTTGGAGTATATAATTCTGAAATAGCAAAAAAACGGTTATGTCAATATATTGTTGAAATTATAAAGACACAAAGATTATACCATTCTCAGAATATATATCTTGCTTTGCTCGGAGATCAGATAAGTGGATCTATACATCCAACAGTTAAATTAGAAAACAGGGAACATGTTATTCAGCAGATACAGATGTCGGCTGAAGCCTTATCTGCTTTCGTGTATGAGTTAAGTAAGCATTTTGAAAATGTATATATAGCTGATGTTCCGGGAAATCATTCCAGGATTGGACTAAAGGATGAATGCCTTAGAGATGAACGACTCGATGATCTCATTGTGTGGTATATGAGTGCAAAGTTGGAACATCTTCCAAATGTATTTTTTGTAGACCGGAAATATGATGAGACTATTGGAAGTATTGTAGTCCGAGGAAATGAATTCATTTTAGTTCATGGTGATTATGATGACTTTTCAGAGAATGGACTCAATAAGTTATGTATGTTTTTGGGGCATAAACCAAAAGGAGTACTGATCGGACATTATCATCATTGTTCTTATGATGATATAAGTGACGTTAAACTTATACGAAGCGGAAGTTTTATCGGAACTTGCGGAAATTATGAAATACAGAAGCGGTTATATAGCAAACCATCTCAAATGATATGTGTTGTTGATAGCAATGGAATAAAAGCTTTATATCCGGTCGAATTAAGTTAATTATGCATATATCGCATTAAACAATGTCCCAAAGCGGATACTATAGAAGACATTTTTCTCTCCGTCTTGGAGGAATTTTGTATTTTTTGTTATTAATTAAGACAAATATATGGAGTGAAACTTTCTCTATGACCTGAGAAGGACAAACCATATACATTTTTTGAACGACGGTTCAACTCTTGGGTTGGGGACGCTCGACCCAATTATTTTGCCGTTTTAGCGCAATTGGTAGTGCATCTGCCCTGTAAGTAGAGGATTTGGGGTTCGAGTCCCTAAGACGGCACTTTACTCGGAGTGATCCGGGGTTATTTGAGCGTGATAAGTAAAGGATACACGCTATGGGCAGTTTTGCCCAATATGCTTTCTTAGCTCAGTGGTAGAGCCTCCGACTGTTAATCGGATTGTCCCTAGTTCAAATCTAGGAGAAAGCGTTGTATTTGCTGTAAATAGTTTTTATGATTAAAAGGAGGCTGTCGTATGGCGGCAAAAAAGGATACAAATGCTCGTAAGCCTATTGCTGAAGTACGGGCAGAAAATGAAAAACTTCGTCGTTTAGTAGATGAAGGTGTACGATGTATTATGTGTGATACATTAAAATTACCCGAGAAGTTTTATTCAAATACAGACCCTCTATGTAAGAGTAAGGTTGGAGCTATATGTAGAGACTGTGCTAGAAAAATAGCATTACAGGTAGATGAAGATGGTATAGAACATGAAGTTACTAAAGAAAGTGCTCAATTGGCTCTTTTTTATTTAAATAAACCATTTTTAAGTAAATTATGGGATTCTAGTATTGCAGAGTCCGAAAATGTTAATACTGGAAAAACTAGATCTAATCCTTGGTACGCTTATATAAAAAACGTTGCAATGGAGCAATATTATGGCATGGGGTATTTCCAAAGTGATCATCTTAAACAAACACCTAAAGCAGAAAAATCAAAACGTGGAGTTTCTGTAAATAAGATGTTAAGAGATCACGAGGGACAAGACACATATGATAGTTATCAGAAAAATAAAGAAGATGTAATTAGATTGCTTGATTACGATCCTTTTGAGAAAGAGTTAATTTCAGATCAGCCTTTTCTGTATGCACAGTTGTTAGCTTTATTGGATTCAAGTGAAGAAGCTAATGAAGATATGATTCGTACATCGAGTGCTATTTCTATTGCAAGAGGATTTCTTCAAGCATCAAAATTAGATGATACAATTGCAAAACTAATGGCCGATGCAGAACATCTTGAAAAAAACTCTCCTACTATTAAGTCTTTGCAGGATAGTAAACAAAAAGTTATGAATATGATAACTAATCTTGCGGCCGAAAGTTGTCTATCCTTAAAAAATAGTAAGAATTCAATCAAGGGCGAGAATACGTGGACTGGAAAGATAAAGAAAATTAGAGATTTAAATTTACGTGGCTCTGAGGTTAATGGGTTTGATATTGCTACTTGTCGTGGTATGCAGCAAGTACAGGAAATATCAGACGCTTCTATCATGAAGCAATTACAGCTTGATGAATCCGAATGGTCTGATATGGTTTCAGAAATGAGAGTGGTTAATCAGGATCTTAGGAAAGAGCGTGACCAGTATAAAGAGATTAATCGTATTTTGTTGCGTGAAAATCTTGATTTAAAGGATTATTTAGAAGACATTGGTGCTAAACCGGACACAAAATATCAAAATCTAAAAGAAATATATTCGGTGTTCGGAAATCAGGATGAGGAGATGGACGAAAATGAGCCAGATACTTCTTCCGAATAATATGGATTTGCCATATGATAAAGATTTTTATAAAGATTACGGAATTTTTGTAAAACCTATTAATTATCCAATGTCTAACAAAAAAATAGAATCTTTAATGGCTATTTCTGAAATGCAGAAGTATTTTCAATGTAATCCATTAAAGTGGATTGATTTGATGTATAACATTGAAATGCTAGACGCACAGACATTAATTATACAAAGGGCGTGGAATTGTCCTAATGTATTGGTCGTCGCAAGTCGTGGAATTGGAAAATCGACTACAATAGATATTATTTTAATGTCTAAAGATAGTTTATTCTGCAATTATTGGTGTTACATAGCGAGTGGATCAGGATCACAGGCCGAACAAACATTTATGACCTTAGAAAAACTTGCTAATGATAATATTGATGAATTTATGGGTTCATCTGGTAAAATATTTAAGGATGAACTAAAAATTCCCAACGCTAACGGAGATGGTTTTAGCCATAGTTCCAATGGATTCAAATACGAAACTTATAATGGTTCTACTACTCAGACGTTGAACAGTAATATAGATCGTAAAAGGGGTCAGCGTGGTTCAGTAATCTTTGATGAAAGCGGTTTCTTATCTGAGGAAATGCTCAATGTTTATTCTGCATTTACTATAGTTAATAAAAGTTTTAAAACTGGTAAAGATGCTAGTGGAAAATCAATAGATCCTATTCGTCAAAGAACATTTGCTACAAATATACCTAACCAAAAATTTTATATTAGTAGTGCAAGTGATACAAATACTAAGTTCTATGCATTATATCGTGATTTTGCTAAGAGACAAATCATGGGGGATCCCGATTATTGTGTATTACATATAGATTGTGAAGTAGCGTTTAAACCTACTTTACATGGGGAAGTAATTGCTCCTCTCCTCTCCCGTTCAACAGTCGAGTCCGAAATGAGAACTAATCCAGAAAAAGCTAGGCGTGAGTACTATTGTATATTTACTACTGATGCTGGGGAATCTGCTGTTGTGAAACGTGGAGTAATAGCAAGGAACGAAGAAACTCGAAAACCTTTACTTTACAATGATACAGGTGACAAGAAATTTGCTATTTTCTATGATCCAGCCAGACAAAGAGATAATAGTTTTATTTTGGTTATGGAAATTTACGAAGAAGAGCTACCTGATGGAACATTAGACATAAAAGGTAGATATGTTAATGGTATAAATCTAATTGATGTTGGTAAAAAGATTAAAAGTCCTATGCAGACTCCAGACCAAATACAATATTTAAAAAAAATAATACTTGATTATAATGGTGGAGCTGATGCATATGGGAACATAGTAGGCATTTGGATAGACGCCGGATCAGGTGGTGGTGGAGTTAACATTGGTGACTTTCTTATGGATGATTGGGAAGATGAAAGCGGGATTATTCATCGAGGACTTATTGATAAAGAATTTTCTGAAGAATATGTCGGACGTTTCCCTAATGCTGTAGATAAAATTCATCTTATGACTCCATCTAAATATAAATCTATGATGTATGAAGCGATGATAGAAATGATGAATCAGGATAAGATTAGTTTTACGGCTTCATATGACCATAAGGGTTATTTAACTGTTTTTGATGTTGACGAGGAACTATTAAGAAAAGAAAAGAAAAGAATTAGGGAGAAAATCAGTAAAGAACAACATTTAGAAGGTAATGAACTTGAAAATGCTGTTAAAGAAGAGTTAGCAAATGCTTCGACGGTAAAAACCAAGATGATTAAATTGGATTGGCAGGATGAAATTGCATTAGCTAATATCGATGCCCTAAAGGAAGAGTTGGTCAATATGGCTCGTAAACGCCATGATTCTGGGAGGGACTCTTTGATTTAATTCCCGAAAAGGCAAATAAGTTACATGATGATCGCGCCTATTGTGCAGCTATGTCGGGGTGGGCATTAGCCGAAGAAAGACGAAAAGTCTTATTACAAAAACCGAAACAATCCACTTCTGATCTTCTTTCTAAATTAACATCTCAGATTCGTCCAAGTACAACATTAAAGAAAGTAATATAAATCAACAGATCCTCTGTGAAACATGATAATCACATAAAATAAGGTCATGAGACAAATATTGCAGTTGTACATACTGCTAAAACGGTACTTCGTTCTTGAGGAAATGACGAATTGTTGTTACAAATAGGGTTTCCGGTGTCCCGCCAGTAACACCGGTGTTTTCTGCGGATGACAGGAACATTAAAATGTAGAATATCATTCAAAAGCAAGCCCCCTTAAGAGGGGTATAACATCATAACGAGTTGGCTCCGTTAACCAACGCTTTCGTGATAATCCGAACCAGCGAAACTCAAATAGCGGAATAACACAGGCG
>Ga0247611_10001229_pt1 | contig 46537 bp, 40 predicted proteins | sample 177DNAGHGhighgp2_FD_192422 | JGI IMG/M metagenome (GOLD analysis project Ga0247611, IMG submission 192422) | Sheep rumen microbial communities from Palmerston North, Manawatu-Wanganui, New Zealand - 1770 DNA GHGhigh gp2 | ecosystem: Host-associated > Mammals > Digestive system > Stomach > Rumen... | reverse complement strand
GCACTACGCCACATAGAGAACTGATGCCCTTACGCATGTCAGTCCTCCCAGGGCATAGCCAGTAGCGCATTGTATCGTTAAGGCAGAACATGGCTCAAAAGGCTTTTGTCCAACAAGTCGCGCAGCATATCCTCCGTGCCGCTGCCGAAGTGGGCACGAAGACCATTGGGGAACAAGAGAGTGGCACCGGTGGGTACAGAACTGGAAAATACAGGATCTGAATGTTGGGTAAAGCTGATGGGCGCGAGTTCCGGCTTTGGGTTATCAGAGACGGTTACCTATCTTCATGCGTCAACACCCCCTTTCGCCAAAAAAGAAAAGCATTTTCCTCGTAAATAATCCGAGCGGCAGAAATACGTTCATCAGTGAGCGCGCAGAAGAGAGCTATTTATCATAATACATATTCTCGGCATTTATGACTTTCCTGCCATTGCGCAGATAGAGCCCACGCGAAGGTGGCGCAGCAAGTCGCTGCCCGGCCATATTGAAGAGCACGTCGTCCGTGCCCGCCGTGCCTGGCCTGCGCGGGGCATCGACAGCCGCCGTGGTCTTGGTTCCCACGTACTGACCCATGAAGAAGATGATGCCCGTAGACTGCTCGCTGATGATGTAGAAGAACGGGCGGTCGGCATGGAAAACGGCCTCGCCCGGTATGCTCGATACGGTGTAGAGCTCGGTGATGGCAGCAGCCACGGTGCCCTCTTCGTCGAGTTCGATGACGGCTTTCTGGAACATGTCGCCAATGAACACGTTCCTGTTACCGAAACTGGAGAAGTCGGCAGCGTTGCTGAAGGCTGTAGGCATGCCGAGCGATGACATGACTCCACTGAGCGGCAGTCCGCTTTCGGTCTTGAAACGCGGCAGTTTCAGGTCTACCTGGTACTGGCCGCGGTAAGCGGGCTGCCAGTTCTCGGCGTCGAGCTGACTGAGCACCTCGTCGATGGTCTTGTCCTTGCGGGGCAGGAAGACGGTCATCTCGAAGGCTTCGTTGCCGTATGGCAGCCGGACGGCCTGGTAGTAGTCGTTCTCGGCATAGTCGAACTCTTCCTTCTGGCTCATCATGGGCGCTTTGTCGCCACCGTTGAACACTTCGTCGCGGGTGTCGGCCTTGTCGAACTTCTTTGTCCACTGGCCCTTGAAATAGAGGGCGTTCAGCAGGTAGCTCTCGGCACCGGGGTTGAAGGTCAGCTCGTTCAGGATCTGTGGAATCATACCATGCGTGTGGTCGCTGCCCCACTGGTTGATGACATTCATGGTCAGGCCGTCGTTGAAGTCGCGCACCTGGGGCGAGGCGTCATAGTATTGCGATGCCTTCTCGACGAAGTCCTGTTGCAGCTCAAATCCGCTGCGGCTGTTCACAAAGACGGTGTTGGCAATCTCGGCACTGGTCGTAGCATCGAGCGTGGGCGCCTCGGTAAGCAGCTTGCGGCAGAACTGGTTGATGCCGTCGGCCCCGGCCTGCCCGAAGCCCAGCACGTCGCAGATCTCCTGCCGGGTCTGACCGGCAGCGCCGTTGTTCATCATGCCCAGGGCGTAGGTGATGCTCAGGGGCGACACGATGCAGTTGCCATTGCCGCGCACCTTGTCGAACAGGCGGAAGGCAAAGGTGTTGTTGCCCTGCACCAGCTGGCGCTCGCTGTCGGTCAGGCTGATGTCATGGCGGGCATTCTCTACCGGCTCGCCCATGTACTGGCCCATGAAGAAGATGCTGCCGGAGGAGCGCTCGCTGATGACGTAGAGGAAGGGGCGGTCGGCAATGAATTCTGCATATTTCACCTCCGGGGCCATGCCGTCTTTCATGCCTATGACGGTGACGGCGGCGGCCTCGGTGCCGCTCTCGTTGACACGGATCTTGGCCACCTGCTTCATGAAGTCTATGTGAATGGGCGTGCCCGGATGGGCGTCGTTGACGGCAAACCCCTCGAACTGGGCAGAGGCGGGGTCGAAGGCACGTGGCATGCCCAGGGCGGCCATGATGTGCTCCAGACGCTGGTCGGTGTCGGTCTCAAAGCGCGGAAGCATCAGGAACACCTCGTATTGCGCGTAGTTCATGGCATTCCACGTACTGCCGTTCATCCGGGAGAGCAGGTCGTCGATGGTCTTGCCATGACGGGGCAGGAAGACAGTCATCTCAAAAGCGCCATTGCCGTATGGCAGCCGGATGCTCTGGCACCAATCGTCCTCGGCATACATGAAGCCCTCTGCCTGGCACATCATCTCGGCCGTGGCATTTTCGCCAAAGCGTGTCTTCCTCGTCTGGCTCTTGTCAAAGGGCAGCGTCCACTCGCTCTTGAAATAGAGCGCATTGAGCAGATAGCTGATGGTCATCGGGTCGAACTCGCTTTCCTTCAGCGGTTCCGTGATCATGCCCTTCGTATGGTCGCTGCTCCACTGGTTGATGGCGTCGCGCGTATGCCCGTCGAAGAAGTCGCGCGTCTCGGGCGTGGCGTCATAGTAGTCGGCTGCTGCCTGAACGAAGGCGGGCTGCAAACGGTAGCCGCGAGACGCGTTCACATAGATGTTGTTGGCTATCAGCACTTGGGTCTTCTTGTCGAGCGTGCCCGAAGCGTCGAGCATCTTACGGCAAAAGCCGTTGATCAGCTCGCAACTGCCAAAGCCTGCGCCGCCCAGCACCTCGCTGATCTGCTGCTGCGTCTGGCCCGTGGCTCCGTTGTTCAGCATGCCCAGGGCGTAGGTGATGCTCAGGGGCGAGAGTACTACGGAAGGCTGGACGGGCTCGGAAGACGAGAGCTCGCTGCGCAACTTACGGAACAGACTGAAGGCAAAGTCGCTGTTGTTGCGTACCAGCTGGCGCTCCTCATCGGTCAATGTCAGGGCCTTCCCCGACGGCGCGGAAGAGCTATTCAATGACATGGCTCCACGGGGTGTCCCGGAAAAGGCCGCCAAGCTCACCGTTATCACGCAAAATGTAAGGAGTAATCGTTTTGTTATCATCATCGTCATTTTATTTTAAATAATACTACTAACTAATAAAAACTTAAACTATTAATAAAATAAAAACAATGTATGAATCTTATTTCTATCCTTTGCAAATATACACCATAATATTATAACTTGCAAGAATTTAACTATTTTTTTAAGTTTCTTAACGGAAACTTGGTCAAATATCAGTTTTATTTCGTAAATTTGCACTCGATTCTTTACAACAAGGAAACACCTAAACAAAAATAACGACACATTAAGAACTATGTTTGGACTTGGAATGAACGAGATTCTCGTTATTGCCCTCATCGTACTGCTGCTGTTCGGCGGCAAGAAAATACCCGAACTGATGAACGGACTGGGTAAGGGCGTGAAAAGCTTCAAGGACGGAATGAAGGAGATTGAGGCCGAACCGAAGGAAAAGACGAAAGATGAGTGACAACCGGGGACAGGCCACCTTCTGGGAGCATCTTGACGAACTGCGCTCGTGCATCATACGCTCGCTGGCCATCATCGCCGTCTTCGCCGTGGCCGCATTCGCCATGAAGGATCTGCTCTTCAGCATCGTACTGGCACCGCGCTCGGCCGACTTCGTCAGCTACAGGCTCATGGGCATTGAGCCCTTCAGTCTGCACCTGATGAATACCGGACTCACCGAGCAGTTCATGGTTCACATGCGCGTGGCCATCTATGCCGGGCTGCTCTGCGCATCGCCCTATATACTGTTTGAGCTGTTCCGCTTCGTCTCGCCTGCACTTTACGACAACGAGCGCCACGCTGCCACACGCATCGTGGGTTCCGCATACGTCATGTTCGTCGTGGGGACGCTCGTGTGCTACTTCGTTATCTTCCCGTTAACGGTCAGGTTCTTAGGAACTTATCAGGTAAGCAGCGACGTGGACAACATGCTGACCATCCAGTCGTATGTGGACACGTTCATCTCCATGTGCCTGGTCATGGGCGTGGTGTTCGAACTGCCGGTGGTATGTGCCATCCTGGGGCGCATGGGGCTCCTGGAACGGGGACTGATGAGTCGCTATCGCAAGCATGCCGTAGTGGCTATCCTGGTGGTGGCAGCCATCATCACGCCCACCACCGACGCGTTCACCCTGCTGGTGGTGGCACTGCCCATCTGGCTGCTCTACGAGGTCAGCATCCTACTGGTCAAGAAAAAGGAATAGTAACTCAATTCAACTTTCTCAAGTTAGAATTTAGAAGGAGATAGAAGGAGTTATCGCGGTCTGCGACCGCTTAGGAGATAGAAGTCAATAGACTTGCACTCCACAGAAACACTCCGCGCCGAGCCAAAACTAACGACTCTAACTCCTAAGGCCGAAGGCCGATCGCTCGACCTCTGGTCGCTTGCAAGGCAAGAACTCCTTCTAACTCCTTTTAACTCCTGAAGTTGAGCGAATGCGAAACTTGAATAACTCAACTTTCGCAAGTATGAATAACGACCACGAATTGAACGAATTAAAGATAGAAAAAACATGCTGAGAAAAATCCGACTGACGCTGGCCGCCGTGATGTTCACAGGACTCACGCTGCTGTTTCTCGACTTCACCGGCACGCTGCACCACTGGCTGGCCTGGATGGCCAAGGTGCAGGCACTCGAAGCCGTGCTGGCACTGAACACCCTGGTGATCGTGCTGCTGGCCGTGCTCACACTCTTGTTCGGGCGCATATACTGCTCCGTCATCTGCCCGCTGGGAATCATGCAGGACGGCTTCGGCTGGCTGGGCAAGAAAGCCAGGAAAAACCGTTACACCTACTCCAAGGAAGTGAAGTGGCTGCGCTACCCCATGCTGGCTGTCTTCCTCGTGGCTCTGCTCATCGGCGGCACGGTCATCGTGCCCCTGCTGGCTCCCTATTCGGCCTTCGGGCGCATCGTCACCATGCTGCTGCAACCGCTCTGGCAGACGGCCAACAACATCCTGGCATCGTTTGCAGAATCCATGGACAGCTATGCCTTCTACTCTGTAGACGTTTGGATGAAGTCGCTGCCCGTGCTCGTCGTGGCAGCTGCAACGGTTGTCCTGCTCCTGGTGTTGGCATGGCGCGGCGGCCGCACCTATTGCAACACCGTCTGCCCGGTGGGTACGGTTCTTTCATTCCTGGCCAGGTTCTCATGGTTCAAGATCAGGTTCGACGCCGACAAGTGCCGCAACTGCTCGCTCTGCACCAAGAACTGCAAGGCTTCGTGCATAGACTTCAAGAACCACCACATAGACTACTCGCGCTGCGTGGTCTGCGGCGACTGCATCGAGAGCTGCAAGTTCGGCGCGCTGGCATACAAAGCAGCCCCCCACCCTGCCCCAAAGTCTGACCAGGCCAAGCAGGCGAGCGCAGAAGCCCCGAAGGCCACCGGCCATGCCGATGCCTCGCGCCGCAGCTTCCTGCTGGCAACAGCCATGGCCACGACAGCCGTACTGGCTCAGGAGAAGAAGAAGGTGGATGGCGGCTATGCCGACCTTGCCGACAAGGTGGCCCCCGAGCGCCAGACGCCCCTCACACCGCCCGGATCGCTCTCGGCACGCAACCTGGCCCAGCACTGCACAGGCTGTCAGCTGTGCGTCTCGGAATGTCCCAACGGCGTGCTTCGCCCCTCAACCTCGCTGGCGAACATGATGCAGCCGGTGATGAGCTACGAGCGCGGATTCTGCCGTCCGGAGTGTAACCGCTGCAGCGAGGTCTGCCCCGCTGGAGCCATACAAAAGGTTGACCTCGACCAAAAGTCTTCCATACAGATAGGCCACGCCGTATGGATCAAGAAAAACTGCGTGAACATTACCGACGGGGTGGATTGCGACAACTGCTCACGCCACTGCCCCGCAGGAGCCATCGAGATGGTGATGCTTGACGAGGACAACGAAGAGTCGCCCATGGTGCCGGCCGTCAACGACAGCGCCTGCATTGGCTGTGGTGCCTGCGAATATGTATGCCCGGCAAGGCCCTTCGCGGCTATTCATGTCGAGGGACACGAAGTTCACAAAACTATTTAATGGTCAGCATGGAAAAGAAGAACATTACACGACGCTCCTTCCTGAAAATGATGGGAGCCGGAACAGCCACCCTGCTGGCTGCCTGCACAGGCAGGAACCAGGAGCAGCAGGCTGCAGACGAGTATAAGCAACAAGTGGAACCGCCGGTAGGCAAGATGACCTATCGCGTGAATCCGAAAACGGGCGACAAGGTGTCGCTGCTGGGCTATGGCATGATGCGCCTACCCACCAAGCCCGACAACGACCAAGAGTTCGACCAGGAAATGATCAACCGCGAGGTGGACTACGCCATAGAGCACGGACTGAACTACTTCGACACCAGCCCCGCCTACTGCCAAGGACTGTCGGAACGATGCACCGGCATAGCACTGAGCCGACATAAGCGCAGCGAATACTTCGTGGCCACGAAACTCTCGAACTTCGACCCAGCCACACAGACCAGGGAGGCAAGCATCGAGATGTACCACCGCTCCATGAAAGAACTGCAGGTGGACTACATTGACTACTACCTGCTCCACGCCATCGGAGGCGGCGGCATGGACAACCTGCACCAGCGCTACCTGGACAACGGCCTGCTGGACTTCCTTCTGAAGGAGCGTGAAGCCGGGAGAATACGCAACCTGGGATTCTCATACCATGGCGACATCAAGGTGTTCGACTACCTGCTGGAGCACCACGACGAATACAAGTGGGACTTCGTGCAGATTGAGCTCAACTATCTGGACTGGGACTATGCAAATGAAATAAACAATGCCAACACCGATGCCCGCTATCTCTATGCTGAACTGGAGAAAAGGGCCATTCCGGCCGTGATCATGGAGCCGCTGCTGGGAGGCAGGCTGGTCAAGCTGCCACAATACCTGATGACGGAACTGAAACAACGCAACCCGGAGCGAAGCGTCGCCTCATGGGCCTTCCGCTATGCAGGTACGCCCAAAGGCGTACTCACGGTGTTGAGCGGCATGACCTACATGGAGCATCTGAAGGATAATCTGCTGACATACAGCCCGCTGGAACCATTGAACGAAGATGAGATGGAATACCTGCACAAGGACGTGGCTGAGAAGATTTTCGGACTGGAGAACATTCCCTGCAACGACTGCAAGTACTGCATGCCCTGTCCCTACGGCGTGGACATACCAGGCATTTTCGTGCATTACAACAAGTGCAAGAACGAAGGCACGCTGCCGCGAGGCATGGGCGACGCAGACTACAGGGAGCACCGGCGCCGCTACCTCATCAGCCTGGACCGCAGCGTGAAGCGCGAACGGCAGCCAGACCATTGCATCGGGTGCGGACAATGCGTAGAACATTGTCCGCAGGGCATACGCATTCCGCGAGAACTGCAGAAGATTGACCGAATGATTGAAGAACTAAAGCAAAACCCCGTTACACCCAAACAATCATGACAAGCGAATACATCCTGAGCATATTCATTGCAGGCATTCTTGGCGGTGCCATCGGCTTCGAGCGGGAATACAGGTCGAAGGAAGCAGGCTTCCGCACGCATTTCCTCGTAGGCCTCGGATCGGCCCTGTTCATGGTGCTGTCCATGCACGGTTTCGACAACTTCCAGGCACAGGCAGGCGTGATCATACAGCGTGACCCGGCACGCATGGCCGCACAAGTGGTCAGCGGAATAGGCTTCATTGGTGCCGGAACCATCATCTTCCAGAAAAATGTGGTGAAGGGACTCACCACCGCCGCAGGACTATGGGTCACCTCGGCCATCGGCATGACGGCAGGCGTAGGCATGTACCTGCTCGCCGCTACCGCCACGCTGATGGTCCTGGTGTGCCTGGAAGGCATGAACTTCATTCACCACCGTATCTTCGGACATCTGCACCGGGAGTACGATGCCGACGAGAATATGGAGGAGAAGGGAAACTGACGCTTACTGAATCTCCCAACCTACGGCAGATGCTCCGAGGACGGCTGCCGAAGCACCGTCGAGACCGCTTACAAGGAACTGTGCCTTGCCGCGGAAGATGGGAAGCACGTGCTTGTCGTAGGCTTCGCGGATGGGCTTCATGATCAGTTCGCCGGCCTTCACCATGCCACCGAAGAAGATGAATGCCTCGGGCGAGGAGAAGGCTGCAAAGTCGGCACATGCCTCGCCAAGCATCTTTCCCGTAAACTCATAGATTTCCTTGGCCAGTTCGTCACCCTTGCCTGCTGCTATCGACACGTCGAGCGACGTAATCTTCTCAGCATCCAGCTCTCGCAACAGCGAGGGACGATCGCTCTTTGCCAGCAGTTCACGAGCCGTACGCGCAACACCCGTAGCCGAGCAATAGCACTCCAGGCAACCTTTGCGGCCACAACCACACATGCGCCCTTCTTCGCCACGAACCATTGTCACATGGCCCAGCTCGCCTGCAAAGCCGTCATGGCCGTAGAGCAGCTGGCCGTTTACTACGATGCCGGAGCCAACACCCGTTCCAAGCGTTATCACGATAAAGTTCTTCATGCCGCGGGCCACGCCATAGACCATCTCACCGATGGCGGCGGCATTGGCATCGTTGGTCAGGGCCACGGGAATGTTGTTCATGCGCTCGCTGAACATCTGTGCCAAAGGAATTACACCATCATGCGCCCAGGGCAGGTTGGGGGCAAATTCGATGGTTCCCTTATAATAGTTGCCATTAGGGGCTCCTATGCCCATTGCCTTGATGGTGTCAATGCCACCAACCTGCTCAATGATGGGCTGAAGCGCCTCGACACAGGCATCGACATAAGCTTCTACCGTATCGAAGCCACCTGTCTTGATTGCCGTCGTAGCCTTGATATCGCCACGTGAATCTACAATACCGAATACAGAATTCGTACCTCCTAAGTCCAAGCCAATAACGTATGGCTTCAATGTGTTTTGTGCGTTCATAACAATAATAGTTGATTAGGGATGATTATTTTGACTGCAAAAATAGACATTTTTTTTGAGATTACTGGCCTATAGAGAGAAAAATGTGATGAAAACGGGCTGAATCATACCATGGAAAGAAGCACTCCTAAGGACACCGTGAGACCATAGACAAAGATGTTGCGGGCGGTTTCGCCCAGGCAGCGATTCAACTCACGCCCCTGCCAGATGCGCTTCATGCTCAGCCAAGTGAACACATGAAGCACAAAATACACCAACGGGAACAATGCTGCCATGCTATGACCGGCAAGAAGAAAGACCACGCCCATCAGCAGGGCTGCAACACCCACGCCCAGATAGCACCAGAGCGCCGGACGGGCTCCTATGCGCACCACAAGAGTGGTCTTCCCTGCCAAACGGTCTGTGTCACGGTCACGGAAATTGTTCACCAACAGCAAGGCGTCGATGACCAAACCGCAGGCCAGCGAAGCCACCAGAACCTCGACGGTAAACGTATGAAGCTGTATGTAATAGGTGATGCTCACGGGAACCAGCCCGAAGAACACCAGTACAAGCACATCGCCAAGACCCATGTAGGAGAGATGTGTGGTATAGAGGAAACAGAACAACACACAGAGCAGACCTACGAGTATCATCTCAAGACCGCCAAACGCCACCAGCGGCAGGCCCACGATACAGGCAAGGCACGTGACTCCGGCAATGGCTTGCTTCATGCGGTCTATGCTCACCCACCCCTGCGCACAGGCACGCTCAGGCCCCAAACGGGTGGCACGGTCGTCGGTGCCCTTGGCATAATCCACAAAATCGTTGATGAGATTGGCGTCGATCTGCATGATAAAGGCAAATAGAAAGCATAGCACCGCTGCCGTCCAGTTGAACACACTACCTTCGTAGCCCTGCGAGTCGACATAGGCAAGAGAAAGCCCTATCATCACGGGCACGGCAGCACCCGTCAGTGTCTTGGGACGAGTGGCAAGCAGCCAAGCACGGAAAGAATCTTTCTTTACTTCCATCGTTTCAGCTTTTTCAAACACACACGTTGTTTTTTTCGAAAATCGCTTGCAAAAATAAAGAATAATTCGTATATTTGCAACAAATAAGCGCGAAAAATGATGAAGAATACCCCCAGCCTCGATTTGGTGGAATTTATCGAGACCCAGATACTGCCGAAATATGCTCATTTCGACAAGGCTCACAACATGGAGCACGTAACAAGGGTGATCAGACGATCAATGGAACTCGTGAGGATGACGGGAACCGACATCAACATGGTCTATACCATTGCTGCCTATCATGACCTGGGCATGTCCGGGCCGCGTGCCGTGCACCATATCACTGGCGGACGCATTCTGGCACAGGATGCACGCCTGAAACAGTGGTTCACCCCTCAACAGATTGAAATCATGAAAGAGGCTGTGGAAGACCATAGGGCTTCGGCTTCGCATGCGCCACGGAGCATCTATGGCAAAATCGTGGCTGAAGCAGATCGCGACATCTCGCCCGAAACCGTGTTCCGCCGCACCGTACAATACGGGTTGGCCAATTATCCTGAGAAAAACAAAGAAGAACAATGGAAACGCTTCCAAGAACACATGGAGGCAAAATATGCAGAACATGGATATATCAGGCTGTGGCTACCACATTCGCCTAACGAACAAAGCCTGCGTCTGGTGCGCTCGATTATTGCAAATCCTGCAGCCCTGAGAGAGCAGTTCGACCATTATTACAACGAAGAAAAGAAAAACTGATATTACGACGAAGAAATGAAGGAAAACCTTTAATCCATATAAACAAAACGACAAGCTTATGACAAAAGAAGAACTAATGCGACGTGCCATCATCCTGTCAAAGGAGAGCGTCGAGAACGGGGGCGGCCCCTTCGGAGCTGTCATTGCCCGGAACGGAGAAATAATTGCAGAGGGATCGAACTGTGTGACCATTGACTGCGATCCGACGGCCCACGCTGAGGTCTCTACGATCAGGAAAGCATGTAAGAAACTGGGCACCTTCGACCTGGAAGGCTGCGAAATCTATACATCATGCGAACCTTGTCCCATGTGCTTCGGGGCCATCTACTGGGCTCATCTTGACAAAATCTACATGGGCAACGACAGAAAAGACGCTGCCGACATTGGCTTCGACGACGACTTCATCTACAAGGAAATTGCCATGAAGCCTGAAGAAAGGACAAAGCCCAGTGAAATCCTGCTGAGAGATGAAGCTATAGAGGCATTCCAGATGTGGCAGGATAAAGAAGACAAGACCGAATACTAATGTCGCGGCTTTTCAGAGCTGCAAATAGTAGTAGGCAATTGCCAAGATGGCCAGCATGACGATGAAGACCACGGTCCGAATCATACAGCTGGCCACTTTCTTGATGATGTAGACTGCAGCGATAATGGCTGCCAAAGCAATAATATAGTATTCCATATCTAACAATTCTGTTTCCTTCTACACATTCTGCTTCCTTCCACAGCTAATGTTTGAAGAGCAGACGAAACGGCGTTGGAACTGGAGTCTCGAACTCCATGGGTTCACCTGTCACAGGATGGTGGAAACAGAGCAGCCAAGCATGCAGGCAAAGACGGTGCAGGGGATCGTTTCCATCACCATATTTTGAGTCGCCACAGACAGGATGGCCCATGTCTGCGGCATGGACACGAATCTGGTTCTTTCGTCCTGTCTCCAGTTTGAACTCTACAAGCGAGTGCTCCGTGGTACGGTCAAGCACACAGAAATGGCTCACGGCATACTTTCCGCCATTGTCAACGGGCGAGGAATAGGTCACATAGGCCTTGTTGTCCTTCAGCCAGTTGGCTATGGTGCCCTCGTCCTGCTCCATCTCTCCACTCAGCACAGCTACATAGCGGCGATCATAGACTATCTGATGCCAGTTGTGCTCCAGTATCTGCTCGGTTTCAATATCCTTGGCGTAGACCATCAGGCCGCTGGTGTCGCGATCAAGCCGATGAACTACATGGGCGGTGCATTTCTGATGCGACTTCTTGAAATAGTCATCGAGAACCGACTTCACATTCAAAGAAGAGTGACCCGCCGCCATGGAAAGAATACCAGGCTGCTTTTCTATCACTATCAGCCAACGGTCTTCGTAGACGATTTTTACATAACGATTCTTGAACGATTGCTGGTTACGCTTAGACTTAGACACTGCCACCTTCATGCCCCGTGACAGCTGGAAATCGAATTGCGTCACCGTCTTGCCGTTCACACGAATGCCACGACCCTGAAGGATGGACTTCACCTTGGTGCGACTTTGGGGAACATTAGACAGCAGGAAGTCAAGCAATTGACAGGACGCTTGCACCTCATAGTGCTCGTATTCGCCTTCGCGCCCATAGCCTGTATTCATTCTCATATTCTTTCCTTGTGTCTGTTATTTTTAGACTGGCGACGTGCTACTCTACCCCACCCAACCGTTGCTGCAGCTCGTCGACGATGTCGGAAGCAACGCTGGCCTTGCTTTTCTTGGGATAGTCTTTGCGATGGCCGTCAGAGGAGATGATGACTATTTGGTTGTCATTACTCTGGAAACAGGTACCTTCATTGCGAAGGGAATTCAGCACTACGAAGTCGAGGTTCTTCTTCTGCAGCTTATGCTCAGCATTCTGCTGTTCATCATCGGTCTCAAGGGCGAAGCCAACAAGCAGCTGTCCTGCTTGCTTCATACGCCCAAGGTCGGCTGCGATGTCTGGATTGGGAATCAGGGACAGGCTGAATGCCGGCACGGCAGCATCGGCAAGCTTCTCACGCTTGATCTTCCTGTCTGCCACCGTTTCCGGACGGAAATCGGCAACTGCAGCACAGAGGATGGCGGCGTCGGATTCAGGGAATGCCTTGGTCGCAGCAGCATGCATCTCCTGGCAACTCTCCACGTCAATGCGGTGAATGCGAGGATGGCTGATGCTCAACGATACAGGGCCGGCTATCAACGTGACTTGCGCACCCCTGCGAGCACACTCCTCGGCCAAAGCAAAGCCCATCTTACCACTGCTGTAGTTTCCGATGAAGCGAACTGGATCAATCTTCTCGTAGGTAGGACCTGCCGTGATCAGTATCCTGCGGTTGTCAAGACCCTTGTTTTCCGACAAATGGTCATCAAGAAACGCCACAATCTTCTCCGGCTCTTCCATACGCCCCTTCCCTTCCAATCCACTGGCCAAGAAACCACTGCCCGGCTCTATGATGTAGTTGCCTATGGCATGAAGCTGCTCCAAATTGCGCTGCGTGGATGGATGAGCGTACATGTCAAGGTCCATTGCCGGAGCAACAAACACTGGAGCCTTCATCGACAAATACGTGGTAACGAGCATGTTATCGGCCACACCGCTGACCATCTTTCCCATAGTGGAAGCCGTACAGGGAGCTATGAGCATGGCATCTGCCCAAAGACCAAGTGCCACATGACTGTGCCAACTGCCATCGCGCTGGAAGAAGAAATCGCTGATGACTGGCTTCTGGGTGAGCGCTGAAAGCGTGATTGGAGTAATAAACTCCTTGCCCGCAGGGGTGATAACCACCTGCACCTCTGCACCTGCCTTCACCAACAGGCGTATGATGAGACACGCCTTGTAGGCAGCGATGGAACCTGTGATTCCAAGGACTATCTTCTTTCCCTTAAGCATGGTTGTTGAACTTTTGGAGTTCACGCAGCCGGATACGGGTTAGCACCTGCTTGGTATTGTAGGTGAAATTACCTTGCAATATCCATGAATAGTAGCCCGCATCAAGACGCAGTGCCTCCGCAACAGTCCTTCCCTTGTACTTGCCGAAGTTGAAGTATTCGGTCATGACGGGTTTCCCGTCCTTGTCGAGAACGGTCTTGCCCGTCCGGTCCTTCATCTCGCCCCACACAATCCTACCGGCAAAATCAACATTATTGTTCACCTTGGAGAATGCTGCCAGAAAATCCATGTCGTTCTGGAGCACACGTCCCTCGGGGTTCTCACCCAGCTCAAGCTGCTTGGATTCTGTATAGTGGTCGAGCTCAGCCTGAAGCACACGATAGGTGGCCTCTGTGTCCTGGTCGGCACGATGAGCCTCGAAATCGTCTTCCATACGGCGACCACAATAGAACTTGTAGGCAGCTGCCAAGTTGCGACGCTCCAACTTGTGGAAAATAGTTTGGGCATCTATCAGACGGCATTTCGAAAAATCGAAATCAATACCCGCACGAAGGAATTCTTCGGCCAGCAAGGGTATGTCGAAATGATTCGAGTTATATCCCGCAAAGTCGCACCCTGCGAAAATCTCACTGAGGCTCTTGGCCAGCTGTTTGAAAGTAGGACAATCTTTTACATCGGCATCGCTGATACCCGTCAGTTGGGTAATCTCCGGCTTGATGGGCACCTCAGGATTAATCAAATAATTCACGCGCTCCTCATGACCGTCGGGATACACCTTAATATATGATAACTGGATAATGCGGTCCTTGACCATATCAAGTCCAGTGGTCTCAAGGTCGAAAACGACCAGCGGTTTCTTTAGATTGAGTTTCATCTTGTCGGTTTAATCATTGAGCAGCATCGGCATCATGAGCATAAGCACGTCTTGGTTCTCTGGCTGTTCTGATGGCAGCACAAGACCGGCACGACTGGGATCGGCCAACTGGATAGCTACCTGATCGCAATCGAAATTGCATAGAATCTCTATGAACGATGAGCCCTTGAAGCCAATGCTCATGGGCATGCCATTATAGTCGCACGACATACGTTCGGTGGCTGTCTTCGAGAAATCATAGTCCTCGGCATCGAGCTGTAGTATGCCATCTTCCACATGGAAACGAATCAGATTGCTCGAGTCGTTGGAGAAAGGCTGCACACGACGAAGTGCTGCCAGTAGACCGGCACGGTCGACTGTCAGCTGATTGGGGTTACTCTGAGGAATGACGGAATTGTAGTTGGGATAGCGGCCTTCAATAAGACGACAAATAATAATCCCATCTTCAAAACTCATCTCGGCATTTCGGTCATCAAAACGAATCACCACGTCACCGCCCTGCTTGCCAAGCAGACCCTTGAGCAGCGATGCCGGTTTCTTCGGCAGAATGAATGCGGAGGGCTGGTCGCTCTTGATAGAGAATATCTTGTTGCGTACCAACTTGTGGCCATCACTGGCAACAACAGCCAGGCAGTCGGGAGTCAAGTCGAAATAGATACCATTCATCACTGGGCGCAACTCATCCTGTGCAGTGGCGAAGATGGTACGATTGATATTTTCTGCCAACAACGGAGTGGAAATGCATATCACATGAGCATCGTCGCCCACCTGCTGCGGCTGAGGGAACTCGTCGGCATTTTCCACGGGCAGCGAGAACATACCATTCTGATAGCTGATCTTGGATATTTGGCTTGTTTGGTCGACATCAAAGGTGATGGGTTGTTCAGAGATACCCTTTACTGCTTCCAGTAAGTCGTGGTTGCCAATACAAAAGCGTCCGTCGCCATCATTATCATTTAGCTCCAGCGATGTCTTCATCATTACTTCGCTGTCGGAAGCCGTCAAATGAAGACGGCCGTCAATGACCTCAAAAAGAAAATCGCCAAGGATAGGCAACGAATTTTTACTGTTGATAACCCTTGCGAGCGCAACGAGGCGGCTGCCCAGGGCGGTGCTTGATACGGTGAATCTCATATTATTACTGTTTTAATAATTATTGCTTAATGGAGTACAAAAATACAAAAAAGATATGGAAGTGAAAAAAATATCGGAAAAAACTTTCTTATTTTCAAACTATTTTAGTAATTTCGCAAGCGATTTTGAAAAAATACAAACAATTAACACTTTATAGAAATGGATTTAACAGGAAAAGTTATTGCCATCATGGAGGCAAGAGGAGGCGTTTCGGCCCGTACAGGTAACCCTTGGATGACCCAAGAATATGTCATTGAGATTCCGGGTACATATCCACGTAAAATGGTTTTCAACATCTTCGGAGAAGACCGTATCAAGCAGTTCAACATCCAGGCTGGTGAAGAGATTACGGTGCAGTTCGACATTGATGCCCGTGAATACAATGGCCGCTGGTTTAATGACATTCGTGCCTACAACATTATCCGCGGACAGATTTCACAGTCGGTTCCCGCAGCTACGCCATTCCCGCCTCAGCAGCCTGCTGCTAGCGCTTCTCAAGCAGCATCATCACCATTCCCACCAGCTGTAGAGTCTTCTGCTGAAGGTGATGCCGACAACCTGCCCTTCTAATAATATAAATAGGTGTAACAGATATGAATGAAGTCCCCGTCCACAACAAGGATGGGGACTTTTTTTCTACCCAGAAACGAACGTGCCATTACTATTCCATTCACGGTTCTTTATTTTTTCCTGCAACTGAGAGCATCAACCGTATTTCGTCGAAACTGACGTCGGCAGGACAGAGTGCTTTGATGGCTGTAGTGCTCTCGGCTGTTCCTACCATGTGGATGACCTTCATGATGGCCCTCTGATGTTCTGGTGTAATGAGGCTGTCAAGTAACACCTCGCCGGTCTCTAGATAGCGTGCCAGATGCCCCATGATGGTACCAACGGTAAGCGAACGTTCCTTGGAAATCTCTAACGGCGACATACCTTGCAGGAACAGGCGAAGCGACGTGGCATAGGTCTTCTCTTTGGGTTCCTTTTGCGCTTTGGGCTTACGCTCGCGCTTTGATTTCTGCTGCTGTTCGTCTATTGCATCAAGCATTGACATCTGCTTCTCTTTCAAATAGTTGGATATGCTGTATCCTTGTTCGCTAATCTTCACAAGCAGATAACGTCGGGCCAACGTTGCCTGATGCAAATCGGGCAATGCATTTCCCAGTCGGCTCATTGCCTGTTTGTTTCCCACATTCACTTCCTTAGTCATCAAAAACGGCTTCTCGAATAGTACCGTCAACGTCTGTGAGAAATATACAGCACTCTTCCTTACCCGTTCAAGGAAATCATTGGAATGAAGATCTTCAGAGGACATTCCACGAATCTTCGATTGCCATTTCTCAGAAACGGTAATCACCTGCTGGCGAAACGCCTCAAGGGTCTGCTTGTGCAATTGCATAAGCGATGAATGACTATGATAAAAATACTCGGAGAATAGTCGCACTATATATTCCTGACCATAAAGAATGGAACGGAAGTCGAAAAGTTCAAGCAACAGATGGCGGTAATACTCTTCTTTCAGCGATGGCAATTGGGCTATGCTGCGACGAGCCTCTGCATCCTGACAGCCTATGTAGGCGTCAACGCGTGAGTCGTTGATGATGGCCCGCTGCTCAATAGGAGCTGCCAACACCAAACCCGACAGCGAGCGGCACCGGCTGAGTGCCACGTAGACCTGACCAGGTGCGAACGACTGATTAGCCTCAATAATGGCATGATCGAAAGTCAGTCCCTGGCTCTTATGGATGGTGATGGCCCAGGCAAGCCGCAGCGGCAACTGTCTGAACACACCTTGGACTTCGGACTCAATCTCACGAGTCTCCGGGTTGAGCACATAGCGGGAATTCTCCCATTCCAAAGGGACCACTTCTATGGGAGTATCTTCACCAGGACATACTACCTGCACCTTATTTGCATCGGTAAAAGTAACATGACCTATTTTGCCATTATAATAAAGATGATCGCCAGAAGGGTCGTTCTTGATAAACATAACTTGAGCACCTACTTTCAGTTCGAGAATCTGAGCCGTCGGATAGGACATCTCGGGGAAGGTTCCTTCTATTGTTGCCTGATATGTGTATGGACGCGCAGGCAGTTTACGCAGTTCATTCTCGTTGTAATAGTCAGCCAAGCGGTTATGGGTTGTCAGCCTTATATAGCCCTCGTCAGCTTTTGGTATGAAGGCGGGATGGCAGCGGTTGTTCAAGGTGACAAGGTCATCGGGCGTTGGTTTCCCATCTCGGATATGGTTCAGTATGTTGAGGAACATCTCATCCTGCTGTCGGTATACTTTTTCCAGCCGGATAGTCACGTAGTCTATCTGTGCCAGAGCCTTTGAGCCGAAGAAATAAGGTGTGTCGTAATAGGGCTTCAGTAAGCTCTCTTCTTCAGGAGTAACCACTGGTGTCAGCTGCTGCAAGTCGCCGATCATGAGTAGCTGCACACCACCGAAAGGCTGATAGCGATCACGGAATCGTCTCAACACCGAATCAATGGCATCTAAGAGATCTGAACGCACCATCGAGATTTCATCGATGATCAGCAGATCAATAGATGCTATCAACTTGCGTTTCTCACGACCGAACTCAAATTTGCTCTTGATCTTGGCATCGGGTACGAAGGGAGTGAAAGGCAACTGAAAGAACGAATGAATAGTCACCCCGCCGGCATTGATTGCCGCTACACCTGTAGGAGCCACGACGATGGAGCGTTTCTTTGACTGTTCGACGACCGTTTTAAGGAAAGTGGTTTTTCCTGTGCCTGCCTTTCCTGTCAGGAAAATGCTTCTTCCTGTGTTTTCTACAAAATCCCAAGCCTGTCTTAATTCCGTATTCCGCTCCATATTTTTTTGTTGTTTGCCGCAAAGGTACTGCGAAAAGTCCGAACTACAAAGAATACGTTTTACGTTTTTCGAAAAAAAAGCATCAGTGCGCATAAAAACAGCCTTTGTTCATGGCAACTTGAAAAAAAATGGTACCTTTGCATTTTGTATGAGAAAGGGACTCTTAGCACTTTCGCCCTTTGCCTTGTTCATCGGGCTCTATCTTGTCACGAGCATCATTACGCGTGACTTCTACAAAATGCCCATCACCGTGGCTTTCATTGTGGCGGGTATATATGCCATTGCAATCACTCCGGGAATGCTCAGAAAGCGCATCAGTGTATTCAGCCGCGGAGCGGGCAAGCCCGAGATGATGCTGATGATTTGGATTTTCGTGCTGGCTGGCATTTTTGCACACACGGCAAAGGTCATGGGGGCTATTGACGCATCAGTCAACTTAATGCTTGCGCTACTGCCCTCACAGATGCTGCTTGCAGGATTGTTCCTTGCTGCATGTTTTGTTTCGCTAAGCATTGGTACCAGCGTAGGAACCATTGTGGCCTTGACTCCCATAGCGGCTGGCGTAGCCTCTCAAACAGGGCTCTCCGTACCGATGTTTGCGGCAGTTGTGGTAGGTGGCTCGTATTTCGGCGACAACCTCTCTTTCATCAGCGACACCACCATTATTGCCACCCAGACCCAAGGGTGCAAGCCAAGTGACAAGTTCCGTGTCAACTCTTTCATCGTAGCCCCTGCTGCCATCATCATTCTGATTGTCTATGTGCTAATGGGACAAGACGTTGTCACACCACAACAGATTCCTGAAGTAAATGCGTGGAAGGTGCTGCCCTATGTCGTAGTTCTATTCTCTGCTATCTGCGGAATGAATGTCATGGCTGTTCTTGTGCTGGGCATCATCCTCACTGGCGTCATCGGACTGCTGAACGGCACCTTCGACGCCTACGGATGGCTTCAAGCCATGGGCGACGGCATCACGGGCATGGGCGAACTCATCATCATTACACTCTTGGTAGGTGGACTGCTCGAAATCATCAAACACAATGGCGGCATAGACTTCATCATCGACAGGCTCACGCGGTGTATTCATGGGAAGCGTGGAGCAGAACTGACGGTTGCGGCATTGGTCAGCGTGGTTGACGTATGCACTGCCAACAACACGGTGGCTATCATTACCGTAGGCAGCATCGCCCGGAAAATTGGCGTGAAATACGGGATTGACCCGCGCAAGTGTGCCTCTCTGCTTGACACATTCTCATGCTTCACCCAGGGAATTATTCCCTATGGCGGACAAATGCTCATGGCTGCAGGACTGGCCTCAATCAGCCCTATTTCCATGATGCCTTACCTCTATTATCCCTATGCATTGGGGTTTGCTGCCCTGCTGGCAATTATCCTGCGCTATCCAAGACGCTATTCATAGTGAGAAAGAACGATGATCATTGATATCACGACACGGAATTTCTTCAGGCTCCTGCGCTCTGGAGCCTTTGGCGAAAACGAACAAATAGAGCCTATGTCAGCATGGAAATGGCGACGAGTGTTCCAACTCTCGCTCATGCATGATGTCACAGCTGTGCTCTTTGCTGGCATCGACAGATGCAAGAACCAGTTCTACATGCAGATGCCTATAGCTCTGATGGAACAATGGAAGGCATGTGTCGACAAGACTGGGCAACACAACGCTGACACGAACCTGCGGCTTACTGAACTCTTCGGGATTTTCAATCGAAAGCAACTACGTCCCATCATGCTGGGCGGTCAAGGCCTCGCTGCTTTATACGACAAACCAACCCTTCGTTCTCCCGACGACATCGACATCTTCTTCCCCTTTGAGACACAAGGGAAGAAAGCCGACAAATGGGGATGGGAAAACGGGACTAATCTGAACGACAACGAACGGAATGTGCTCAGTTTTCTATGGCAAGATGTGAAAGTAAACCATTACCACCGGATTATTAGGATGACAAATAGCTTGCATCGGCGCACGCTACAAAGTATTGTTGAGAAAGAGTTCCGGGAAAACGCGCCCCGTTTCGTCACCATTGACGGCATGCAGATTGAAGTCCTGCCTTACACCTTGCAATTGCTTCAGATTCTGATGCGCATCTCACGTCAGTTGCTCAACGATGGCATCTTGCTCAAGCAATTCACTGATCTGGGCGTCTTCCTGCGCAAAGCAGGCGATAAGGTTGATTTCGTGAAACTGCAATCATGGATTGACCGTCTGCACTTTAGTCACATGTGTCAACTTGAAGGTGCCATTCTTGTGAATCTGCTGTCCTTCAATACCAATGAGATACCCTTCATGTCTGCTACAGGAAAGTACGACATGCAGCAAGTCATGAGGGAGCTGTTTGCAGCACGTCCTCGCACGGAATGGCACTTTCAGCAAGGCAACGACATTTTCGTACATACAGCCAACTCCTCGGCTATGTTCTGGCAAATACGCCATTCGGCTCGCTATTTCAGATACTATCCTTCTGAGAGTGCCACCAACTTCATGTCGACCCTCATGCATTCTCTATCGCACATCGAAGAATAAACGATTTTCAACAGTAATAAGTTACTATGCAAAAATAACTTAGGACGATTGTCCCGCGTTTTGCCGCATAATGCAACCCATTTTGCCGCATAATGCAACCCATTTTGCCGCATAATGCAACCCATTTTGCCGCATAATGCAACGCGTTTTGCCGCATAATGCAATACGATTTGCGGCAAAAATCGTCCCAACTTATTTTTTAATCACTAGTAAACGATTTTCAACAGTAGTAAAATAATAACAAAACAAAAAAGAGACACTCCTCAAATTAGGAATGTCTCTTGTTGATTACATAGAGAATGCTCTCTTACTTCACCTTTGCAACGATGGCCTTGAAAGCCTCAGGGTTGTTAAGGGCGAGGTCGGCGAGCACCTTGCGGTTGATCTCAATACCTGCTTTTGCAAGGGCACCCATCAACTTTGAATAGCTAATGCCCTCCATACGTGCAGCGGCGTTGATACGCTGAATCCAAAGTGCGCGGAAATTGCGCTTCTTGGTGCGGCGGTCACGATAAGCGTAGGTCAGACCCTTCTCCCAGGTGTTCTTTGCTACTGTCCAAACATTCTTGCGAGCTCCAAAATAGCCGCGGGTGAGCTTCAGAATTCTCTTACGTTTTGCTCTTGATGCAACGTGGTTTACTGATCTTGGCATAATTTCTTTTCTTTAAATGTTCGACAATAGGTTAGATTAACGGAGACACAACAGGTCGCGAACCTGCTTCATGTTGCTGTTGTCAACGATGGCCGAGTGAACAAGATTGCGCTTTTGCTTCTTGGTCTTCTTGGTCAGAATGTGGCTGTGGTAAGCATGATTTCTCTTAACCTTACCTGTACCGGTAAACGAGAATCTCTTCTTGGCACCGGAATTTGTCTTTACTTTTGGCATTGTTTTTTGTTTTTAAAATGTTATTAAATAATATGGTGGCAACGCATATACCGGGCGCAGCGCACCTCTTTTCTTCTTATTCTTCGTTCATGGCCGAGAGGCTTGCCAGTGCATCAGCACTAATCTTGGCATTTGCCAGAAGACCACCGTTTGCTGGCGTTTCTACGTCAAGTTCCTGTGTCGATTGCTGTCTGCCATTCTCTGTGGCATTAGCCTCGCGTGCCTCCCTGTCACGAGCCTGCTGACTCTTCTTCGTAGATCCACCCGACTTCTTTGGTGCCAGATAAAGAAACATTTTCTTTCCTTCCAAACTGGGCATCGATTCTACCTTTCCCCATTCCTCAAGGTCATTGGCAAACCTCAGCAAAAGCACTTCTCCCTGTTCCTTGAACAGAATGCTACGACCGCGGAAAAAGACGTATGCACGTACTTTGTTGCCATCTTCAAGGAATTCCTTGGCATGTTTCAGTTTAAACTGATAGTCGTGCTCATCGGTTTGGGGGCCGAACCTGATTTCCTTTACTTCTACCTTCACCTGCTTGGCCTTCATTTCCTTGGCCCTTTTCTTCTGCTGATAAAGGAACTTTGAATAGTCTATGAGACGACATACTGGCGGATTGGCATTAGGAGAAATCTCCACAAGGTCTACGCCCTGCTGGCGCGCCATGTCCAATGCTTGTTTAATAGGCATCACCGTGGATCCGCTCTCGCCTACTATGCGGACTTCTCGCACACGAATCTGCTCGTTTACGCGGTATTGATTCTGTTTTTTGTCTGTCTTCATTAACTATTTTTGAAAATCGCGTGCAAAGTTACGACAAATCAGCGAATTAGCAAAATTTTTCTCAAACATTTTTTTTCGTTGATAAAAAAAACGGAGATGAACAAGGATATTATGCCCTTCGCGAATGCAAACGACTACTATTCCAGCATGTGTGTGAGCAAAATCTTGAAGCCGATGAACAGCAAGATGATGCCACCGAGCAATTCTGGTCGCAGGCGTTTGCGAATACCATTACCAAAACGAATACCCAACAAATGACCCGTAATGCTGAAGACAAAAGAACCGACTCCAATCAGCACCAATGGTAGCACAAGACTTGTCACACTCTCATAGCCCATGACTGCCATGGAGATGCCAATGGCTAGTGCATCAATGCTCGTAGCGACGGCCAACAACACCTGTGTGGAAAGTTTTTCCGGACTCAAGTGCTGTTGCTCTTCAACCTTGTTGGACTCTGCTATCATCTTGCAACCGAGAAAAGCCAACAGCCCAAAAGCGATCCAATGGTCATAGGACTCAATATAGCTTGCGAAATGGCTGGTACACAACCATCCTATCAACGGCATCATGGCCTGAAAAAAACCAAATAGGAAGGCTATCCACATAATGAGCCTCCAGATGCGCCTGCGCTGTATGACACCAATGACGATTGAAACGGTAAAGCAATCCATCGCCAACGCGACTGACAGCAACAGCAAATCGCCAATTCCCATCATCTATTTACTACAAAAAAATGTTTGTCAATAGCAGAGTTACCCATGAACGCAATGAGTCTTACAGGATTTACGATCCTTAGGAGTTCTTATCTGGACTTCAACGAACTAAGAAGCTGCTCAAGACTAAGTTCATCCTGAATAAGTACTTCACGGGGTTTGCTACCATGTGCCTGCCCCACCACACCGGCCTTCTCCATGAGATCCATCAAGCGTCCGGCACGGTTATAGCCTATAGAGAACTTTCGTTGGATAAGGCTTGTTGAACCACTTCCACTCTGAACAATCAGACGGGCAGCCTCCTCGAACATCGGATCAAGATGAGAGAGATCCACATCTGACGATCCACCGCCATCCGTATCACCTTCCGGCATCACCGGCTCGGGCAACTCGAAGGGTTCAAGATAGCCCTGCTGTGAAGCGATAAAATTGTTGATATCTACAACCTCTGGGGTATCGACGAAAGCACACTGTACACGAATGGGTTCATTTCCCTGAAGAAAGAGCATGTCACCCCGGCCTATGAGCTGCTGTGCGCCCATGCGGTCAAGGATGGTCTTCGAGTCAATGCCCTGTGACACCTTGAAGGCTATACGCGCAGGGAAGTTTGCCTTGATGGTGCCTGTAATAATGTTGGTGGTGGGTCGTTGCGTGGCGATGATCATGTGAATGCCAACCGCACGTGCCTTTTGGGCAATACGAGCAATGGGCAGCTCTATTTCCTTTCCTGCTGTCATAATCAGGTCACCATATTCGTCAATGACCACAACGATGTAGGGCATGTATTTGTGACCCTTCTCGGGGCTCAGTTTACGAGCAATGAACTTGCGGTTATAATCTTTGATGTTACGCTCACCTGCCGTCATCAAGAGCTCATAGCGGGCATCCATCTCCACACAGAGTGACTGTAGTGTTCGCACGACCTTCGATGTATCAGTAATAATGGGTGAGGCATTGTCGTCGGGCACCTTTGCCAGAAAATGATTGGCAATATTGGCATAAATGGAGAACTCCACCATCTTAGGATCCACAAGCACGATTTTGAGTTCTGCGGGATGCTTCTTATATAATAAGGAAGTAAGTATGGCATTCAAGCCCACAGACTTACCCTGACCGGTGGCACCAGCAACAAGTAGATGAGGCATCTTAGCCAAATCGAACATGAATACCTCGTTAGTGATGGTTTTACCCATGGCACATGGCAAATCCATGGTGGTCTCCTGGAATTTTTTCGAGTTCAAAATCGACTCCATCGACACAATATTGGCCTTGGCGTTAGGCACTTCTATGCCAATGGTACCCTTGCCAGGAATAGGCGCAATGATACGTATGCCCAAAGCCTTGAGCGATAGTGCGATATCGTCTTCCAGGCCGCGAATCTTCGAAATGCGCACACCCTGTGCAGGGGTAATCTCGTAAAGTGTGATAGTGGGGCCCACGGTAGCTTTGATGCTTGAAATCTCTATGCCGAAGGTGCGCAGCACTTCAACGATGCGGTTCTTGTTGGCCGTCTGTTCAGCCATATCAATATAGGGTCTCCCATCATCATCATAATGCTTCAGCAGGTCCAGTGTAGGATAATGGTAATTCTCCAGGTCACGCTTCGGATCGTAGGGTTCCAGTTGATGCTCACCAACGGTAACCACATCACTGTCAGCCTTTTCTTCAGACTCCACTTGGAGAATGTCCATGCTGACATCTTCAGGTTTGGTGTTTTTCGTCTCTTCTTTTGGCTGATGTATATGTTCCATCACCTTTGGACGGTCGGAATTATCTATAGCAAATTCGACCACTTGCGTAGAAGGATTGTCGAACACTTTCGGGTCGTCCAGCGTCTGTATCTGATTCAGATAGCTATCACTTGACTCAACAGGCTCCTTTGATGTGTCAACAACCTTGAACTTGATGCGGTCGAAGAACTTTGAAGGATTCAGCACCTTACGCACGAAATTAATGGTTTCAGAACTGAGATAGGTAAGAAAAGCGATAGCTACAATCGCCAGTACAGCAGTTAGTCCAGGTGCTCCCACCAAGTTTTCAATCCACTGGCAAACATAAAGTCCATGGTCGCCACCGGGTGCAAAATGACAGTCCTCGAACACTGGTGCGAGGAACTTTGCGAAGGTGATAGACCCCCATATCATTACCACCGTCAGAGAGAGGAACCACTTCCAGAGATTCACCTTGTAGGCACCCATCAGCCGCAATGAAACCAAGAAGAGCACCACGGGCAAAAGGAAGGCAGCCAAGCCAAAGCAGCGCTTAATGAAGAAATAGGCAGTAAACGCTCCTATCTTGGCGCACATGTTACTGAACTTGTGGGTTGCATCCATTAACTCGCCGTCACGCAGTTCTTCAATGAGGCTCTGATCGTGTTGCCCTGTAGTCAGATAAGACACAAAAGAAAGGAGCATGAAGAGTGCAGCCGCGAAAAGCAGCAAGCCGACAATAAAATTCACCTTTTCGTTGTGAAAAAGGTGCCTAAAGCCAAGCGACTCAGCAAGAGATGGCTTTTGCTCAGCGTATTTTTTATTCTTTTTCTTTGCCATTTTCAGCCGTTTTATCGTAATTTCAGTGCAAAAGTAATAAAAAATATCAATTATGAATTAATAATTTTGAATTATTTTGTATTTTTGCATCTTGAAATTGACATACGATGACAAAGACACTCTACAACAAATTTGATAAAAAACTGATTTCATCGCTTCCTGTAGCTGCTTTCGAAGGGAAAATCCGGGTCATCCTTTCTGTCAGCGAAGCAGAGCGGGCAGTCAACTATTTGCTGACTCAACCCATCTTGGGCGTTGATACAGAGACCCGTCCGTCATTCAAACGAGGCTTTCAATTCAAAGTAGCGTTGCTGCAGGTGTCAACCTACGACACTTGCTTTCTATTTAGGCTGAACCATACAGGACTGACGCCAGCCATCGTGCGCCTGCTGGAAGACCAGACCGTACCAAAGATTGGACTATCCTGGCACGATGACGTTAATTCACTTCACAAGTTGGGCAAATTCACCCCTGGATGGTTCATCGACCTCCAGCATTGCGTGAAGGACATCGGCATAGAAGACATGAGTCTTCAGAAACTCTACGCCAATATGTTCGGCATGAAAATCAGCAAACGCCAGCAACTAAGCAACTGGGAAGCCGATATTCTGAACGAGAAACAAAAACTCTACGCCGCCACAGATGCCTGGGCATGCATCAAACTCTACGACGAGCTGGTGCTGCTGAAGCAGACGGGCGACTATCATCTTGAAACAATAACGACAGAAGAATGAACGCCATGTACAAGCAAGTACGACTGAAGCGGGGCAAGGAAGAGAGCCTGCTGCGTTTCCACCCATGGGTTTTCTCAGGTGCTATCCAGTCTGCCGATGACAACATTCAGGAAGGCGAGATAGTACGAGTAGTAACAGCGCAAGGCGGATTCTTAGCCGTGGGTCACTACCAGATGGGGTCCATTGCTGTCAGGGTGCTGTCGTTCAACGACGTAACCATCGACAGCACCTTCTGGGCTTCACGTCTGCAATCGGCCTACCTGATGAGACAGGCCATCGGCATTACGAATGACACCAACATACACAACAACACTTATCGTCTTGTCCACGGCGAAGGCGACCATCTGCCAGGTTTGATCATCGACATCTATGGGGCGACGGCCGTCATGCAAGCCCACAGCGTTGGCATGCACCTCTGCCGCCACGACATTGTGGATGCACTGATGAAGACCATGGCGGGGCGCGTTGAGAACGTCTATTACAAGAGCGAGACCACCTTATCCTTCATGGATCCGGAGAACGCTTTCATTGTAGGTGGCAGCGCCGATGACACAGCCATGGAAAACGGCCTGCTGTTCCACGTAGACTGGCTTAGAGGCCAAAAAACAGGATTCTTCGTTGACCAGCGTGATAACCGCTCACTGCTTGAACGCTATGCACATGGCAGGCGTGTGCTCAACATGTTCTGTTATACAGGTGGATTCTCGTTCTATGCCATGCGCGGCGGCGCCGAGATTGTACACTCAGTGGACAGCTCAGCTAAGGCCATCGAACTGACGCGCGCCAATGTGGAGCTGAATTTTCCTGGAGATGCCCGCCATCAGGCTTTCTGCGAAGATGCCTTCAAGTACTTAGAGTCAGCGGGGAGCGACTACAACTTGATTGTCCTTGATCCACCGGCATTCGCCAAACACAGGGGAGCACTCCATAATGCGCTGAAGGGCTACACACGCCTGAACATGAAGGCATTCGAAAAAATTGAGCCCGGTGGAATTCTCTTTACTTTCTCCTGCTCTCAGGTGGTCACGAAGGACCACTTCCGCAACGCAGTCTTTACGGCAGCAGCACAGGCACACCGCAAGGTGCGCATCCTGCACCAACTGCACCAGCCAGCCGACCACCCCATTAACATCTACCATCCCGAGGGAGAATACCTAAAAGGACTTGTCCTCTATGTTGAATAGTAAAATAGTTCGTTTCATCGGACTCCACAGACTACTTGAGTACAACGGTAAATACCTTGTAGCTGTAAGTGGCGGCGCCGACAGTGTCTGCCTATTGCTGCTGCTGAAGGAACTGGGGTATCAAGTAGAGGCTGCACACTGCAACTTCCACCTGCGCGGCCAGGAGAGTCAGCGCGATGAGGAGTTCGTGAAGTCACTTTGCAAGAAAAACGACGTTGCGCTGCATATTGCCCACTACGACACACTGGCCTACGCACAGCTGCACAAGATGAGCATTGAGATGGCGGCACGCACACTGCGCTACAGATATTTCGAGCAACTTAGGCAAGATTTAGGTTTTTCAGGTATCTGCGTAGCTCACCACCGTGACGACAGCGTTGAGACGATACTCATGAATCTGATCAGAGGCACGGGTATCCATGGCCTCACGGGTATCAAGCCGCTTAATGGATATGTGGTGCGCCCTCTGCTATGTGCCAGTCGCAAAGAGATTGAACAATGGCTACGCGAAAAGTCGCAGGCGTATGTCACCGATTCCACCAACCTTCATGACGACATTGTCCGAAACAAATTGCGTCTCAACATAATCCCGCTTCTGCACGAAGTAATGCCGAAAGCATCGGCCAATATCATGACCACTGCTGCCCATCTGCGTGAGACTGCTTTAGTGGCCGATGCCGCCATTGAAGCAGCGCTACAACGCCTGGTCAAGAACAACCGCATTGCGCTGGAAGCATTGCTCAGCGAGCCGTCAGCCGAGAGCATTCTCTTTGCCTGGTTAGAGCCCGCAGGATTCTCATCGGCCACCATTCTACAGATTGCCAGCCGACTCATGCATCCCGTAACAGGGGCTTTATGGCAGTCAGCCACCCATGAGGTGTGTATTGACCGCGGCTGCCTGCTTCTGCAACAACGAGAGACCGGCCCTGAGATGAGCCCGCTACTCATCCCTGAGCCGGGCATCTATGTTCTTCCTGACGGTCGCCGCCTAAGACTCGCCATCAGCGACGGCAATACAAGCGTGAGCCGCGATCCGTGGGTGGCCACACTCGACGCTTCAAAGCTTGCGCTGCCCCTCACCCTCCGACGTATGCAAACGGGCGACCGATTCGTACCATTCGGCATGAAGAAAGGCAGCCGTTTAGTCTGCGACTGCCTTACGGACTGGAAGCTCTCAGTGTTAGAGAAGCGTAATCAATTAGTCTTGGCCGATGCCACCGGAACCATTGTGTGGGTGGTGGGACACCGTGTCAGCGAATTATGCCGGGTAGACGAGCAGACAACACGCTGTGCTACACTGCATTTTACTACGTAAATTAACCCATAAGCACAGCAGTACGCACCCTGCTCAGGGTTTCCGGCGTCATCTGCAGATAGCTTGCAATGTAGACCAACGGAGCACGCAAGACCAGCTGCGGGTTTCGTTTTACCAATTTACGATATCGGTCAAGTGCCGACTCAAAGCGCAGCATGTCGGCGTGCCGCTGGCTAATAATGAGGGACTCTTCCAATATCTTACGATACAGCATCTGAATGTTCACACATTTGATAGCCACCGCTTCAAGTTCCTTCTTGGGTATTGCATACACAATGGTCGGCTCCAAGGCATGGATAACCTGTTTCGACGGTTCCTCCTTAAACAGGCTCTCAATGCTCATAAAGATAGTATTTTCTGTGGCCATGTATTCCGTTAGCTCCTTGCCATTCTTGAAATAGTATTGGCGCACAAGCCCTTTGACCACCCAGTAAATATTCTGGCACACTTCGCCCTCGTTCAGGATTTTGTCTCCCTTAGCAAACTTCATGGGCACAAGAACGCTCTCGAGTATGTCGAGTTCGTCATGAGTCATCGTACTGTATCGACGCGCTAATTCGCGTGCTACATCTCTCGGTGTTAAACTTAGGTTAGGCATCTATTCAATGTTGATTTAGTAGGTTTCTGTAGTATCAGTCAGTTTCATTTAGTCCAGCTTTAGCACTGCGAGGAACGCTTTCTGCGGAACCTCTACATTTCCAATCTGCTTCATTCGTTTTTTTCCGCGTTTCTGTTTTTCTAAGAGCTTGCGTTTGCGGCTAACATCGCCTCCATAGCACTTTGCCAACACATCCTTGCGCACCTGTTTTACGGTCTCGCGTGCAATAATCTTTGCACCGATAGCAGCCTGAATGGCAATGTCGAACTGTTGCCGCGGAATAAGTTCCTTCAGCTTCTCACACATACGCCGACCGAAGGCAATGGCATTATCCTGATGAGTCAACGTTGATAATGCATCGACAGGCTCACCATTGAGCAGAATGTCAAGCTTGATCAGTTTTGACGGACGGAACGAATCAATGTGGTAGTCGAACGATGCATAGCCTTTAGATATCGATTTCAGTTTGTCGTAGAAATCAATAACGATCTCGCCCAATGGCAGCATGAAGTGCAGTTCCACACGATTGCCACTCACGTATTGCTGATCAATCAGTTCGCCACGCTTATCCAGACAGAGCGTCATGATAGGCCCTATGTAGTCGGCCGCCGTAATGATAGAAGCCCGGATATAAGGTTCCTCTATTCGCTCAATCATCACCTGCTCAGGCAGCCCGGAAGGGTTGTGCACCTCTTTCACTTCTCCCTGCTTGGTGTAGCACATATAGGTAACGTTAGGCACGGTTGTGATGACATCCATATTGAACTCTCTGTCCAATCGTTCCTGGACGATCTCCATGTGGAGCAAGCCCAGGAAGCCGCAGCGGAATCCAAATCCCAATGCCACAGATGTCTCTGGCATAAAGGTCAGCGACGCGTCGTTCAGCTGTAGTTTCTCAAGTGAAGCCCGCAGGTTCTCATACTCAGTAGGATCAATAGGATAGACGCCGGCAAAGACCATAGGCTTCACCTCCTGGAAACCCTCGATAGCCTTATCGCAAGGACGTGACACATGCGTGATTGTATCACCCACCTTCACCTCCTTAGAATCCTTGATGCCACTGATGATGTATCCGACATCACCTGTACGCAGTTCCTGACGGGGTATCATGTCCATCTTCAGCACGCCGACCTCGTCGGCATCATACTCCATACCCGTATTGAAGAACTTTACCTTTTCTCCCTTGCGTATGACTCCGTTCACGATCTTGAAGTAGGCAATGATACCACGGAAAGAATTAAACACAGAGTCAAAGATTAATGCCTGCAAAGGTGCTTGCTCGGAACCTTCCGGATGGGGTATTCGCTCAACGACAGCATCCAGTATCTCGTCGACGCCTTCACCCGTCTTTCCACTGGCACGGATAATTTCCGAAGGGTCACAGCCAATCAGATCCACAATCTCGTCTTCGACTTCGTCGGGCATGGCACTGGGCATGTCAATCTTATTGATAACAGGAATGATTTCCAAGTTATTGTCAATGGCCATATACAGGTTCGAGATGGTCTGTGCCTGAACGCCCTGCGTAGCATCTACCACAAGCAGCGCTCCTTCGCAAGCAGCAATAGAGCGGCTCACCTCATAGCTGAAGTCCACGTGTCCCGGTGTGTCAATAAGATTAAGAATATACTTTCCGTCTTCTTTCATCTTATCCTTATGCAGACTTCTCTCCCCCTTGTATTCATACTCCATCTGTATGGCATGACTCTTGATGGTAATACCACGCTCCCGCTCCAAGTCCATATCGTCAAGAACCTGTCCTTCAGTCACTTGTATGGTCTTGGTTCGTTCAAGGAGGCGATCGGCAAGAGTAGACTTACCGTGGTCAATATGTGCTATAATGCAGAAATTGCGAATATGTTTCATAAGTCATGCGTGTACTTCAAAGTGCAAAGTTACAAATAAAAACTCAGATTCTGTTCATTTTTCCCTGTTTTTTTTGAGCAACCCCCATTTCTTTCATCTGAAAATATACTGAATGAATGAAGGCAGTGCAAAAAAAAGGCATTTTTCTTGTTTAATAATCAACTTTTTCTTACCTTTGTGTTTCATTGTTAAACAACATCAGCAACAAATATCGACAAACATGAGAAAGTATATGCTAATGGCTACGGTCATAATGGCCATGGTTGCCTGTCAGGAAAGCCTTGAGCAGAAAGCCGCCAAGGAAGCCAGCACCTACACAAGGAAGACGTGCCCCATCATCCTCAATGAGAACGTGGTGATGGACAGTATGACCTTTGACAAAGACACGCACACCTTCGGTTATCACTACAGGCTAACCGGCATGATGGACAACGACAGCATGATTAAGCCTGAGGAAATGCGCCAGCAACTACTTGCAGGCGTGAAAAACATGACTACTGCAAGGGTCTACATGGAAAAGGGTTACAACTTCCAGTATGTCTATCGCTCAGAGAAAGACCCGAACACCATTCTATTTGATGTACTGTTCACAGAGAAAGACTACAAATAGCAGTCCTTCTCCCCCCCCACACACGCTTTCTGGTCCCCCTGTACCGCAATTCGCCATACAGCGACTCCTATATTCGCTCTACTTGCTTCACGCCCTTTACGGTACGAAGCTTCTTGATAAGAGCTTCCAGACGTGTATTGTCGTTAATCATCACTACGAGATTACCACGGAACAGACCGTCGTTGCTATCTATGTTGATGCTACGCAACACCAGCTTCTCTTCTTTCGAGATGATGGAAGTGAGGTTGTTTACGATGCCCAAATCATCGTTACCAATGACGCGCAGCGTAATGCTGTATTGCGATGATCCCTTTCCGCTCCATCGTGCCTTGACGACGCGGTAGCCAAAACGCCGGCGCATCTCAGGGGCGTTAGGGCAATCGCAGCGATGAATCTTGATGCCTCCGTTCACGGTAACAAATCCAAAGACATCGTCGCCATAGATAGGATTGCAGCAATGGGCCAGCTGATAATCAACACCTTTTAGATCCTGGCCGATGACAAGAACATCATCGGTGACCTGTTGGCCAATACCCGGAATCTGGGCGTTGTCAAAGACATACTCTTCGGCAGAGCGGGCAACGTTGTCGCCAATTAGGGCCTTGTCACCTTGCTGCATCTCTACATAGCGGTCAATCAGCACACCAACGTCCAGAACGTTGTCGGCAATGTCACGATAGAAATCGCTCACCTCCTTGTAGCCCAGCTTCTTGATGACACGCATCATGACGCTGTCCTCCAGCTCAATCTTCCTGTTGTGGAACTTCCGCTCCAGCATTTCCTTCACCAGAAGAGCTTCTTTCTGCTGCGTTTCTTTCAAAGCAAGCTTAATCTTCGACTTGGCTCTTGAGGTCTTAACGATTTTCAGCCATTCCTGACGTGGCTTCTGATTGGAGGCTGTGAGGATTTCCACCTGATCTCCACTCTGTAGTTCCTGCCGGAACGACACCACCTTATTATTTATACGCGCGCCCGTACATTGGCTGCCCACTTTAGAGTGAATATGGTAGGCCATATCCAGGACGGTAGCACCTCGCGGAAATTTCAGAAGGTCACCCCGGGGAGTGAACACATAGACTTCCTTCGACTCAAGATCCATCTGGAACTGAGCCATGGCATCGAGATTGTCGCTCGATGACTCCAGCATCTGCCTGATACCCGCCAGCCACTCGTCCATACCGCCTTCGGCCTTCACGCCCTTATATCGCCAGTGAGCGGCCACGCCACGCTCGGCAATCTCGTCCATTCGCTCGGTTCGTATCTGCACTTCCACCCATTTCTGCTCAGGTCCCAGCACGGTAATGTGCAGGCTCTCGTAGCCATTGGTCTTGGGAACGGAAAGCCAGTCGCGCATACGCTTAGGATTAGACATATACATGTCTGTGATGATTGCAAAAGTCTGCCAGCAGCTCTGCTTCTCTTTTTCAGGCGGGCAATCAATAATGATACGAATGGCAAACAGGTCGTAGACACCCTCGAAGGCGCACTTCTGCTTTTTCATCTTCTGCCAGATAGAGTGTATGCTCTTGGTGCGTCCCTTCATGTGGAAAGTCAGTCCGGCCTCCCTGAGTTTTTTCTCGATGGGCCCGATGAAGCGTTCTATGTAGGCGTCGCGTGTCTGCTTGGTGGCATTGAGTTTCTCCTTGATATGGTAGTACGCATCATGCTCAAGGTACTTCAGCGACAGGTCTTCCAGCTCACTCTTCAGTTTGTAGAGTCCCAGCTTGTGAGCCAGGGGAGCATAGAGATAGGCCGCTTCCTGACTGACTTCGCGACGGGCATTGTCGTTTTCGGCATCTCGTATCTGCCGCATCATATTCACCCTGTCGGCAATCATGATCAGGATGACCCGCATGTCCTCGGCAAATGACAGAAGCAGGTTGCGGAAATTCTCACTCTCAACGACAGGATTCTTTTTGTAGAGATCCTGAATACGCTGCAGTCCGTTGAGAATGCGCGAAACAGAACTGCCAAATTGCTGTCCTGCCTCGTCAATGCTGCAAAGGCCAGCTTCTACACACGGCCGGAGCATGACGGCTATGACAGCATCGCGACGCAGGCCAATCTCGTCGACGACGAGCAATGCTGTCTGCAAGCTGCTGACCAGCGGATTGAGCCCGAACACATCACGCACCAGACTGCCCTGCCCTATTGCCTTTAGAAGAAGCTGACGTAACTGGTCCTCGTCATTTGCCGACAAGGAGTCTGCCATCAAGTTCTTCAGAGACGCATAGAGAGTAATGGCCGTATCACGTTCCTCTTGGGTGAAAATCAATTTATCTGTCATCATATTGGTTCTGTTTACAGCTAATTATAGCGCAAAATTACAAATTTATTTCGATTTTCTTGCCATTTATTGGAAAAATACTTATTTTTGTAGCAGAAATTCACCTTATAAAACAATTATTCTATGTTATCACAACAAGACCTAAAGCAAATTGCCCAGCGTGGTATTACTGCCGAGCAAATTGAAACCCAGTTGGACGAGTTCAAAACAGGCTTCCCTTTCCTGCGCCTTGAAGCAGCCGCCGCCGTGGACAACGGCATCAAAGCACCGACATCAGAAGAACGTGCCAGTTACGAGGCTCTATGGGAGAGCTATAAAGAGGAAGGCCATCGCATCGTAAAGTTCGTGCCTGCATCGGGAGCCGCCAGCAGAATGTTTAAGAATATGTTTGCATTCGTTGATGCAGCGTACGATGAGCCCACCACCGACTTTGAGAAGAAATTTTTCAGCGACATTGAGAAGTTTGCCTTCTACGATGCACTGAATGCTGCGTGCCAGAAAAACGAGGGTAAGGGCATCAAGGAACTGATTGCCGACGGTAAGTATAAGGCAGTAGCCGCTAACATGCTACGCCCCGAAGGACTCAACTACGGTCAGCTGCCCAAAGGCATGCTGCTGTTCCACAAATACGAAGACGGAGCCCGCACGCCTATGGAGGAGCATCTTGTCGAGGGTGCGCTCTACGCTGCCTCTGGCAATGCCGGCGCCAAGGACGCACACGTCCACTTCACCGTTTCGCATGAACACTTAGAGTTCTTCAAGCAGAAAGTTGCTGAGAAGGCCGACGGCTATGCAAAGAAATACGGTGTCAACTACGACATTTCCTTCTCTGAGCAGAAGCCCAGCACGGACACCCTGGCTGCCAATCCCGACAACACACCCTTCCGCGAGAGTGACGGCTCACTGCTCTTCCGTCCCGGAGGCCATGGTGCATTGATCCAGAACCTCAACGAGATTAATGCCGATATCATTTTCATCAAGAACATTGACAATGTGGTTCCCGACCGCCTGAAGTCCGAGACCGTGGAGTGGAAGCAGGTCATCGCTGGCGTACTGGTTTCACTACAGCAAAAAGCCTTCAACTACCTGCGCATGCTCGACGGGAACGTTACGGAAGAGCAGCTGGCAGAAATAGCACAGTTCGTGGAAAACGATCTATGCTGCCGTCACAAGGACAACAAAGTCGATGCCGACTACTTGCGCCGTAAGCTGAACAGACCGATGCGTGTGTGCGGTGTTGTAAAGAATGTAGGCGAACCCGGCGGAGGCCCCTTCCTCACCTATAATCAGGACGGCACCGTGAGTCTGCAGATTCTGGAGAGCTCGCAGATTGACACCAACAATGAGGAATACATGAAGATGTTCACCCAGGGCACGCATTTCAATCCAGTAGATCTTGTCTGTGCCATCCGCGACTATCAAGGCAAGCCCTTCAACCTGCCCGACTTCGTTGACAAGACCACTGGATTCATTTCTTCCAAGTCAAAAGGCGGAAAGGAACTGAAGGCACTTGAGTTGCCCGGCTTGTGGAATGGTGCCATGAGCGACTGGAACACCATTTTCGTAGAAGTTCCGCTGGGTACATTCAATCCCGTGAAGACCGTCAACGACCTGCTTCGCGAACAACATCAGTAATAAATTTCCGATAATTGCAAAAAAGTCACCGTCAGAACTTGACGGTGACTTCTTTTTTATTCAGACTTTGCTCTCTTGGCGTACCAATGATTGTGGGCGTGTTGCTTCCCGCATTGTCGCATGCCCTGCTGCGATAGCTCAGCGCATGGAACGAGCCACCGCTGATTTCAATGGCAACGTCGCTCTTCACAGCCTTGGGCTTTCCTACCTCTTCTGTGCCAAGAGCCTGCACATCAAGCGTACCGCCGCGGAATTCTATGGCTTGCGAGGCATTGATGCCCTTGCCGCCATCGCCCGTACTCGTAATGTTCAGTACGCCGGCAGTCATACACATGAGACTATCACACTTGATTCCCGCACATGAGGTGGTGTCTGGAACGCCATCGACCAACTCAATCTTGCAGTCGCCTGAAGTGGTAATAGAAGTCTGTCCTCCAGAAATCTCCATACGGGCATCATTCTTGATGCCACGGGCACCGTTGCCCTTCACGTCAATGTTCAGTGTGCCGCCACTGATAAACACGCCGTCGTTGGCCTTAACGCCATTGGTTGCTGTGGGCGCCATGAAGACGTTTACCACGCCGCTCTCGAACGTAATATAGTCATCGCTGGCAATACCGTTACGGGCATTTCCTCTCACGGTCAGTTCGCCATCGCCCCTGAAATAGATCTGGCCTTCGCTGAAAAGCACGCCCTTCTGCGACAACGTGTCGCCTGTAGCAGAAACAGGGGCAACAGCATAAGTCTCGCCATCAGTCAGCTCGTTTTCCGTCCCGTCGGCCATGGTGACATAGAGCGACTTGCCACACTGGTTATTAATGGCAGGCCCTTGCGGATTGAGAATACGCACGCCGCACAGCTCCAGTCCGAACTTCTTGTTACTGAAAACGAGAAGCGACCCATTGTCTGTGGCACCAATCAGTCTCAGCACCAGGAACTTGCTGGTATATGAATTCACGGTCACATGAGCTCCATTGGTGCTGACGCTCACAAAGTAAGGCAGATCGCCTATGCTTACCGATCCGTCATTGAAACAGATGCTCAGCGTGTCGCTACCCACAAAGTCCGAAATGGCATACTCGTCATCCTTCGTACATGCAGACAATACGGCTATGATAATAATAACGGGAAAAATAAGATTCTTCATTTTCTATATTCCTGATTATGTAGTGGTTGTCAGAACTTGTACTTGTAGCTTAATCCCAGAATATGCCTGCCGGCAACCATATCATCGTCATCGTCCATAACATCCTGGAACATGTAGTTCACGCCGAACGTATGCTTCTTCCTTAGCTTATACTCTGTACCAACAGCATAGCGCATCTTCTGCAGGCCACCCTTTGCGTTGAACAATTCCATGCTGACATAGGGATCGAACTTCCAGTGCGGTATGTCGTAATCGACCTGCAGCCGGCTGCGCAACACATGTTTTGCCTTGCCCTTGATTCTTATCCATGCATCCTCGTCGATGTCATATCGTTTGCCCGTTACCTCGGGACGATAGGTGTATTGCCAGCGTTCACGCAATGAGACGCTGAAGCGCTGCCAGTCCACACTCCCCGTGAGTGAGAGGTTCACCCGGTGGCGCACCCCCCAATAGGACGGAGTCCACTTGTTGGGCGTCAGACCATCCGACTTCAGGTCCAGGTTCTCTGCTCGGTTGTCGTATAGGAACACATATCCTCCCGAGAGCTTCAGGTTCTTCATCAGCTTGTAGCTGCCGCCAAGAGCCACACTCCACCTGTCAGTAGTGCTCAGATTGTCTCGCAGACGATACTCTGTTTCACCCGTCACACTCCATTTCTTAGAGAGTTTCTTTTCAACTGCGGCTTCATACCACATGCCGAAATCATTGTCCTGAGCCTTGATTCCGGATGATGACAAGAAAAGGAATAGCAGAACAAATATCAGATTTCTCTCCATTGCGACTTCCTTACTTTGAACTGACCATCAATATCGTTGCCCATCAAGCCACTATAGGTGATACGAAGCACGGCTGTGTCCTTCAAGAAATCAATGCCGCCCACTTCAATCTTCTGTATTTCCAAGCCAGTGCGGGCCTTGAGGTCGGCCATCAGTTCATCATGCCGTTCCGGTTTCACCAGCTCGATGCGGTCGTATTGAATCAGTTTGGTCGACAGCACTTTCATCTGCTTCTCACAGACCCAGATTGACAACATCGTGATCACGTCGATGGTCAAGAGCTCCAGATAGTTCTCGGCCATGGCATGAACCACCGAGAGACAGATGATGACGAAAAGATAGGTCATCTCGCGTACTGGCATGGCATCGGTTCGGTAGCGCATGATTGAGAAAATGCCAAACAAGCCAAGCCCCACACCCATCGTAGCCTTGCCTCGCTCCATACCCATCATGAAATAGACCAGGAAGAAGATGGCGACGGTCATCAACATGAAGGTGAAGCAAAAGTCACGCCGATGGCTCTTGCGGTAGTATAGAAGGCTGATGATGCCCCAGTTTACAACGATGCAGATAAGGAATCTTACCAGCGTGTGGACAAATTCGTTTGAAAGCACAAAATCCATAATCTTATGATTGTTAGTTAATTAGTATTTTCTTTTTTTACTTAATGATGGAAGTCGGCGGATTGAAGGATTCGCCTCACATCGGTCAGTTTTGGTTTGAAGTTGTTCACCAGCAAGCCGTCGTTCGTCATGGCTGCCCCCATACAATACTTGCTGAATCCGTGCGGATGAATGCGAAGCTTGCGCAGCATCTCAAGAACAGGCGAGTAGACCAGCCCGTCGCGCTTCAGCTCAATAATGACCAGCTGCCCCATGTCCTTGTCGCAGTCTGTCTGGACGTTGTGGAAATGGAGTGCCGTGTCGATGGTAAGACGCTCGGTTTTGGCACGGTTGACCAGCGTAATCCTGCGGAAGTGGTTGTGCATGTGAGGTATCAGCGTATCGACCCCGAAATGCAGGTGAGAAGCAATGAAATCCCGCTTTACGCCGTCAGTCAGGTCCATGTCGCTCACCTCTATGCGCTTCTTCTTCGTGCGTCCGTGATTGTTCTTGGTCTTGATCTCCATGAATTGCAGGTGGCTGCTCACATAGGTGCGGAAGCGCAACTTCTGACGATTCACATGGCCATTCTGATGCTCGCGGTACATACCGAAGTCATTCGTGTCGAAGTAGGTCGTGTCATACAGCATATTGCGCTCGCCGTCAATCTCCTGGGCATAGTAGTTATCCTTTGCCATGGCCAGCAGTTGCCTGAGCATGGGAACCGTCGTTACAAACTTCGTGTCAGTACGGTTCATCAGTTTCACACTGCTCATCTCGGCCAGGGTGATCGGCATGAAATCGTCAATGATTCTCTCCATATCAGATACTTTTGATGCTACAAAATTAAGGGATAATTTTCTACCGTGCAAAAAATATCAGCGAAAGCCTCTTTTTTTTCAGCAAAATTATGAATATGAATGCCTATTGTAGCCATTTTATGATGGAAAACGCCCTCTTGTAAGCCTTTCAGTCAATTTAAACTTGTTTTTTTTGCTGTTATCTATATTATTTTGTACCTTTGCCGTCGCAAATCAAATAGGTATGGCAACAGACAAATTAAGGATAAAGGATATTGCAGAACGAGCAGGCGTCAGCGTAGGCACAGTAGACCGTGTAATACACAACCGCCCAAACGTGTCGAAAAAATCGCTCGATAAAGTAAACAAGGTCTTGGGAGAGATGGACTTTCAGCCCAACATGTATGCCTCCGCTCTTGCCTACAATAAGTCCTACACCTTTTATCTTATTATTCCCCGGCACGACTGCGAGGCTTACTGGGAGGAGATTGAAGATGGAGCCAATGCCGCCAGAGAAAAGCGACGAGACTTTGGCATCAAGCTTAAAATGCTCTATTACGAACGTTTCAACGCCCCTTCGTTTATCAAGATAGCTAACGAATGTCTGAAAGGACAGCCCGACGGCGTTATCATGGTGCCTGCCAAGCTCGATGTCACCACACGTTTTGCCAATCAGTTACAGGACAAGAACGTCCCGTTCATACTCCTTGACAGCTACCTGCCCGACCTGAAGCCACTGGCCTTCTATGGCCAGGACTCTTTTCAGAGTGGTTATTTCGCAGCCCGTATGCTCATGCTCATCGCCTCGAAGGAAAAGGAGATCATGATCATGAAGCAGTTGAAGAACGGCCATATCGGATCAAAACAGCAATTCAACCGCGAAACGGGTTTCCGGCATTACATGCATGACCATTACCCGGACATTGCCATTACCGAGCTCGACCTTCCGCTTGACGAGAAGCGTGAAAGATACGATATTATTCTTGAGGAATTTTTCTCAAGCCATCCCAATGTTCACCACTGCATGACATTCAACTCCAAGGCATATCTCGTGGGCGACTTCCTGCTGCGAACCAACCGGCGCAATGTGCAGATCATGGGCTACGACATGGTGCCCAAAAACGAGGAATGCGTCAAGCAGGGCAGCATCTCCTTTCTCATTGCGCAGCATGCCTACCGGCAGGGCTTCTCTTGCGTGGAGACCCTTTTCGAAGCCATTATCCTGAAAAAGGAGGTCAACCCGGTGAACTACATGCCCATCGAACTGCTTACTAAGGAAAACGTGGCATTCTACCGGCGCACATACGATGGATAGGTCTTACATTGCTAAAACAAATACAAACAAACATGACACAAGCTACATTTTTGAAAATCAATCCGGCAGACTCCGTCGTGGTCTGCTTAGTCGAGAAGAAAAAAGGCGACTTGATTGAAGTCGACGGCACCCAAGTGACCTTGGCCGAGGATGTGCCCGCCGGTCACAAAGTTCTCATCAAGGACGTTGCCGAGAACGAGGACATCATCAAATACGGCTACCCCATCGGCCATGCCCGAAAAGACATGAAGGCCGGTGAATGGGTGAACGAGAACAACTTGAAGACTAATCTCAGCGGCACGCTCGAGTACACATATCAGCCTGTAAACGAGCAGCTTGCCATACAGAAAGAGAATCGAACCTTCAAGGGCTACATGCGCAAGAACGGCGATGTGGGCGTACGCAATGAGATTTGGATAGTTCCCACCGTGGGCTGTGTCAACGGCATTGCAGAGCGCCTGGCCACGATGCTGCGTGAGGAGACCAAATGCGATGGCATCGATGCCGTCCATACCTGGCATCACAACTACGGCTGTTCGCAGCTCTCCGGCGACCACGAGAACACCCGCAAGGTGCTCCGCGACATCGTCCTCCACCCCAATGCCGGTGCTGTTCTGGTGCTTGGTCTCGGCTGTGAGAACAATCAGCCCGACGATTTCATGAAGCTGCTGGGCGACTACGACAAGGACCGCATTCGCCTGCTGGTCACCCAGAAAGTCGATGGCGACGAGGTGGCAGAAGGCATGCGCATCCTGCGTGAGCTCTATGCCATAGCCCGGCAGGACAAGCGCACCGACGTGCCTGTAAGCCATTTGCGCGTAGGCTTGAAATGCGGCGGCAGCGACGGCTTCAGCGGCATCACGGCCAATCCGCTCGTGGGCGAGTTCAGCGACTGGCTGGTTGCCCAGGGTGGCACGAGTGTCCTCACCGAGGTGCCTGAGATGTTCGGTGCAGAAACCATCCTGATGAACCGTTGCGAAACACCTGAGCTCTTCGACAAGACCGTTTCCATGATCAACAATTTCAAGGAATACTTCCTGAGCCATGGCGAGCCTGTTGGTGAGAATCCCTCGCCAGGCAATAAGGCTGGTGGCATTTCCACGCTCGAAGACAAGGCCTTGGGATGCACGCAGAAATGTGGCCGTGCTCCCGTGAGCGGTGTCATGGAGTATGGCGATAGGCTTCAGTCTGCGGGTCTGAACCTCCTTTCTGCCCCGGGAAACGACCTAGTGGCTGCAACCGCGCTGGCATCTTGTGGCTGCCATCTGGTGCTTTTCACCACCGGGCGCGGCACTCCCTTCGGAACCTTCGTTCCCACCATGAAGATTGCAACAAACCCCACACTTGCACAGCGGAAGCCCAACTGGGTCGATTTCTCGGCAGGACAGCTCATTGAGGGCCGCACCATGAAGGAGCTTGTACCCGAATTCATTGACAAGGTGCTGAGCGTGGCCTCCGGCGAGCTGGCACGAAACGAAGAGAACGGCTACCGTGAAATCTCCATCTTCAAGAACGGCGTAACGCTGTAGCAAGCACATGCCAATCCTTTAGCGTCAGCAGAATCCGGAAATCTTTCATTAGTACAATTAATACAGCAGAAAATTGACAGAGAAACATATCGTTCTTGAGGACATAGACCCGGTGGTGTTCTATGGTGTGGGAAACAGCCATTTGCAGATGCTGAAGGCCCTCTATCCCAAACTACGCATCGTGGCACGCGACAATGTGCTTCGCATCATGGGCGACGAGGAGCAGATGGCAGCGTTCGAGGAAAATGCGGAGAAACTGCGTCAGCACGTGCTGCGCTTCAACGCCCTGAAAGAGGAGGACATTCTTGACATTGTCAAAGGAAAACGCACACGCGACGACGTGCCGGAAGGTGTAGTGGTCTACACGATGACCGGACGTCCCGTCAAGGCACGGTCGGAGAACCAGCAGCGGCTCATCGATGCCTACTATGAGAACGATATGGTGTTTGCCGTGGGGCCTGCAGGAACGGGTAAGACTTACCTAAGTATTGCCTTGGCAGTCAAGGCATTAAAGGAGAAGCAGGTAAAGCGAATCATCCTCTCCAGGCCGGCCGTGGAGGCAGGCGAGAAACTGGGATTCCTGCCAGGCGACATGAAAGACAAGATCGACCCTTATCTTCAGCCGCTCTATGACGCACTGGAGGACATGCTGCCACAGGCCAAGCTGCAGGACATGATGGAGAAGCACGTCATTCAGATAGCACCGCTGGCATTCATGCGCGGACGAACGCTCAGTGATGCCGTAGTCATCCTGGACGAAGCGCAGAACACCACACCGGCACAGCTGCGCATGTTCCTGACACGCATGGGGTGGAACACGAAAATGATCGTTACTGGCGACACGTCGCAGATAGACCTGCCCAGGTCGCAGAAAAGCGGTCTCATCGAAGCCCTGCACCTGCTGAACGGCATTGAAGGCATAGGCATGGTGCGACTGGACCAGAAGGACATTGTGCGCCACAAGCTGGTCACCCGCATCGTCCGTGCATACGAGGAGCACGACAAGGAAACCGGCGAGAACGGCACGAATTGACATTTTGCGCAAAAATATCCGTCTCAACCGACGTTTGTTTTCGTTTTTTTTTGTACTTTTGCAGCCAAAAAGTAATATTAATCAGAAATGACTGTGAAAGCTTTAACAAAGACTGACTTCTGCTTTGAGGGACAGAAAAGCGTGTACCACGGAAAGGTGCGCGATGTGTATAACATCAACGACGACCTGATGGTCATGGTAGCCACGGACCGAATCTCGGCATTCGACGTGGTGCTGCCCAAGGGCATACCCTTCAAGGGACAGGTGCTGAACCAGATTGCAGCCAAGTTCCTGGATGCCACCACCGACATCTGCCCGAACTGGAAACTGGCCACTCCCGACCCCATGGTCACCGTGGGACTGAAGTGTGAAGGCTTCCGTGTAGAGATGATCATCCGCTCCATCCTCACCGGTTCTGCCTGGCGCGAATACAGGAACGGATGCCGCGAGCTGTGCGGGGTGAAGCTCCCCGACGGCATGAAGGAGAACGAGCGCTTCCCCGAGCCCATCATCACCCCCACCACCAAGGCCGACGAGGGCCACGACATGAACATTTCCAAGGAAGAGATCATCGCTCAGGGCATTGTCTCGGCTGAGGACTACGCAGTCATGGAGGACTACACGCGCAAGCTGTTTGCGCGCGGTCAGGAAATAGCCGCCAAGCGCGGACTGATCCTCGTGGACACGAAATACGAGTTCGGCAAGCGCGACGGCAAGGTCTACCTGATTGACGAGATCCATACGCCCGACTCCTCGCGCTACTTCTATGCCGACGGCTACGAGGAAAAGCTGGCCAAAGGCGAGCCGCAGCGGCAGCTCTCGAAGGAATTTGTGCGCCAGTGGCTCATTGAGCACAACTTCATGAACGAGCCCGGACAGGTGATGCCCGAGATTACCGACGAGTATGCCGAGAGCGTCTCAGAGCGATACATTGAGCTCTACGAGCATATCGTGGGCGAGAAGTTCGCAGCCAATTCGGAATGCGAGGACATTGCCCTGCGTATAGAGAAGAACGTGAGCGAGTGGCTGAGTGCCCGCAAGTAGCACCGGCACAGGAACATATAGCTGGGAGAGGACAGATGAGCTATCGTCAAGAGGAGATAAAGCCCTATCACAAGGGCGAGAAGGCACAGCAGGTGGAGGCCATGTTCGACCACATAGCCCCCACCTATGACAAGCTGAACCACCGCCTATCATGGGACATTGACCGCGGCTGGCGTAAGAAAGCCATCGGCCAGCTGGCGCCCTTTCACCCCAGGACGATGCTCGACATAGCAACAGGAACGGGCGACTTTGCCATCCTTGCGGCCAAGATGCTGAAACCCGACAGGCTCGTAGGAGCCGACATCAGCGAGGGCATGATGCAGATAGGCCGACAGAAGGCAGAGCGCGAAGGCCTGCAGCACGTCATCAGCTTCGAGAAGGAAGACTGCCTGGCACTCTCCTACCCCGACGAATCGTTCGACGCCGTGACGGCGGCTTTCGGCATACGCAACTTTGCAAGCCTGGACAAGGGTCTGATCGAGATGTGCCGCGTGCTGAAAAGCGGAGGACACCTAAGCATCGTGGAGCTGACCACCCCGCCCCGCTTCCCCATGAAACAGCTGTTCCGCATCTATAGCCACAGCGTGCTGCCCCTGTACGGACGAATGATTTCAAAGGACGACAAGGCCTACGGCTATCTGACAAAGACCATCGAGGCGTTCCCGCAAGGCGAGCGCATGATGGACATCCTCAGGCAGGCGGGGTTCTCCGACGCCACCTTCCGCAGGCTCACATTCGGCATCTGCACCATGTATTTTGCAACTAAATAGGTATTGACATTATGGACAAGTATGGATTAATCGGCTATCCCCTCGGCCATTCTTTCTCCATCAGCTACCACAACCAGAGGTTTGCTGATGAAGGCATCAACGCCAAGTACTTCAACTTCGAGATTCCCAGCATTGACGACTTGCCCGAGGTGCTCAGCGTCAATCCTGAGCTCAAGGGTCTCAACGTCACGATTCCCTACAAGGAGAAAGTCATGCAGTTCCTCGACTACGTCAGCCCCGAAGCGCGCGCCATCGGAGCCGTCAACGTCATCCGCATTGAGCGGCAGGGAAAGAAGACCGTGCTCAAAGGCTATAACAGCGACGTCATAGGCTTCACGCAAAGCATTGAGCCCATGCTGGAGGACCATCACAAGAAAGCACTCGTGCTGGGCACCGGCGGTGCTTCGAAGGCTGTCTGCTATGGCCTGAAGTCCTTGGGCATCGAACCGGTCTGTGTAAGCCGCTACGAGCGCCCTGACACCATACAATACCAGAGCATCACTCCCGAAGTGGTGCAGGAGTACAACGTCATCGTGAACTGCACACCGCTGGGCATGTATCCCAAGACCGAAGAGTGTCCCGACCTGCCATACGAGGCACTGACTAGAAAGAACATCCTCTACGACCTGATCTACAACCCCGACGAAACGCTGTTCATGCGCAAAGGCGCAGAACACGGGGCGAACGTAAAGAACGGCCTGGAGATGCTCCTGCTGCAGGCTTTCGCCTCCTGGGAGTTCTGGACTGGAAGAGAATAAACTCCTTGCATTGACTATATGACGACCACATTCTTCTATTTTCTTGCTTTCATTGCATTGCTCGTTGTGGGTGGCTACACCGTTACACGCAAGTGGGACGATGTGCCCCAGACCGCCCTGCAGAAAAAGTCGGACGACATGAACCTGCTGACGCAGCAATACAACGAAGTGATCCAGATGATGGAAGACTCCTACAAGCATGAGAACACCAGTTCGTTTCGCACCAGGAAGGAATACTCCAGACGCTACGAGAAGGTGGAAAAAGAATACAAACAGAACCGAAAGAGCAAGCAAGAGTCATGGATGAAAGCCCATCCGCTCTGGGTAAAGGCCAGAAAACTATGGGGGCGCATTTTCGTCATTGGCCTGATCAGCTCCATGGTCAGCTGCATCTACACCATTGGCTCTGAGGAAGAAGAGTCGCACGCCATAGCCACACAGGCCGTCAGCAATACAGAGACCACCTACTGGAACGCCACGAATATTCCCATGCCTCACCTGGAAGATGCCAGGCAATACGTTTCGAACCCCGACTATGTGCTTTCACAGGCCACCGTCGACAGCCTGAATCTCATTCTGCAGCGAATGGACAGCAACCTCGGCATTGAATCAGTTGTCATCATCGTCAACCACATAGAAAACGACGATCCCTACCGCATGGCACAAGACGTGGGCAACCGCTACGGTGTTGGCCGCAACGACCGGGGTCTGGTGATTGTCGTGGGCTATCAAGACCATTCC
>Ga0247611_10001228_pt1 | contig 46553 bp, 38 predicted proteins | sample 177DNAGHGhighgp2_FD_192422 | JGI IMG/M metagenome (GOLD analysis project Ga0247611, IMG submission 192422) | Sheep rumen microbial communities from Palmerston North, Manawatu-Wanganui, New Zealand - 1770 DNA GHGhigh gp2 | ecosystem: Host-associated > Mammals > Digestive system > Stomach > Rumen... | reverse complement strand
ACGTTCGTGGTCTTCGTGGTGTTCTTGGCTACGTCGGCCTTAGCTTGTGCCACATAGCTCACATAATTATTATAACGTACGCGTGTGTCGGTTCCGATGTTCCAATGGGCTGTCGAGTCGAGGGCCGTGTTGAAGTTGAAACCGCCGTCGGCGTTCCAGTTGCCGTTGATGTTCTCTGGTCGAGAAGTGCTGCCGCCTGTCTCGGCATCGTAGCGCACGAGGTTAGAAATGGAGTTGCGGATGTGGCGGTAGTTGCCGTAGAGAACAATGGAGCGCTTGTATCGCTGGATGTAGTTCTTATAATAGACATTCAGCGAGTTGGTGAACTGCGGCTTCAGTCCCGGATTACCCTGAGTGATGTAGAGCGGATTGGAGTCGTCGGTAATGTCGAGCAGCTGCGTGATGTCAGGCTGGCGGGTGTCGCCACGATAGTGAAGCCAGATGTCGTGCTGGTCGCTGAATTTATAGTGGAAGTCGAGTGTTGGTGTTATATTGGTCACATTGCGTACGGTATCCACATAGATGCCTCGATAGTCCTGAATGAAGTTTGAGTTCTGGGGCTGTACGAGGATACCGACGTTGTAGTCGTACTCATCCTGGTAGTGACGCAGGGTGAGGCGGATGTTGTGCGTGTAGTTTTTGTACTCAGAGTATCGACTGAGATTCTTGTCAAGATACAAAGTTCTCATCGACGCCTCGTCGAAGTTGCCAATCCAGGGGTCCCAATCGCGGTAGATGGGCGTAATGCCGGTAAAAGGGTTTTCGTCAAGACGACTGAAGTCGTAGGTCTGGCGGTCGCTCTTGTTCTGATTGTATCGCAGTTCGTAGTTTGTCTGCAGGTGGGCTCCTTCCCAAAGCGGTTCGCTGTATAGGGCACTCAGCACATAGCCCTGATTGTCGGAAGGAGCTGTGTTGTAGCGAGAGGTGAAGTAGGTGGAATCTTGGCCAGCCTGGTTCTTCATGCGATGCAAGTAGACCTCATTACTTGATACGCTACGGTTCTTACTGTCGCCGATGGAGCCTTCTACGCGCAGGGTGATGTTGCGTCCGCGGGCATTGAGTCGGCGATAGAACTGCAGCATGGCCCAGGCATTCTTGTTCTCGCTATAAGAGAGGCTCGCACTGTGATTATGATTGATGAGATAGGGGTAGAGTGGGGAAGTGTCCTCATGAAGATAGTCCAAAGGCTTGTCAACATGGAGGTATGGGTCGTCATCGAATGTCGCGCTGGCGGATGTCGATATTCCGTCGTTATTACCAATGCTACCGTTGGCGCGCAACAGCAGGTTTGTCAACGTGTCGGGCTTCCACTCCAGGCGGATGTTGCCGTTCCAGTTGTCGCTACGTGAGAGGCTCTTGGAGAAGCTGTTTGAGAACGTGCGGTTGGTCTGCGAATAGAAATTCTCGCTGGCGTTCTCGTTCTCGTTGTCGCCGTCGCGATGGTTCCAACGTATGCTGGCGTCGGCCTTCAGCTTCTTGCCGTCATCGTAGTTCAGGTTGGTTCCCAGCATCTTACGGGCGTTCAGACCGCGTCGGTTCCACCAGCCGGCATTCTCCTCTTTGTTGTTGAGATTGCCCATGAGTACGAAACGAGTCTTATCGGTAAAGCTGGAGCCCATACCGCGTGATGCATAACGATGCTGTGTGCCGCCAGCCAAGTCAAGGTTGGTCATGTAACCGCGATTCATACCTTTCTTAATGGTGAAGTCGAGTACGGCCTGCTTGTTGCCGTCCTCAATGCCGGTAATGCGTGCCTGGTCGCTCTGCTGGTCGTAGAACTTCACGTTCTGTATAATGCTGACGGGCAGGTTCTTCAGCGCCGTCTCAACATCGCCGAGCATGAATTCTTTGCCGTCAAGCAGAATTTTCTCAATCTTCTTGCCGTTGACGGTAATGTTTCCGTCCTCATCGACCTCGGCTCCTGGCATGCGTTTGATAAGTTCCTCGATGGGCGAGCCTTCTGGTGTGCGGTAGGCGTCTGGGTTATAGACCAGCGTGTCCTTCTTGACGATAATCTGTGCTGCGCGTCCTGTGACAACGGTTTCCTTGAGCAGCACGGCATCGGTAGACATCAGCAGGTTGCCAAGGTCCTGACTCTGGTCGCGACGTATTGATACCTCGCGTTGTATGGGTTGAAATCCGATGGATGATATTCTGATGCGGTAGATGCCATTAGCGGGTGCTTCGATGGCGAAGTTGCCGCGCAGGTCTGTTACCGTTCCGCCAACGAATGTGCTGTCTTTGGAACGGAACAACTGAACCGAAGCCTGCACCACAGGCTCCTTAAACTCAGCATCTTGTACGTTACCAGTGATTGTTCGCTCTTGCTGCTCTTGGGCAGCTGCAAAAAGGGTCGTTAGCCCGATGAGGGCTATTAGCATAGTGTATCTTTGAAACATATATGTTTAGTTTAGCTTTTTATCAACTATGCGTATTAGACGATTATGGAACGGAAAAGTTTAATGACTTCGTGTTTTTTTTGATATGAGTAGAAAAAAACGTCAAATTGCTTGCATATTTCAGGCGAAATGCTTATCTTTGCAAACAAAGATCTGTAACCTTTTAATAAAACACTAAGACTATGAACAAGGAGGATAAGTTCGTCATTACTATCAGCCGTCAGTTTGGAACAGGCGGTCATGAGATTGGAGCTGAGCTGGCACGCCGGCTCGGAGTAAAACTGTTGGACAAACAGATTCTGAATGAGGTAGCCTCGCGGGTAAAAGCCATAGAGGATGCGATTGAGAAGATTGAAGCGCGCAACCCCTTGTGGCGCGACGACTTCACCAACTTCTATCGCACGTATATGGCAAGTGCTGAGTATAACGGTCAGGAGCAGGACCAGACAAGCCACGAACTGTTCCGCGCTCAGGCAGACGCCATCCGTCAGATTGCCGAAGAGGAGTCGTGTGTCATTGTGGGTCGTTGCGGTTTCGACATTTTTGCCGACCATCCCAATGCGCTGAAGATTTTTGTCCACTCAAGCATTGACTGTCGCAAGCGGCGCATCGCCAAAAAGTATGACATCAGCGAGCAGGATGCTGCGGCTATGATTGTTGACAACGACTATAGCCGCGAACTCTACACGAAAACGTTTACTGGCCGCGATTGGACGGATGCTCGCAATTACGACATCTCGCTTGATGTCCGAAAGTTCGGCGTTAACGGAGCTGTCGACTTCCTTATGAATTGCATCCAATAGCCGGGCAGTCAAATTCACTAGTAAATTCGAAAAATACTCCATGAGTTTTGAAAAATTCTCATGGAGTATTTTCTGAAACTCATGGAGTATTTTTCAAAACTCGTGGGGTATTAAAAAATAGTCGTGGAGTATATAAAAACAACCGGCCTCTTAGACGTCAAACTCTAAGGGGCCGGCTGTTGTTTACTGGTGCTGGTCGCGCAGCAGGTCGTTAACGGTCTTCACGGGGTTGAAGGTCGTGAGAGGCACCTCAACAAATACTGTGTTCCAGTCGCTCATAGCGCCGTTCCAAAGGCCGGGCAACTCGAGTGCCTTGAGCTCCTTTCCGTTCTTTGACTTGCTGGAGATGAAGCCTGTAGAGCGGTCTACGAAATCGGGCAGGTTGAACGGCTGGCCCTTGTAGTCCTTCACGGCGCACACCAGATCGACGGGATTGAAGTGCGTTCCCTTGGTGAACATCTCCATATACTCCTTGTTGTTCTTGTCAATCTGCGACGACTCCAGAATCTGCAGGGAGATAGTGCCGTCCTGATTGTAGGTCAGGAACGGGCCGCCACCAGGCTCGCCGACGTTCTTCACAACGCCACAGACGCGCATCGGGCGGTTCAGCTTCTTCTGCAAGTAAGCTGCCAGTTCCTGGTCGCTCAGCGAGGCTATGTCTGGACGACGGCAGAAGGCATGCTCGACAAAGTGCTGAATCTCACGCAGTTTCTCGTGGCTGGCGTTGCCGGCCTCAAGCTCATTCAGATACTTGAACGTTATCTTCTGGAGGTTCACCAACACGCCTGCAATTACCTGCTTATAGTCAATGGTATCTTGCTTCAGACGGTCGGGAACGACGTTGTCGATATTCTTAACGAAGATGATGTCTGCATCAATCTCGTTCAGATTTTCGATAAGGGCGCCGTGACCGCCCGGACGGAACAGCAGCGAACCGTCTTCGTTGCGGAATGGCGTGTTGTCGGGATTGGCTGCGATGGTATCGGTAGAGGGTTTCTGCTCAGAGAACGAGATGTCGTACTTGATGCCGTATTTCTCGGCATAGCCGTCTGCCTTCGCTGCCACTTTCTTCTTGAACATATCCATATGTTCGTGCGATACGGTGAAGTGGACGCGCGACTCGCCCTCGGAAGCAGCATAGAGTGCGCCTTCCACGAGGTGTTCCTCCATCGGGGTGCGTGCTCCCTCCGCATATTTGTGGAATAGCAACATACCCTTGGGGAGCTGGCCGTAGTTCAGGCCTTTCTCAAACAGCATGTTGGCAACTACCTTTTTATATTGTCCCTCCTGAATGAGGTATTTGATGCTTTTGCCTTCGTTTTTGCGGCATACGGCATCAAGCGCATCGTAGAAGGCAAACTTCTCGATGTTGTCGAAATATTGTTTCTCGAATGCAGTAGTGGGGACGTCGTAGTCAGCATCAAGGAAGGCGAACATATCCTTGAACATACGGCTGGCGGCACCTGATGCAGGGACGAACTTCACAATCTTGTGACCTTCGGCCTTGTACTGCTGCCAAGCCTTCTCATAGACCAGCTTGTCCTGCTCGCTGGTGGCCACAATGCCGTCTTCAATGCTGGCTGCAGCCTTGAGCTTCAGGAATGGGAAACCCGTCTTGAACTGACTGAGCTGGTTGTTAATTTGTTCTTCAGTAATGCCTTTCTTGGCAAGCTGTTTCAAATCTTCTTGTGATAACATAATATTTAGCTTTTATAGGTTTTCGTCAATTTTCTCCGCAAATATACGAACTTTTTCTTGAAAACTCACATTTTTCCGGAGAAATTTGTAACTTTGCATGAAAATAGTTGAATTATGACAGATAAGTTCGTTTTTACTACCGCTGAGAAAGAAGAGGCTCTTGCCCTGTATACACGGCTGAAAGAGTTGCTTGAGGGTAACCTGATGGCTGGCGACGAGGAAAAGATTCGTACTCACTTGGTGCGCTCCATCGAGCAGCAGCAGGTGCATCGCGACGTCTTCGGACTGAACCCCATTCTCAGCAGTTTGCAGACGGCACTTATCATGGTTGACGAAATCGGCTTGAAGCGCGATGCTGTGATGGCCATTCTGTTGCGTCCAAGCTATGAGGACGGCTTCATCAGCGAGGGTGAGGTGGGGGAGCAGTACGGTCCTTCGGTAGCCCTTATCCTGCGCGGTCTGGAGCGTATTCATGCGCTCTACAAGAAGAATCCTGTCGTCGAAAGCGAGAACTTCCGAAACCTGCTGCTCTCGTTTGCTGAGGACATGCGAGTCATTCTCATCATGATTGCCGACCGCGTGAACTTGATGCGACAGATTCGCGATACGGAAAACCTGCACGACAAGATGGAAGTGAGCCAGGAAGCAGCTTATCTCTATGCTCCGCTGGCACACAAGCTTGGACTCTATCAGTTGAAGTCGGAGCTGGAGGATTTGTCGCTCAAGTATTTAGAGCACGATGCCTACTACATGATTCGCGAGAAGCTTAGTGAGACGAAGCAGAGCCGCGATGCCTATATTAAGCAGTTCATTGGCCCTATTAGCGAGAAGCTGACGGAAGCCGGCCTGCATTTTCACATCAAAGGCCGCACCAAGTCGATACACTCCATCTGGCAGAAGATGAAGAAGCAGAAGTGTCCGTTCGAAGGCGTCTATGACCTGTTTGCTATCCGTATTATCCTTGACTCTCCCCAGGAGAAGGAGAAGATGCATTGCTGGCAGGTCTATAGTATCGTCACTGATATGTACCAGCCCAATCCGAAGCGCTTGCGCGACTGGCTCAGCGTTCCGAAGTCGAACGGCTACGAGAGTCTGCACATTACTGTTCTGGGACCGGAACAGAAGTGGGTGGAGGTACAGATAAGAACAGAACGCATGGATGCCATAGCCGAGAGGGGAGTGGCTGCCCATTGGCGCTACAAGGGCGTGAAAGGGGAGAATGGTCTTGATGAATGGCTGACGAACATCCGCCAGATGCTGGAGACCAGCGACGGTATGGAGGCAATGGACCAGTTCAAGATGGATCTCTACGAGGACGAGGTGTTTGTCTTTACGCCAAAAGGCGACCTTCTGAAGTTCCCCAAAGGAGCTATCGTGCTTGATATGGCTTACCATATCCACTCGAAAATAGGCAACGCCTGTGTTGGTGCCCGTATTAATAATAAGGTGGTGACGTTCCGCCACGTTCTGCAGTCGGGCGACCAGGTGGAAATAATGACTGCATCCAACCAGAAACCACGACAGGAATGGCTCAGTTTGGTCAAGACTTCGCGTGCTAAGGCGAAAATTCGATTGGCACTTAAAGAGACGCAGGTTAAAGAGGGCCTCTTTGCCAAAGAGATGATTGAACGTAAGTTCAAAAACCGCAAGATTGAGCTTGAAGAACCGCTCATGCAACAGCTTGTTAAGAAATTGGGATTCAAAGAGATGAGCGATTTTTATAAACAAGTGGTTGATGGCTCTATGGATACCAATACTGTCATCGAAAAGTACTTGGAACTACAGCAGGGCGAAAAGGCCGTTACGGGCGATAACATAGCCCGTAGTGCTGAGGAATTTGTCTTTGACCAGTCGCTCAATCCAAACGCTCAGGTTAATGACGATGTGCTTGTTATCGACCGAAATCTCAAAGGACTGGACTATCAGTTGGCACGTTGCTGCAATCCAATTTATGGCGACGACGTCTTTGGCTTTGTTACTGTTACAGGCGGTATCAAGATTCATCGCATTGACTGTCCGAATGCGCCAGAGATGCGTAAACGTTTCGGCTATCGTATCGTCAAAGCCCGTTGGTCAGGCAAAGGCTCGTCACAATATAGCATTACGTTGCGTGTTATTGGCATTGACGATCTCGGTATTCTGAATAATCTCACGAGTATTATCTCTAAAGACGAGAAACTTGTGTTGCGTAGTGTCAATATCGATAGTCACGACGGCCTTTTCCGCGGAAACCTCGTTGTGATGCTCAACGACACCACCAAACTCGATGCACTTATCAAGAAGTTGCGTACAGTCAAGGGTGTTAAGACGGTAGAACGTATCTGATTTCCTCAAATCTCCATCCGTATTTTTGCATACCCCATAAATATCATAATCTGCATTATGATAAATAGATAAAATTATTGAAGATAATATATAAGTTTTATACTACCCAAAACATCTGGTCATTGGATTATGTTGAGAATCGTGATGTTTTATAGTTCGTGTGGCGTAATATGCAGGAAACGTGTCATCATGCCAGATAGACTACGATCCATATTATCAACGAAAGCATCCAGTAGTTTTGTTCTGCCGTTCAGAGGAATCACGTCGTAGTCTGCGATTGCTGCAGGAATCAATGTTGTGTGTCCTGCTTTCAATAAAATCTCAGAACCGTTGGTTCTCATCACCAGCTTGCAGTCGCCTTCTATACACATAGAAATCACGAAACTGTCGTATTTTAGGAGATTACGATGAAATGGCGTCTGTATCTCCATCACGCGGACGTCAAAATATGGAGAGTCGATAATCTGTATGGCTCGATTATCGGTTTCCACATATTCCGTACGATAATTCTGTTCCACATGATAATCGAGCGCTTGTGCTGCCAAGTCAGTATGCAGCTCACGCGGTTTTCCGTCCATTCCTGGACGGTTATAGTCGTAAATGCGGTACGTTACGTCTGATGACTGCTGAACTTCGGCCAGCATGATACCGCCACAAATGGCGTGAACGCGACCTGCTGGCAGATAAAACACATCGCCAGTTTTTACTGTATGATCAGCCAGAACTTCTGTAATGGTGCCGTCAGCAATGCGGCGGAAATATTCGTCAGATGTTATCTGTTGCTTAAAACCAGCATAGAGATGACTGCCTGGAGCAGCTTTGATGATATACCACATCTCGCTTTTCCCCATTTTCTTGTGTTCGCGCCACGCCATCTCGTCGTTTGGGTGCACCTGGATGCTTAGGTCGCGCTCAGCATCAATGAATTTCACCAGTAAAGGTAGCTGTCCGTGATATTTTTCGTTGACAGCATGTCCGAGTATTTCTTCTGGGAATTCAGCAATAACCGATGTCAAGTCTCTTCTCTGAAATGAGCCGTTACTGATGATGCTTGTACTTGATGGTACAGCACTTACCTCCCAGCTCTCCCCTATTGGCTCTTCGTTGGGCTCCAGTCCTTTGTAGGGCCGCAGTTGATGACCGCCCCAAACAACTGGATGGAGATTAGGCTGGAATAGAAACGGATATAGATACATAGTGCTGAGATGATGATGAATAAGAGGGGAAAATTAATCCTGCAGATGCAGAATATGTTGGTTCCAAAGAACTTACTGCAATGCTTTCAACAGCTTCATTAAGCTTTCTTTTTCCGTCCAACTGAAGTCGTCCATCGTGACGAATGTACGTACGATGCGCTTCTTCTCCTTATTCAAAATATACTGCAAGTTGCGCTCGTGGCACTTTACGAATTGTCCGTTGATGCGGTAGAAATACAAGTCGACAAGCGGGAACTTATAGTCTTCTTCAGTATTCAGATTCATTGAAGACGTCTGAATGGTGCCACCTGCACCCCATGAGAAGTTCGAAACAATATTGTTGTTGCGTAACTGATTCTGGTAGGCATCTATGTCAATGACTGTAGCACAGTAGAGCACATCGTTACCAATACTGTCGACAACATAAGCCAAAATAGTGTCAACCTTCACGTAAGTCTTATCATCAAACTTTACGCTGATGATATTGTCCATGTTGGCTTCCATCGCGTTGGTGCCCTGCATATAGAGCAGCGAGCTGTTCTTCAAGAAAATGTTCGTCAAGTTCTGCTTGATGAGTCGACCATCCTTAAGTTGAATGATAGACGGTTGGAAATCTTTGTAGACTGTGAGTTTTGTAGTTGTAATCTGGGCAGCAGCAGTAAGTACTACGGCGGCCATTATGATAAATAACAGACTAATTCTTTTCATATCCTGACAGTTTTATGTGGTTCTGATAGTTAAAAAGCCCATCGATTTTTTGAAATCAATGAGCTTTGTGATTTAGCGGTGCGTACGAGGCTCGAACTCGTGACCTCCAGCGTGACAGGCTGGCATTCTAACCTACTGAACTAACGCACCAGTCCATGTTTTGCATCTCGAAAAAGCTTGCGGTGCGTACGAGGCTCGAACTCGTGACCTCCAGCGTGACAGGCTGGCATTCTAACCTACTGAACTAACGCACCAGATTAGCTTTTCTCGATTGCGGATGCAAAGGTAGTCATAATTTCCGAGACTACCAAATCTTTCCCCGCTTTTTTTACAAAAAAGTTTGCAAAACGAGCGCATCCTCGTATTTTTTGCCGTCAAAGAGCCATTCTTGCAGGTTTACGGTCTCTTTATAGCCTGCTTTTCTGAACAATTCGAGTGCCGAAGTGTTGGATGCGGCGATGATGACATAGAGCTGATGAAGATGTAAAACCGATAGTGCATAGTTGGCCATTCGGCTGATGGTGGCGGCGGCATATCCCTGTTGACGATGCTTGTTCATGATGACGATGCCCATTTCGGCCTTATTGTTCTTTGGGTCGAAGTTCATAAGGTCTGCAACACCGACCACTTCCCCACCCTCGTTCTCTATCATGAAGCGCACTTGCCCGTCGACATAGATGTCGTTCTTGGTGTTGGCGATATAGTCGTGCAGCACATAGCGTGAGTACGGCACGCTTGTCACACCGACAGTCCACAGCTGTTGGTCGTTTTCGATGCTGTAGAGCGTGTCAAGATCCTCGGGCTCCATAGCGCGTAGCTTCACAACGGGGAATGTGTTCATACAGGTAGCAATTATTCGACGGATTATAATACTATGTTTTCGACGTTACAGATGCAGTTTCTGACGGAGAATATCCATGAGGGCGATAAAGGCCCTGAAATATATGGCCATCTTGACGGGTAGCGTGTAGAAGATGCCCAAGTGGCTGTAGTGTTTGCGGAAGAAGATGAGCATTGCCTGATAGAAGACGTGCACGTAGCGGTAGTCGGTCTTGCGCGTGGATTTGCCCTTATAGTGTGTGATGGGCAGTGGCAGGTACCAGTTCTCGTAGCCGCTTTTCAGCAATCGGTAGCTCAGGTCTATGTCCTCGCCATACATGAAGAAGTCTTCGTCGAGCAGTCCCACCTTGTCGAGAGCCGCGTGGCGCAGGAGACAGAAAGCGCCGCTGATGACCTCGATACGACAGGGTTCATCCCAGGGCAGGTGGCTCATGTAGTATCGCTTCGTGAAGCCCAGCATCTTTAGTGCCGATACCCAGAGTGTGGGTATTGCGCGTCGTGACTCGGGCGCTCGTGTGCCGTCGCCGTTGAGCATCATGACGCCAGCGCCTCCGGCCTGCGGATGCTCGTCCATGAATCTGACGGCTTCGCGTAGTGTGTGCTCCGCCACGTTGGTGTCGGGGTTCAGCAGCAACACGTACTCACCCGTTGCCTGTCGGATGGCGATGTTGTTGCCGCGCGAGAATCCCAGATTTTCCTCGCTGGCAATGAAGCGCACCCACGTATATTTCTGTGGCAGCACGCTCATCGTGTCGTCCGTAGATGCATTGTCGACAACGAACACCTCAGCCTCGATACCCTCGAGTGCTTTCTGTACGCTCTCCAGACACTCGTCCAAATAGTGGCGCACGTTATAGCTAACGATAACGACAGACAGTTTCATTCCTTCACGTCCTCCGTTTCTGTTGGCACTTCTGTTTCCGATTCAACAATGTCCTCCTCCGTTTCCGTCAGGCAACGGTCCATACTGGGATAGACGAACGGCAGGCAAATCAGGAGTATGATTGCCATATAGCCGAACGCCGTATTCATATATATATAATATAATAAGGTGTTGGCGATGAGCAGCACCGTCAGCAGTCCCAGTCTCAGAAGTCCCCACGAGCGCAGGGCATCGGCCTTGCGTGTCATGAGGTCGTTGTGTACCTTCTTGAAACGGAAAAGCTTCAGCGCCAGAGGAACTGATGCAAGCGTCAGCAGTTCCATCATGGTGGTGACTATGAATTCACCGTTTGCCGACAGCCCGGCAAGGGCTCCAGACTCCAGCATGCCGGTCTCGTAGACGACAGCTATTACAACGGCCAGTGCCAGTGCCGACCAGAAGAGACACGTGAGTGTATTCTTTACCTGTTTCATTCTTTCCTTATGTTGTGTAAAATTGTTTGTCTTATTGTCCTTCAAAAACGGTTCGGTTCAGGATTGAGCGTCCCAAAGTCACCTCGTCCGTATATTCCAACTCGTTGCCTACGGATACGCCTCGAGCTATCATTGTGATTTTTACATCTGTAAAGGGTGCCAACTTGCGGAAGATGTAGAAGTTTGTTGTATCGCCCTCCATCGTTGGACTGAGCGCCAAGATGACCTCTTTCACCTTTCCATCGCCTACCCTGCCGACCAGCGACTCAATCTCCAAATCACTTGGCCCGATGCCGTCCATTGGCGAGATGACGCCTCCCAGTACGTGGTAGAGTCCGTGGTACTGCTGCGTGTTCTCAATAGCCATCACGTCCTGAATGTTCTCCACCACGCATACTGTCGTAGTGTCGCGTCGCGGGTCGCCACAGATGGGACAAATGTCGCTGTCGCTGATGTTGTGACACGTGTGACAGTAAACCACCTCGTGCTTCATCCGGCTCAGGGCTTCGGCCAACTGGTCTACGTCGCCCGTTTCCTGGCGCAATAAGTGCAGCACTAGACGGAGTGCGGTCTTACGTCCTATGCCCGGTAGTTTCGCGAACTCACCGACGGCTTTCTCCAGCAGCTGTGACGGATATGTTTGTTGTGTCATTTTTAGTTATTGAAACGACTTCAATTCTTCAATTTTCGATTTCACTAAGTTCCAGCCATCGCATGGACTTCTCGTCGAGTTCATCGTTGAGCACGGGCAGTCGCTTGCTCATGGCGGTTATCTCGTCTACCGAGGTGGTGCCTCCGCAGAGAGCTTCCTCTATCTGTTTCTTCTCGTCTTCGAGCGCAGCAATGTCCTTCTCCAGCTGTTCCATCTCGCGCTTCTCTTTGTAGCTGAGTTTGCGTTTGGCGTTGAGAGGTGAAGGCTTGCTTGTCTGAGTGTTCGGAGTATTCTGAGAACTCGGAGAACTCTGAGAACTCTGAGTCTTCTGATAACTCTGATTACTCTGATTATTCATGTTGCTCCACTCTCTGTACTGCGTGTAGTTGCCGGGGAAGTCCTTGATGACGCCTTCGCCTTGGAACACCAGAAGATGGTCCACCACCTTGTCCATGAAGTAGCGGTCGTGCGAGACGACAATGACGCAGCCGGGGAAGTCCTGCAGATATTCTTCCAGGATTTGTAGTGTCACGATGTCGAGGTCGTTGGTCGGTTCGTCGAGCACCAGAAAGTTGGGGTTCTTCATCAGTACCGTACAGAGGTAGAGCTTGCGCCTTTCGCCGCCCGAGAGTTTGTAAACATAGCTATGCTGCTGTTCGGGCGTGAAGAGGAAGTGTTGCAGGAACTGCGAAGCCGAGAAGTGGCGTCCGCTGCCCATGTCGATATACTCGGCGATGTCCTTCACCACGTCTATGACCTTTGTCTGCTCGTCGAACTGCAGTCCTTCCTGCGAGAAGTATCCGAAGCGAACAGTATCACCAATGTCGAAGCGTCCGCTATCAGGTGCCACCTGTCCCAGTAGCATCTTGATGAAGGTCGACTTGCCAGTACCGTTGTTGCCCACGATGCCCATTTTCTCGAAGCGCGAGAAATTGTAGTAGAAATCCTTCAGAATGGTGAGTTCGCCGCTCACTTCTCCCGCCTCATTTCTCATTTCGAAGGCCTTGCTCACATACTGACATTCAAAGATTTTCGAACCTATATAGACGTTTGACGACTTCAGACGCAGTTGTCGTTCCTCCAGTCGTTGCTTGGCCACGCGCTCCAGTTCGTAGAACGCCTCTTCGCGGTATCGTGCCTTGTGTCCGCGGGCCTGTGGCATGCGTCGCATCCACTCCAGCTCCGTGCGGTACAGATTGTTGGCGCGTGCTATTTCGGCCCGTCGGTTGTCTATGCGCTCTTGCCGTTTCTCGAGATAGTATGAGTAGTTGCCGCGATAGGTGTAGATGGTGTGGTCGTCAAGTTCCAGAATGACGGAGCACACGCGGTCCAGGAAGAAACGGTCGTGGGTCACCATCAGCAGAGTCTTGTTGCCTCGTTGCAGAAATCCCTCCAACCACTCAATCATCTCGAGGTCGAGGTGGTTGGTCGGCTCGTCGAGTATCAGCAGGTCGGGCTCGGTAATGAGCACGTTGGCCAACGCCACGCGTTTCTGCTGTCCGCCCGAGAGCTGTCCCATCGGCTGGTTGAGGTCGCGAATCTTCAGCTTCGTTAGAATTTGTTTGGCCTTGAGCACCTTCTCCGGGTCGCCCTCGTGGTTGAAACATGCGTCAAGAACCGACTCTTGCGGGTCGAACTTCGGACTCTGCTCCAGCATGCCCACGCGGCAGTCACGGCGGTAGATAATCTCGCCTGCGTCGTAGCCCTCGTGTCCGGTCAGTATCGACAGGAGTGTCGACTTGCCCGTGCCGTTCTTGGCTATCAGTCCGACGCGCTGGCCCTCGGCTACCGAGAAACAGATGTCCTCGAAGAGCACAAGCGAGCCAAACGACTTCGTCAGGTTCTGTACGTCTAAATATGGTGTATCCTTTGCCACTTTGATTCTTACTCCTTCAGTTCCTTGTTTATCTGCTCAATGTAGCTGAGCACCTCGTCCCTGCCTTCGCGTTTCTCGGCCGATGTCAGGAAGATGGGAGGCAGTTCCTCCCAAGTTTCCATAAGCGTTTTCTTGTAGGCCTCCACAGCCTGTCGGGCCTTGTTGGGCGTCAGCTTGTCGGCCTTGGTGAAGACGATGGCGAAGGGTACCGACGACATGCCGAGCCACTCAATGAACTCGAGGTCAATCTTCTGCGGCTCCAGGCGCACGTCGACCAGTACGAAGACGTTTACCAGCTGCTGACGCTGTAGTATGTAGCCGCGAATCATCTGGTCCAGACGGTCCACCTCTTTCTTCGAACGCTTGGCAAATCCATAGCCCGGCAGGTCGACGAGGTACCACTCCTTATTAATAATAAAGTGGTTGATGAGTAACGTCTTGCCAGGCGTCTGACTGGTCTTGGCCAGCTTCTTGTGGTTCGTCAGCATGTTGATAAGGCTCGACTTGCCCACGTTTGAGCGGCCAATGAAGGCATACTCGGGCTTCGTGTCCTGTGGACACATAGATACCATCGGGGCGCTCAGAGTGAATTCTGCGGTTTTGATTTCCATTGTTTTTCCTATTTTTGCGTGCAAAGATAATAAAAAAAATCCAAATTCTTGGCTGTTTCAAAAATAATCATTACCTTTGCACCTGATTTTTGAACGCAACGTTTTCATTCGCAAAACGTTTTCCCTCAATTTATCATATTCCATAACGACAATTAGCACTTATTGTATGTATACAAAAGAAGAACTTGAACAGATGGAGCTGTCCCAGTTGTTGGGCATAGCTAAGGACCTGGGCATCAAGGTGTCGCAGAACGATGAGCTGGAGACAGTCATCTACGCCATCCTTGACAAGGCTGCCGAGCAGTCGGCTGCCGACAATGCCACAACCAAGCGCAAGCGCACACGCATTACCAAAAAAGATACAGACCGCGTCTATACCGTTAACGGCAAGGACGGCGAAAACTTCGACGTAAAGAGTCGCGGCAAGAAGACTGCCGAGACGCCGTCGCTGTTTAGCGATGCACCCGTCGTTGTTCCAGAGAAGCCGGAGAAACCTGCAAGTCAGGAAAAGCCGGAGAGTCAGGAGACTCCCGAAAAGCCCGCTCCCAAGAAGCGTGGTCGCAAGTCGAAGGCCGAGCTCGCCGCCATAGCAGCTGCTGAAGCCGCCAAGGCCGAGGCCGAGAATGCTGCCCAGCAGTCTGTCGAGGCTGTTGCTGACGAAGAGACCGTCGTGCCTGAGGCTGCCGCCTTTGTCGAGACACCAGAGACGCCTGCCGACGAACAGCTCATAGAGCAGTTGCAGCAGAAGGTCAAGGAGCACAACCAGGAGGAGGCCAAGCCCGCTATGCCCACGCCCGACGGCGTTTGGGAGGGTGACCCTGGCGACGGTACTGACTTCATCATCGTCGAGGATTTGCCCATCGAGGACCATAGCGCCCTACCCTCGCTCGACATCTTCGACCGTCCCATGGTGCAGTCGCAGCCTGCCGAGCCCATTCCTGTGGCTATGCCCTCAGCCGGCGGTAACGCCCGCTACGACTTCGGCGATATGATTACAGGCAACGGCGTGCTCGAGATTCTGCAGGACGGCTACGGCTTCCTGCGCTCCAGCGACTACAACTACTTGTCGTCGCCTGACGATATCTACGTATCGCCCCAGCAAATCAAGAAGTTCTCACTTAAGACCGGTGACGTCGTCGACTGTACCGTTCGTCCGCCACACGACAACGAGAAGTACTTCACGCTGTCCGCTATCAACACCATCAATGGCCGTCATCCTGCAGAGGTGCGCGACCGCGTCTCCTTCGAGCACCTGACGCCCCTCTTCCCCGAGGAGAAGTTCACGCTCTGTGGCGATCGCGCCACCACCAACCCCTCTGTACGCATAGTCGACCTCTTCTCGCCAATCGGTAAGGGCCAGCGCGCACTCATCGTGGCACAGCCCAAGACAGGTAAGACTATCCTGATGAAGGACATTGCCAACGCCATTGCAGCCAACCATCCTGAGGCTTACATCATGATGCTGCTCATCGACGAGCGCCCTGAGGAGGTAACCGATATGGCCCGTACCGTCAATGCCGAGGTCATCGCCTCTACCTTCGATGAGCCTGCCGACCGCCACGTCAAGATTGCCGGCATCGTGCTCGAAAAGGCTAAGCGTATGGTCGAGTGCGGCCACGACGTCGTCATCTTCCTCGACTCCATCACCCGACTGGCTCGTGCTTACAATACCGTAGCGCCCGCTTCGGGCAAGGTTCTCACAGGTGGTGTCGATGCCAACGCCCTGCAGAAGCCCAAGCGCTTCTTCGGCGCAGCCCGTAACATCGAGGGTGGCGGCTCACTCACCATCATCGCCACAGCCCTTGTTGATACTGGCTCCAAGATGGATGAAGTCATCTTCGAGGAGTTCAAGGGAACCGGCAACTCCGAGATTCAGCTCAACCGCTCGCTCTCGAACAAGCGCATATTCCCCGCCATCGACCTCGTACAGTCGTCGACGCGCCGCGACGATCTGCTGCACGACGAGACGACGCTCAACCGCATGTGGATTATGCGCAAGTACATAGCCGAGATGAACCCCATCGAAGCCATGAATACCGTTCGCGACCGTCTTGTGCAGTCGCGCAACAACGAGGAATTCCTCTTGTCGATGAACGGATAAGATTATTAACAGAGCATATAATAAGAGGCTGGAAACATCACGTTCCCAGCCTCTCGCGTTTATAGTCAATAGTCAGTTTTTGTTTTCCTGCTAAGGATTCCCACGTTGGCAGAACGCCGTGGGTGGCGTTTATAGGTGAATGTTCACGTCGATGCCGAGCTGCAGCGGATTGCCCTGCTGTCCGAAGCGGCAGGGAGTGCCCGTGGCACTGCTCTCTATGGCAAAGGTGTTGTAGCGCGTGTCAGTGAGGTTGCGTCCCCACAGGCTGACGACGACCTTTCCGAAGTCGTAGTCGGCATGGGCACCCAGCGTGGCATATAGCTTCTGGTAATAGGTGTTGGCCTCGTTCCACCAGCTCTTGCCCTGACCGGCGACATTAGCACCAAACGTCAGTTTGCCGATGTGGTAGTTGGCCATTGCGCTGAACGTGTGCTGTGGCACGAAGGGCACGTAGTTGTCCTTGTAATTGTCATACTCATCGAACTTCGCATTCGTGAAGGCATAGGAAACACCCCAGTCCAAGGCGTTGTCGATGGCACGGCCACGCAGTGTGGCCTCCAGTCCGCACGAGTGGCTCTTACCGGCATTCACCATGATACGTCCGAAGTTGCTGGTGGGCTCCATGATGGAGAGCTGCTGGTTGCGTATCTGCATGTAGTAGAGCGCGAGGTCGAAATGGAGCTTGTCCTCAAAGAGGTTCAGGTGAGCACCTGCCTCGTAGTTCCACGACTCCTCAGGCTTGTAGCTGATGGTTTCGTCCACAGCCTCATAGTCTTCATCCGCGTAGCTGATGGTGACATCGCCCTGACTCAGCGTCTTTCCCTTTTTCATGAATTCTGATTGGTAGATCTCAGAGAACATCTGGATGTTGTATCCTCCGGCACGATAGCCCTTTGACACGGTAGCATAGAGGTTCGACCCGCTGTCGTCCACGCGATAGGTGAGGCCTACCTTGGGCAGCAGCTGTTTATACGAGCGCTTGCTGTCGCTCTTTAACACAGCTGTCAGTCGGTTGGTCTGGTCGGACATCGACATGATAGCGTAGCGCAGCGCCACCAGTCCTGCAGTATGATAGTCTATCTTCACCTGGCTATGCTCATAGCGCAGGCCCAAGGTGACATCCAGTCGGTCGGTGAGCGATATGGTCGACTCGTGGAACGCGCCCAGATTGGCTGAGAGCGTATGGAATGTTTCCGTGACGTTGAAGTCGGGAATCTCCCAGGTGGTAAACATCGACACCACGTATGCCGGCATCATCGTCAGGATGCGTGCTGCAGTCATATCGTTCATGGCAGGACCGAAGGTTACAGGAGCATCGGTACGCAACCACTGGTACGAGCCGAACACGCCGAAGGTCCAGTGCCACTTGCGCTGTCCGTGGCTGCGCAGTATCAGCTCCTGCGTCAGCGCCTGCTGCTTCTGCAGCTGCGTCAGGTGCATGAAGTCGGCAGGCTGATAGTCCTGGTCCATGTCCATGTGGTCACGCAGATACTGCCACGACGTTGTCGAGCTGAGCAGCCATTTGCTTGCCTTGTAACTGATGTTCAGACCCGTATTCAGCATCTGGCGCTTGTAGCCGTTCATCACCGTTGTCGCCGGGTCTTCCACGGTGTTGGCATCAGCGTCGTACAGACCATAAGGGAATGCATTCTGACGCGTCCACTGGTAGTCGGCCGTCATGTCCATCGTCAGCTTCTTGGTTGGCTGATACACGAAGCGCATCTTTCCACCCGCTTCCTGCAGCTTGTCGTTCCACTCGTCCAGCGCCTGGTTCTTGAAGAATCCACGCTGACCGTTCCAGAAGCCAGCTGCCGAGAAGGCGAACTTCTCTGAGGGGCGATGGAAGTGGGCCACCTCTGCATGCGACGTCAGGCCAGTACCAATGCCCATTGAGATGTCAGTACCCTGATATACCATGGGGTTCTTGGTGTAGATGTGCACCAGTCCGCCCTCCGTATTCATGCCATATAGCGTACCTTGCGGACCACGTAGCACATCGACGCGGTCTATGTGGTAGAAGTGGTGGTTAAAGGCAGCCTTCGACATCAGCGGTATGTTGTCATAATAGATGCCCACCGCTGGGTTGTTGATACGCGAACCGATACCACGGATATACATCGACGACGTCAGACGAGAGCCGTACTGAGGCATTGAGAACGACGGTACGTACTGCGACAACTGGGCAAGGTCGTTGACACCCAGTGTCTGCATCTCGTGTTGGGTAAGTACCGTCGAGCTCAATGGCTGGTGGCGCAACATGCGCCCGTTCTTGGGTTGCGACACGACGACAATCTCGTCAAGGTCTACCACCTTCGACGTGTCGTTCACCTCTTCCGCCTGAACCGTTGCGGTGGCGAAGAGCAATAATCCTGAAAACAAGACTCTACCTATCATATTTCTTATATAGCAGTCCGTGTGCTGGTTCAATCAAATAAGTTATCGCAGAATGAATTTCTTTCCACCCTTGATGACGATACCCTTATAGCCGGCAGTGGTGCGCTGTCCGCCAAGGTTATAGGCCGGTACATCGTTCTGTCCTGCGGTCTTCACAGCCTCTACGGCTGCTACTTCGCCCACGCCAGGGAACTGAGAAGTAATCTGCATGGGCATAGCGCCTGGGTGGAAGGCATTGGTCACCTTGATCTTCTTGCCTTCATAAACCAGCAGCATGTTGTTGTCGCCCTGACTCATGGCGTAGTCGCCGTCCATGCCCGTTACGCCATCCTTCACAGACTTGAAGTGGATCGTCAGTCCGTCGGCAGCATAGTTGCGATAGTAGCCACCCTTCTCGTTATCCATGGCCAAGCCCTTGATGGTATAGCCGCCAACAGTCAGCTCGCCCAGAGGCGTACCACTCAGCTCGTAGCTGGGCACCGTCACGTCCAGCAGCGTGTTGCCGTTCTCAGGATAGGTACGCACGCTGTAGGTCACGCCGGCTGCCGTATAGTTGAACATGCCACCGATGCTGACGTCCAGCTTGTCCGTATAATCCTTAATATAATAAGCCACGATGTCGTAAGTCAGAGCCATCGGCATGTTGCCATACTTGAAGACAGCCTTCAGCTTGAACGTATTGTAGGCATCGTGAGCATAAGTGCCGCTAAGCGATGTGCCGGTGATGGTTTTCTCCACACCGTCAACGGTGATGGTCTCCGTAAACGTCTGTTCGGGGAAGGTCACCGTCATCGTCGACATGTCCATTGAGAACTGAGCACCATGAATCGTAAACGAAGGAATCACGAAGCTGCCATAGTGCATCGCCGGCAACGTCACATCCGATCCTGAATACATCACGGTGTCGCTCTCCAGTGTAGAAACCGTATTACCTCCAACCTCAATCGTTGCTTTTCCTGAAAACTTCATAGGAGCGTGTCCGCCCTGAGCCATAGCCTGAAGCATGGCAGTGGTTAAGAATAATAGCGTAATAAACTTTTTCATTGCTGTACTGATTAATTCGGGTGCAAAGGTACACAATTCCCCCCACCCCCACAATCCTTATTTATTAGGATTCTTGGCTTTTCCTTTCGTCGTTTCGGATAAAAGTGTTACCTTTGTCGCCCGAAACAAGAACCAGACATGAAGACAACACCAAACAGACAACTGGCTATAGCCATCATCGACCCGAACGTACTGTCGGGACTCGGACTACAACAAATACTGGCCGACATGATGCCCATGGTCGAGGTCAGCGCCCTGCTGTCGTTCGAGGAACTGCAGGCCTGTGACGCCACGCAATTCGTACACTACTTCGTGGCCTCGCGTATCTACTTTGAACACGCTCAGTTCTTCCGCGACAACGCCAGCCGTTCCATCGTACTCGTCAATGGCGACCTGCAGATACAGGGTGTGCCGACACTCAATGTCTGTCAGAGCCAAAAGAACCTGGTCAAGGCCATCATGGGCCTGCACCACATGGGACACGCGCCCGGACAGCACCAGACGCCGCACGTAGGTATGCGTTCCGAACGCCCCTCGCTACAAGAACTGAACACGTCTGCGCCCCTGTTGTCGCCACGTGAGCAAGAGGTGGCCATCATGTTGGCTAAGGGACTGATTAACAAAGAGATTGCCGACCGTCTGAATATCAGCACGACAACCGTCATTACCCATCGCAAAAACATCATGGAGAAACTGCGCGCACGGTCGCTCGTGGACATTATTATATATGCTGTCGTCAACGGACTCGTCGACGTGGGTGAACTATAACATGCTGTCCGTTAAAAAAAGATAATAAAGACGTTTAAAGGCTTGTGTTCACTTTTTATTAAGTACCTTTGCACGAAATATTTAAACCCAATAATTAACGACATGAAGATTTCACACATTGAGCATCTGGGCATTGCCGTCCAGAGCATTGAGGAGAGCCTGCCGTTCTTCAAGGACGTGTTGGGTCTGGAGTGTTATGCAACCGAAGTAGTGGAAGACCAGAAGGTGAAGACCGCCTTCTTGAAGTGCGGCGAGGTGAAGCTGGAGCTGCTTGAGCCCACATCGCCCGAAAGTACCATCCAGAAGTGGCTCGACAAGGGCAACAAGGGTGTGCACCATGTGGCTTTCTGTATCGAGGACGGAGTAGCCAACGCACTTGCCGAGGTCAGTGAGAAGGGTGTTAGACTCATCGACGAGAAGCCCCGCAAAGGTGCTGAGAACCTCAACATCGCCTTCCTTCACCCGAAGTCGACATGCGGAATCCTGACCGAACTTTGTGAGCATTAATCCTCAGAATGCCCATTAACCCATTAGACCTATAAAAACATCTTAAAATAACAATGAGCAAACAATTAGAAAAGATTAAGCAACTCATCGAGAAGCGCGAACAGGCACGTCTCGGTGGAGGTGAGAAAGCCATTCAGAAGCAGCACGACCGCGGCAAGTACACTGCCCGCGAGCGCATCGACATGCTGCTCGACGAAGGCTCGTTCGAAGAGTACGATATGTTCAAGGAGCATCGTTGCCACAACTTCGGCATGGAGAAGAAACAGTTCCCCGGCGACGGCGTCGTGGCCGGTAGCGGAACCATTGACGGCCGACTGGTATTCGTCTTCGCACAGGACTTCACGGTTCACGCAGGTTCCCTCTCAGAGACCATGAGCCAGAAAATCTGCAAGGTCATGGATATGGCCATGAAGATGGGCGCTCCTGTCATCGGCATCAACGACTCAGGTGGTGCACGTATCCAGGAGGGTATCAACTCGCTGGCCGGTTTTGCCGAAATCTTTGAGCGCAATATCCTCGCCTCGGGCGTCATTCCCCAGATTAGCGGAATCTTTGGCCCCTGTGCAGGTGGCTCAGTCTACTCCCCTGCCCTTACTGACTTCACGTTGATGATGGAAGGCACGTCATACATGTTCCTCACAGGCCCGAAGGTAGTTAAGACCGTCACGGGCGAGGACATCGATCAGGAACATCTCGGCGGTGCTTCGGTTCACTCAACCAAGTCGGGTGTGACACACTTCACAGCCAAGACCGAAGAGGAAGGCCTGCAGATGATTAAGACCCTGCTGAGCTATATCCCCTCGAACAACATGGAGGTCGCTCCCCGCAAGAAGTGCGACGACCCCATCAACCGCATGGAGGACAGCCTGAACGAAATCATCCCAGAGAACCCCAACGAGGCTTACGATATGTACAAGGTCATCGGCTCGGTAGTCGATAACGGCGAGTTCTTCGAGGTACAGCCCAAGTTTGCTAAGAACATCATCGTCGGCTTCGCACGCTTCAACGGACAGAGCGTCGGTATTGTGGCCAACCAACCCACATGCTATGCAGGCGTGCTCGACGTGAACGCTTCACGCAAGGGCGCTCGCTTTGTGCGCTTCTGCGACGCATTCAACATCCCCATTGTGTCGCTCGTCGACGTGCCCGGATTCCTGCCCGGTACTGGTCAGGAGTACAACGCCGTCATCCTGCACGGCGCTCAGTTGCTTTACGCCTATGGCGAGGCCACAGTACCCAAGATTACGGTGACACTCCGCAAGTCTTATGGTGGTTCGCACATTGTGATGGGCTCTAAGCAGCTCCATACCGACCTGAACTACGCATGGCCCTCAGCCGAGATTGCCGTGATGGGTGCATCAGGCGCTGCTGCCGTACTCTACGCCAAAGAGGCTAAGGCCAAGAAGGAAGCTGGCGAGGACGTCAAGGCATTCATCGCCGAGAAGGAGGACGAGTACAACGAACTCTTCGCTAACCCCTATCAGGCAGCCAAGTACGGATACATCGATGACGTCATCGAGCCGCGTAACACCCGTTTCCGCATCTGCCGTGGTTTGGCTCAGCTCGCTACCAAGCGCGACGCTCTGCCCGCCAAGAAGCACGGTAACATCCCGATGTAATTCAATAAAACTGCAACGGACTTATGCGGGCTTTATACGGCCAGTCCGTAAAATAATCCGCATAAGTTCGTTACAAAAATATAGTTATTATGAACAAAGAAGTATATGCTGCAATCGCTCTTGCCCTGCATGAGCATCTGGGCAACAACGTCCACGATACGGAGACCGGCATTATCACAATTGCCGAGCACCCCACAACGTGGAACCTTGCTTGCCTCTCAATGACAGCACGTCCCTAAATCACATAATTGTAAAAATGAAACAGTACAAGTATACCATAAACGGAAACAAATACGAAGTAGCCATCGGCAACATTACCGACAACATCGCCACTCTTACCGTCAACGGCGAGGAGTTCAAAGTTGAGATGGAACGTGAGCCGGAACCCGAGAAGAAAAAGCCCGTGGTACGTCCTGCTGCAACAAATGCTGCACCTGCAGCAGAGCCTGCCGCAGTCGGCGCAGCAATCAATAAGGCCAATGCCGTCAAGGCTCCCCTGCCTGGTGTCATTACCGAAATCCTCGTCGAAGTCGGTCAGGAAGTCAGCGCAGGCGACAACGTTATCGTGCTCGAGGCTATGAAGATGGCCAACAATTTGCAGGCAGAGAAGAGCGGTAAGGTAACCGCCATCTGCGTTCAGGTAGGACAAAGCGTCATGGAAGACGAGGCCTTAGTGGTCATTGAGTAGTATTTAATAGTTAATCCTTGTTAAATATAGAGCTTATCACCGAGTAAGTCATGTGACTCTCGGCGAAAATGTGTAACTTTGCACCCCGTTAGAGTCCGTTGGGGCAGAGTCAAGCGTGCACGAACGTGCGCCGCCTCGCGGAAAAAACCCTAAATACAAATAAAGCAAAATGTACGCAATTGTAGAAATTCAGGGTCAGCAGTTCAAGGCCGAGCAGGGCAAGAAGCTCTTCGTCCACCACATTAAGGATGCCGAGGCTGGCAAGACTGTTGAATTTGAGAAAGTGCTGCTCGTAGATGCTGACGGCGCAGTAAAGGTTGGTGCTCCCACCGTAGATGGAGCAAAGGTAGTTTGTGAAGTTGTTAACCCGCTCGTTAAGGGCGACAAGGTGATTGTCTTCAAGATGAAGCGTCGCAAGGACTCTCGTTCGCGCAATGGTCACCGTGAGCAGTTCACAGAATTGGAAATTAAATCAGTAATCGCTTAAAACCGTAGGAGGACTCAAATTATGGCACATAAGAAAGGTGTAGGTAGTTCTAAGAACGGTCGTGAGTCAGCAGCTCAGCGACTGGGTATCAAGATTTTCGGCGGTCAGCAGTGTGTTGCTGGTAACATCATCGTTCGCCAGCGTGGCACAAAGCACAATCCCGGCAACAACGTAGCTATCGGTAAGGACGATACGCTTTACGCACTCGTCGACGGAACTGTTCAGTTCCACAAGGGCAAGCGCGACAAGAGCGTCGTTTCTGTTGTTCCTAACGCTGAAGCCTAAGTAAACAACAAATAATTTATTCCAAACAAACAACAAGATAATCCCGCAACTCTTCGGAGATGCGGGATTCTTGCTTTTACATGACTAAGTAGTAAGGGGGTCTACCCCTTACCACATTACCACGTTTTCCTATAGATTCAAGTCCTTCTTCAGAGCCTCAATCTTGGTCTCTGCCTTCTTCGAGCATACCTCATAGTCGGCAGCAGTCTTGAAGCTGGGGTCTTTGACCTCCGTGTAGAACTTAATCTTCGGTTCAGTACCAGACGGACGTACAGACACCTTCGTGCCATCCTCGCAGAACCATTGCAGCACGTTCGAAGTGTCGGGCATGTCAAGTTTCGTCACGTTGCCCTGAGCGTCCCTTGCCTCAAGTGTCTTGTAGTCTTTCCACAGGCAGACCTTAGCACCGCCAAGTTCCTTCGGCGGATTCTCACGGAAATTGGTCATCATCTGCTTAATCTCGTCGGCACCAGTCTTACCGGGACGAACGACGTTGATGGTTACTTCCTTCGAGAAGCCGTACTCTGCATAAATCTTCATCAGCAGGTCGTAGAGCGTCATTCCGTTGTCGCGAGCCCATGCTGCAATCTCGCAAATCAGGCAGATAGAGGCTGGGGAGTCCTTGTCGCGAACCTTGTCGAACGGCAGGAAGCCAAACGACTCCTCGCCGCCGCCAATGTATTTCTTCTTGCCTTCATTGACACGAATTTCGTTAGCAATCCACTTAAAACCCGTATAGCAGTCTTTATACTCTACACCATTCTTCTTGGCTATCTCAGCAATGACTTCGGTCGTCACAATGGTCTTCACAAGGAACTCGTTACCCTTAAGTTGGCCTAGTTTCTTTTTGTTAGCAATAATATACCACGAGAACATCATGCACGTCTGATTGCCGTTCAGAATCTCCCACTCCCCCTTCGGGTTGCGGCACACAATGGCCAGACGGTCAGCATCTGGGTCGGAAGCAATAACAAGGTCGGCATTCAGTTTCGTACCGAGCTTCATGCCCAGCGTCATAGCTTCTGCATTTTCCGGGTTGGGACTGACAACGGTGGGAAAGTTTCCGTCGATGACCATCTGTTCTGGCACCACATGGATGTTCTGGAATCCCCATGAGCGCAAGGCCATCGGGATGATGACACGCCCAGTACCATGCATCGGCGAATAGACTATGTTCAGGTCCTTCTGACGCAGAATGACATTCTGGTCAACCATAGCTTCTTTGACAGCCTGAATGTAGTCCCAATCCATTTCACCACCGATAGGAATGATGAGATCCTTGTTGCCTTCAAACTTAACGTCTTCAATCTTCACCTTGTTGACCTCGTCGATAATGCCCTTGTCGTGAGGAGCCAATACTTGAGCGCCATCGTCCCAGTAGGCTTTGTAGCCGTTGTACTCACGGGGGTTGTGAGAGGCAGTCACGTTGACACCAGCCTGACAGCCGAGCTGACGGATGGCAAACGAGATTTCGGGCGTAGGACGCAGACTCTCGAAGAGATATACCTTGATGCCGTTAGCCGAAAAGATGTCGGCAACGGTCTCAGCAAACATACGTCCGTTATTGCGGCAGTCGTGACCAACGACCACGGAACTCTGCTTTCCAGGGAATGCCTTGTTGATGTAGTTGGCAAAGCCCTGTGTGGCCATACCGACAATATACTTGTTCATGCGGTTGGTGCCGGCACCCATGATGCCACGCAGACCACCTGTACCGAACTCGAGGTTCTGGTAGAAAGCATCGATAAGATCGGTCTTATCAGGATTGTCGAGCATAGCCTGAACTTCTTTGCGGGTCTCCTCATCAAAGGCCGGAGAGAGCCATACTTTTGCCTGTGCTTCACATTGGGCAATGAGTTGTGCGTTATTTTCCATAATGCTTTAAGTTATTAGGTTCAACGTAATCTTTCACAAAGATACGAAGTAAATACGGAAAACAACACGTAGTAGCGTCGTTTTTTTGTTTTTTTAGCAAACTGGAAGCGAGGAAATTTGGAAGTTACATGATTTTTCCCTAACTTTGTCCCCAACTTTACGACTAACCCTATGGAAAAACTGGAACTGAAATCAACAATAACGATCTGTCAGATGGAAGAGCTGACAGCCGAGGAACGTCATCTCATAGAATTGGCCATTGAGGCCACCAGTCGCAGCTATGCCCCCTACTCCCACTTCCATGTTGGCTCGGCTGTACGCCTGAAGAATGGTGTTGAGATTATCGGTTGCAATCAGGAGAATGCCGCCTACCCTTCCGGGCTCTGTGCCGAGCGCACAGCCCTGTTCTCAGCTGGCGTTCAGTATCCTAATGAGCCCGTCACGATGCTCGCCATAGCTGCTCGCGGTACCGACGGTGAACTGGTGGACACGCCCGTTGGCCCTTGTGGTGCCTGCCGTCAGGTTATTATCGAGAGCGAAACACGTTCACGCGGCAATATACGTATCCTATTGTACGGAAGGAAATGTGTCTATGTGATTGACGGCATACGTCCCTTGATGCCGCTCACCTTCAGCGAGTTTTAGCGATAGCATCCCTTTCCTTGTGCCGTTGACAAGGAGTCGAGATGGAAATCGTAGTAGAGGTTCTCTTCGTCGATGTTGACGAAGTGCAGTTTCCCCTGTATGGAATCCTTTGGCGTTTCCCAGATGATATTGCGGAAACTCATCGTGTCGTTTTCAACCTTTGGTGTACGCAACAAACAGTCTTCAAACAAATATCTCATTGTAGTAGTCGTGTCTGTTTGCTCGCCCATCAGCACATCGTCAGCGTAGCCTGTCACAATGCTGTTACGGCATGTGATGCAGACGTCGCCCTTGGCCACAAAGCGCAAGGCGGCTCCACGGTCGGCTGAGAATGGATAGAACTGAGCCAACGTACAATGGTCAATCAAACAGCGCCCACCATAGACGGCCAGACAGTCGCCAAGCGTGTTCGTCAGCTGACAGTAGTCGAGTGCCACATTGCTGTTGTAGCTCACAAGACCGTGCCCTTTCGCATTGTGAATGATGCAATGTGACATTTGCAGGCGTAACTGCGTGGTGTCCATCGCGGCAGAGTCGGCCAGCATGACGGCTGTCATGGCGTTGCGTATCTCTGTGTTACTGAGCATGTTGCCTGTTGATGAAGAAGCGAAACACAATCCGCGCCATTGTCCGCTTACACGGTCGTAAGGCAGATACGGGAACATACGGTCAAGACGGTCGCCACGCAGTACGCAGTTCTCGGCTTTCAGTTGCCCGTAGATGTCGATGCCGGCACCGTCGTGGAAGTAGAGCGTCGTTCCGCGCAGTGTCAGCACGGCACCGCTGTCAATGCGCAAGCCGTTGCCATAGAGTATAATAGGTACACGCATATCAATGGTTGTATCGCGGCTGACAACGAGATCGGTCATCTTCACCGCGTCCCACGCCCATGCCTCCAGTCGCACACGCTGTTCCACCCCACTCTCCAACTGGAATAGCAGGTCGTCGCTCACCATCTGCGGCTCCAGCTGGTACGTTTCCGGCGATGTCAGCTCCACGAAGATGCGCAGCGAGTCACCCTTGCGCACCTCCAGATCGGTCACCACAGCTCCGAGCGTGTTGTCCAGATAGCTGCCGTCCACATTCACGCGGAAGCCCGTTTGGTTACCGTTCTTCAGCCGCACGCTGCTCAGTCGTATGCCCTTGTCCGTGCGGTTATAGACCCAGAACGTATAGGTCGAAGAACCGGTATTCGAGAATACCGTATCCATCTTCAGCGTGTCGGCAGTGAACTCCAGTAGGTCGCCACGGCTCGTCGTAAACGACTCGTCGTCAGAGCAGGCACCTGCGAGCAGCCCCCACACCAGTATCATCGTGTATAGAATGTAGCGTTTCATTATATGTTAAAACGCAGAATTGCACGGATTATTTTTTATATAATGAGAAAAAAGTGCAGTGCAATTAAATCTTTTTTCATAACTTTGCGTTTATATTAGCAGAAACGACTCAAGAAAGGAATGAACGAAGAAACGGAAAAGATACTCAGGGATCTGGAAAGGATTGTCGCAGAACGACAAGACTGGCTCTTCCGTTTCGCCTATATGCGCATCGGCATCAGAGAGGACGCCGAGGACGTGGTGCAAGAGGTGCTGCTGAGCGTATTCCGACGATTACGGGAGAAGACGCAGATGGACAACGTGGAACAATACATCGTCCGTGCCATCAGCAATGCCTGCAAAGACTACTTCCGACGACAACAACTCCGGGTGATATCGCTCGACAAAGCCGGTCAGCTCGCTATCAGCGACAGCGACAGACAGATCCACGACGAGTACCTGAGAGTAAACCGCCTGCTCGACATGCTCCCCCAGGAGCAGACTGAGATTGTCCGACTGAAATGCTACGACAACCTGACCTTCAAACAGATAGCAGATCTACAGGAAATTCCAGAACCCACAGCGAAGTCACGCTACCGCTATGCCATCCAGCACCTACAACAAATGATGAAGAAGAAAGGAGACACGATATGAACGAATTTAAAGACATCGAGCAACTGCTCAAACCACAATGTGAGTTCAAGGCTTCCGACACCCTAAAGCAGGAGGTGATGGAGAAGGCTCGCCAAGAGGCCAAGCCTCGTCGCATCGTCAGGATGTGGCCTTGGTTGGCTGCAGCCTGCGTGGCAGGCTTCATGCTGTTGCTTTTTGCTCCTCCAGAGACTCAAAACGACGAAGCGCTTCAAGCCCCAAAGACCAAGGATTACGATGAATTGGAGAGACAGATAGCCTATGTGAGGACAAGCTGCGAACAGGAATCGTTCGAGTCGCTGGAGCGCGATATGAGAAGTAAAGGCGAACAGCTTATGGCTGAATACAGAAAACAATTAAAAACAATAGAAACAGAATGAAGAAAATCATGATATGGGCCACAATGCTTCTGACTTTGTGCGCCTGCAAGAACAACACCACAACGGTAGCAGAGGGACAGCCCCTGCCGGAAACCTTCGAGCAGTTCATTGAAGGGCTCGACAGCTTGGACAGTTTCTTTGAGCATACAATGAACAGTGACTCCACCACCACCAGATATTACTATCACTGGGGACGTTTCCATACCACCCACTTTGAAAACGACAGCGTGCGCAACCAAGAAATGGCTATCAGGGAATATGTCAGTAAGAGCATCAGCCACTTGCGGGAGAAATACCGCCCTCTGGCTGCCAAGTATTACGAATATGCGACGAACATCAATGGCATAGATACCATGAAACTCATCCTTGCCCCCAAGGCCTTGTTAGACTCGATGCCCGACGACATGAAAGGGAAATGCTTCCAAGACAACTACAGATATTATCCCGAGTTCCTGAATTATTGCAAGAAACGGAAAGATAATGAAACGATCGAATATCTGACTTATCATAAGGAAGAAAAGACACCCCTCAAGCAGTTGACCAACAAGGAGGACGTCCAGCAACTGGTGCTGAACCTCATCTCACGTGTCAAGGGAGTGAAGCAGATACCCGTCAGATACCTGAAAGACAATGGTGAGCGCTTCAACGGCAACATCATTTGTTTCGACTTTCAGAAAAAAGACGAGAAGACGGCCCTGCAGGAAGGCACCCTTTATGAGATTCCTGTCAAGGGCGAGGAAAAGCTGCAGCTGGTGAACGACCTGCGCAACGCATTGAAGGATTTTGTTAATAAGCATTATGCCCCCTATCTGGAACTAAACTTCTACAACAGATTCAGCAAGGAAGACAGCAATGGTTACATAACGAACATCATGGGGCTTAACATCAACAACGCAGAAGGAGCCGGCCATGGAGCAATGAGGCCAGGCCTCTTCCGCCTGCAGGTGGGCAGCTATGGAGAAAAATGTCTCAAGATTCTCTTCCTGAACGTGAGAAACCAGAGTTTCTATATCCCCATGGACTGGATGGAAATCAAGCAGATACACAACAACGAAATCGAATGGCTACCCGACAGCCATTATCACGGATAACTCATTCTTATCCGTCGTCAGCTCAAAAAAGTCGCCTCAGAGAAGGATAATCCTCTGAGGCGATATTTTTTGATTAGTCAATTCGGATTTACTTTCCGAAGTAGCGCTTCAGCAGTCCTGCGAAGCCGGCTCCGTGACGGGCCTCGTCCTTGGCCATCTCGTGAACGGTATCGTGGATGGCATCGAAACCAGCGGCCTTGGCGTTCTTGGCAATGCGGAACTTGTCTTCGCAAGCGCCAGCCTCGGCAGCGGCACGCTTCTCCAGATTGGTCTTAGTGTCCCATACGCACTCACCCAGCAACTCTGCAAAACGGCTAGCGTGATCGGCCTCCTCAAAGGCATAGCGCTTGAACGCCTCGGCAATCTCGGGATAACCCTCACGGTCTGCCTGACGAGCCATTGCCAGATACATGCCGACCTCGCTACACTCTCCGTTGAAGTGTGCACGCAGGTCATCAATCATCTCCTGCGAGACACCCTCGGGCTTGCCGTCACCAATCTTGTGAACGGTAGCATAGGTCATATCGGCATCGTCCTTCAGTTCAGAGAACTTAGAGGCAGGAGCCTTACAGATGGGGCACTTCTCGGGAGCGGCATCGCCTTCGTAGATATATCCACAAACGGCGCAGATAAACTTTTTCTTCATAGTTGTTAAAGGTATTTGTTTAGTACAATAAATGATATGGCGCAAAGATACGGAGAAAAAACGAGAAAGCAAGCGATTGAGCTCGAATATTTTTACAATTTATACGTTGTCTAAACCGGATGCTTCGCTGCTGATGGCTGTTGCTACAGTATATGCGGTTGTCCAAGCGGCCTGAAAGTTAAAGCCGCCGGTGATTCCGTCGATGTCGAGTACTTCACCGGCAAAATACAAATGACGGCGTGTGCGGCTTTCCAAGGTCGTCGGGGTGACAGCCGACAGGGCTATGCCGCCACAGGTCACGAACTCATCCTTGAAGGCTGCACGTCCTGCCGTCTGGTAGGTGTCGTTACAAAGTGCATTCACCAATCGGTTCGTCTCTTTCTGGTTCATACTTCCCCACGGGCTACGGCCTCGTTGTCCAAGGGTTTTCTCCACGAGATACGTCCAAAGACGGCTGGGCAGGTCGAAGGGGCGTACCGTTGTCAACAGTTTCTGCGCGTTAGCGACGGTTAATGCCGTCAGTTCTTGTCGCACCTCATCCTCCTTGCGGTTCGTCCAGTTGAGGGTGAGCGGAGTCTGGTATTGGCAGTCATGCAGATGACGGGCGGCATAGCTCGACAGCTTCAGAATGGCCGGTCCGCTAACGCCCCAATGGGTTATCAGCAGCGGTCCTTCGGCACGTATCTTCGTTCCGGGTATTGCTGCCGTCACGGGCTCCACCACCGTACCCATCAGCTGGTGCAGGGCTTCGTCGCCTATGCTTAGCGTGAAGAGCGACGGCACAGGTTCTACAATCTCGTGTCCAGTCAGCCACGTTAGTCCCTTCTGTTGCGGCTGACCACCTGTGGTAATGGCCACAAAATCATAATCAGAAAGCTCGTCGAGCGAGCTGACGCCACAGCCGGTTTTGATTTCAACGCCTAATCGTCGAGCCTCCGACAGAAAGCAATTAATGATAGTGTGGGAATCCTGAACAGCGGGGAAAACGCATTGGTCTTCCTGTGTTACAAGAGGGACACCGTGCTTTTCAAACCATTGATAAGCAGAGTGGTAGTCGAATGTCTTAAAGAGCCTCTTCAATAGTCGATACCCTCGCGGATAGACCTCTGAGAGGTCACGGACATCTCGGAAAGAGTTCGTGCAGTTGCATCGTCCCCCACCCGACACTTCAACTTTCGCCAGCACTCGCTGACTCCGTTCCAGTATCGTCACTTCCATTGCCGGACACATCTCTTTTAGGTTCACGGCCAGGAAGAATCCCGCTGCGCCACCACCTACAATTGCTGTCTTCATGGCTGCAAAGTTACGAAAAAACGCGCGAAGAATCAAACAAGCCCTACGTGCTTGCAGAAAGTCTTAGATCTTCAGCTCTTTCAGTATCTCTGACATGCGTTGCATGTTGGAGATGCGCATAGGTACGAGCGGCAAACGAAGCTTGTTCTCAATAAAGCCCATCTCGTGAAGCATTGCCTTGACACCGGCAGGGTTGCCGTCGACAAAGAGCAGCGAGAAAAGGTCGGTAAAGCGATGATGTATCTTACGGGCAGGATCGTACTCGCCACGCATCTGCAGACGTATCATTTTCGAGAACTCCTTAGGCAGAGCGTTACCAATAACGCTGATAACACCCACGGCACCACACGAAACCATAGGGAATGTCAGCGAGTCGTCGCCTGAGATGACGTCGAAATCGTTGGGCTTGTTCTTGATAATCTCGTCCACCTGCTCAAGATTACCGCTGGCCTCCTTGATGGCGACGATATTCTTGCAGTCGCGAGCCAAACGAACGGTCGTCTCGGCTTTCAGGTTGACACCGGTACGACCAGGCACGTTGTAGAGCACCACGGGCAGTTCTGTAGCAGCAGCTATAGCCTTAAAGTGCTGATAGAGACCCTCCTGCGACGGTTTGTTATAATAAGGACAAACGCTAAGGATACCGTCAATACCCTTGAAGTCGCCTGTCTTCAGCTCTTCGACGACAGCCGCCGTGTTGTTGCCGCCACAGCCTATAAGAATAGGTACGCGAGCCTGCACGATATCGACCACCAAGTCCTTGATGGTCTGCTTCTCCTGAGCCGTCAGCGTAGGTGTTTCACCTGTTGTGGCGAGTATACAAAAGAAGTCGGCACCGTTGTCTAACTGATACTGAACCAAACGCTTCAGCGAATCATAGTCAACGGAGCCGTCTTCCTTGAAAGGTGTGATGAGGGCAATGCCCAGTCCCTTGAAAATATTTTGTACCATAATGATGTCGTTTCTGCCTAATTGGCTGCAAAATTACACAAAAAGATTCGATTCTGCAACAATTTAGCTGAAAAACATCAGTTATTGCACCACTTTCTTTCCATCGATGATGTTTATACCCTTCTGCGGTACTGGTCGTCTGATACCATCGAGGCCATAGACCGTTGGTGTCGTGCATTCTGCAGCGGGCTTTTCGACAGCCGTTAGCACTCCGCCATTCATGATAGTCTGTACATCTTCGGCGCTGACGGCATAGTTGTAGATACGCACGTCATCGAAGTCGCCCAACAGCGATGGGTCGCTGAGGAACTGGCTGCGTCCCAGATAGTTCAGTACTGGATGAACGTCCGAAGGCTTGATGGTAAGTCCGGTAGCCGAACCTGCTTCTGCACCATCAACATAGATGACGGTCTTGTCGCGTCCGATAGTAACGGCGACATGTTTCCACACGCCCGTCTGGAGTTTCGATTTGCAGTCCACAGTCTGCTCATCGCCGCCATTCTTAATGGCAAAACGCATGACGGAGCCGTTCGACGGTGTCAGGAACATGTAGTGGTCCGTATCGTTGCCGAAGTCGAAGATGCGCTGCCAGGCTGTGGAATTCATGACCTTCACCCACATGGCTACCGTGAGCTCATCGCTCGAAGCCACTTCGTAGGGCAGCTGCACAAACTGGTTGCTCATGAGGTGCAGAGCCTTGCCTGATGTCTGCCCGTTATTATAGCGCACATTACCATTTGCAGCTGCGTCCATCATGTTTGCCGTCTCGTCGTTCAGATTGCTTTCCATCTGCCACTGAGCCACCAACGATCGCTCACCTGTAGGCGTTGCCTCGACCACTTCGGAGTCCTGACGCGAACGGTTCTGATTCTGGTCAACGGCTTTCACCTTATATATATAAGTGACGCCCTGACAGCAGGTGTTGTCTGTAAACGTATTGGTGGTAACTGTACGCCCGACGGTGTTCCAGTTTTCCGTTCCCTTCTCGGCACGCATCACCATATAGCCAGCCAAGTCAGCATCCGTATTCGCGGTCCACGACAGCGTGACGGAGGCTGCATGAGCTTCTGCCGTCAGTCCGGCAACCTGAGCGGGACGTGTAGTCTCATACTTGATATCGGCAGGCAGCAGTCGCCACAGCATCGGGTTGCGGATAGATGACGACGTAGATGCGGGGAGAGTCTTTTGAATGACGTTATTATTTGAAACAGCCAGATAGAGTGCACTGAAACGGCTGCGAATATAGTAATAGCCGTCGCCTGCGTACTCCAGATACCATTGCTCGTTGGGCGTCGGGCCGTCTTGTGTCCACGCAATGACATCAGTATTAGAGTCAGTAGAATAGTTCTTGATGTTCATTCGGATATTGGCATTGTCGAGTGCCTCGATATCGAAGAAACTGAGGTCGCCTTCAGATCGGTTCGTAACAGGCTTAACAGTCCATTGCTGTTTTTTGCTTGATGCAGAATAGTCTGCCATTGTGATGATTTCACCATTAGCCGTATAGGCAACAGCTTTGCCGGAGCCCTTGTTGACTATTCTATAAACGCCGCTGGTGACAGGCGTCATGGGCACATCCTCGCCCCAAGTGATATCAACGACACGCTCGGCATTGGTTTGTCCTTTCTGATAGCCTGTACCGCCAGGAATTGTCGTCAGGTATTCGCGCACAGGGCCATAGCCGTCGAAGTAGACCAAACGGTCGGTGGATACGAACTGATACTTGGTGGTTATAGCCTGACGTTCGCTAGAACCAATGAAGGCTTTTACCCGTCCGTCGTCATGACGCCATACGGAGGCTGCCGTCCAGTTATTGCGGTGCTCGCCATAGCTCAGGCGCTCGCCGTGACGGCTGATTTGACAGAACTCGCCACGGGCACGACTGTCGAAGCCCCACCAGATACCGACGGTCATACCATATTCCAAGCCAACCATCGCCTCAACGACATTATGCATCTCGTCAGCATACCCCACTTTGCCGTCTTTCTTCATCTGCTGGAAGAAATTAGCAAACGTGTCGAACGAGCCAGCCAGCTGATGGGTGTTGCCCCATTCATAATATGTCTTGCCGGGGGAATACCAGTCAAGAGCTTTGTCATTGTTCAGCGTATTTCCACCGACTATTACGATATCAGCAAAACGAGGATACCCTTCTTTTAACAGCTTAGCCACCTGCCATTGCTTGGTTGGACTTGCACCTTCCTCAACCGACCAATAGTCACCTTCGTTAAATGGAGAAACGCCTAAGACTTGGTGTTTCGTATTGGCCTGAAGCCAATGGACATGACTATTTATCATAGCCGCCCAATGCTCGTTATCAGCTACTTTGTTCTTGACAAAATACTCATCAGCCCCAGCATCCTGGTCAGCCGTAAGGACAAGAGGAAGTGTTGTGCTTATCTTGTTCAAGTGAGTATTGCGTTCACGCAGTTTGCTGATAGCATCACTTGGCAGTACGGAGTCATTAACGAGAGGAGCGTTAAACCGAAAGGCAGTACGGCCGATGCCGATATTATCCTTGCCCATATGGTTAATACCTGTCGTGATATGGTGATGCCATTGGTCAGGAATCCAAGCGACATCCAGTCCCCACGTCGGCTCAAAGCGAGTGCCCTGAGCCTTGATGTCGAAACTGAGCGAAACATCAGGTTTGGCAAGGGCTTGCAGATACTGACTGGACGACGAACGGATGACGTCATTCTGTGAAACGGCAATGGCCGCGCTAAGCGCAGCCACCGCCGAAAGGCATATTCGTTTTATGATCATAGGCTTACTCTGTTTTGAACAAATCCTTGATGCCGCCAATGGAGCCCAGCAGGTTTGTAGCCTCATAAGGCAGGTAGACGGTCTTCGTCTTGTCGCCCTCAGCCAGTTCCTGCATCATCTGGATGTACTTCTGAGCCAGCAGATAGTTGGCGGGGTTAGTACTCTTGCCTACAGCCTCGGTAATCAGTTCGATAGCCTTAGCCTCGGCCTCGGCCTTGCGGATGCGTGCCTGAGCCTCACCCTCAGCCTGCAGAATGGCCTGTTCCTTAGCGGCTTCAGCCTTGTTGACGATTGCTGTACGCTCACCTTCTGAAGCCAGAATCTCTGCAGCTTTCTGACCTTCTGACGTCAGAATCTGCGCACGCTTGTTACGCTCAGCCTGCATCTGCTTCTCCATAGCCGTCAGCACAGAGTCGGGAGGCGTGATGTCCTGCAGCTCCACGCGGTTCACCTTGACACCCCACTTGTCGGTTGCGTCATCGAGGACAGCCGAAAGTTTTTTGTTAATGGTATCGCGTGAAGTCAGCGTCTCGTCCAGCTCCAGCTCACCGATGATGTTACGCAACGTTGTCTGTGTCAGTTTCTCGATGGCGTTAGGCAGATTGTTGATTTCATAGGTAGCCTTGAAGGGATCCACAATCTGGAAGTACAGCAGGGCGTTGATCTCCGTCTGCACGTTATCCTTTGTAATCACGTTCTGCTTCGGGAAATCATAAACCTGTTCGCGAAGGTCGATGGTTGTCGAGTACTGATAGCGGCCGTGATTCAGCACTACGATCGACTTGGCACGGTCGATGAACGGGATGATAATGTTGATACCCGGCTGAAGCGTAGCATAGTAACGGCCCAAGCGCTCAACGATTTTGGTTTCCGATTGAGGGATAATCACCAATGCCATCTTGGCGAAAAGTACCACACAAATGATGATGGCAATCAGAATGTAACTCATAATGTCCATAGTTCTAAATGTTTAGTTTACAGTTTATTGTTTAGTATTTATTGTCTCAACAGTAATAATCGTGCTCTCTCGGTCCAGAACACGAACGTTTGTGCCGGCAGGAATATCCTGTGACTCGTTCGTGACGGCTTTCCATATGTCACCGTCAATCTGAACGCGACCGAAGCCGTCGGCTTTGACAGTCTCCACCACTCGGCCCTGACGCCCCATCAATGCGTCGGCATTACTCACACGGTGATCTTCGCCTTTGTGAAGATAGCGCTGGGCAAAGGGGCGAACCCAAAAGAGGCTGATGAGCGTAAACACGGCAAAAGCCAGCAACTGCAGATAGATACCTCCACCCAACGCAGCCACGATAGCTGCAAAAAAGGCTCCGATGGAGAAACAGATGATAAAGAAGTCACCTGCTGTCAACTCCATGATAAGGCAAATGACGGACACGACGGCCCAAAGTTGCCACAGATGTTGTGCTAAGTATTCAATCATAATTCCTTAGTTTTTAATTATTTAGTCTATAACATTCCATCTTATAATGAAAGTACGAAGTCATCCCAGTCTTTCGACGAGCCCTTCTTTCCAAACACCTTCTGATATAGTCGGCTGCGGGTTGAGGCCACGCTCTCTTTTGAGTGAGCTGTCAGCAGGGCGATATCCTTCGGCTGGATTCTCATCTTGATGAGCAGACTGACGTGATAGTCCTGTTCTGTCATGCGATATAGGTTGTATAGCTTCTCGGTAAAGCCCGAGTAAACGCTGTTCACCATCTCTGCCAGTTCCAGCCAGTCCTGATGTGTCAGCGGACGTCCTGTGTTCAGGTTGTCTTGTATGTGCTGATACACATCCGACGAGAAGATGACCGTCTCTGCCTGTTGGCGTTTCTCATTCTCGATGATGGCCACCTTATTATTATAGTCGAGCGTCGCTTTCTTCTCTTCCAGTTCCAAACGGAGCAGCGAGTTCTCGTCACCGAGTTTCTGTAGCAGTGTCTCCAGTTCACGAATCTTGGCCTCGTTGCGGCTGATGTTCTGTTGGCTCTGCGCCTGCTGCGACTCCTGTAGCGCACGTACCTTATCTATACGATCCTGCAATGCCAGCATCTTCCGGCGACTGCTCTGTACTGTCACCACGAACAGCACGTCATAAATGAGGATTCCTATGATAATCTCGTAAATCATGTCGCAAAGATACGAAGAAAAAAACAAACTGCCAAGTTTTTTCGTTCGCAATAGTTTGCAATCGTGTTTTCGGTTCGCAAAAAGTTTGCAAAACACGCTGGCAAGCCTGATTTCATACCCTTTTACAAGGTGTTACGAAAAGGATTACGTTGTAAAAAATGCAGAATTTGTTTGGTGTTTTGCGCGATTATTCGTACTTTTGCAGCGCCAATGGAGTAGTCCCCGCTTGTTGAGGGGTACCGTTCGGTAAGATAAATTGCATAGAAATATGAAAGTAATGAAATTCGGCGGAACGTCCGTAGGTTCCGTAAAAAGCATTCTTAGCTTGAAAAAAATTGTGGAGACAGAGGCTCGGACGCAACCTGTCGTAGTAGTAGTAAGTGCACTTGACGGCATCACCGACAAACTGATCGCCACATCACGGATGGCCAAGCAGGGCGACGACCGCTATCGCGAGGAATTCGACGCGATGGTAACACGCCACCACCAGATGATTGAGGCCATCATTACGGATGACAAAAAGCGCGTAGACTTATTTAATAATGTAGACCAGCTCTTCGACCAGTTGAAGAGTATCTACTATGGTGTTTATCTGATTCATGACCTGTCGAAGAAGACTGAGGACACGATTGTCTCGTATGGTGAGCGCCTGTCGTCGCACATCGTCGCAGCAATGGTGAAGAATGGTGTTCGTATGAACAGCCGTGACTTTATCCGCACGGAGAAAAAGCAGGGCAAGCATGTGCTTGACACCGAGCAGACGAAGGAACTCGTGACCGAGGCTTTCAAAGGTATGAGCGACAAGGCTGTGTATGTGGTTCCCGGCTTCATTGCCCGTGACCGCGACAGCCATGAGACAACCAACCTGGGACGTGGTGGTTCTGACTACACGGCAGCTATCATTGCTGCTACGTTGGACGCAGAAGTCCTGGAGATTTGGACGGATGTCGACGGTTTCATGACTGCCGACCCGAAGGTTATCAAGACGGCCTATACCATCAACGAGCTCAGCTACGTTGAGGCAATGGAACTCTGTAACTTCGGTGCAAAGGTCATCTACCCTCCGACCATCTATCCTGTCTGCATCAAGAATATCCCCATCAAGGTTAAGAATACCTTCAACCCCGAACATCCGGGAACACTCATCAAGGATCATATTGAGAACGACCAGAAACCTATTAAGGGTATCTCGTCCATCAAGGGCACCACGCTGATTACCGTGACAGGTCTCTCGATGGTGGGTGTCATCGGTGTAAACCGTCGTATCTTCACAACGCTGGCCAACAAAGGCATCTCTGTCTTCATGGTGTCACAGGCCTCGTCAGAGAACTCAACATCTATTGGCGTACGCGATGAGGACGCTGCAGCTGCAGCCGAAGTGCTGAACGCCGAGTTCGCCAAGGAGATTGAGACGGGCGCTATGTTCCCCATGCAGGTCGAGAGTGGTCTGGCCACCATTGCTATCGTGGGTGAGAACATGAAGCAGACTCCGGGTATCGCTGGTAAGCTGTTCGGTACGCTTGGCCGCTCAGGTATTAGCGTGATAGCTTGTGCCCAGGGTGCTTCCGAGACAAACATCTCGTTCGTCGTTGATGGTAAGTTCCTACGCAAGTCACTCAACGTGCTGCACGACTCGTTCTTCCTGTCGGAATACAAAGTACTCAACCTCTTTATCTGTGGTATCGGTACTGTTGGTGGCATGCTGCTCGAACAGATTCGCACCCAGCAGCAGTTCCTCATGCAGTCACGCCGTCTGAAGTTGAATGTTGTCGGCATCTCCGACGTCGATAACTTCGTACTTGACCGCGACGGTATCGATCTCGACAACTATGAGAAGATTCTTCGCGCCGGATTCAAGGCCGATACCGACCACATGCGTGAGGAGATTGTCAAGATGAATATCTTCAACTCGGTTTTCGTCGATTGTACCGCCAGCCGTCAGATAGCAACGCTCTACCAGACATTCCTGGAGCATAATATATCAGTTGTGGCTGCCAACAAGATTGCCGCTTCGAGCGATTATGACAGCTACCTGAAGCTGAAGCAGACGGCTCGCGACCGCGGCGTCTGGTTCCGTTACGAGACCAACGTGGGTGCCGGTCTTCCCATCATCGGTACCATCAACGACCTGTGCAACTCAGGCGATAAGATTCTGAAGATTGAAGCGATCCTCTCTGGTACGCTGAATTTCATCTTCAACGAGATAGCTGCCGACGTGCCCTTCTCTGAGACCGTTCGCCGCGCCAAGGAACAGCGTTACTCTGAGCCCGATCCGCGTATCGACCTCAGTGGAACGGACGTTATCCGCAAGCTGGTTATCCTCACCCGTGAGGCAGGCTACAAGGTGGAGCAGGACGATGTCGAGAAGCATCTCTTCGTGCCCGATAACTATTTTGAGGGCTCGATTGACGACTTCTGGAAGAAACTGCCTGAGTTGGATGCAGATTTCGAGGCTCGCCGCAAAGTGCTCGAGTCCGAAGGCAAGCGCTGGCGTTTCGTTGCCACGATGGAAGCCGACGAGAAGAATCCTTCATCCTTCAAGACCAGCGTTGCGCTGAAGGAGGTGCCACAGAACCATCCATTCTATCCGCTTGAGGGTTCAAACAACATTGTGCTGCTCACTACCGAGCGCTATAAGGAATATCCCATGCTCATTCAGGGCTATGGTGCCGGTGCTGCCGTGACTGCTGCTGGTGTCTTTGCCAACATAATGAGTATTGCTAACATTTAAAGTGTGCTGGACGGTTTTGCCGTCCAGCCTTTTTTCCTTATGAAACACATTATCATTTTGGGCGACGGCATGGCCGACCACAAGATTGAACGTCTTGGTAACAAGACGCCCTTGCAATATGCGCGTCCCGAATATATGAACCGGCTGGCCCGCGAAGGACGTTGCGGACGACTGATTACAGTGCCTGAAGGTTTTCCACCAGGCAGTGAGGTGGCTAACACCGCTATTCTCGGCTACGACCTGAACAAGGTCTACGAGGGACGCGGTCCCCTTGAGGCCGCCAGCATTGGCTACGATATGACCGATGACGATTTCGCCATCCGTTGTAATATTATAACGCTCGAAGACGGTAAGATTATCACCCACAATGGCGGTAATCTGGAGACCGATGATGCCCGTGTGCTCATCGACTACCTGAACGAGCATTTGGCTAAACCTGTCAACGAGGCGCAAGGCTGTGAGCGCGTCAAGTTCATTACGGGCATTCAGTACCGTCATCTGTTAGTCATCAAGGGTGGCAATAAGCATATTGTCTGCGCCCCACCCCACGACCATCCTAACGAACCTTGGCAACCTTTGCTGGTGAAAGCAGAAAGTGCGGTCAGCGGTTCTGAAGCAAGCACCGAGCTTTCAGCGCAGGAGACTGCCGACCTCATCAATGAGCTTATCCTGAAGTCGCAGGAGTTGCTTCCCAAACACCCCTACAACGTGGCAAAGGCCGCTAAGGGGGAGCGTCAGGCCAACAGCATTTGGCCTTGGAGCGGCGGCTATCGTCCTTCCATGCAGACGCTGATGCAGCAGTTTCCTGACATCAAGAGCGGAGCCGTCATCTCGGCTGTCGACCTCATACAAGGTATCGGTCGCTATGCCGGTCTGCGTATCATCAAGGTTCCCGGAGCTACAGGCCTTGCCAATACCAACTATGAGGGAAAGGCGCAGGCGGCTATCGACGCGCTGAAGACCGACGATTTCGTTTTCGTGCATGTCGAGGCTACCGACGAGGCTGGTCACGACGGCGACTTGGACTTGAAGCTGCGCGCCATCGACTATCTGGACCAGCGGCTCATCAAGCCTATCATGGAGGCTATCGAACAGATGAATGAGCCTGTCTGCGTTGCCGTACTGCCTGACCATCCCACGCCTGTGGAGCTGCGCATTCACGTCAACGAGCCCGTACCATTCATTATCTGGCATCGCGACATCAAACCCGATGACGTTGAGAATTACGATGAAGAGTCGTGCGTTAATGGCAGCTACGGTCTATTGCGTCTGCAGGAGTTTATGCAGGCGTTCGTTAACAGCTAAACCGTTTTTTGTAAATCAATAGGAAGTCGTCTGGCGTAACTCCGCCAGGCGATTTTTGTATGTCTTGCGCAGACGGCGAATGGCTCGGTTGCGAATCTGGCGCACACGCTCCCGTTTCAGTTGCATGTCTTCAGCAATCTCAGCCAACGTCTCGTGCTCACGATCCAGTCCGAAGAACGCTCCTACGACTTGACGCTCACGTTCTGTCAGCGACAGCAGGGCAAACTCGATGGCATTCTCAACAGCCTCGGAATAGACACGCCCGTCAGCCGACGGAGAATTGGTATTGACAAGTACGGAGAGCAGGCTCATATTTGTACGGCCGTTCATCGGCGCATCGACGGACATCGGTTGACGAACAGACTTGCCTGCCATGCTGTCAGCCTCGCGCCCTCCCTGTTTCCCGGTCTCTTTGCCGATAGCACGTTCTATCTCCTGGCGAATCTGCACAACGGCATAATTGACGAAGGGTGTGCCGTGCGAAGCATCAAACTTCGCAGCGGCTTTCATCAGTCCGATATTGCCCTCGCTGATAAGGTCGTCGAGCGACAAACCCTGTCCGCGATACTGCGTGGCAATCTTCACGACGAAACGCAGGTTGGCCTCTACAAGGCGTTGCAGGGCGCGGCTGTCGCCGGCCTTGATGCGCTCTGAAAGCGCGCGTTCTTCGTCTGCTGTCAGCAGCTGTTCACGGCCAATCTCGTCCAAATAGAGGTTCAAAGACTTGTCTTCCATACAAAAAAACGTTTCTATGTGTGCAAAGATACAACTTTTTTTCGTACTTTTGCGCCATCAACAGAAAAAATGACCACAGAAAATGAAAAAGCTCTCTTTTATCGGCCTGCTGCTCGCCGCTTTGACACTGGGCAGCTGTCAGGAGTCACTCAATGAGAAATGTGCCCGCGAATGTCGGCAGTACACGCAGAAGAACTGTCCTGCTCCGATTGACAAACATACGATTATCGACAGCATGACCTTTGAGGCCGGCACGCGTACCATACATTATTATTATACACTCACAGGTGTAGCCGACAGCGTCGGACTGCTCAGCCGGGAGGAAGTGCATAAGGCACTGAAGGACCAGCTGCGCAACACCACTATGATGCGAGCCTACAAGGAAGAAGGTTTCAACTTTGCTTATACCTATTATTCGCAGAGCCGTCCCGAGCTCGTTCTCTTTGAGGAAACGCTGACGAAAAAGGACTATCAGTAGTAAACGAAAATACTCCACGACTTTTCAGAAAAAGTCATGGAGTATTTTTCAAAAGTCAACGAGTATTTTTCAAAAGTCGTGGAGTATTTTCAGAAACTCGTGCGCTATTGAAAGAAAGTCTGTTTCAGACTACTCACCAGCCTCGGGCTTCATGTTGGTGTAGACGGTCTGGACGTCGTCGAAGTCCTCGAGCTTCTCCACCATCTTGTCGATGGTCTCGCGCTCCTCGGGTGTCACGTCCTTCAGGTCGTTGGGGATGCGGGTGAACTCAGCGCCCGTCACCTCGAAGCCGTTCTCCTCCAAATGCTTCTGGATAGCTGAGAAGCTTGAGGGGTCGCCGTAGATGGTGATGCTGCCCTCTTCCTCGTCCTCGTCGAACTCGTCGTCCACGCCGTAGTCAATCAGGTCGAGAATCATCTCGTCCATATCGAGACCGTCGGTCTTCTTGAAGGTGAACACGCTCTTGTGGTCGAACAGGAACGAGAGTGAACCTTGTGTGCCGAGGTTACCATTGAACTTGTTGAATACAGAACGGACATCACCCACGGTACGTGTGGTGTTGTCGGTCAGCGTCTCAACGAAGATGGCAACGCCGTGAGGGCCATATCCCTCGTAGGTCACTTCCTTGTAGTCGCTCTGGTCCTTACCCATAGCGTTCTTGATAGCACGCTCGATGTTGTCCTTCGGCATGTTCTCGCGCTTGGCGTTGGCGATGCAGGCACGCAGTGCGGGGTTGTTCTCAGGCTCGGGACCGCCAGCCTTCACGGCGATGGCAATCTGCTTACCAATCTTAGTAAAAGTCTTGGCCATGTGGCCCCATCTCTTCAGCTTTGTAGCTTTACGATACTCAAATGCTCTTCCCATATTGATTTACTATTTTACAATTATTTACAATTTATTGTTTCATTTTACTATCTGACAATTTACTAAGACACGAGAAATAGAACAATTATAATATTGGAGAATCAATCGTAAATTGTAAATTGTCAAATCGTAAATTACCTAAGCTCGGCACCCAGCTGTTTCTTGATGTTGGCAATCAGCTTCTGCATGATGGCGTCAATCTGCTTGTCGCCCATCGTCTTCTCCTCGTCCTGGAGGATGAAGTTGACGGCATACGACTTCTTGCCGGCAGGCAGCTTGTCGCCCTCGTAGACGTCGAACAGCTCGACCTTCTTCAGCAGTTTCTTCTCCGTCTGACGGGCTACCTGCTCAATCTGTGCAAACTCGACGGCGTTGTCGACCAATAGGGCGAGGTCGCGGCTGACGGCAGGGAACTTGGGCACTTCAGTGAAGAGCACCTCGTTCTTCTTTGTGGCCTTCATCAGCTGTGTCCAGTTCATCTCGGCATAGAAGACGGTATTGTCGATGCCGAACTGCTTCTGCAGTTTCTTTGTCAGCACACCCAGCTCAACGAGCTTCTTGCCACCGCGGTTCTCGATGGTCAGGCCAGCAGCGAAGATGGGGTTCTCCGACTTCTTGCGAACGGTCATACCGGGCTTCAGGCCAATACGGCGCAGCACGTTCTCGACGTAAGCCGACAGCTCGTAGAATGATGATTCCTCGTTCTGGTGTGCCCATGAACCCTCGACGCGCTTACCCGTCAGCCACATGCCAAGATGGTACTGCTCCTGATAGGCCTGCATGGGATTCTCTGGATCGTTCTTCTCGGGCGAGAAGGTATAGACGTTGCCGAACTCGAAGAAGCGCAGGTTCTGGTTGCGACGGTTGGCGTTGTGAGCCACGCTCTCCAAACCACCGAAGAGCAGCGTCTGACGCATCACGTTCAGGTCGCTCGAAAGCGGGTTCATGATGCGGACGAGGGTCGGATTACTCTGAGTATTCTGATCATTCTGATTGTTCTGATTCTCGTAGTAAGCAGCCTTCGTCAGCGAGTTGTTCAGAATCTCGTTGAAGCCCTCGCCAACCAACTGCTCGCTGACCAGATTGGCCAGTTTGTGCTTGCGGTCCTCGTCGCCCTTGATGACGAGCGAGCCCTTCAGCTGCGTGGGAATCTCCACATTATTATATCCGTAGATGCGCAGGATGTCCTCGACTACGTCGCAGGGACGGGTGACGTCCACACGATAGGCCGGAATCTCCAGCAGCATGCCGTCGGCACCCTCGCTGAGCACTTTCATCTCCAGCGACTCGCAGATGTCCTTGATGGTCTCTACAGGAATCTCCTTACCGATAAGCGAGTTGACATAGTCGTACTGCAGCGACACCTGTGGGTTCTCCATCTTCGTGGGGTATTCGTCGCGAATCTCCATCGACACCTTACCGCCAGCCAGTTCCTTGCAGAGCATAGCAGCCTGCTTCAGGGCGTAGATGACGCCGTTGGGATCGATGCCGCGCTCGAAGCGGAATGAAGCATCAGTCGAGAGACCGTGACGACGGGCCGACTTACGAATCCATGTGGGATGGAAATAGGCCGACTCAAGCACGACATTGCGGGTTGTCTCGTACGTACCGCTACCTTTGCCGCCAAAGACACCGGCAATACACATCGGCTCCTCAGCGTTGCAGATAGCCAAGTCGCGCTCGCTGAGCTTATGCTCTTCGCCGTCGAGCGTTACGAAGGGCGTGCCCTCAGGCATCGTCTTTACCACAATCTTGTGGCCAGTCACCATATCGGCGTCGAAGCAATGCAACGGCTGTCCGTAGGCGAACATGATGTAGTTGGTGATATCTACGATATTGTTGATCGGGCGCAGGCCGACGGTCGTCAGTTTATTTTTCAGCCACTCGGGCGACTCCTTCACGTCGCAGTCCGTTATGCTGACGCAAGCGTAGCGACGGCATGCTTCCGTGTTCTCAATCACTACGTCGATGGGGAGATTGTTGTTGTCTACAGCGAAATCGTCGGCCGATGGGCGATGCAGCGATGTCTGGTAGCCGTTGCGGCGCAGCCAGGCGTAGAGGTCGCGGGCCACACCCCAGTGGCTCAGGGCGTCGGCACGGTTGGCGGTGATGTCCACCTCGATAAGCCAGTCGCTCTGCAGGTTGTAGTACTCTGCAGCGGGCGTGCCCACCACAGCGTCCTCGGGCAGTACGATGATACCGTCGTGCGAAGTGCCCACGCCAATCTCGTCCTCAGCACAAATCATGCCGAACGACTCGACGCCGCGCAGTTTCGACTTCTTGATGACGAACTCTTTGTCGCCGTCGTAGAGCACGCAGCCCAGGTCGGCCACGAT
>Ga0247611_10001227_pt1 | contig 46570 bp, 46 predicted proteins | sample 177DNAGHGhighgp2_FD_192422 | JGI IMG/M metagenome (GOLD analysis project Ga0247611, IMG submission 192422) | Sheep rumen microbial communities from Palmerston North, Manawatu-Wanganui, New Zealand - 1770 DNA GHGhigh gp2 | ecosystem: Host-associated > Mammals > Digestive system > Stomach > Rumen... | reverse complement strand
GATGGTGCGTTCGGCGCAAGAAGGTATCATGGCATTTATTGTGAAGAAGATAAACGGTATCTATCATTTCTTAGTGCAAGCGAAACTCGAAGCCGGAAACTTCGATGTGGTGGAATTGGCGCCTACGGTGCAATGTCTTACCGGCAACTATCGTAAGGGGGAGAATGAATATTCGATTCCGTATTTGGATGAAGTGCTTAATGCACCCAAAGACAAGATATGGTATAGTTGCTATCAGAGCGAGGAAGGTGGAAGATTCTATAAGGAGCAGAATCTGAATATGATTGTGGAAGTAGGAGATGAGTTTCCGCTGGAGGTAGAGGAGAACTACTGTTGGATGACGTTGAATCAAATGTTGTCGTTTGTGACCTATAATAATTATTTGAATATCGCAGCACGCAGTTTGCTGTCGGCAATAAGTTTGCAATGATATGGAAAAAATGAAGTTTATAGTTATCGGATGTGGCAATATCGCGCAGCGATGCAGCATTCCGGCACTGATGAATAGCGGTGCGACGGAAGTGGTGTGCGTGGTGGATACGGATGAACGCAAACGCGAGATAGTGGAAACACGATTCGGTTTGCCGTTTGAGACGGATCTGCATCATGTGTTGGAGACCTATGATTTTGAGTCTGTGTATATCTCTACGCCCAATGCTATCCACGTGCAGATTGTGGAGCAAGTGGTTCCGTATCGCAAGAACATCCTCTGTGAGAAACCGCTTGCCGGTTCGATGGCTGATGCCGAACGTATAGCGGAATTAGGTAAGCAATACAATATCCCTATCTTCGAGGGATTCATGTACCAGTTCCATGCGCAGCACAAGATTAAGAACCAACTTATTGCCAATGGTGCCATCGGTGAACCGCAACTGTTCCAAGGCTGGTTCGGCTTTCCACCGATTGCCGATACGGATTTTCGGTATAAGAAAGCATTGGGTGGAGGATGCGTATTAGATAGTTGCGCGTATCTCGTGCATTCGGCACGGCATTTCTATGGCTGTGAACCGGAGAACGTATATGCTGTGCTCAGCAAAGAAGAGGGACGTGAGGTAGAGACCCATGCGACGATTCTATTGGATTTCGGACAGGGCAGAGTAGCGAACCTGGTATCCGGATTCAATAATAAGTACAAGAGCCAGCAGGTGATCTGGGGTAGTAAGGGATTGCTGTCGCTGGAGCGCGCTTATGCGCTACCACCGGATTTCCAATCGACACTGACAATTGAGACGCAAGAAGGCACAACGCAACAACTGATGCCGACATGCAATCATTTCGAAGAAGAGATGCGGTATTTTGTGGCAAATTGTGCTACTAGCGCTGAGGCTTGGAGAAATGAGTTCCTCAACCAAACACGCGTATTGATGCAAATAAAGCAAAATGGATAAGTTGAAGGAATTCATACGCTTTGCCATTGTAGGCGTTATTTCTACGGGAATTCATTACGGATTGTATTACCTATTGAATCTCGTGATGAACGTCAACATAGCTTATACGATAGGCTATGTGATTGCTTGGTGTTGCAATTTCTACCTTAGTGCACATTTTACCTTCAAGAGCGAGACATCTGTTAAGCGAGGAGTGGGGTTTGCGTTGAGCCATGGTATCAACTATGTGCTGCACATGGTATTGCTCAACCTGTTCTTATGGCTCGGCTTGTCCGAAACGCTTGCACCGATTCCGGTATATTGTATTGCAGTACCTGTTAATTTTATATTAGTAAGATATGTGTTTAGATCAGAATTGTTTAAAAAATAAACAAGAGTTCAGTCTCAAAATATGCTTTTGGACACTGATGGCTGCATTTCTGGCTATCTGGTCATACTTTATGATTCATAATGCATGGTGGATTATTAGCGATGAAGCCATTGTCGTGAAACATGTAGGAATGGGGAATGCTTTTTCTCCATTAGGATTCCCGGAAATGGTACCCGAAGGTAGATTGTATCCTTTGGCCTATAGTTTATATAATGTTTTACTACTATTTAATAGCGGATATAATAGTCCTACCACTATTTATATACTGCACTCTATAGCTTTATCTATATATGCGATATTTTTTGCACTAATCGGGTTGAGAATATTACGAGAGAAACAGGCTGTTTTTCGATACACGGCAACTCTCCTTATGGTCATTATTGCGGTATGTCGCGTGTATCCCGAGTTTGTGATGTGCCAAACGGGAGTATGGATTATTCAACTATTTATTCCTATCTTTATCTACAGCTTGTTGCGATTTGAAGAAACAGAAAACTGGGAATGGGGAGTCTTAGCTTTGATAATCATCAACTATATCAGTTATTGCTATGAGAATATAATTATCATTCCCTTTGCGATAGGTGCTTGTTCGTTGCTATTTAATTGGAAGCAACTAAGTAGAAATAAAAAGCTATTTAACATATTACTAATAGCCGGGTGTGTGCTATTCTTTGGAATCTACTTGATTGCCATTCTACCGCATGCAACTAATTTTTACGAGCATGACACAAAAGATTCGTTATTGGTAAACGGAATAAAAATTTTCATAGCCCAGAAAATATATTGGCTCGCAATAATAGCCTGTGTTGTCAGGGCATGGCAGATTTGTAAGAATAAAAGTGCTTATACCATATACGATACCTTGTTGCTTACATCATTAGCCTATTTTGTGGGAACGGCATTGCTAAAACTCAATTTTACTTACTATTACAATGTAGGAGCGTTGATCGCCTTGATTCCTATTTTGTATTATGGAAGTCAACTGAAATCTATGCGATGGATATGTTTGATATTTGCAGTATTAGCTATGTTTTATGGGCGCAAGATGCCGAATATTATAAAGGAAAATCAGGAATTACGCATGTCATCTAAGTCTCAAATATTAGATTTATCTAAAGAGGCGGACATAACGACTATATATTGGTTCGCTCCAGTATGTGATACTTCTAGTGCATATGCAGAAATGGAGCGTGCTTCACAACGTGCAAGATTGAATATAATCATTAACTGGGTTAAGCGTAGTGATGAACAATATCTTGTAGAGCAGACTGAGTTCGATGAATCGAAGGAGGGTATTTGGTTATTCCCTGGGGAAAATCAAATATTATTCCCCGATTTATTGGCTCCTGATGAAGTAGGAACAAAGATTTTTGATTCACGCAATATCTCCGGATATAGAATATAATGCAACAAGAATATGGTAAAATTATCAATTATAGTTCCTGTATACGGAGTAGAGCAATATCTGCGTAAGTGTGTGGATAGTTTGCTTGCACAGGATCCGCCATTGTCTGAATACGAGATAATTCTTGTTGATGATGAGTCTCCTGATGCGTGTCCGCAGATATGTGATGAATATGCAAGGATGAGTCAAGAGTCAAGAGTCAAGAGCCAAGAGTTGCCGTGCATCCGCGTAATTCATCGAAAAAACGGAGGCCTAAGTGCAGCGCGGAATTCCGGTATAGAAATCGCTCAAGGAGACTATCTCATGTTTGTAGATTCTGATGATTATATCGAATCGAATGTACTATCCGGTTTGATGGCTCAAGTAGAGTGTGATAAATTGGATGTTTTGAGGTTTGATTTTCGTAACGTCAATGAGAAATATGAGGAGTTTCATCCAAACAAAGATCCTAAACGGGATGTTGATTTTAGAGAATCGGTGGTTGATGGTGAGACATTTTTGAATGAACGTCTCGGTCCCGGGTGTTATGCCTGGCAGTTTATCCTCCGTCGTGATTTGATTTATATTAATCAGCAATCAGCAATTAGCAATCAGAATTCAGAAAGTAACACATCAAACATAATACATAGTACATCGGAAAAAAGTTGTTGCCTTTTCACCCACGGCATTTATTTTGAGGACACAGACTGGACACCGAGGATGTTGCTCAGAGCGAAAAGGGTAGCTTCTACGCCAATGGTTGTCTATAACTACCTATGGCGAACAGGATCGATCACGCTCCCAACAGATCCGATTAAGCGCAAGAAGGTGTTGGAAGATAAGATAAGATTAATTCGCGGTTTTAAGGAGCAATCCAAACTTGTAAAAGACCCTATATGGTTTACGTGGATGACGAGTTCAACTGCTATGGGTGTGTTAGGGATGTTAGCTAAAATGCCATTCGCAGAACGCAAACTTTATTTGCAAGAACTGAAGTCGCTTCACATCTTCCCGCTTTATACGAATAAAGAAAAGATATTATCGCATAAAATCAAAACTATTTTGGCTAATATCAGTCCTTCGCTATATTGTATATTAATGAGTTTGAGAAAATGAAAGTAATCATTGATCCACGTAGTAATTATGCATATAGTTCTTTTTACAGACAAGCTCTGCAAGAACTAAGAGATGCCAACATACGATTCTCTGTTGCTCCGTTTCGAGGTCTTGGCGATTTAGGGAATGATATGCGTTTTATAGTGATTGATGGAAAGAAAGAAACAAAGTATTTCTTGCATCTTAACGATTCGTATAAAATAAAAGAGGCAGATTATGCATGGTGTGAAGTGTATGGATGTGTAAATGCTAATTTCTCTCATTGTCCGAAAGATAAGTACCCCAAATTAATATCACTCGTTCCTTCGTTTGCAGTACGCGTAGAAGGGAATATGGCAGACCTTATCTTCGGTTCATTCGTTCAGCTGATTCCACAATTGAGAACGGTGTTGAGAAGGGTGGAATGGAATAAGTACACGATGCGGCAAGAACATAATACATGGCGCAATTTAAAGCGTTATTTCACGCGTAGGTATAGGGCGTGGAAGAACAGATTGCCAATAACTGCATACGTGAATGATATACCATCGGAAGATAATTATATATTCTTTTTGAGTACTTTATGGCAAAGCGATGAATGGAATAAGAATGATGAGAATGTGAACTTCAGAAGGGCACATTTTATACGTGCGTGCAAAACAATAGAAGGTGTTACTTTTGAAGGAGGTTTATATGGTGATGATACATCTTCGAACGAGAAGTTTGCTGATGTTGTGACAATGCAACGAGTTGCTTTTCCGGAATGGATAGAGAAAACGAAGCGTAGCGCATTAGTATTTAATACTCCGGCATTCTGGGATTGTCACGGATGGAAGTTAGGCGAGTATTTAGCATTAGGCAAATGCATCGTGTCAACAAAACTTAGTAATGATTTACCGCACCCTTTGGAGCATGGTGTGAATATCCATTTTGTGGAGAATAGTGAAGAATTTATGCGCGAAGCAGTAGAGTATATTTTAACTCATCCGGACTACCGCCATAAGTTAGAAAAGGGCGCGAGAGAATACTGGGAGACGTACGGGACTCCGAAAGCAAGTTTGAAATTATTAGGAATAGAATGAAATAATTGTTTGAATAATATATGAGTGATAAGAAAACAATACTTTTAGTTTTTGGAACGCGACCGGAGGCGATAAAGATGGCGCCGCTGGTGAAGAAGTTGCAATCGATGCCTGAGCAATTCAGGACGGTAGTGGCAGTGACGGGACAGCATCGTCAGATGCTCGATCAGGTGCTGCGGATATTTGACATTGTGCCGGATTATGATCTGAATATCATGCAGGCTAATCAGGATCTCTATGATGTTACTTCACGAGTTCTGCTCGGTATGCGTGATGTGCTGAAAGAGGTACAGCCGGATGTGGTGCTAGTACATGGAGATACAACGACCTCTACCGCTGCAGCGCTTGCGGCGTTCTATCAGCAAATACCGGTTGGGCACGTAGAGGCCGGACTCCGTACGCATAATATCTATAGCCCATGGCCAGAAGAAATGAATCGGCAGATAACCGGTCGCATCACGACACACCATTTTGCGCCGACGCCTCTCGCTAAGCAGAACTTGCTAGATGAGAATGTAGCGGAGAATCAGATTATCGTCACCGGCAACACTGTCATTGATGCGTTACATATCGTGACGAAACGATTGGCTGAGGATGCAGAATTGCAGCAATCCGTGCGAGGCGAATTGGCAGAGTTTGGTTATGATGTCAATCGGCTGAATAGCGGACGGAAGTTGTTGCTGATAACCGGGCATCGCCGTGAGAATTTTGGCGAAGGATTCTTGAATATATGCCATGCTATTAAGAATTTGGCGGAGCGTTATCCGGATACTGACTTCGTTTATCCGGTGCATCTGAATCCGAATGTTCGGAAGCCGGTGTTTGAGATTCTTGGTGACGGAGCGGAGAAGAATATCTTCTTGATAGAACCGCTACAATACTTGCCGTTCGTATATATGATGGAGCGGAGTTATTTGATTTTGACAGACTCGGGAGGAGTACAAGAGGAAGCTCCGGGACTTGGTAAGCCGGTGTTGGTGATGCGGAATACGACGGAGCGTCCGGAGGCTGTGAAAGCGGGGACAGTGCTTTTGGTTGGGACGGATAGAGCAAAGATCGAGCAGGGTGTGATAGACCTGATGGAGAAGCCGGAGGTATATCGAAAGATGAGCGAAGCCGTGAATCCTTATGGAGATGGTTTGGCTTGTAGTCGTATCAGTGATTATCTTGATAAAATTTGATTGTCATCTCATTGAGTAATTCATCCATACATATTACGAATCAGCAAAGCATAGCCATCTCTGTCATTCGAGTATTGGCTATGTCGCTTATCGTTGCATGTCATATAGCCCAGGCATATGAATATCAGACCGCATTTCTGTTGAATGTAGGAGTGCAGATTTTCTTTTTAACATCCGGTTTCTTGTATGGGAAAATAGAGATAGCCCGTCCTATAGAATTTTATAGGAAGCGCTTAACAAGGATTTATATTCCATATGCTCTAGTAGTAGCAACAATCCTAATCATACAAAGTTTGCTTGGCATGTGGCAGTTTAATTTCCGAGATGTGGCTATCTATGCATTGAATTTGCAAGGTTTTGTCTCTACATCAGTTGCCGGACTTAATCATCTATGGTTCCTATCGGTGTTGATGATATGCTATCTGTTAGTGCCATGGTTACAAAGATTATTGAATAATAAGCCATGGTTGTTGGTCGTAGGGGTAATCGCTGCAAGTTTGCTGGAGTTCTTGCTTATCCAGAAAATGTATTCTACCTGTGCATGGATTGTACTATTTACATCAGGCATGGCATATGGTAAGTATGAGAGTTCAAAAGCATCTTTGTTTGTAATAGCCGGATCGGCTGTTCTGCTCGCTGGGATGTCGCCATTCTTCCGTTTAGATTATCTAACAGATCCTAACTGGGCGCATTATTGCGTATGGTTGCATTTCGCATTAGCTATAGTTATCTTTGCTGTAATATATATGGTGGTTCCTAAACTATGTTATACAGAAACAAGATTGCCGATACTAAAGCAGGCAGATAAGATATCTTATGAGGTTTACCTCGTGCATCACCCACTTATATTAGGACCATTGGCATTATTGTCAATCACTTCCTTTACAGGATTAAATATTGCTATTGTTTTATTAACCACTGTTGCGTTAGCATATGTATGTATGTATGTATGTATGTATGTATGTATGTATGTATGTATGTATGTATGTATGTATGCGAAGGAAATAAACAAATTAAACTATGATACCCAAAATTATTCATTATTGTTGGTTCGGAAAGAAGGAAATGCCGGAACTGGCAATCAAATGCATAGAGAGTTGGAAGAAGTATCTTCCAGAATATGAGTTGCGGCTGTGGAACGAGGAGACTTTCGATCTCGATATGTATCCGTATGCTCGTGAGGCGTATGATAATCGTAAGTTTGCTTTCGTAACGGATGTGGTGCGGCTATGGGCATTGGAGAAGTTCGGCGGTGTCTATATGGATACGGACGTGGAGATACTGCGCCCGTTAGGCGAATTGATGGAGTTACCTGCATTTACCGGCTATGAGGCCAGTATGGCGAATGCTCCGGTGACGGGTCTTATGGCATCCGCTCCGCATGGGGTATGGGTGAAAGAGCAGTTGGCGTATTATGAAGGGAAGCATTTCGTCAATCCGGATGGTACACTCGACCTTACTCCTAATACAGTGCCTATTGCCAATATCATGACTGCCGGTGGATTCATCATCAATGGCAAGTACCAGGTGTATAAGAATGATATGCATGTGTTCCCGGTGGATTATTTCTGTCCGTTGACGAGTACACGTGTGCTGAAGTTGACGAAGAACACGTATTGCATTCATCATTTTGCCGGGAGTTGGGTGGAGAAGACGAGAGGGCAGATGGTGAAGGAGTGGATCATCACGCATATACTGGGGCGGAAGTTGACGGATAAGTTGGTGCAGATGAAGAGAAAGATTAAAGGTGTATAGTGTACAGTGTACGATGTATAGTTAAGTGTGTTATTTAATAGTTTCGAATATCTCCTTTTCCTGTCGATAGTATTTGCCATATACTGGTTGCTTCGGAATCATTTGAAACTGCAAAACCTCTTTGTAGTCCTTGCTTCGTATGTGTTCTATGGATGGTGGGACTATAAGTTCTTGCTTCTTATAGCATTCACAAGCCTATGCTCATATGCGAGCGGCTTGCTCATCGATAAGAGCAAGAGGTGTATAGTGTATGGTGTACGGTGTATAAATTGGGCAAAGTTCTGGCTGATAACCAATATTGTTATCAACCTTGGCATATTGGCTGTGTTCAAATACTACGATTTCTTTGTGAGTGAGTTTGGTGCATTGTTTGGTATCAGCACGGACAGCCTATTACTGCGAATTATACTGCCGGTGGGAATATCGTTCTATACGTTCCAAGCCCTATCATACTCCATTGATGTCTATCGAGAAAATATCAAACCGACGAGGGATATTGTCGCATTCTTTGCTTTTATATCGTTCTTCCCGCAACTCGTTGCCGGGCCTATCGAACGCGCCACAAACCTCCTGCCACAGATTTTGCAGAAGCGGACATTCAGTTACGAGCAAGGAGTGGACGGTATGCGGCAGATACTATGGGGCTTATTCAAGAAGATTGTTGTGGCTGATAACTGCGCGAAGTATGTGGATCAAGTGTGGGCAACGTATGATACCCAAAGCGGTAGTACATTGCTGCTCGCTGCGGTGCTCTTTACCTTCCAGATCTATGGTGATTTCTCCGGATACTCGGATATCGCTATCGGTACTGCGAAACTCTTTGGCATCAAGCTGATGCGGAACTTTAATAATCCGTATTTCAGTAGGGATATTGCGGAGTTCTGGAGACGTTGGCATATCTCGCTCACCTCATGGTTCCGAGACTACGTCTATATACCATTGGGTGGTTCCCGACCCAATGTGGTGTATAGTGTATGGTGTACGGTGGAAAATAAGAAGAAACTTATTGTTGCAAGGAATGTGATGATTGTGTTTTTGATATGTGGACTGTGGCATGGAGCGAATTGGACGTATTTGGTGTGGGGATTGTATAACGTGCTGCTCTTTTTGCCGCTAATATTGTTGGGCAAATCGAAGCGATATAAAGATGCGCCATTGGCCTGGAAACAACTACCGCAGATGCTCATCGCCTTTGTGCTCGTCACTATCGGCTGGATCATCTTCCGTGCTCCGTCCTTGGCTGAGGCTTGGAATGTCGGTTGTACTATATGCAGCGGGACTTTGTGGAGCGTACCTTATATGTTGCCGATGCAAGAAATGCTATTTATGGCCATCGGTATTGTCGTAATGATAGGAGTAGAATGGCTACAGCGCAACGAGGATCATGGCTTGGTGTTGGATCGAATGAATAGCCGTGTATGGCGATATGCCATATACATCGTTCTCATTGCGATGATGCTATGGAAAAGCGACCCGGGGGATGCATTTATCTATTTTCAGTTTTAGGCGAGGATGAGACGGTTTTTGCAAGACATAGGGTTGTTTAGCGTGGTTGCACTGCTGTTTTTCGGTGCAATGGAGTGGGTAGCTGAATCCATTCCGAATTCCTATACCTATAAGCGGGAATATATGGAACAGCATGGCGGACAGATAGAGACCCTGATATTGGGCTCGTCGAATGCGTACGACGGATTGAATCCCAGCGTCTTGCCGCATGCGTTTAACTTATCTAATAGCAGTCAGACATTAGAAGACGACTATCGCTTGTTAGCCAAATATATTGACTCGATGGATTCGCTGCAGACAGTGATAGTAGGATTGAGTTACGCTGCGTTGGGGGCCACTACCGAAGATAATCGCAGAACGTATTACACCATCTACATGGATCTATATCCTCGATGGCCGTTGAGTAAGTATAGTTTTGAGGTATGCAATTTGGAGACACTGGTGAAAAAGATTATCAAGTATGCCGTCTCGCGCGACGTAACGCGCTGCGATAGTTTGGGGCAACGAGTAGGGCATACCAAAGAAGCAGCTCAATCCGGGGCAGAGTGGTGGAATAAAGGAGTCGATGCGTTGGTAAACAACGATCGATTGGATATTGGACATTGTAGATTGGAGATTGAGGAAAATACGCACTATTTGCATGCGATAGTTGAATTGTGCAATGCGCATGGGGTGCAACCGGTGATAGTAATGATGCCGGTGAAAGAGGAATATAAGAAGATGCTGCCGGTAGAGCAGGTGGAGTTGTACGATGAGGCGCTGCGGTCGCTGGATAGTGTGGCGATTTGTATTGATGCATCGGAATGGGAGATATCGGAAGACGGATGGTATAATGCGACGCATCTGACGAAGGAAGCATCGGTGGAGTTTACTAGACAGTTAATAGTGAAAAGTGAAGAGTGAATAGTTAATAGTTAATAGTTAATAGTTAATAGTTAATAGATTGAATGCTTTCAAACGATGAAGAAATATGAAGATATTGTAGAACTTGCCAAGGAATTACTGTCCGCCATTGGAAAGAATGACAAAGAGCAGATGGCAGTCAAAATGGATGAACTGGAGCATAATTATAAAGATGTTTTCAGTACGCTGAATAATTATGAAGCCATATATGCATATTTTTTCGTTAGATATGCAGCAGTAGAATTCTTTCAACGCAATAATTACTATAACAGCATCTACTCTACATGGGAGGATGTAAGTTCACGGTATGATGGTTTCTCGAAATCTAAGTTGTATTCTTCGCAAGAGAAGAATGAGATTCAAGCTATCATAATGCAAATAAAGGCCGTTAAAGATGGCACTAAAAAAAGTACAAATGTCCCTAGTCCTCGTCATGATTGTAGATGTTCGCTATGCCGTAGGTTACCAGCCAATGCTGTAGGATCTCATATGGCTCCTAATTTTCTTGCTCATCCTTCCCTTTCATATGACCAACGCGGGAAACGCTATCGAGAAGCTACTGATCGATTCTCAATAAATGATATTGGGAATCCTATGTCTTTCTACGGAGCAGAAGTGCCGCCGGAGAGAATACAACAGACTTTGGGGCATGAGGTTACAGAAGAAGATATTGCAAATAACATTAATGTATTAGAATACGATAATTACTTCTGTTCACAATGCGAACATCGTTTCTCAATATTAGAAACTGCTTATGCAGAGTATTATCATAATCCTGTAAAATCCATTTCCCCTCGCGTCACGTATCTATTCTGGTTATCCGTATTATGGAGAATGGGAGTCTCGCGGATGGGCCTCTATTTGGATGCAGCAGATGAATTCTCAATTCGAGAGATACTGGATAAAGCGATTTTAGAGGATGTCAAATCAATTGCACAGGATATTTGTGATCTAGGGACATGGTGCTATGCAATATACCGAGTAGATGGTATCCGCCAGTATGACAAAGGAGTATTTGGCTCGCGCCAAGAGAGTTCGCCATACGTATTGCTTCTGAATGATTTGATTGTAGTGCTATTTAACAAAAAGCCGTCCTTAGATACATATACATGTGGTCCGCTGCAGATAGATACATCAAAACTCAATACATGGCAGAAGAAGGAGAATGTATTGCCGGCCGACAGACGGTGTTTCATGGATGTGAGAGATTGGATTGTTGAGACGTCTTATCAGTATTATGATCCTCCGCGAGAGCAAGCATTATTATTAATTAGAGAAGCAGAACGCTCCGATGGGCGGATATTATCGGATCAAGAAAAAGATATGCTTATCAAAACGAGACGTTTAGTGTGCGGACCTGTGAGAAAAATGGTATCTCTTAGAAAAGCTTTTCGTATCGGGATTGCTGCTGCGAAGAAAAAAATGGCAGAGGAGGCAGGTGAGACATATGAACCGTTAGAAGATGAAGATCTTTTTCTGACCGCAAACGATTTTCAGAATTATTATACCGATATGCTCAATGCGGCGCATCAAGGAATTGATGTATCACAATTTCCCTTTTATGATCAGGCACGCAATGCATTCCCTAATGAGAAATGGAAAGGAAAACCATCAGAAGAGCATGATTCTAATTTCTGCGAAGCATTGGATTGGATATCGGAAATAGAAGGCCCAGACGGGATGGCCGAACTATATGGGTTACCACCCAAATCATCTCCGGCTGTAAGTCATAAAATCCGTCCAAATGACCCATGTCCATGCGGTAGTGGATTGAAGTATAAAAGATGTCATGGGAGATCGAGGGGTTGAAATGTATGACGTTGATAGATTATAGATGATTGATGATAGATAATAGATAATAGATAATAGATGATAGATTATAGATAAACTTAGCCTTACGGCATAGATAAATAGATGATAGATAATAGATAATAGATATGACACGGGACGAATTCTTAGATAAGTGTATTGCATTCTCAGTACGAATAAACAAACTGAGAAAGTACCTACGTACAAAACATCATGAATATAATAACTCAGACCAAATACAGCGTTCAGGTACAAGCATAGGTGCGAACTATAGTGAGGCGTGCAATGCGGAGAGTAAGGCAGATATGGTGCATAAATTGAGTATTGCACAGAAAGAATGTAAAGAGACAATGTATTGGCTAAAGGTTTTACATGGATCAGAGTTTATGGCTAAAGATTACTATGATGAGATGATGGCTGATGTGGAAGAACTATATCGCGTGATTACCGCAAGTATTAAAACTGCGAAATCACGCATAGATGGATAGATGATAGATTATAGATTATAGATTATAGATTATAGATGAACTGAGCCGAACGGCATAGATTATAGATAAATAGATGATAGATAGAGCCTGGCGGCATAGATTATAGATAAATAGGCTGTTGAACGCAGATAACTATGTATATACAATCATTCAAATCGAAGGGACAGCATGTGTTTGGGAATTACCAAATAAACATGGATAAGAGCGGAAGTAAAATCAGTTCTTCTTTGGCGAATGCTATGGCAGAATCTGAGGTTATGTACGGGAAAGATTCTAATAGAAAAAATCACTATACATACATTATCGGAGATAATGGAACAGGGAAGACATCGCTCATGAAGTCAATAGTGATAGGAATGTTCAGTCAATATACCCAGCATAATTGGACGGAACTACGATATGGAGGATTATCTTACATGCGATATTTTCAACAGCCATTTACTACATGGGATAAGTATGAGATATCAAGAATGGGAGAATGTAAGGCTATCGTGAATTTTACGAATAAACGGTTTCTGCGTGTGGGGAAAAGGTTAGATGATCGGTATTATGAATATAATATAGGAGATGTAGATTTAAAAGCACCATTCTTAAGAGCACTAAAGTTGTATTCAAATCATCTTCATAAACTCAATGAATTATTACGAAAGAATGAAGATGTACAATGGCGAGTTGATATTGAATACCTCTCACAACCCGAATATCGGTATGCCAACTATGGAGATAAAATGGTGGAAGTGGATCCATCGCTAAAACCCAAACTGGAATTGTTGATCAAAATGGTTCATTCCGAGAAAGAAGCCGGAGCTACACCACAGGATCAGGGCTATATGGAGTTTTCGAATTTTGTGCTAAACAATCGACATCTCCCCCGTCGTGCAATGATGCATGATCTCTATCGCAAACAAACATTTGAAGCCTTGGCATCGTCAATGATTTATCAAAATCTATTAAAGACAGCACCGTTACTATTCGCGAAAAATGATAATGATAACCAGCGGATTCATAATGGGCGTAATCATTCGGCATATAGATTAGATAAGGATGTGCTGCAAGACCTTACAACGGATGATCTTTGGATATTGCCGTTATTATCGGATTTAGGAGTGGTGCGGTATGATATCTTTATGAACGATGTCCCGATTGAGGATTTGAGTAGCGGTGAACAGATGATGATTCAACTATTCAGTAATTTGGCACCTGTTTGTTACGCACATCCGAAGAAAAAAGATTATTTGATTTTGTATGACGAGCCGGAGACATCGCTACACCCGAAGTGGCAGCAACAATTTCCAGAACGATTTAGACAGGTGGTAGAGGATCTGTATGGGATAACAGATTCACATTTTATCTTCTGTACGCACTCGCCGATGATCGTGATGCAAGCTCCGCAGACAGAGAACACGTCAGTTATCCGTTTTTTGTACAAGGATAAAGTGTTTAAGAGCGAGAGAATCCGAAATATCAATCGGTTCTATGTGGAGCAGGTGCTGATGGACGATTTTGGATTGAATTATTACAAGAAAGAAGAGATTGAGGCGATGGATAGAAGTATTCAGCAGATGTCGCAACCGGATGCTATCTATCATACGCAGGAATTGAAGGACAAAATAGATGAATTGTACGCGCAAATACGAGAAGAGTGAGATACGTAGGACGAGAGGAGTTTGAGTGGGAATGCGATTTGGCTCAGAAAGCGTTGCAGAAATACTCAAACGGGAAGAAATACAATAATGAAGTCGTACAGAATGTGTTACGACAGATTTATCATGGTTGTTGTGCGTATTGCGAGGGAAGAGTAGAGCCAACGGCATATTTTGAGATAGAGCATTATTATCCGAAGACTAAGTATGCGCGTTGGAGGACGGAATTCAAGAATCTACATTATGCATGTCCACGATGCAATCGTTTGAAAGGGAATAAAGATCCTAAGCTATATCATATATTATCGCCGAATTATTACTATGAAAATGGGGCATGGGTAACAAAGCCGGATGAGATAGACGAAAGTTTGTACTATGCGGGACATAAGGTGTTCGCACGGACTGGTTCTCAGATGGGAAAAGGGACAATAAAGGTTTTTCAATTGAACGAACGTCAGTCGCTATGGATAGATCGCTTGAGGAGATATGCTGAATGCTATTATTTGATGAATGTAATATGTGGGTTGTTGAGCAAGAATAGTAAGGATGTGAGGGAATTAGATAGTACGCTGCAGATTCTTTTTGGGCAGTTGATAAGTTATACCAATCCCAGTTCAGCATATTCAACGATGGTGATACAAAACTTTGGAGATGAAATATGTAAATTGCTGAAGGTATGGCAGTTTAAGAGAAAAGAGAAAAGTATTTGTGAGCGAATACGTAAGAAGTTATTCGGATGCTGACGAAGTGTATTTTGTCGGGACTTAGAAGAGCGTTGAGAGATGAGGGTCGATAGTGGATAGACGATAGTTAATAGTGGAGAGTTAATAGTCGAGAGTCGATAGTCGATAGATGATAGATAATTGGTAGTTGGTGATTGGAGATAGGGGTTAGGAATTAGGAACCGGGAGTCAGGTTTTAGGAATTAGTGTTTATAAATAGTTAAAGATGTCACGATCTACAGCACAAACATTATTAAATGTCCTGCACCACAAGAAGATGGGCAACACCACGGTATCATTTTTGATGAACGAGGTGCGCAAATTGGTGGAAGAAAACGAAGTGTGGAAAAGGAGTTTTCATGTATTAGGCTTCTATTGTGATTGGTGCATGCATTCCAAAATAGATCGTAATCAACATAGCGAAACGCTGATCCGAGATCTAAACAAAAGTATCTGGCAATTAGACGACTCCGGAAATATTGACCCATCCAAACCTATGGATGTGTCCGGTTTCTTCAAGATACCGCAATTACTGAAGGAACTGGAAATTGTTTTGTCTGCATATTACGGAGAGTTGGTATTTCCTACTTATACGTTTATATTCGCCTTGTTCAATTATCTTAAGGAAGTTCCTGTCGTGCCGATAGATGCACTTAAGGGCAAATTATCCAAAGGATCGGAGGGATACAATGCGTTATGCCATGAATTACAAATCAGCGCTCACCGCCCTCTTTTGAAAAACATCGAAATCATTGGATATAAATCACCCTGTTTGTATTATCGAGCTGAGATGGATGGAGTTCAATCCGAAGTACAAGGACAAGTAGAATTTCCCATATGCAATGACACCCCGTTTGTGTTTATACTCGAACGCAATAAGGAGAAATCCTTTGAGGAATTAGCGCGAAATGCTCAACAATTATGGCAAATGAAGCGATTGGACGAAGCCTCAGTCTGTCTGAATAAAATGAAATCCATGGCTTCAGAAATAATAGGAATGGATCCTTTGAAGGCGATGATGTATCATCTGGCTATGGAGGTGGAATGGGCGCGCACGGGTAAGGTTGAGGTGCTGGCTGACGGCGAAAAAGCATTGAAATATGTTGCAGAGATTCAGACGCGCTGCCTAATATGTCACAACATGACGGCATATGCCATACAAAAGAAAGAGTGGCAATTGGCAGAGCAATACCTGAAAGAATATCTTAAAAATGCGCAACTCGCGATATTCCGCGCATCTCCGTTACAAATGAAAGGAAGATTGTTGTTTATGCAACATCAATACGATAAGGCAATGAAAGCCTACGGGCAAGCGGCCGGATACGCATCTCAATGCCATCAAGAGGATCTATTAATATATATCATATGGGGAATGGTGGATGTGTTGGCAGCCAAGGGGCAATATCAAACAGCAATCAGCGAGCTGACCCACGCGGAACAATTAGCCAATGAACTAAAGAAATTGGATATCAGGGTGCGTACATCTATGCTAAAAGCACAATTACTTATTAAGATGGGAGATGAGGCAACAGCTCTAAAGGTAGTAGAAAAAATACCTCAGTATAACGATTAGCATGAGTATCCCGGATACAGCAGCGTTAACTCCGGAAGAGATCGAACATCTTTCTCCGAACCGAATAAAGCAATTACCGACAATACTTGATATTGTTGAGTATATATCTACTATCGAGAATCGTCAGATGAGAGAGGATCTGAAGATGGAATATGACTGGTTGAAAATGAACCAAGAGGGGAAATATATGCCTGTATCAGACCAACCACGAACAAATATTGTCAAGTTCTTCCCCTGCTCTCAATCTACCTTCACATTTATGCGCGGACAAAATGCTTATCATCGTCCAGGCTACCCGTCAATCTTCAGAGAGACGGATATAGATGCGGGTGATTATTGGTTGATTTCTCGCTTGAGAGCATGCGAGTTTATACTGACATTCCTGAATCATCCAATAGTGAATGAGGTAAAAATGAATTGCAAAGTAGAGGATATGGCTATTGCCCAGCATTATGAAATCCCTACTGAATATCTGGATCTGACGAACAATAAATGGGTCGCTGCTTTTTTTGCTGCCACATACAAGGAAGGCAATCGGTATCTGCCAACTAAAACGGGATATGATAAGGGTGTAGGGGTAGTTTATATCTATAGACCACAAATGCACAATCCTAACCAGTTCGATAAAATCAGCACCTTGGGTTTTCAGTATTTCGAGCGTCCTACGCGCCAATCTTCATTTGTGTACAAGATGGAGAAAGGCGAGGATTTTGATAGTAATCCTCATTATATCAGACTTGTGTTCCGGCATGACACAAAGGCATCAGAGATGATATATGCAATGGCCTATGAGCAGGAACGATTTTATCCCAATGATGAGTGGGCAGAGATAGCATCCCAGATCAAGAGGAATGACTATCCGTTAAGTCGCGGCTCTATCGTGCTCAGCCGGCAATACGGAGTCAATTTACCGGAAGAAGAGATTAGACAAATCCTAACCAGAAATAATATCTCGCTGACAGACCAATATCAACCATTGGCACATCTTACATATGAACAATACATAGATGATATTAGGAGATGGAATGAATACGGCCGCCCCAATATCAATCGGAGAATATTGCCACCTATTCCTGTGATGGATTTCTCACCGGAGAGAATTCATAAGAGTAAATAGTGTATGGTGTATAGTGTACGGTGTATGATGTATAGTGTATATAGTGTATAGTGTATAGTGTATAGTGTAGCCGTCCTTCGGGGCGGCTTTTTTGAATATAGCAGTATTCTGCAACTGGCATCAATTTTGTCCAAAACATATAAATATTCAAATAAATTTGCATTTTCTTGCTAAAATCCTTGTGTATTCCAATTATTTGTAGTACTTTTGCACCCGAAAAGGTATAAAAATAGTGAGATACTGAGAAATTATACCCGAAATGGTATAGAATCACATGTGTTGATATGAATTATACCCGATATGGTGTAAAAATGACGAAGTTAGCTACGTTTGTCAAGGCCAAGCGCAAACAGTTTGGTTTGACGCAGGAAGAATTGAGTCGCAAATCCGGAGTTGGATTGCGATTCATCAGAGAATTGGAGCAGGGTAAAGAAACGCTCCGAATGGACAAGGTGAATCAAGTGCTTTGTCTTTTCGGCGCGGAATTAGGCCCAACGGAAGGAGATAGATCATGAAACAGGGGAATGTGTATTTTAAAAATGTCCTCGCAGGGATAATACGCGAGGACGAGAACGGATATATGTTCCGGTATGATTCGGATTATTTGCAGCGAAAGGATGCACAACCGATAAGTCTTACTCTGCCTTTGCGTAAGGAACCGTACGTATCGCAGATACTGTTCCCTTTCTTTGATGGATTGATACCGGAAGGCTGGTTGCTGGACGTGGCAGTAAAAAGCTGGAAAATAGACCAACGTGATCGAATGGGACTATTGTTGGCGTGTTGCAGCGATTGTATCGGTGCTGTTAGCGTCGAGCAAATCGATAATGGCACATTGTAAATCGTTAAATCGTAAATGTTATGCGGTGTTTATGCTGTTATAGAGAGTTAATGACCGGTCAGAAAGACTATCATCCGGCCTGCGCGAAGAAAATGTTCGGTACGAAAGAGGTACCGAGTATGCCTTATGACCACACTCAGATCCGGCAGATAGCAAAGGCCGTTATCCGAACAAGAACGGCAGTTCCCGGTGTGCAAGCAAAATTGTCACTGGACACCCAAAAGGTTGAAGGAGAGATTGAACGATTTACCATAGTCGGATTGCAAGGTCGGTATATATTGAAACCTCAAACGGAAAAGTATGCCGAACTGCCTGAAAATGAAGACTTGACAATGCACTTGGCGGAACAGGCGGGAATAACAGTTGTGCCACATTGTCTTGCTCGGTTTGCGGATGGGAGATTGGTATATTTGACAAAGCGTATTGACAGGACGAAGAAAAACGAGAAGATAGCGATGGAGGATCTATGTCAACTATCGGAGCAATTGACGGAGAAAAAATATCGAGGCTCTTACGAAAAAATCAGCAAGGTTATCAAACAATACTCCGCTGCACCGATGCTTGATGTAGTGAATTTTTGGCAAGTAGTAATGTTCAGTTGGATTGTCGGCAATAGCGACATGCATCTCAAAAACTTCTCATTATACGTACCCAAAGGAGAGTATGTATTGAGTCCGGCATACGATATGCTAAACACATTGATTGTAATGCCGGAAGACAAAGAGGAACTCGCATTAAGTCTTAACGGCAAGAAAAGCAAGATTACATGGCGTGACTTCACACAGGCAATGACAGGAAGCGGTGTTCCTGAAAAAGTACAAGAGACAATACGGACACAGTTTATGAAAGTGCAAACGAGATGGGAAGAAACGATACGCAGCTCATTTCTCTCTAAAGAGATGCAAAATATTTATATCGCTATGATCAACGAGCGATTAGACCGATTGAGTATTTAATATGTGTAATGTGTGATGTGTAATGTGTAGCCGTCCTTCGGGGCGGCTTTTTGTGTATAATCATAAAAAGTGTTAACTTTGCGGGCAATGGCGATAGTGCCAGAAACCGAATAAAAGTTAACACAAATGAAAAGAGACAACGAACTCAGAGAGCGGAGAGACAAAGCGATCTTCGCTCGTTTTAATCAATTGATCACTACCGGGAAGCAGTATCAGATACTGTATGAACAAATCGGTGAGGAATTCTATTTGTCTGACGTGACTATCAAGCAGATTGTACTCCGTGCTATGCATGCGCGCGATAACAAAAAGAATTAAAATCAAGGATGAAGACCATCCTTTGATTCAATCATTTTGCTGTACCTTTGCACCGTCTTTCGGAAAAAGCGTGGCGACGTTGCTCCGCTCATTCATCCGATAGGCGATGCAAAAATGGCAAAGAAAATTGATTTATCGGTCATCGACCAAATGTACTCAGCGATTCTGAGTGTTAACGAGAGTGAAGAAACAATCAAAAGCTTGCGTCCGCAAGTAGAGCTTGCCGTACAAGAACTGATTCGTCAGCAAGGCAAACCAACCAATTTTACCGGTGTCCTGGCCTATCACGGGTTCCATATCCGTGTGCAACGTCCTACGTCCTATACGTGGGAACTGAACACGCAGATCCAAGATGCTAACTTGGATTATTACAAGCGTTTGCATAGCATGTTCGAACAGTTGCAACAAGATACCAAAGAGGTGCGTGCAGACATGAAGCGTACGGCAGAGAAACTGGCCAATGCGCATCCAAACTCCGAGTCCATCAAACGCGGCTTCACTGTCGCATTGCTGAAGTAAAGAAAAAAGTAAGCAAAAAAGAAATTAAAATCAGTGTTGGTGGTACAAAGAATATACCCCTAAATCCCCAGGAAGGTACTTTGTACCATCACCATTTTAGATTTTAGATTTTTGAATTTTGATTTATGGATGAAAGATTTGAAACAGTATGGAATGCATTGGTCGAGAATGGGACCAGCAAGCGGAACCATGATGCTACCGAGCGGTACTGGAACACCCTGACGCGAAAGCAGAAGGATGTCGTCTATGAGAACATCCCGCGAAAGGTGAAGGAGGGTAAATTCGTGCAGTACGACCCCATTCGCGCCGTCAAGGAGAATAGTCGCTCGTACCAGATGCCGGAGCCAACGAACTGCAACGGGCGGAGGTTAAAGGCAGGTGTGACGTACGTGATAGCAAAGTACAAGGGTTTGTACGGGACGTATAGTTTGGAGGAGGCGAGGGAGTTTGGGATGGAGGTGAAATCGATTATCTCTCGATAATGGACCGATATTCCCTCGATATTGGCCCGATATTGATTCGATGCTATATAATCAAAAAAGCGCACACAACGGGTGTTCGGTATTTAAAGAAAAATGACATAAAAAATAACATCCAATAACAATAGTGCTTAAGCACTCTAAGTCTTTATTCTGTATTACCTATCCATAAGTAAACTTACGATAGCCAATCCACAATAAATCCTTACATCTAGGATGTCATTGTTATTTGATGTCAAAAATACCAAAAATACAATAGAGGAGTTGTATGCGTATAAAAACAAATCCAAAAATGTCAAAAAATATTTGTAAATTATGGAAGTGAAATTGAAACCGGAGTATCGGATGATACACGAGCTCCATGGACGGGTAGGGAACTGGATATACCGGACCCGGAAGTATGCCAACGGCGAGACGAAGATCTTCGCTAATTATAGTCCGAAGAAGGGAAAAGACCCGGATCCGAAATGGGGGAAGTTGTTTGAATAACGAATGAAAGAATTAAAGAATGAAAGAATTAAAGAAGAAGCCCAAGCGATATTATAAGAAAAAGCTCCGCAAGACGTTGGAGCATCAGATGCGGGAACGGAGGGGTGAGCCGGAGTTGAGGGTAAGTCCGATGGAGTTCTCGCGGTGGTTAAGGTACTTCGTGGAGCAGTTCGGTCTGGACGAACGGATTTGCCAGACAAAGACGCTGGAAGAATCCATCGTCGATGCCTTCAGCACCTGGCTCGGCTATCCGTTGCGATGACAGAAAAAATTTTTTTTATTGAATCCGCTTTGCTATAATGGAAAACGCGGGCTTTGCCCTTTGAAAAAACGCGCCCCACCCGGTAGCGTCGGTATGTGTCCGCTATGCCTGTGGCCCACGCGGCCTTAGCGTAATAGCCAACCAGTCTGCTTATGAGCAAGACTCCTAGATAGCCTAATTGCCCATTACGCCACGCAGTGGATGTACCATTCATTGCTACATACCTACTGGCTACCGAATGTGGCTTGGGGACACGGCAACCACCGTGTCTAACAGTCGAAAACATTAATATTACTGCACGCTGAATAGGTTTTCTCCGCCACTACGTTCTGTCGATTACGGCTACTTGTTACACTGCGTCGCCGTTTTCCCTGTTGTCCGATACGATCGGACCTAAAGCGGAGAAGTGTGTTACGAGGGGTATAGCAGGAGTAGATGATACTTCTGCGAAGTGGACATAACGAAAAGGATGTCTAGAAGCTCGCTTATAAGCAGACTTTTAGGTATGATCTTCTCCGGCTTCTGCGGGAGCATGTCTTTAACTTCGTCTATGGTCATGGTTTTATTCTTTTATAACGAGTTTCACATCCAATCCAAGCACATCTGCCACTTTCGTCAGAGTATCGATAGACGGAGACTTTGAGCCACGCTCAATAGATACTATCGTATTGATGCCCACTTGCGACAAAAGCGCCAATGTGTTCTGCGTCAGGCCAAGTTCCTTGCGCCGCGCTTTGACTATCTGTCCAAGTCTTTTTGTTGTACTTATTTTGTCTATTTGTGAGTCACTCAAAGTATTTATATCAGATGTTGCATCTATCGGTTTTACGGTTATAGCACCTATTGTGTCGTAAGTAGCCGTAGCGGCAAGTAATGCAAAATCGTCATTCTCATCGATCCGCATCGTCCTGGACTGCAATCTCCGGTTGTACCCTTCTGCCAACATGTTCGCAAACACCGGAAACAATCGTTCCGACTCATATACGGCTTGTGACTTCGGCATGTTCAGACACAAAGCCGGTAAACCGCTATCTGTCCGGTATGCCTCGTCGTAGGTAAACACATAACCCTGCGCACCTTTTTTCTCCAGTTCTCCGGCATAAATACCTTTTATGTACACACTTAATCTGCTCATCGTTTTCACACTATTTTGTGATTTTTACTGCAAAGATACTGCTTTTTTTTGAAATACGCAAATAAATTCACGCTTTTTTGTGATTTTTGTGTGATTTTATGGATTTTGGTGCGAAAAGAGCGATGTAACACAAAAATCGGGAGTACGTAACACTTGCCAGCCAAAATATTTGGAAAAGTGCCCTTTTCTGGTATAAATTTGCATCGAATTTCGAAAATCATGGCAAAATTTAACATTCAAATAATCACAGCAGCGGTTCTGGCAATAGGGGGATTGGTACTGCTCTTTTGCGGGACGTATATTGATCCACAAGGGGAGATAAGCGATAGTCTGCTCATCGGTTTCGGTGAGGTGGCTACATTCTCCGGAGCATTGTTCGGAATCGATGCTGCCTATTCAAAGAAACTATGGGATATTACAAACTTATTCGCCAACCGGCAGAGGGAAAAGCAGTCAGAGGAACGCTGTACCAAACAGAGCACCGATACTCGGGAAGTGCCGGAGAATACAAAGAGTATTTGACGCCTATCTGTGAGACGCTGGAGAATGCGAACTGCCTCGTGCCTGCGTTAATATATAAGGTGCAGGTGTCGCGTTCACCGAAGTTCCAGAGACTCTTGCCACTGTTGGAGCAAGTGCCGGGACGGACAGGCATACGCATTCACCGCGGGACGAAGCCTGAGCATTCACGCGGATGTATCTTGGTGAGTCCGGCAAACGAGCAGGAACTAACGGCACGATTCCTTGTAGAGCAAGCGGCAAGGGAGGAATGCCGCTTGGAGATATGTAATTATACTAACTTAAATTTGAAGAAACAATGAAAAGACTTTTCATCTTTGCGCTGATTTTAAGCGCACTGGCTGTTGGCGTCTGTAGTTGCAAGGCATGGAGAACCATCTCCACTTCCGCAACCTACGTACAGCAGAACGACACCTCGAAAACGACTACGACCATCTCGACAAAGACGGTGGAGGAGTACACAGGTGTCAAAAAGAATTAACCCTATTATTCAACAATCTAAATTTTAACTGAAATGGCAAAAGCGTCTTATGCACCGATGTTTGAGACAGTAAGCGGTGCACTGAACAAAATCAACAAGAAGAGTCCTCATGCCGGCGATCAGAAGATGGTGTTGGCTACCCACCGTACCGCACCGACGACCAGTACCGACTGCTCTCGCGTTTATCTGCGCGGCTTGAGTTCTGTTAGTCGTTCGACCGAACCTTCCGCAGACGAGTTGGCAGTACGTAGCAAGTTCTCGGTGGTATCCGCGGCTGTAAGTGCGCGTCTGAAAGACCCGACAAAGCAAGCGGCAGACTTGGCGGCCTTCAAGGCTCAGAAGAACACTGCGGGAGGGAAGACCACGATGCGGAGTTACATCTGGTCGCTCGAATCCGCGGCTTACGACCAGTCTAACGGCTAATCTACGCGTGTGGGCATTGATAGAAGCGGAGATTTATACCGCTTTGCTATAATCGAAAACGGCGCTGCGCGCAAGAAAACACGCCCCCATCGGTAGTGCTCGGTATGTGTCCTCTATGCCTATGGCCCACGCGGCCGGAGCGTAATTGTCAACCAGTCTGCTTATGAGCAAGACTCCTAGACAGCCTAATTGCCCATTACGCCACGCAGTGGATGTTCATCCTGTGCTACATACCTTTCCCTACCGAGCGTGGCTTTGGGGACACGGCAACCACCGTGTCTAACGATCGAAAACAGATGCTTCTATCAATGAAAAAAGTAAGGCGAGGCATCGGAGGCGAACCTTTCCCGCGGTAAGAAGCGAGCGGGTTAGCTTGCTTGCGGGAAAGAAAGGTTTTCGAGAGACGGAGTGTAACGAAGTGTTTTCTCAAAGGCAGCGCGTATGATAGCATATCAGACGGAATGGAAGCATAGAAGTGACTGTTGGAAGCTCGCTTACGAACAAGCACTTATATGGTTACACGGGGACCGGTAGGGACCTGCTGCCGCGTTTTCCTTTTAATATTTTAGGGTCCCCGGAAATCTGCCGATTTTTGCGGGTGAAGAAGTGCCTCGGATGGCACTTCGATTGTTGCTCGCAACATAGAACCTCGGAGGCATAAGTCGCCTGTTTATTTAGCGGAGTGGTATAAACCCTTGCGATCTTATTGCCGAACGCGACAGCAAAGCGAATTCTTTTAATCTAAACTTTAAACATTAAACGTTAAACCTTTAAAATCATTAATTAGTATGGCAAAAGTAGAATGGAGTGCCGGTATCGACAATGTATCCGGCGCATTGAGTAAACCGGGTTCGAACCCGCAACACAGCTGCGAGAAGATGCTTCTCGGCACGCACCGTGTGGCAGCGACGGAGAACCCCAACTGTAACCGCGTGTATCTGCGAAAGAAAGTGAAACGCTCGACGGCAGTGACCTCGAAAGAGCTCGCAGCGCGCACTCGCTTCTCCGAGGTACTGGCAGCTGTCAACGAGCGTGTCAAGGATCTCTCGAAGATCGCAGCCGACCGCGCAGCCTTCCTCGAGCAGAAGGACACCGCCGGAGGCAAACGCACGATGAAAGCTTACCTGTGGAAAATCTGCGGGGATGAGTACGACACCGCTCACCCACGTGGGTAAACTTTCCATTGGGGTCCCCGATGGACGCTAACGTAGTGCATCCAGTGGGGAAAGCGTAGCTGCCCCGAGTACTCCCTACTAAAACGGAATTTTAGTACATGTACAAGGGGTATGCAAGCGCGGAAGGTTTGTGGAGATGAGTACGACACCGCTCACCCGCGTAGTTGATTCATGCTCCACAAGGCTCCAACGGAGCTGCGGAGACGAGTACGACCTGGCTCATCCGAGAGGATGATGAGTTAGCGATTGAGTCTTTCCCGAGAGGGAGAGGCTCTTTTTTGATGCCAAACGAATGAAAATCTGCATAATAATGAATAAAATTTAATGCAAAAAGTGCTAAAAATGCACATTTTGAATAAAATTTAATGCAAAAATTTGCATGTTTCAAAAAATTATTGTACCTTTGCTGCGAAAATTGGATATAAATAAAATATATGGCTCAGCTTAATGACATAGATTATAATTCGATGAGCGATGATAAATTAGCTCTCTTGCTGGGGGAATTTATCAAACATCACCGTATTGAGCGCAATCTCTCTCAAGATGAGTTAGCGGTAGCTGCCGGTCTGAGTCGGCCGACGATATCTCTTATGGAGCGCGGCAAATCCATGAGCCTGAATAGTATCATTCGGGTGCTGCGCGTGTTGGATGTGCTGTATGTGTTTGACTCGTTGAGAGTGCCACAGCAGTTGAGTCCGCTGGAGATGCTGAAGATACAAGAGAAACAACGTAAACATTCTTCACATAAAAAGGTATGAACATCGTTGCACGCGTTAAAATATGGGAGACAACGGTAGGAGCTGTTACTTGGAGTGAAGAGCAAGGAATGGCTTTCTTTGAATATGACAAGAATTTCGAGAAAGGAGGACTGAACCTTGCTCCGCTAATGATGCCGATGGGCGGGACGCACCGAGTGTTCTCATTTCCAGCTTTGCGGCAAAAAGAGGCGAATGAACTGAATGCCTTCAATGGTCTTCCGGGACTATTAGCAGACTCGCTTCCCGATAAATACGGAAATGAATTGATAGATGCATGGTTAGCATCGCAAGGTCGTGCAGCCGGAAGTATGAATCCGGTAGAGAAACTATGTTTCATCGGATCTCGAGCCATGGGCGCTTTGCAGTTTGAACCGGTAGTGGGATTAGAAGATAGCGGTAGTTTCGGTGTGGATATACAGTCGTTGGTAGATGCGGCGTCAAAGATTCTATCGAAACGTCAGGCTTTTACAGCGAACATGGAGTCCGGGGAGATGGCTATTCGTCAGATATTGAGTATCGGGACATCCGTCGGAGGTGCGCGTCCTAAGGCAGTAATAGCGTATAATGAGCAGACGGAGGATGTGCGTTCGGGGCAATGTAATGCGGAGCCGGGATATGAGCATTGGTTGATCAAATTGGATGGGGTAAGTGACACGCAATTGGGTAGTTCGACAGGATGGGGACGAGTAGAGTATGCCTATTATCTGATGGCTAAGGAGTGCGGATTAGATATGATGCCATGCATACTGAAAGAGGAGAACGGACGTGCGCATTTCATGACCAAGCGTTATGATCGAGTCGGCGGATCGAAGCGGTTGCATACGCAGTCGATGTGTGCGATGAACCATATGGATTTTAATAACAATCTCAGTTATAGCTACGAGCAGTTATTTCAGATAATGCGTCGTCTCCATCTCACGTATCCGGAAACAGAGCAGATGTTCCGACGAATGGTGTTCAACGCCTATGCACGTAATTGCGATGACCATACGAAGAACCATGCATTTATCATGGATGAGACAGGTAGATGGATATTAGCCCCGGCATATGATATCTGTTATGCGTATAATCCGGAGCATCACTGGGTGAGTAGGCATGCACTGAGTATCAACGGAAAGCGAGAGCATTTCAGTACCGAGGATTTTATGACGGTTGCAGGATTGATCAACTGTCGCAAGCCGGAAGCTATCATTAAGGAGGTGCAGGATGCGGTGTCTCATTGGGCAGATTTTGCGGCAGTTGCGGGAGTAAGCGAGGAGATGAAGAGGAAGATAGGAGAGAATATCATGAGGGACGTGACCGAATGAAAGAAAGCTGCGAAATAAAGTAATAATCGTACAAAACTAAGAAAAAATGCAAATAATTGTCCATATACTTGTGTATATGGATTTTTTTTAGTAATTTTGTGCGCTGAAATTGTATGAAACATGAAAACAGAGAATATTTTACATCTTATTGCTGCCGGTGAAAGGAGAACCGTTGAGTATAAACGCGCATGGAATGAGTTGCCGGGAAATCTTTTTGAAACTGTTTGTGCTTTTCTAAACCGAGATGGAGGAAGTATAATTCTTGGGGTGGAAGATAATGGTTCAATAGAGCGTGGCGTAAATCCTGAGACGATGAATCAAATGTGCGGAAATATATCTAATATTAGTAATAATCCGCAAAGATTGTTTCCTCCCTTTTTATTGAATCCAGAGGTGTCGGATGTAAATGGAAAGAAGTTGATAATTGTAGAGGTTCCTTCCAGCAGCCAGGTTCATAGATTCGGAGGTAAAGTTTATGATAGAAGTAATGATGGTGATTATGAACTTCGAACAGATGCCGAAATAAGTGCTTTGTATCAACGAAAAAGCACACAGTACTCGGAGAATAATATATATCCCTTTTTGCGTTTAGAAGACTTGCGGCAAGAGACGATAGAGAAGGCTCGCAATTTAATACGTGGGGTACGTCCCATGCATCCGTGGCTGGAGCTATCGACTATGGACTTGTTTAGACAGGCCAATCTGTACCGACGGGATTTAACGACGGGTCAGGAGGGCTTTACGTTAGCAGCTCTTATGTTGTTTGGTAAGACGGAAATTATTCAGAGTGCATTGCCATATTACAAAATAGATGCGGTGTTAAAAATCAATGATATAGACAGATATGACGATCGTTTAACATTGTTTGGCAACATAATAGATAGTTATGAGGAATTGATGAAATTCATCGAAAAGCATCTGCCCGATCCATTCTATTTGGATGGCTCGCAAAGAATCTCTTTGCGTGAGAAGATTTTTCGCGAAATTATAGTTAATATGTTAGTCCATCGAGAATATCTTAATCCAATACCGACGAATTTAGAAATTTCCACTATGGGCGTAGTTGCAAAGAATGCCAATAGGCCTCTTAAAGCCGGCCCCGTTACGTTAGCAAACTCTTCCAGCCATCCTAAGAATCCTCACGTGGCCAATTTCTTTGTGCAGATGGGTTGGGCGGAACATTTAGGAACCGGTATCAGGAATCTGTATAAGTATGTTCCTCAATATACAGGAAGAGATCCATTAATTGATGATGAAGACGTATATAAGGTAGAGATAGGTCTTCCTCTCGCATTACAACAAAAGATCGAACAAAGGAACATACAAAAGAATATACAAAGGGACATACAAAAGAAACTTGAGTCTTTGAGTTTGCGATTAACTCAGGAGCAGATGTTAGTTGCTGCAATAATAGGAAGTGATTCGTCGGTAACACGTGTAGAAATAGGGGAACAGCTTGGATTGTCTGATGCTTCTGTAAACGCGTGCATTATTGCTCTCAAGAAGAAAGGCGTATTAGTTAGAATAGGCGGAAAAAGGTATGGAGAATGGGGGTTGGTTATTTCTCCGACAACTAATGAGAACGATAAGATAACAAAAGTATAACAAAAGAGTAACAAAAGACATACAAAAGAGTCAATACGATGAACTGCTAAAAGATGCACGAGAACTATATAAAATAATTGCAGCCAGCCTAAAAACTCTTAAAATGGGCAATGACAAATGACAAATGACAAATATTGAAGATCCAATCTTCAATCAGAAAAAGCCCAATCTTCATTTTTAGATTAGAAATCTAAGTTTTTTAACGAATATTTGGCTTTTTTCTTGTATATGTCATTTTTTTTGTATCTTTGCAACTGAAATTAAATTTTAAGGATATGGAAATATACGAGAAGAAGCAAGCGTTAACAGAACTGGGGAGTTATCGACCGGCATTTATGATGATGCGGTTATCATTTCCGTTCCCCTCTAGCGAACAAGGTGTCAATGAATTATCGGACAGTAATTTGTCTGTCTTTATTCATGAATACGTACATTTTTTGCAAGATATATCATCCTATTGCTTATTAAACAATGCGTATTACTATAGCGAATATCTGCATACCGCAGTAAACCATATTTATACAATTCCAGGCAGGTATTTTGAGATACCATTGCGTATGCCTCGTAATAAGGGCAATGTAGACGCCAATGAGTTTATTAATAAAACGTGTTTTGGCTCGAATGAAGAGATTGACACATTGATTATCACTAAGATTAAATCGCATTCTGAGCCTTTCCCCTATCAGGGAGTAGGACTTAAATGTATCGATAACCGTATTCTCTGTACAGCTAAACATGGCGAGATACATTTCGGCTACTTGGCTGTGATGGAGAGTATGGCTTATATCTTAGAATCGAAGATTTCTCGTCCGCAAAGTTCACCGTGCGACTTTCCATATATGTCTGCGCAATTGGTTACGGAACATGTATATCCTGAATTTGGAAGTGATGTGCTGAACATATTGGCTTTGTGCGATGTCTCATTGCAATTTAGCAACCCGGGCAACGTATTTGTCGGAATGCTTGAGCAGATGCGTGAAAGGGAATGGCTGCCAAATAAACCAGAGGAGGTATATGATTATGTATATAGTCAAAACGCATGTGTGATGGGGCGCGATATGCCTCCATATAAGGCACTGACAGAGATGTCAATGACGGTAGAGGGATGCGTTCAATCATACGTGAAAGATATTGCGATTAGTGCATTATATCAGGATTTTGTGCATAATTTACTCCGATACGGACTTTGTTTACGTTTAGCAGAGCCCTATTTTATGCTCGATTTGGCTCGTGGAGGTTATGCTCGAAAGAATAGGCAATTGATTCGTATTATGGGATATACGGGGATGCCAATTATAGAGGATAGTTTGCATACTTTCCATACAATATTACCCAATGGATGGACATCGTCCGATGCGTTATTGGAGGTGTTCCCTGCAATAGAGCAGATTCATAAATGTCTGCATGACGGAGCAGATATTTGTGAAATGATAGATTTCTGCGAGGATTCGGAAAAATTATACGAGGAAGGACGATTAGATGACCCGGCACCGATAGTGAATGATAATTGTTTAGAGTCACCTTGGAAACGATGTTCCGATGAACGATTGTGTCCATATGCATTACTTTGGAAGCACTGGAATTTGAGTCGCTGGCAGCCGGTTAGACGCAAAAAGAGAACGTGATGAAGAAAGAAAAGGCTTGTTTTGCTTGCAAAATGAAGAAAAAAGTAAAATTATTCCCCATATGCTTGCATATGTGGGAATTTTTTTGTAATTTTGCCGCGGATTTTTCATGTATACGCGTATGCAAAATAGTCACGAGTCATGGTAAAATTAGGTATGTCACATATGGAACTTACTAAGGAGTGGGCAATAAGGGAAATTGTTGAGCAGTGCTTAAGCAAAGGCGAGACGCTGGAGCGGCATGATTACTTTGATATGATTGCACCTAAGGGTGTGAAAAACTTAGGGTGGTCAGCAATGACGGCGATTGAGATAAAGCCTCAAAGAATCTATGATACTTTGGATCGCCTGCGTTGGGCATATGATAATTATGGCGAGGGGTTGAAACAAGTCATTTTAATTACCAATGATAAGCCCAATGTTATTTACGCAGAATCGTCAGGTCTTAAAGGACGTGATATAAAGATTATTACGGTTGAGGACTTGTTAAATCAAGCCTCTCCCTTTCTTCATACTAAGTCGGAACCAACAGAAGAAAATACGAAGAAGGGGAAAGACGAGGATGCATTGTTGGCGAAGGCTCGTAGTGCAATCAAAAATGAGAGAATTAGTTTGTTTTTGGGCGCGGGTGTAAGTGCATCAGCAGGGGTTGTTACTTGGGATAAACTTTTGGAGCAATTATGTATCAAGAAAAAACTGGCGAAACTGGATGGCGACATAGATGATATCGTCAAAGGACGCTTTATAGTTGATCAATATACGGACGACGAAAATGGGTTAGCAGATGAGTTCTATGAGGATATTAGAAAGATTTTATATGCAGGAGTCCGTCCTTCTAGTGCATTGATTAGGGCTATCGCCGAATTGGTAAATGCGGCACAAATGGAGAGTATCATTACGTATAATTATGACGATTTAGTTGAGCGTATGATTTCTCCCAAATTATGTCACTCAGTTTACGATAAATCCAGACCGGTAAAAGGGAAGGATATACAGGTTTACCATGTTCATGGATTTATCCCTCAAACTGGAGGGTGTTCGCCCATTGTATTAGGGGAGAAGGAATATCATAAGATATATCAAGAGGCGTATAACTGGGGCAATGTAGAACAATTGCACGCATTGTGCCGTAGTACGTGCTTCTTTATCGGCCTATCTATGAGAGATCCAAATTTGCGCAGACTGATTGATATATCCTTCGATGGTGGCGAGAAGAATGTCGTACATTATGCTTTTTTGCGTAGGATAGAATACAATGTCCCATTTACAGAAGCCATAATGGGCGATTTGGGCATTCACTGTATCTGGTATGAACAACACGAAGACTTACCTAAATTGATAGAGAGTTTATTGTAAATTTGTAGGATATGCCAATACGAATATTACACTTTTCGGATTTTCATTTAGATGGACGATATCTTAAAGAAGCAGGTACGCTGTTACATTTCATGATTGACTCCATTCAGAGAGAGCATATACAACCGGATTTGATACTATTCACGGGAGATATGCTCAATAGGGGAGGTAGTAGTTTTGCCGGAGATATTCGAGCCGGATTTGAAGAATTTAAAGCGAATGTGATGGACGTGATGTGTGCCAAACTTGGATTGGATTTATCGCGTTTTATCATTGTGCCAGGAAATCACGATATTGATCGAGATGCAGATGATCCGATGTTGGAATCAGGTCTGGAAGAACAGACAGGAAGTGAAGAGTCGGTTAGCAAATTTATCATGACAAATACACGGGTAGCTAATTATACACAACGTATCCAAGCATATAAAGATTTCGAGAAGTCTATATACGAGCCGTTGTTGGGTGAAGAATATCAATTTTCACGGTTTGCATCTGCATTTAGATTGCAAATAAATGGTCACTCCGTCGGTATATATGGATTGAATACAGCCTGGCGCTGTGGAGAAGATGACGTAAATAAGATAGTGCTTGGTCTTCCGCAAATTACTCAGAATACACCATTTTTAGAGCAATGTGAAACAAGGATTGCAATGAGTCACCATCGATACGACTATTTGAAGCAATTCGAGTTGGAACCCATTCGGACGTGTTTGTCCGAGAATTGTATTATGTATTTCTCAGGTCATGCACATAAAAATCACGTAGAGTATACCTGTTTGGAAAGGGGTGGTGCATTTTTCGATGTTAATACTGCAGGTTCATTGGTCGCAAATGAGTTTATTTCGGAAGAATGTCATAGGAATGCATTCCAGATAGTAACTTATTATCCAGAAGAAAAACGCATTCTTGCATCCGTGTATAGACAGCAAGGAGGTGCATATTTTGAATTAGATAAGAATTTCGGAGATAGGGATAAAAAAGGAATATGCGAGCGTTCAACCCTAAGCCATGCAGAAATCATAGCTTTGGCACGCAGACAAGCACCTCAGAAACAAGAAATGGAAGAAAGTGCATTTTATCGGAGCATATTCCCGCTTCAAAGAATGCAAGATTATCCTATCGGAAAGGACCGGTTTAAGGAGGAGTTTATTCCCACAGATACGATTAATAAGTTGATGGAACAGTTGACCGGACCGGAGAAACGGATACGTTTCATGGCATTGTCCGGCATGGGAAAAACGAGAATTGTATTAGAAGCGTTCAAGGATATGCCAGATGTATATTATTCTCCGATCAGTAGAAAATGTGAGGATGGTATATTGAAATTAATTACTGAGAAGCGAGATGGTGTGATTATTATTGACAATTGTCCAATACAACAAATGTATGAGATACAGAGAGTGTTGTCTTCTACGGATAACAATTTCAAATTAATCACCATACATAATGAATTGTCCGTAGAAGAGAAAAATGTTGAATCAGGTGTATTGTTGGAATTGAAGAAGGAAGATTCCAGTGAGATAATCAATAAAATACTAAAGGAAGATCCGCTAACATCAGTAAATCCTGATTTTGCGACGAAGATAAAGGACTTAAGTGGTGATATCCCGTATATGGCAATTCTTATGCTGCAAGCCTATACCAAAAATCACAACCTGCGGATAGAATCACGAGAAGAGGTGCTAAGAGCGCTACTTAATTCATCTACTCTATCAGATGACCAAAGGAAAGTTCTCAGTAGTGTGGCGTTATTTGAGCCAATTGGAAAAGATGATTCCGTGAAAGATGAGTATGATTATGTAACCCATAACTACGATGTACATCATATAGCCCAAAAACAGGATGTTGTGGATTTGCTGTTTAGAGACACATTACGAGAATATGAGAAAAGGCAATTGATAGAACATGACGGAATGTGCATTCGTGTTCGTCCTCTTCTCTTGGCAGAATGGTTATCAGAGGAATGGTTGCAGCAACACGGAGGAGATTTTGCAGATATTATCAAACAGATACAATCATTAGACTCCAATTTATCATCACGATTATTGGCTCGTATAAATAGGCGATTCGAAGGATTACGTAAGTCTCCATATGCAAAGGAATTAGTGGAAAACTTAAACATTCCTCAATCAGGGGTTTTTAGCGATGAGAGATTAGCATTTTCGAATGCCGGCTCACAGCTATTTCTCTCTATGGGACAGGTGAGCCCTGCGGCAGTGGCAAGTAATATGTATGCGCTGTTGCAGAAGAAATCAATTTCTTGGCTGAAAAATGAAATGGACTATCGGGTGCGTCGCAATTGGGTATGGGCATTGACGAATATTGTAGCTGATGCGGATGCATTTCCCGACGCAGCGCGTGCTATGCTATTGTTGGCAATTGCTGAGTCGGAACATTATGCGAATAATGCGACCGGACAATTCAAGCAATTATTCCATATCATGCTATCCGGAACGATGGCACCGTATGAGCCGCGTGTAGCGTTGTTAGAGGAAATGTATGAAAAAGGTGTTGATAGGCATCTCATAATGGACGCGATACGAAATGCGTACACTATTCAAGGAGTGCACTTAGACATGAACGATGGTATAAAAGACGAGGAAGGGAACTTGCGAGAATACCAACCAGAGACTTACGGAGATATTCATCGTTACTGGATGAGTTGTAAGGATTTGTTGGAGAAAATAGCTACCGAAGACGATGCTTATAGGAAAGAGATACGGGAATGGTTGCCTAAATGCTTGCGAGACATGTGTGAGCAGAGAAGTTGGGTAGTGTATGAGAAGATATTAGAGTCTTTCTATAGAGAAGGCGAAGACTGGATGGAGATGTACAAAGGGGTGACGTATTATTTGGAATATGGTTTGATAGCACCGGATTTGCGTGCCAAGTTAAAAGAATGGCAGCAAAAATTGGAGCCCAAAGATTTCTGTAACAGACTAAATCAAATTCAGATTGATGCTTTTTCGGACCGAAAACGTTCATTTGATGAGAGATGGAAGTTTGAAGCAGAACTGATGCGTCCTATGGTTAAGGAGTTTATCGACAGAGAATTATATGAAGATGGATATACGCTTCGAGCAATGATTCGAGATGAGGCTTATCATAACTACCATTTTGCGCAGGAGTTGGTGAAAGAATTGGAGAAGGACGATTATACATTCGAGGCTGTATCACATTATATGATAGAAGCAATAAAGAAAGAGCCGAAGGATTTTGAGAGTGTTTTCGTGGGGATGTTTGTGTCTTATATACAGGATATTGATAGATTGAATCGATTCCGCGAGGCATTGTTTGAGAAAGCTTATTACAGAATGACATCTTCGATAGATGGAATAGTAGATGATGAACAGCATAGCCGACTTGCGATGGTGTTGGTGGCTTTTGAAGAAGGAAAGTATGATGCGTATTGTGTTGATAATTATTTGCGGAGAGTACGGTATCATGAATTGAACAATGTATTGGAGATATTCCATGTTTTACACAATCATCCGTCAGAGGCGCTGAATAATCCGGCTTATCGTTTCATATCGTATAGTGCGATATATACATCGCCAGAAGATATCCAAAAATCTGGCAAATTAAAGGAATTGGAGGAGGTGCTATTGAGTTATCCGTATAAGGAGCAAGCGAATCAGTTAGCGCATGAGTACGTACGCAAGATAGAGGATATTTTGAATGATTTCAATGATCCGGATTTTGCATATGCGGTTCATAGAAAAGCAGTGGAGACATTGAGTCTAGAGTATATATCGAACAATCCATTTGAACAACTCTATTATACTTTGTTGCCGAAGTATCAAGATGTGGTGTTGTCAGATTTGCTGGAGGTTCTTGCTGACGAGAAGAATATGTATTTCGGATTGTCGATGACGAATCACTTGGGTTCCGGATTTGACACGGGAAAAGGTCCATTGTTCCAATGTGAAGTTGAACCATTGAAGCAGGCATGTCGGAAGTATCCCAAACGTATGCCTCGTATTCTGGCGAACATGTGTCCGATTTACGAATGGGAAGGGGACAAAAAGGTGAGCCTTAGTTCTTTCTTCTTGTGGCTGTGCGACGAGTTTGGAGATGATGTTGATGTACTACATGCGTTCAGCGCCAATCTAAATACGTTCAGTTGGTCTGGCTTTGGAGGTATGGCTGATTACTATTCATCAGAGATTCCATATTTGGAGCCACTTTTGAATCATCCAAAGCGAACCGTTCGTGAATGGACAAAACTCGAGATACAATCTCTTCAAAATGATGTAGAGCGAGAGACTAATAATGATAATTACGAAAGAATGACAAGAGGTAATGGTAAATAATCAACCTACATATAATCAACCGCCGCAAGGACCGATGATGCCACCCATGCATGGACCGCAAGGACAGGTGCCGATGCAGAATCGGGCACCGAGAGGATGGAGAGAGCGATGGATGCATCGGTTCGGGATGGATACGGCGGCGGCACCGTTGCGAAAGGGAGAATTGACGATACCGAATTGGGTGATGGGAATCAGTATCGCATTCTTTTTTGTATCCATGTTTGCGTGCTGGGGCGCGTTCGGATATGTGCCGGCTTTTGACCTTTGGATGGTAGCTGCGATTTCCGTAGTGCTGTTCTTCTATGGCGGCAGTGCCATGTTAAAGAACTGGAGTCATGCAGGCGAAAAAATATTTATACGCAATGTTTTCCTTGCCGGATTTGCGATTCGGTTACTCTGGGTACTATACATGTATTATGAGTTTAATCCAACTCACTATGGGAATACATTCGGAAATACGGAGGATGTAGAATGGTATATGCCATTTGGGCAAGCCATAGCCCAGTGGATATCGGATGGGTTTCCTATTTCCATCAACCAATTGCGACTGGAATGGAACAGTTCCATAGACGATGCCGGATATCCATTCTGGTTAGGCATCATATACTGGCTGACAGGAAATATAAGCGATATTTTCATACCGATGGTAGTGAAATGTATCGTCAGCGCCTATTGTGCAAAATGCATCTACAATATCGCCAAACGTCATTATGGGGAAGGAGCGGCAAGAATTGCTGCGATATTCATATGCGTCAACCCCAATATGATTTATTGGTGCGCCACGATGATGAAAGAGACCGAGATGGTGTTTTTAGCATGCATAGCGGTGGATCATTTCGATAGGGTGCTGACGTCCGGACAGAAATATACATTCAGGAATTTGCTGCCTGGTATGTTAGCGGCGTTGGCTATCATGTTCTTCCGTACTGTCTTGGGCATCGTAATATTCCTTGCTTTCTTTGCGCATATCGTGATGGCCTCACAGCGTGTGATGAGTTTTGGCAAAAAGGTGTTGGCCGGTGTGTTAGTGGCGTTGGTGTTGTTGGCTGCCATGGGGGATCGTATTCAGACTCAGTCAAAACACCTAGTAGAATCCGTACAGTCAGATAGTCAGCAAAAGAATATGGAGTGGCGAGCACATCGTAAGAACGGCAATGCGTTTGCGAAATACGCCGGAGCGGCTGTGTTTGCGCCCATGATATTTACGATACCGTTCCCGACAATGAACCAGGTGTTAGACTCTCAGACGAGCCAGAATATACAATCCGGAGGAAACTACATAAAGAATATATTATCATTCTTTGTCATCCTCGTAATGATTATAATGCTGATAAGCGGGGAATGGCGAAGACATGTGTTTATAATAGCCTATACCGTGGGGTATCATATGGTGTTGGTACTAAGTGCGTTCGCGCACTCGGGGCGCTTCCACATGCCGGTGATACCATTTATTATGTTGTTTGCCGCATACGGGATACAGATAGGGAAGAGTAATGCGAGAGTGAGGAAGTGGTGGCCGATGGTGCTGGTGCTGGAGGTTGTGGTGTGCCTGGCATGGAACTGGTTTAAACTCAAAGGAAGAGGGATGGTTTAGGCGCATGGCGAGCATGCAAAGTTGATAGATTATAGATAATAGATATGTGTAGATTTAAAAAGATAGAACCGACTGCAGAGCAGTGGAAAGAGATTGAAGGGGCGTATGATAGTACGTGCTATCAGACAGAGTGTTGGTATAAGTACTTGAAACGGATTGGAGTGGAGCCGTTTATAGTAGAGGTAAGAGTCGATAGTGGAGAGTCGATAGTCGATAGTCGAAAGTCGATAGTCGATGGAGGAGAGAGGATTGGGTATTTCTTCGGAGAGAAGATGCGATGGGGAATACCAATGGTGACGGCGCCGATAGAGGGTATCGGTACCTATACGCAGGGATTGAACATGATGCGGGAAACGAGCGAGGAAGAGCGCATAGAGATTTATCAAGCTTTGGCGGAGTGGATATTTAAGAAAGGATATGCCTGGACGATGCAAGTGGAAGACTGGCAGATGCGTCGCGACACACCGGAATGGATACCGAATGAGGCATTTCATCATGAAGTGATCGAAGCGAAGGGTGTGCCATACGAAGTGCGGCCGACGCTGCACGTAGCCGTAAACAAATCGGAAGAAGAGCTCTGGGCAGGACTGCATTACAAGAGTTGCAAGTATAGCGTTAACAAGGCGAAGAAGTTAGGATTGTATGTAAAAGAGATAACGGACTTTGACAAGATACCGGCGTTCTGCAAGGTGCATTATGATCAGTTGCGGGAGGTATGTGTTAACAAAGGCATGACTCCGAAACCCGGACAAAGCGAGAGCAGGATGAGAGCGTTATGCGAGTCGTTATGGCCGAATAGGGTGATGATGCTGGAGGTGATAGGCCCGGATGAGAATGGGCAGGAGCAGATCATGTCAAGCGGTATATTCTGTGTGGATAAAGGACAATGCGCATACTGGACGGGTGCTTCGTATCAACGATATCAGAAATACTGCCCGAACGAGTTGATGGTATGGGAGGCGATGCGGCTGATGAGTGAGTGCGGATACGGGGATCTGAACTTCTGCGGAACGATGTCGTATAAGTTGAAGTTCGGAACGTACTTCGGATATGTGCCGCGGTTGAAGTTCGCGAAGTACAAAGTGTTGCTCAATTATACGAAGCATCTCAAGAAATTTTATTATAGTTTTGCGAAAGTGTGGATTATTGAACCGTGGAGGAAATTGGTGAGGAAATAATCATTGAAGATTGAAAAATGAAGATTGAAGAATGCAAATAGTATCGGGAGATAATATTGATAGGAAGGCATGGGCTGCGTTTGTGAAAGCGCATCCGCAGGGGAATGTGTTTCAGACGCCGGAGATGTACGACGTGTATGCATGTGCGAAGCATGCTAAACCGATTGTAGTGGCAGCAGTAGAGGATGAAGAGATAGTTGGTATCCTTTTGGCGCAATATCTTACGAACGGAGATGCAATGGCATCGTGGATCACGGCACGGAGTATCGTTACCGGAGGCCCATTGGTAAAGGACAACAAGCCGGAGATAGAGGAAGCGCTGATGCGGGAATATAGGAGAGTGCTACCCAATAAGACGATATATTCGGAAATTCGTCCGATTTATGACATTTCGGAATTAAGGAATGAGAGAGTTAATGAGTTAAGGAGATGGAAGCGAGTAGGGCATTATAACTTGGTGCTGGGGTTGGAGAAGACGCAAGAGGAGTTGTTCGAGCAGATGCATAAGGAGCGTCGGCGGAATGTGAACCAAGCGATAAAAGCCGGATTGGTATTTAAAGAGGTGGCAGACGAGGATGGTATTGGTGAAATCGTGGCGTTGATCAAGCAGACCTACGAACGGAAGCATGTGCCGATATCGTATCTGGATATGTTTGGCGAGGTAAGGCGACTGATGGGAGATTATGCGCGGTTCTTTGCGAGTTACACTCCGGAAGGAAAGATGATAGCCGGAGAGATACGTTTGTGTTATAAAGATCTGGTGTATGCATGGTTCGCAGGAAGCGATGAGGCGTATTTCAAGTTGCGCCCAAATGATTTTACGATGTGGAATGTGATATGTTGGGCGGCTGCAGAAGGATATAAGTCCTTGGATTTTGGCGGAGGCGGTGAACCCGGTAAACCCTATGGAGTGAGGGATTATAAGCTCAAATACGGATGCGAGATGTATGATTATGGGCGGTATGTTTGGGCGCATAGACCTGTGACGTATTGGGCAGCGGCGAAAGCATATGCATTGTATCATAAGATGAAAGGAAAATAAGATGAATATACTGATACAAATAGTGCATCCGGCGCAGTTTTATTATTATCGAGATACGATAGCGAACCTGAAGCGAGATGGGCATAAGGTGTTCATCGCTATCGTGACGAAAGATATGATTGAGGATCTGGTGTGTGAGTCCGGGTTGGAGTATGTGAACATCTGTCCGAAATCGCACAAGGGTATCGGGAAGATAGGTCTGCTATACGACATGATAATAAGAGACTGGCGTATGCTGAAGTTAGCCATCCAGCATAAGGCAGACATTATTACTGGATCGACGATAGAAACGGCACATGTGGGGTGGCTTTTGCGAAAACCGAATATTAACATTGGGGAGGACGATGCCACAGTGGTGGGAAAGTACATCAAGAATATTGCGCCGTTTGTCGGGATACGAATGACTCCGGATAGTTGCAATAACGGAATGATAGAACCGAAAACGATTCATTTTCCGGGTTTCTGGAAACTGGCATACCTGCATCCTAATGATTTTACGCCTTCGAAGGAAGTCGTAGAGAAATATGGGATTGACACAAATAAGCCATATTTCCTCTTGCGGTTCGCGAAGTTGAATGCACATCATGATGATGGTGTTAAGGGATTGTCGTCCGAAATGGCACGACGATTGGTGGAGTTGTTGGCTTCGCATGGGAAGATATATATCACAAGCGAGCGAGCGTTAGAACCGGAGTTTGAGCAGTATAGGCTGCATATCAATCCGCTGGACATCCATCATGTGATGGCATATGCGACACTGTACATAGGTGATAGTCAGTCAATGGCGAATGAAGCAGCGATGTTAGGTGTGCCGTCGTTGCGGTTCAATGATTTCGTTGGAGCAAAGAAGATTGGGGTAATGGAAGAGATGGAGAAAGTGTATGGTTTGACTTATGGGATCAGTTCAAAAGAGCCGGAGAAACTATACGCGAAAGTAGAAGAGTTGTTGGCGATGAAAAATTTGCGTGAAGAGTTCCAGATACGTCGCGCCAAAATGCTGAGCGAGAAGATAGATGTAACAGCCTTCTTCACATGGTTCTTGGAGACGTACCCGGCATCGGTAGAGAAGACAAAGAATGCTGATAAGAATTTTTGGAGGCAGTTTAGATAATGATACCGCGATTAAACATAGCATTCCCAATCAAGCGCCAATGGCAATATTGGTTTGGGAAAGAATACGAACCCCTAAAGGGTGAGTACTTGCTTAACCATGCGCGGACGGGGATTGTGATGGCGCTGAAGGCGAGTGTGCCGGAGGGAAGCAGAGTGGGTGTGGTGGCATATAACTGCCATACGGTAGCTAACGCGGTGGTGAATGCAGGATGTAAGCCGGTGTTTGTGGATGTGACGGAGGAGTTGAAGATTGACATAGCGTCTGTGCCGGCGAATCTGGATGCGATAGTTGTGACGAACCTGTTTGGGATACGGAATGATATAGAGGCTATACGGAAACGATGCCCGAAGGCAATCATCATCGTGGATAATGCGCATGGGTATGGCCTGCCGGCGGAAGGAGATTTTACGGTGTATAGCATCAATCAGGGGAAGTTTCCGGCGCTGGGTTGCGGAGGTATTCTTTGTGTTAATATAAAGGAAAACAAAAACAAAGAAAACACAGCTTGCGCTGAAGAAAACGATAGTAAATCAAAAACGAATAATCCCGCCCCGCAGGACACAGCCTACGCGGCTTCGAGCGTAATTGCCAATCATCTTGATGATAAACAAGCTTATCTACAATCTAATTGCCAATCACTCTCTGACAACTGCAATAAATTGCCATCGTCGGATTATTCAGAAAAAAATGATTCAACTTTTGAATCAACAAAAAATACCAAAAACAATGTTGCAGCCATAGATGAAATGTATGCTGCGTTGCCTTCATACAGATTTATGGGGCAGATGAAGCTATTCTGCTCCATGCTGGTAAAGGCGATTGCGTATAGCAGATGTATGTACTGGCTGACGATGAAGATGAAGAAGTCATCGAATCCGAAGGTGCATGAGAAAGTGGTGATGATGAAGATGGCTCCTGGTGTGCGCCGAATGTATCAAGCAGCATTGCCGGAGATTCCGAAAATGATTAATCTTCAGCGTCAGAACGCTGCTAAGATTGGAGATTGGACATTGGACATTGGACATTTGATTGTTGGAGAGAATGCGTTTATGGCGGTGGTGAGGACGGAGAAGCCGGAGGAATTGAAGAGGGAGTTTGCGTCGAAAGGCGTTGAGACCGAGACGCATTTTAAGCATTGCATTGAGTGGGCTAAACAATTTGGCTACATTGAAGAAACCTGCCCGAATGCAGAGAAGTTGATTAATCATCTGCTGATGATTCCAACGTATAGTGAAGTGAGAAATTAAATGATAAAAACGTTGATATAATGAGTGAGAAACTTAATTTTGGATTAATTGGTGCGGCCGGATATATTGCGCCGCGACATATTAAGGCAATTGCTGATACGGGCAACAACCTGCTGGTGGCGTATGATAAGTTCGATAGTGTGGGACGATTAGACAGCAGTTTTCCGGATTGTTCGTTCTATACGGAGAATGAGCAGTTTGACCGATTCTGCTCGAAGCAGATGCGAACCAATAACCCGTTGCATTGGCTATCTATTTGTACGCCGAACTACACGCACGATGCGTTTATTCGCTATGGTCTGCGTCTGGGATGCGATGTGATATGCGAGAAGCCGTTGGTGCTGAATCCGTACAATATCGATAACCTGGTAGAGTTGGAGAAAGAGACGGGGCATAAGGCGTATACGATCTTACAGTTGCGTTTGCACGATAAGATTCGGGCGCTGAAAGAGAAAGTGGAGAAGGGACCGAAAGATAAGATCTACGAAGTGGACTTGACCTATATCACGAGTCGCGGTAACTGGTACTATGCAAGCTGGAAAGGCGATGTGCATAAGAGTGGAGGTATTGCAACTAATATCGGTGTGCACTTCTATGATATGTTGCAATGGGTGTTTGGTCCTGTGAAGCGAAATATAGTGCATGTGATGAGTTTTGATCGTGTAGCCGGATATCTGGAGCTGGAGAAAGCACGTGTTCGTTATTTCTTAAGTATCAATGCGGCTTGTCTACCTGCTAATGCGGTGCAAGGCGAGAAACGGACGTATCGTACGTTGAATATCGATGGGGAAGAGTTTGAGTTCTCTGCCGGTTTCACGGAGTTGCATACCGAGAGTTATAAGCAGATATTGGCTGGAAACGGTTTCCGTATCGCCGAAGCTCGTCCGTGCATTGAGACAGTGGCAGAGATTCGTCATAGTGAGCCGATCGGATTAGTGGGTGATTATCACCCGTTGGCTAAACTGCCAATGTGTCCGCATCCGTTTGGGTGGGATGAGCGTCGCTGACGCGAATTGTAGATTGGAAATTGGTGATTTTTGATTTATGATAAAACTACTAACGATAATTGGTGCACGGCCGCAGATAATTAAAGCGGCAGCGATATCGAGAGCGGTGCGAGAGAAGTTCGCAGGGCAAGTGGAAGAACATATCCTGCATACAGGACAGCACTATGATACGAATATGAGCGAGGTATTTTTCCGCGAATTGGGGATTCCAGAACCGGATTATAACCTGCATGTGGGAAGTGGAAGCCATGGTGTGCAAACCGCACGTATCATCGAAGGGATTGAAGCGGTGCTGAATGAGCAGCACTATGACGGTGTCATCGTGTATGGAGATACGAATAGCACCTTGGCAGCGGCTGTGGCGGCAAGTAAGATTCATGTGCCGGTATTCCATGTCGAGGCCGGACTCCGATCGTTTAACATGGGGATGCCGGAGGAGATAAACCGGATTGTGTGCGACCAATTGTCGTCCGTGCTGTTTACGCCGACGCTTACCGGTTTGCGCAATCTGGAAGCGGAAGGATTCTCGTCTATTAAGAGTCGCGTACGATTTGCGGATGGACGGGGACAGAGAGTGGTGCTGTCGGGAGATGTGATGTACGACAACTCGATGTATTTCTCGGTCATGGCAGACATGCAAAGCGATATCATCGAACGGCTAGGACTAAGCTATCGACAGTTCGTGCTGGCTACGATCCACCGTCCGGCTAATACGGATAATGCAGAAAACCTGAAGTCGATTCTACGTGCGTTGTCTGATATCGCGGCAAAAGGCATGGATGTGGTTCTGCCGTTACACCCGAGGACGCGGAAACGAATTGAAGATTTAGGATTGGAGATTGGTGATTTCGGATTGAAGGTGATTGAACCGGCTTCGTTCTTTGAGATCATCCGGTTGGAGAAGAATGCGGCGATAGTGATGACGGACTCGGGTGGAGTACAGAAAGAGGCGTTCTTCTATGGCACGCCTTGTGTGATTCTGCGGCCGGAGACAGAATGGGTGGAGATAGTCAAAGCAGGTGCCGGAATCATCACTGATGCAAACTATGCTAGAATTATGGCAGCGTATGAGGCATTGGTAAACAAGCCTGTGCAGTTCCCCGCGTTGTTCGGTGACGGACATGCGAGTGAGAAAATAATTCAAGAAATTATTGCGTACTTGCAATGAGAGTTTTAGAAGTAAGTAGATACAAGCAAGGCATGGCGAACAATATATCGCCATTTGTTGTGGAGCAAGGAGAATCCATTCGTGCATTAGGGCATGAGGTAGAGTATTTCCTGGTGCGAGGTAACTACGTGAAGGCTGTTAGTGCACTAAAGAAGAAGATTCGGGAGTTTAAGCCGGATATAGTGCATGCTCATTTTGGATTGTCGGCCATTACGGCGGAGTTGCAAGGGTTGGTGCCGGTAGTGACAACGTTTCATAATGGAGAGACACTGAACCGGTCCGTGAATCTGATGAGTTCGTTGATGTCATTACGGGCGAAGCATGTGATATATGTGGCGCAGCATATTCGGGACTTGAGTTACTTCAAGGCAAAGAACTATAGCATCATACCGTGCGGGGTGCCGATGGAGGAGATGGTGATCACGCCGAAAGAGGAGGCGAGGAAACGGCTTGGTTGGGATCCAAAAACGCGATATATCCTCTTTGGGGGCGCTTTCGATAACGAAAGAAAGAATTACGCGTTATTGAAACAAGCCGTTGAGCGATTGCAGATTGAAGATTGCAGATTGAAGATTGAATGCATCGAGATGAAGGGATTGAGTAGGGCGGAGTGCGTGATGAGGATGTGTGCAGCGGATTTGTTTGCGCTGCCAAGTCATAGTGAAGGAAGTCCGCAGGCATTAAAGGAAGCTATGGCATGCAACTGTCCTTGTATTGCCACGGATATAGCCGACGTACGGGAGTTGTTCGGCGATGAACCCGGACATTGGATACTCCGTAATCCCCGTAAGACGCATGAACGATGGGATGGGGATGAGAAGAGTTTGGACGAGATGGTGGAATTGCTAAAGGAGGCATTGCAGTTTGAGGGACGGACGAAGGGGCGCCAACGCATTGTGGAGTTACAACTAACGAATGAGGCAGTGGCTAAACGCATCATTGCGATATATGAAGATGTATTAAAACGAAAATAATAACAAACATGAAGATAACATTGATTGCGGGGGCCAGGCAAGATGGTGGCGTTTTGAGATATAGAACTTTTTCGTAGGGGGTACAATTTGTACCCCTCTTGATATCAGTTATTAAGTTTTACTTAAGTACTGAGTTTAAGAAAAATGCAGAAAAATCAAAATTTCTTCGCAAATTATCTGCTCATTTCAAAAAAATGCAGTACCTTTGCGACGGAATTCAGTTTCCAGATTGTAAAATAATTTCAGTTTGGAAAGCGAATTGAGTAAGAAAAGATATATTATGAAGAAGATAGAACGCGTTAATTACCATGGAATACAGATTGTAGATCTGGCAGAATGGTTGGGTAGTGGAGAGTAAATTGATTTGAAAATTATGATAGTACCATTTTTATCCCTGAGGGATGTAACTGCATTACATGCAGATGAAATAAAAGAGGCGGCGAGAAGAGTGATTGACAGCGGATGGTATCTGCAAGGCAAGGAGAATGAGGCGTTTGAGCAGCATTATGCAGAGTATATAGGTACCAAGTACTGCATCGGGTGCGCCAACGGATTGGATGCGCTGATATGGATATGGCGTGCGTACATCGAGTTGGGCGTGATGCAGCCGGGCGATGAGGTGATATTGCCGGCCAACACGTATATCGCGACCCATCTGGGTATCACGGA
>Ga0247611_10001225_pt1 | contig 46620 bp, 31 predicted proteins | sample 177DNAGHGhighgp2_FD_192422 | JGI IMG/M metagenome (GOLD analysis project Ga0247611, IMG submission 192422) | Sheep rumen microbial communities from Palmerston North, Manawatu-Wanganui, New Zealand - 1770 DNA GHGhigh gp2 | ecosystem: Host-associated > Mammals > Digestive system > Stomach > Rumen... | reverse complement strand
GAGGAGCGCACCGCCATCGGACGCCATCACGACAAGTCTCTTGACCTTCTCACATGCCCCCTCCGTCGTCATCTGACTGCGGCGGACTGTTCCAGTACAGGTAGTTGGAAGCGTGCTCATCCTGAGCTATGCCACCACCGTCGCCATCATAACTCCATCCGATAAACGATTGGCTATGAAGCAATACAAGGGTATCATCTTCAACTCGACTACAGTCCGTTGTCTTCGTGGCCCGCTTGAAGACGCGGTTCGCGAACGTCATATCCGTACTTCCGTCGTATCCAACCAAAACAGGACCGAGGTGGGGGAGAGACTCTCCCAAGAAGGAGTTTCCGTCGACCTCGTTGTCGGCGGTTATGACCTGAACCGCTGGGGTAAGTACCGCAAGCCGCTGCCGGACCTGTTGTTCGTAGCTGCGGCGAAACTGAATCTGGAACCGGCTGACCTTGTCTGCGTGACGGACTGCGCCCGTGACGAGCAGGCAGCAAAGGCAGCGGGAATCGACACGGTATCCTTTGACGCTGAAGGGATGGATTTCCTGGTGCCGCTTCTCGGAGTCAATCCTGTTCCGGAGGCCGTCCGTAACTTCCGTGATGTCAAGGCTCCGGTAACGGGATTGATGGGTCTCATCGTCGGCGATACGGTCGGCTGTGTCTATGAGCATCACCGTACCAAGGATTACGATTTCCCTCTCTTCCCGATGGGGTCCCATCCCACGGATGACACAATTGGAGCACTCTCTGTCGCACGATGGCTATTAGGGGATAGGACCCGAGATAACCTCGTGCGCAGTATGGTGCAGCTATGCAATAGCTATCCCCGAGCAGGTTATAGTCACAGGTTCAAGTCGTGGCTCCGCTCGGTGGAGCATCGTCCATACGGAGGCAACACCAACGGCAGTGCAATGCGTGTTGGTGCGTGCGGCTGGGCTGCCCACTCACTGGAGGAAGCTATAGACTTCGCCCGACAGACTGCCGAGGTAAGTCATAACTCGGAGGAAGGCATCCGTGGTGCCCAAGCGGTAGCCGCCGGCATCTATATGGCTAGAACCGGTCTCGGGAAGGCTGAGATCGGGCGTTATGTGGAGGAGACCTTCGGATATGACTTCAGCACTCCTGTTGATGAGATACGCCGAACGGCGGACCATAGCTACAACTGCGACGTATCCATCCCGCAGGCATTCTGCTGCTGGCTGCAGTCGGAAACATACGAGGAGGCGGTTCGCAACGCCGTGTCACTGGCTACCGATGCCGATACTATCGCTGCTATCGCCGGCGCTCTCGCCGCAGCGACGCCGGGGATGGAAATACCGAAGGCGTGGGCTGACCGGGTGTTCGGGATGCTGAAACCCGACCTCAAGGCCATCCTTGTGGATTTTGATGAAAGATTCTGTCGGAACTAAGGTAAAAGTAAGTATGAGTACAATGGAATACGATATCATTTTGTCACGCGACCATATCCTTATCGAAAGTGTCGATGGTATTTTATTGGTCGATACGGGAAGCCCGATGAGCTTTCACGAGAATGGTCTTATTCACCTTGGAGGTAAAGAATTCCCAGTACCTGATTCCTTAATGGGGGTGGATTCTTCATACATAGCTGAGAAGGTTGGCGTGAATGTTTCTGGATTGTTGGGGATGGATATCATCTCCAGGTTAGGGATGAAGATTGACATCCCCGGAGGGAAACTTTCCTTCAATCCCTCGACTGACGGCATGACCCGCCTTCCTTCCAGGATGGGGAGGGGTTATATGTCAATGGAAATGGTCATGGCCGGAAAGTCCGCCAACGTCATACTTGACACGGGGGCTCCGACATCGTACGTGTCCGTGTCATTTACAGAGGGGCTCAATCCGATTGGTCAGGTGACAGACTTCAATCCGTTGATTCCTGGAGATACCTTTGAAACACCCATATTCGAGTTTCCAGCCTCTTTCGCCGGGAACGATTTTACGATGAAGGCAGGACATCTTCCCGGTTCATTGCAGATGATGCTTTCCGTTATCGGTGTTGACGGCGTTGTCGGTATGGAGATCTTGAGACGGTTTCCCGTTACTATCGCCGATGGAAGTATTTGGGTTTAACTAGTTTGAAGCGATTATGGAAAATGTTATTTCAATACTTGCACACAATCCCGAGGAGATGCCTCAGTGGCTCAGGGATTACAAGCCGGGCGACAAGGTTTCATTCAGAGACTTCATGTCCTCAAGGATAGGATACTATCCAGGCAGCGGATATGATGGCTGCCTTGTCAAGACCTGTAACAAAGCCCACTGCGTTCACAGTTTCATTCAGGTTGACTATGGCATCACCGAACACGAATTGAAATTGGAAGCCGAAGAATTCAATGCCTTTAACGGCTACCACGTCATCGGGAGAGTCGATTGGAAAGAGCAGGATCTTGCACCGCACGGGCAATATGCACCAAATTTCAATATGTCTGAGTGGGAGATGGAGAGAGCCACGTCATTAGTTAGGGAGGACGTCGATCCATATTGTTTCATGGAAATCTATGAGCGTAATGATGACAAGGGCGAAGACTGGGGCGCTGAACGTTTCGCAGTGACATTTCTCTTTGCCGACGGTATAGCGACCTACTACCAGTTGTTCTGCAGGGAGTATAGCAAAGCACCTTGGATTTTCCTTCTTCAGGACCATGGCTTCGGCGGCAATTACGCCGGCTTCGGTCGAGGTAGTCTGATGGAAAGAGTCATGGAGGCCAACGATTGCTGGCCTGAGAATGTGCTTTGTGCAGATAATACGGATATTTGGCACCACTACGAAATAGTGGAGGTCGACCCAGTCATCGGCGGTATGCACCGCAACAAGCGGTTTCTCTACAAGCGGGATGCTTCCAGATCTATTTAGGATAGCCGTTCCAGATCTGGACCTGGATATCATTCCGAGACAGAGCAAAATCAATGAAGAAAACCTCTCCATGAGGACCAAGTGTGTCGGTTATTCTTCTCGCTCCTGTTGTGTGGGCGTAAACTCTTATTTAACGATGACATTACCGTTCTCCTCGTCACAGATAACGATAGACCGGTATCCCAATCCGACATTGAATATAAACCCGTCATCAGAAGTAAGGGGGTCATAATTAAAGACCAGGGAAGAACGGTCGCTTGCCATCGCTCGTTCATTGTCGAACCGACCGTCAATTTTCAGATTCGTAAAGTAGATGCTCGCTCCCTGTCCAAGGATTTGAAGTGCTTGATATATAGTCATATCACAGAGATAGCAAAGAGAATTAACGTAGGCAAGAATCCACCCGGCTATCTGCTCAGTTTAATGTCTCCTCCAATCCGGTGGGTTGCATCTTTCAGAGCCAGGACGGCCCGGACGATGCCGGGTAATGCATCCGGCTGTTCAAGAGTGCTGTACTTGACATAGAACCGGAGTGTCCGCCCATCCAAGTTGATAAAGACCTTTGCACGATATCTCTGGCATTCAATCTCGGTCTTCATCCCGGAGTCCTTGAATGCGTTCTTTATCAGCTCGGCGGCAGACGTGCCCCTGATTTTCCACAACGTCAACTCTTTGGTATAATGCATCTGAACGGCACGAGCCTGATCCTGCATCCGGGGCAGGAAATGATTTATGGTCAAGTCCAGATCCTTGATATCCTGAGGACTCAAAGAATCCCGCCTTCCAAGTCCCCGGCTATGCCGGAACAATAGCTTAAGTTCGCTGATTTGCCTGGCCATGCAGTCCTCCAGTACGAACTTCCCGTGCTGCGGCCGAATCCGCATAAGATAGTCGTGAATGGCTCTGGCCGCATGATTGAGGACTTCCTCATCCGTCATGTCTATGTATAAGGATTTCGTCATAGTCGTTTCGGGTTACCGGATCAGCCGGTTACAATAATATTTACCTGGCTCGCGTCAGATTCTTGCACCACTTGATTAGATGCGCACGTATGAAAGATTCTTCCGACATGTCAGTATGAGTTACCGAAAATAACTGTATATTTGTTCAAACGCATATAGTACTATGGTCGAAGATAAATACCTTTTGGCAGTCGGCTCTATAGATTTTTCAAGACAACTGGCCGCAATTTTCCAAAGTAAAGGATGGCAAGTGAGGTCCATCACCAATAAGCAGAACGCCCACCGGTTTTTACAAGAAATGCAGGATACTCCCCATTATCTGGTCACTGACAAGCTCAAGGACTGGGTGATCAGGCTTGCGAAAGAATTGCAGCCGCAAGGAACGGAGATCATCTTGTCCGGGGGCATGACAGAGACCCCCGAAGAATTGAAGAGCATTCTGGGCGTTGATTATTACAGCATAATGGGATTGCCGTCAAAGGTCGCGGACAAGCTTCTTGGAACGCAATTGTCGGATGAAGACGTTGCCCGGCTGCTGTTCCATAAGACGGAAATCGAAATGATGGAGGGAAGTGTTTTCGACAAGGTTTTGCAGAGGCACTTGGGCCTGGACGGTCTGGTCGTCTTTCACAAGCAAGGCTTCAACCCTATGAATGTATTTACATGCGATTACTTGGCCGATCCTAATCCGGATCTTGTGGAGAGGACTGCTGTATGGTCATTCGGAAGGTATCCGAGCGGGAGATCGGTCCATCGCCATTTAGCGGAGATGCTGTCCGAGGTTTCCGATAAGGGCGGCCGCACGATCGGAATCAGCCAGATTGCATTTCGCGACAAGGGAGGAGAGGACATTGATGACTCACGTGCAGACGAAATGCTTCTGCGAATGGTCTCTCGCTATATGGAAGGGCGGGGCTCACTTCTGCCGATCGAGAAGATTTTCATTCTCATCGATCAGCGGTGCAAAACGATTCGGAATAATCCCATGTAATGCTGAAGGAATGGGGGTGTAAAAACCACCGCATCAGACAAGTAGAGAGGATGTCATTGCGGCATCCTCTTTATGATTGTGGTCATATAAGGAATATTCCTGCATTTTTACTATTTTTGTATATTTAGAGCTAACCACGGTTGCACATATGCTGATAGACAATAAAAAGAGTCGATACCAAGACGTTGGTGTCGACATCAAGACAGTCTGGGAATTCATTGACAGATACTCAGGCATCGAATCCGGCAAAGCCGGGAACTTGGATATCGTCACGGGATACTTTACCATCAGGGCTTTAAGCAAGCTCTATAATGATATTCCTGAATCTGATGCCTTTCGCATTATATCCTCCGAGCTTATTAAGGAAGATGGCACAGAGAATCATATCCTGGACCTCCTTAATGGCAATCTTGATGTAGAGACTGCGGTTTCTCTGGATCATTACGCCGAAGATGCGAAAGCGTTCCTTCGCAGGAACAATGTCCATGTCCGTGCTATCACAGAGGCTTTCTGCCATGCAAAGGCTTATATTTACACCAATGTCAATCCCTATGAACAAGGATACTTTCTATCCGGCAGCAGCAATCTGACAGAAGCAGGGCTTGGTCTCAAGCCTACTGCAAACGTGGAGCTTGTCAGTGGAGTAACTTGCGACCAGACAAATAAAGACTATCAAGAGATTTGTTCTTGGTTTGAAGATATTTGGAAGGCGGCAAAAGATGAGATTCCCATAGATCCAGCAAATCCCAAGGCGGGCAAGATATCCGTCAAAGAGTACTTGATCAAGAAGATAGACGAATACTTCCGTAAGTACACACCAGAGGAGATATACTACAAGATACTCTTTGAGATGTTCAATGCAGATATCGAAATGGATGACAGCATTGAACATCGCAAGGACATGTCCCTCCTGCAGACCAGCGTTATCTGGAACACGCTCTTCAACTATCAGCAGAAAGGGGTCATATCACTCATCAAGATGCTTCGCAAGTACAATGGGGCAATTCTTGCCGATGCTGTGGGTCTTGGCAAAACATTCTCCGCTCTGGCGGTCATGAAGTATTTCCAGACGCAGGGATATACCACTTTGGTGCTTTGTCCGAAGAAACTTCAGCAGAACTGGGAACAGTATCAGAGACGTCATGATTCGCAATTTGAAAGGGATGACCTTGATTACCTTGTTCGTTTCCATACCGATCTCCAGGATGGCCGCTTGGAAAGGAACTATAGCGGAGCCGACTTGAATTATTTACAGCGTCGCAACAAGTTGCTCATAGTCATTGATGAGAGTCATAACCTTAGGAATGAGAATTCCGGGCGTTATAAAGAACTCGTTGAAACGCTTATTAAGAAGCGTAATGACGAGGACAAGAGGGATATCAAAATTTTGATGCTATCTGCCACTCCTATTAACACTGGACTTAAGGATGTCAAAGGCCAGTTCAATCTAATAGCCAGGGATGATGACAAGCACTTTGATAATGATGATTTCGAGATTGAGTCATTGACTTACCTGTTTGCCGACTGCCAGAAGAAGTATACCACCTGGTGCCGAGACGATAATCGAACTATCGGTGGTTTCATCGCTCAATTACCATCCAAGTTCTTTAACCTTACGGATAAACTCATTGTTGCCCGTACACGCAAGATGATTGAGAAAACGTTGGGTGAAGATCTGCACTTCCCTAAGAAGGCCAAGCCGGAAAATATTTATCAGGGTGTGGATCACTTCGGAAAGTATAAGACCACCGATGAGATTTACGAGGCGTTCGACAGCCTGACTCTAACTGCCTACCAGCCATCCAAATACATCCCACCGAGGCTCGATGCTGATTCCCTGAATCGTCCTTCCAACTGGCAGGACGATGTGTACAGGGAAGAATTCCTCGTCAAGATGATGGGAATCCTCTTCATGAAACGTCTTGAGAGCAGCTGGCATTCGTGTATGCTTACAATAGAAAAGGTTCTCCACACACACGAAGAGGTTCTTTCCAAGGTGGCGGCTCTTAAGGAAAAGCGCCAGAGCGGAGAAGTCAGTACTACAATCGGTGAGGACTTCGATGATGAGGAATTAGAGAATTTCTTCACGATGTACCGCAAGAAGGACACCGTGCGACTCACCGACCTGCATAATTTTGATGGTTTCGAAGCCGGACTCAAACAAGATATCGGGAAGCTCAGGGAAATATATGGCAACTTGAAGGCATATGAAAAAGATTATGAGCTTAAAATTGAGAAGGACTTGAAGCTTGACGAGCTTGAGAAGATATTGAAGGTCAAGAAACAGTCCGGAAACAAGAAGGTCGTTATCTTTACAGTGTATGCCGACACAGCTAGGTTCATTTATGACCAACTCTTGAGCAGAGGCTTCAGAAAGATGGCCATGGTTTCTGGCCAGGAGTGTATCTCCACCGGGGGACATGACACCCGTAACTTCAATGAAATACTCCAGAGTTTTGCCCCGTACAGTAAGCTCTACAAGGAGAAAGACTGGTCCTTTATGTATGAGGATGCCAACCTTTCCCGGGCGGATTATTATGATGAGGAAAAGAGAAAGTGGAAGGTTCCATATGACCTCTGGCACGACTTGATGCGCAGTACAGGGCAGAAGGAACTTCGGCTGATTGATGATTCAATTGATATTTTGGTTGCTACTGACTGCCTTTCCGAGGGTCAGAATCTCCAGGATGCCGACATGCAGATCAACTACGATATCCACTGGAACCCGGTGCGCCTCATCCAGCGTTTCGGCCGTATCGATCGTATCGGTTCCCCTTGCGAAGAGATTAAGAGCGTCAATTTCTGGCCGGCGAAGTCCTTTGAGGACTACCTCCGCTTGGAAGACCGCATTATGAACCGCATGGCCATCATGAACCTCACCGGAGCCGAAACCCAGGATGTCAATGATCGATATGCCCAGATGGTGGCAGACAATACCCTTCAGAGCAAAAATGCCCTGCGGCTTCTGAAGGAGCTCACTGAGAATAGTATTTCTGATATCGAGAGTGACCAGACTCTTTCCTTTAAGGACTTTACCATGGAAGCCTATCGTCAGGACCTGCGAGAGTTCTTTGAGAAGCATAAAGAGGCATTCCAAAAGATGCCATGCGGGATTTATTCCGGGTTTAGGATTGACCCGGAGATGTTTCCTGACATGCCGGAGAGTATCGTCGCTGTTCTGGGTTATCCTCATAGGGAGGAGGGAAGCCATAAGAAGTACAAGAACATCTACTTGATGTGTCAGCCGGTCGACACCAGTCTTCATGCAACTTACAAGGAACTCAACAAGGCCGAGATTCTTGAGCTCTTACGCAAGAATAAAAAACAACAGCGAGACGTTCCAGAATGGATTGAATCGCCTAATACAACGAAGATTAATTTATTAGCTTCGATTCTTAATAATTGGATGCGGGTACAAATGAACGCAGAGACCGCTGCTAATATGAAAGATATCCGTCGGATCTTTGCTAAACGCAAGGCCGGACTCCCAGTGGCACTTTCTGATGACAAGTACCATCTTGAGAATTTTGATCTCATCGTTTGGGAGTATGTGTCCTCAGATAATAAAACGTTGATCATATGAGAAGTACATTAAAGCAGTTTACTTGCCAGAAGTTAAAAGATGCTTCAGGAGCATTCCTCAAGAAAATGGGGCTCGAGTATGCACCACAGTTTCGCCACGGTGATTTTGATAACTTCTTTGAAGTTAATGACTTCTCTTATCGTTACCTCACGGAAGCAAAGAACTGTGTTGAGCATATCTGGGAGATCGGAGCAGTCGATAACGAAACGCTACAGGGGAACTTAGAGTCTAGCAACGATCGCTATTTGTTCATGGAGGTATTAGCTTGCCAGATAAAACCAGATGCTAAGTTTTCCCGTCATATAGCTGTAGCTCTAACACGTGCTTTCAACAGGGTCTTCTCTCACTCGTTTAACCACCAGATAGAAGATATCCCGACTATTGTCCTCATGTTACAGGGTAATAGTCTTTCAATTGCTACATGTAAACGAACTGACCGCCTGGACGACAAAGGAGAGAAGATTGGTCAGGTCACTATGCTGCGTAATATTAACTGTAGGAAACCGCATAAAGGACACATCAAGATTCTGGAGAGAATCGCTGCAGATGTATGTGGATGTAAAACCTATGCAGAGTTATACACTAAGTGGTTGAATTCCTTCTCCATCAAGATTATCGACGATGATTTCTTCGATAGATATAAAGAGATTTATGAGGATATCGTCGAGTTCGCAACTGGCAAGAGATGGGTTCAAGATGGGGACTCTTGGGTAGAACGTGATAATCACAACCCTTGCCCACGTATTATGAAAGAGTTTGCTGGATTCCCTGACCCTGACAAGGCTGTACGTGATTATGTTAAGAAACTGCTCGGGCGAATTGTTTTCCTTAATTTCCTTCAGAAAAAAGGCTGGATGGGGGTGAAGAAGGGCGAAAGCTGGAAAGGTGGAGACGAGGATTTCTTGCTCCATCTGTACGATCGATCGAACATGAAGGAATCCTTCATTGATGATGTACTTGTCCCTCTTTTTCGTGACATTAATACAAACCGAGAGGCCAGTGGTTACCTGGTAACTAATCCTAATGTGGGCAAGGACATCAAAGTCCCTTATTTGAACGGAGGGTTGTTTGAAGAAGATGAGTTAGATAAGGTTCATTTTCCTCTCGGCGAAGACAGTAAAGGCAAGGGGCTTATCGATGAGATGATTAATTTCTTTGCAGAATATTACTTTACTGTTGACGAGAATACTCCCGACGACGTTGAAATTGGTGTTGATCCGGAAATGTTGGGGCGCATCTTTGAAAACCTATTGGAAGACAATAAGGACAAAGGTGCTTTTTATACTCCAAAGGAAATTGTCCAGTACATGAGTCAAGAGGCCCTGATAGCTCACCTTGTTCGCAAAACTAGCCTCGATGAATCTTTCCTGCGTTCCTTTGTTCAGGAACCAGACATGAACGTGAATAAGTTCGATGAAGACCAAAAATATAGTATTCTTGATGCCATCCTCAATGTTAAGATTTGTGACCCTGCTATTGGGTCAGGAGCATTCCCTATCGGTCTACTAAATGAATTAGTACGATGCAAGGAGGCAATCTATGGGGATAAAAAGGGACGCGCAGAAATCAAGAAGGAGATTATTAGGGACAATATCTATGGTGTCGATATTGAAAAGGGCGCTGTTGATATAGCCCGATTACGTTTTTGGCTATCGCTTATCGTTGACGAAGATGAGCCTCTACCTCTCCCCAACCTTGACTATAAGATTATGCAGGGTAATTCTCTTCTCGAGAGGTATGACGGCGTGGATTTAAGCAAACTTACTGTCCATAATGGCTATGATGACATGTTCGGCGGAGGGCAAGCAGAATCGCTTAAAACTAATCTCTCACAATTACTTAAGGAGTATTATAATACTAGCAATCATAGTAAGAAGACAGATTTAAAAGACAAGATTAAGAAGACAATCTCTGAGATTCTTGGGATTGCTGGAGTGGAGATCCCTCAAGACATCGATTTGGCCGAGAATAGTCAGTTCTTCCTTTGGCATACATGGTACAATGAAGTGTTTCTTGAAAACCAGGGGTTCGATATTGTCATTGGCAATCCACCGTATATACGTCACGAGAAACTTGCGCATCAATATAAACAATTACTTTGCTCTCTTTATCCTGATGTAGGGTATTCAACGGCTGATATCCTTGTGTATTTCTTTGGGCTTGGTCTTAATATTCTCGCGCCCAATGGAACTCTTATATACATTACCTCTAACAAATTCTTCAAAACGAGGTATGGCCTGAATATTCGCAAACACTTTGCTAAAAGTGTAGACGTTGATCTTATCATTGACTTCTTCGAGTTGCCGATTTTCAATGCCTCTACCGACGCCGCTATTACAAAATTGTATAAAAGGGATCCTGCATGCAGTACCAAATACTATCCAATTTTGACTCTTGAAAACTTAAACCTTATGAAACGGGTTGTGGAGGATTATCAAGTCGTTATTAAAGACGATACTGAGTGGAAGTTTATTGACCATAATGAGTTTTCAATTTTACAAAAATTCAGTGAAGGCGCGATATCTCTCGCAGAATTTGTTAATGAAAGAATATACAGTGGCATTAAAACAGGGGCTAATAACTCTTTTATTCTTAGTACAGACACGCGTAATCAGATTCTTTCAAACTGTAAATCAGAAGAAGAAAGAGAGAGAACAAATAGCATTATTAAAAGGGCCTTCAAGAGTAGGTATATTAGAAAATATAATTATGCTGGTCCAGAAACATGGCTTCTTTTTATTCCCTGGCATTTCCCGATTCCATTTGAAGATGCGGAGCAAATGCCTCCCGCTAGGGCCATCGCTATAGCAGAGGAAAGACTGGTTCAGGAGTACCCAGCAGTGTATCATTATCTTCTCTCCCACAGGGAAGAACTTGTCGCACGAAATGCAAGCGAAACAGGCATTCGATATGAATGGTACGCATTGCAACGCTGGGGTGCCAACTATTATAGGGAGTTTGATGAGGCGAAACTTATCTATATTCACACGGCTGTTAATCACGAATTTTACTTTGATGTTGACAAGCATTACGTTAACAACTCTTGCTACATCATCGTTTCTAAAAGCAAGTTTCTTTATGCTTTCCTGAACTCTTCTTTGTTCCGCTACTACAAGAAGATTAAGTTTGTTGCTTATGGGAATGGTGCTGTCGATGGTCGTTGTAAGTTGGATGGGAACAAAATGAGGACGATTCCTATCAAAGCCTCTGCAGATGAACAGGTCTTTTCAAGTATCGTTGACAAAATGATTAGCTTGAAAAATGAGGATCCGGATACTGATGTCTCGGGCCTTGAGAAACAAATAGACTCGAAGTTATATGATTTATATGGCTTTACAGAAGAAGAGATAAGTATTATTGAAGGGACAGCTCTTAATGACGATACCGATGATCAGTGCCTTGATGACGACACTCTCGTATAAATTCTTTATCAGATATGGATAAGTGTATTAAAGTGACTCCTGATAGCAAGGTATCCGAGATCTATTATGAGCTTCTTCGTAGGATGGAGAATCTATCAATCGCTTTAGCTGGGCGAAGAAGAATTCGCATCGATCTCGAACTAAAGTATGACATCACAAAAACGGGTACCCCAAGAGTTAAAGAAACAGAATATGCTTTTTACATGTGGAATTGCGCAATTTTAACAGCATTCCGCAACCTTGAAGGGCTAAGTAAGGAAGAAAACCTCAAACGAAATATTAAGCGCAATGAAGAACTCAAGGGAAAGCTTTTCGAAAATGAATTGTTGTTTAGATCCGTCTCTGGTATGTACCGGGAGGCTCATTGGGAAAAACCCGTTAAGGAAATCTGTTTCTTTGTAACCAATACCGATGCAGAGGGCAACGAAAAAGGGGCGCATAATGAAATCAAAGATTTCTTCTGCAAGGTGTATCATCAGGCTGAGCATTTTGAACAAGATAGCTTCCTCTTTACTTTCCCGGGAGCGAATCGTGTAGCATTCTTGGTTGCCACAAACGATAATGCTCGAAAACAGTTCCGTGGAAATATCAAGTTCGCAGGTCCTCTATTTACTCAAGTACAAGATATCGGAGACTGGACACAGTGTTCTGACGGAAGAATATCCTTCCGTTTGAAAGGAATGATTCTTCGGGGAGGGACAGGCAATGACCGTATCAAAATAGGCGAGGGTAATATGTTTGACATAGATGACTACAATCCGAATGGAATAATTGTCATTAGAGGAAACGCCCAGAAGGATTTAAAAAGAAATTGTGAGTTTTACCGAGGTATAGTCCCCTTACACGAATATATTTTGAGTAGAGACCAGCTTTCCATTTCTGGCGTACAATCGGTAATTAATCAAGCCCTTTATGGAGCAATTGAGCACAGATATCAACGTATCGCGATTCACTGTTCTGCATCCGTCGGGGGGTCTTTCATCAAAGGAGCAATAATTGCTCTAGAGACGGTAAGAACTTGGGCACAATCTAATAGAAGGAGATTTAGAGAGATTATTATGGTTGACATTTATGGCGAATATAGCCGAGTCCTTGCGATGGAAAAAGAATCTGGATAATTATAGGCAGTAAATGTTTACAACTGAAATGTATTAGATCTGCCACAAATGATCCTAGCAATAGAAAGTCTTAAATTGTTTAACTACCACATATAAAATGACCAACCTTGAACAACTGTACACTGCAATAGACCTGCTTTTGAAGCAGGGCCTGGTGCCGGATGCGGCGCTAATGGCAAAAGTGGCGGAAAGGGAAGAAGAACTGATTAAGAAAGAGATTCTTCCTATTGTCACCGAGAAAATTGAGCCGACACTCAGGCAGATTAAACGAGATTTGACTCTTGTCGTTGACTACGCCCCGGGCGCACCTGTCAGGGTTCGCCTTTCACATGAGCCAGGCATCTACAAGAAAGAAGCCTTTGTGGAGTTGACTCCTGACCCACAAGTCGATCATGGCACCCATTCTGTGGCCGCTTCATCATCGCATGCTTCACCAACCGGCTTGCGCGTTATACGCAAAGACGGTAGCGTTATTCAGGAAAAGTTTGCGGGGGACACCCTGGTTACTGCAATAAGGGAGGCCGGGCCGCGCAGGGTGCGTGACCTTGGCATTATTTGTTGCAAAGTCCCGCTAGTATCCACAGCCAAGGACAACAAATACGGTAACACGCAAGTTGAGGTTGAACCTGGACTGTTTGTAATCAAGCATTCGAATAACAAAATGAAGAAAGGGTTCCTGGAAAAGATATCTGAGGCTTTTGATCTGGGCTGGACAATTGACATTGTTTAAAGTTAAGATAAGGCATTGTTTTTATATGGCACGAAAACTATCAACTATTTCATTTAATGATTCTGCTGAGCATGAGTCATCCTTAGACATAACTTATCATTATCGTGGAAGGTTATCAGGTAAAACCAAATTCGAGTTAACTAATCCCGACGGGACACACTCTTCCTTTCTGCTAGACTCTCCAGATGATGCGCTTGAATTAGCCGAGTATCTGAAACGTGAAATATGCTATGATCGAAGTGCATTGCATTCACAGCCTACATTCGAAACTATTGGTTTTGCATTGAAGGTAATGTGTGATGGAAATGTTATTAAAACATTCTATGACCAATCGCAGTTTAAGAACGGGATAGATTCATTTAATTACATTTCGTTGACCAAGGCTTTCCCTGAATATGCTTCACCCGATTATTATTTTGTTTTATATGGCATAAAAGACGGTCTTGACAATGAGACGTTGGAAACAATAATCGAGACTTGTGTCAATTATCAAAAAGCTGTTATTGTATCAGGAGACCTTCGTGTTTGCCGGCCAATGACTCAATTGATGATAGCCGATATTGTAAGATTTGATAATACCACAGTTTCTCGGGCTGTCAGGGATGTGCGAGTTTTTACAGCGCATAGGAATTATTCCTTAGATAGGAATACCACTTCGATGGATTTTCCGTCTCTTTTCGATGAGGGGATAGAGATTAAGGGGCAAAAGATTTCGACTATGGGCATCAAGGTTAAGATTCGCGCAATCATCGAGAATGAAGATAAAGCGAAACCTTATACAGATGATGCCATTGCAAAGCTTCTTGTTGAATATGGTTATCCTATTGCAAGAAAAACGGTCCAGAAATACAGAGAAGAGATTTTGGGAATACCTAACAGCAATAAAAGAAGAGTGAGATAAGGGTATTTAGTCAGCCTTAATGCATCACATTATTTGAATAAATAACTCAATTCATTATTATCACTATGTACGAAGTCGGTAAAGCTTATGCGCTGCCTTTTAAAGGTGTAATTATCAAGGGGGACAATCAGTATTTGGTCGTATCTGACGGGGATAAAGATTATACGATCAAACCATATGATTATCAAACGGAGTACTCCATATTCCCTAAGGTTATTCAATGCTACGTATGGAAGCTTGGTTTGAATGGCAAACCATATATGGAACAGCTTCGGGATGATATCCTTCAAGACAGGTATTATCTGTTTGGGCAGGAACACGAGTTTGTCATTGATAAGTTGTGCATTGATCAAAATACGAAGCACTCTTTCTTCATGCTGTCAGATGAGTTCGGAATCCAGCATCGTTATTATCCTATAGGGGATGTTGACAATAAGAAAAGCGGCGATAGAATAACCTTGATAGTCAAAGGAATAATCCCTTCCCGCCAGGGAAGGAACAACGCCAGGCTCGACCTGGAGGCCCCGTCAGAAGGGGTGACACCCGTCGTCTCACCTGCACCGGTATATCCCAAGAACAGCGGCAAGAAGAATTTTGGTTGCGAGGATGAGAAGAAAGAGTTTAAAAGTTCTATTGTCTTCCCTGCCGGTAAAGTTGAAGCTGATATCGACACCCAACTTGGTATTATCTGTCGTACCATTGCGGGATTCATGAATGCAAGCGGAGGAACGCTGTATATAGGTGTTTCTGATAACGGATACATATGTGGAATAGAGGATGATTACAGTCACCTCAACGACAGCGATTTAGATAAGTACACATATAAGGAGAACGATGATGGTTATCTTCAGAAAATAACCAATGCTATCTGTATGACTCTTGGCCATATAGCCGGTACTTTGATCAGCATGAGAATAGAACAGGAAGATGGCAAGAAGTATTGTATCATTGACATAAAGAAAGCCTCCCGCCCAATTTGGTATGTTTGGGATGGCGAGAACAAGTTGTTTGTCAGGATGGTCACGACTAACCGCAAACTCTTTAGAGATGAGATCACTCAATTCGTACTCGATAGGACTTCAAAGAATTCATTTGCAAAGCAGAAAGAGAACGAATCCCCGGTGATAGACAGCAATTCAGATGATGAAGTTGCCAATACAACACAGCCAGTAGCATCACCTGTCGCCAAAACTACTCCTCAGGTTACACAGAAACAGAAGAAGCCGTCAAAAGCCTGGAGGTACATTACTTTCTATGATAACGGCGAATGGTCTTTCCAGAAAGAGAATGTCCAGGGGGACGACGTGGTCTATTCGGCCGTGGTCCCAAGTGACGCCAGACAGAATAACCATATCCTGATTCTGGCCTATGAAAACGGTCATATTGAGGCAACTTATCTCAAGTCGCTTCTTTATGGTAAGAAGGGATTATTGCCTGAAGGTAAACGGCGTGGTCAGGGCCTTTTTGCTGATAACGGGAAACTTGTTTCCGCTTTCTGCGCAAACAAGAAAGACATGTTATTGCTTACCAGCGAGTTGTCCGGAGATCTTTATGTGAAAGCACTTGATGTTGATACACTTGGCATTCACGACAAGATGGGTAAAGGCAATGAAATAATTCGGGAGAAGGGTTCCAAGTTGGTTCGGGCGGTCTACATACCTAATGACGACGGAGCACGGATTTCCCTCAAGGGGAGCGGTATCTTCATAGAGAAGAACCAGAAATATACCAAAGGAGGGGTAAGACTCGCATCCTTAGCGCCTGGCTACAGAACTTTTATCTCCGATTTCGAAGAAACTGTTTAGTTCCACTATCGTGTTCCCTCCGGATACACGAAATCACCGCTGTCGACATCTATGCAGACATACTCATATCTTTGCCAGCCAGACGAGTTAATGCCAAAGATCTCGCGGAATTTGGGAGATAACTCACACACCTGATCAAAAGTCAGCATCCATTCCTCAAACTCTATGAATCTGGAGTCAATGATAACAATGGCGCGAGTTCCATCATTATAGAGAACTCTGCCGTCCATTGTTATCATGTCCGGTTCGCCGTTATTCAACAGTTCGCCGATCGCGTCCGATTCGTCACTAAACTTCATTTCCATTTCAAAATGGAAAGGTGCACCTATTGGGTAATCAAGTACTGACATATCAAATGATTTTCAATCTAAGTAATATTCAAATTAAACCAGCAATCTTAGTCGCAAAGATAAATAACAGTCGAGAAAAGCGCAAGAGTATCGATATTATCCTTTTTGTGTTGTAAGAATCCTGGATTTTTAGGGTATCTAGTCATAGACTTAGAGAGGTGTCCACTACTTACCAACATCAAAGAGAACTTAGTATGAAATCCTATATGGAATAATCATTATATTTGATAAACAAATCTATTAATACGCTAAAACAGTATTATTAACATGAAGATTCTTCACACAAGTGACTGGCATTTGGGGCATACACTCTACGGCTTCGACCGCACAGAGGAGCAGGAAGCGATGATTGATCAGTTGGAGGAGATCCTCAAGGAGGAGAAACCCGATGCACTCATTATAAGCGGTGATGTTTTCCATACATCTCAACCTTCGGCGGCAGTCCAGACTTTTTTTACCAAATCCATCATGCGGTTTCACTCGGCTGTTCCCGGAATGACTATTGTCATTATTTCTGGGAACCACGACAGCGCTTCCAAACATGAGGTGTCCAAAATCCTGTGGGAGACTCAGGATGTGTACATGGTTGGTTCGGTTGATAAGGAACACCTTGAGAATCTGATAGTCAAGATTCCAGGAAAGGGTTGGATCGTCGCAATCCCTTATCAGAGCGATCGTAATATCCCGGATGGCTTTTATCAGGCAGTCTTGGATCTGGTCGTTGAGTGCAATGAAGAGAATCTGCCTGTTGTCATGGCCGCGCACCTGACCGTAAAGGGAAGTGACTATACCGGCCATGAAGATATCCACGATGTCACTGTGGGCGGAATCGACGGGGTGGACCTGGACGTACTGGGCACGGGCTATGATTATGCGGCGCTCGGCCATATCCATCGGCCACAGACGATACCGGGATCGAATAAACGCGCACGTTATTGCGGGACTCCGATTGCCATCAGCTTTGATGAGACTTATGCACATTCCGTTTCCGTCGTGATTATTGCAGCTCATAGCGATACCCCTGAGATTGATACAATCGAAATCAAAAACCCTCGTCCGCTCGTTACGCTCCCTTCTAAGGGGTTTGGCAAGTGGGACGATGTCAAGGGGCTCTTGGAAGCATTTCCGAAGGATCAACCGGCTTATATGAGACTGAATGTTGAGGTGGACGACTATCTTCCTAAGAGTGCGCAAGAGGAGGCAAAGGCCATCCTTAAAGACACTCCGATTAAGTTTACTTACATTAATTCCCGCCGGAAGAAGGATGATGACAGCAACCAGAAGAGCGTTACCGTGGCTGAATTCCAGGCAATGGATCCGCTTTCTGTCGCCGAGATGTATGCCCGGGATAAAGGCATTGAGTTTACTGATGAATTAAAGCAAATGTTCCGCGATGCGGAATCGCAGGTGAAGTCGGAGGATAGTAAATAGTATGTGCCATGAAGATTAAAAAACTGACAATCCATAATATTGCATCCATTGAGGATGCAATAATCGATTTTACGACGGCTCCGCTCGCGGACAGCGATGTATTCCTGATTACCGGCGATACCGGTTCGGGGAAGAGTACCATTCTGGATGCGATAAGTCTTGCGTTGTATGCGACGACGCCACGCATGAAGGATACGCAGATGCAGGGATCTATCTTGGATTCGGGTGCAAGCGATATACAAGTGGACGATCCACGTCGCCTGTTGCGTGAGGAGACGGGAGAAGGGTTTATCGAGCTTGAATTCGATGGGTCCAATGGCGTTCCTTACAAGGCTGTTTGGGCCGTTCACCGAGCGAATAATAAGGCGGCAGGTCGTCTCCAGGCGAAAGACTGGTCGTTGACCAATCTTCAATCGGGAATAGTCTTGGACAAAGATAAAGAGATTGCGGCCGAAATCGCTTTAGCAACGGGGCTCTCTTCCTTCGACCAGTTCTGCCGGACTACGATGCTAGCCCAGGGTGAATTCACGCGATTCTTGAACAGTAAGGACGAAGAGAAGGCCGCCATTCTCGAGAAGATTACCGGTGCGGATATCTATGCCAAGATTGGGGCGAAGATATTCGACATTTATTCTCAAAAGGATAAGGAGTATGCTAAGGCTAAAGGGGAGGCGGAAGGGATTCAGCCTCTTTCTCAAGCGGAGCGCGAAGCCAAAGAGAATGAGAAGATGGCTCTTGAGAAACTGTCTGAGGAAGAAGGAGGTAAGAAGAAGACTTGTGAGGCACAGTTGAAGTTCCTTGTGGATGAGAAACAATTGGAGCGTTGGATACAGAAGGCGGAAGTGGACTTGGCCGAAGCGGAGAAGGTTGTAGGGACGGAGGAGTTTGCCGAGAAGGCATCACTGGTCAAGAAGTATGATGAGACTATTGAAGTCCGTACTCATCTGGCCAATTTCGAAAAGAAGAAACAGGCTGCAGAAGATGCGGAGAAAGAGATTAAAAAACTCGCAGGGGAGTATTTGACCGTGCGGGCCGGCTTGGAGTATCTGAAGCGGGAAAGACAGGAGAAGCAAGCGCGTCTCGGTGATATCCAGGCGGCGCTCGAGCGTGAGAAGCCGGATCTTCCGGTCATCGAAAAGGCTCAGACCGTCGAGGCGTATCGCAATACTTTAGAAAGTGGAATGGCGAGTATTAGGGAATGGGGCGAGGAGACTGCACGCATTCAAAACGCTATCAATGAGAAACTGACCCCGGCTTTTATCAGGGCAGAAACTGAATGGGGAATGGCAAAGACCGCTTTGGGGGCAGCAGAAGAAGCTACCAGAAAAGCTGAAGCAGATCTGAAGGCTGCGAATCTCGGGGAACTTCGTGATATCCTGAAAAAGAAAAGAGAACTGGTAGCGGATATAGGTGCGGCTCAAATATATGTTAAAGCGTGGAGAGATGCGATCGATGCAAGAGAAAAGGAGTTTGAGAAGATAGGAAAGGAGAAAAAGGCTCTTTCTGTAGCAGAGGAGGCTGCAAAAATGCTTGAGCGACAATTCTGCGAAAAGGAACAATCTTTCAAGTTTTGGGTGGGAGCCTACGAAAAGGTGAAAAGAGCCGAAGAGACTCAAGTGGAGGCCATCCGCAGCTCGCTTTCCGTTGGGGATGTCTGTCCAGTGTGTCAGCAAAAGATTATATCAGCTCTTCCAAGCGCAGAAGAGATATCCGCCATCATTCTTCCAATCAAGGAGGAATATGAAAAAGCAATGCAGGAGAAGGGGGATAAAGAAAGGGAGAAGAATAAGGCTCATAGCGAGGTACAGGCAAAGAAGAGTGCCTTAGAACAGCGCCAAAAGGATTATGAGGAATTGAACACCGTGCCAGGCAAGGAGGCCGAAGCTCTTGCCGCGCTTAAGAAATGTGACATCTTTGAGCTATCGGATGCGACAGAGGAAGTCCTTATAAAGCTATTGGGTAATACCAATGCGGAGATTCTTGAGTTGGAGCAAAAGGAGGAAGAAGGGAAAGTGCTTGAAACTCGTGCTGAGGAAGCGAGGGTACAGGAGACACAATGTCGTGATAAAGAGGCCGAGTACAAGGCGGTATATGAAACCTCCATGAAAGATGTGGAGGATAAGATCAATGAGATCAAAGGGCTGGAGGCTCGTTCTGAAGATGAGAGAAGAAGAGTGGACAAAGCCAAGGATGCTATCAGCGAAATACTCGCCGGCAGCCAGTGGGCGAATGACTGGGAACAAGACCTAAGGGTGTTTGGCAAAAATTTGGGAATTGCGGTCGAAGAACACAAATCGAATGTTAAGCGGGAATCCGAACTGAATAAGAGTCTCAATGAAGAACTGAATCCGAAGATTGTAGCGGTTGAGGCTCATTTGAAAGCGGTCGAGGAAAAGGAACCCGACTGGAAATCATACAAAGAAGAGTCTCGCGAAGAAGTGCCGGGCATCCGCAAGAGGGCGGATGATTTGAAGGTCGCGCTTCTCGGGAGGTTGAAGGACCTTAATGGAGCGAAAGATGAGGCTGATTCGGCTGAAGGGGAAGTCAATAAGTTCCTGGAAGGTCGGCCATGTTACTCGAGGGAGGACTTGATGAAGCTCTCTTCATATGGTAAGGATGTGATTGAAAAGATGAAAAAGAAGGTCGAAGAAGACCTTGCTGCGGTGAAGGATGCCAAGACGGTAAAGCACACCCACGAGGAAAGCCTTGCCAGACTTCGGGATACCAAGCCTGAAATAGCGGAGGGCGCTACTGAGGAGACTCTTCAGGCCGAGATAGATGCTTATGAGCAGTCCATTACGGAAAGAGCAGGGAAGATGGCCATTATTAAAAAGGAGCTGGAGGATGATCTGGAGAATATCAAGCAGCATGGGAAGCTTCTTGAGAAGGCACAGGAACTGAAGCTCATTTCCGACCGTTGGGAGTGCTTGAACGAGATGTTCGGTAGTGCCGATGGCAAGAAATTCCGCAAACTGGCGCAAAGCTATGTCCTTGGAAGCCTTGTCCAGGCTGCGAACGAATACATGACAAAATTGACCGACCGCTATACCCTGAAGGTCCACCCCGGCACCTTCATCATCGAATTGGAAGATGCCTATCAGGGATATGCCAGCCGCGTGGCTAGCACGATCTCCGGAGGCGAAAGCTTCCTGGTGTCACTCTCGCTGGCATTGGCTCTCTCCGATATCGGTACTGGCCTTTCCGTGGACACCCTCTTCATCGATGAAGGTTTCGGTACGCTTTCCGGTGACCCGCTGCAGAGGGCTGTGGACACATTGAAGTCCCTGAACAAGCATGTTGGCCGTCATGTGGGCATAATCAGTCACATCAAGGAACTACGTGAAAAGATTCCTGTGAAGATTTTAGTAAGCAGGGAGGGACAAAGTTCCGCCAGTACGGTAGAAGTAAGAGATCATGAATAATAAAACAATATCAGTCATCTATGATTAAGCTTGTATACAGCCCTTATTTTGGCCCGCGGCCTTTTATCGACTTGGCAGACCGTGGGGGAATTCTCATGGGGGAGACCCCTGTTGGTACACAAGGCCTGCTTGATGCCTTGGAACTCCATTTTGGGAATAAAGGGAACGAAGTCGATTCCCTCGAACGGTTGATCTGCTATGTGAAGGCAATGCGGCAGGCTGCTGCCGAGGATTCATCCCTGTTCTTTGCTGAGTCCTTCGTGAGGGATGAAATTGGGACAGCCAAAGTTATCCTTGCATGGAGAGATGCCTTGATGATGGCGCTCTGGAAGCCTGAGATGGATTCTACGAACAAACTCCGTGGCCTTTCCCGCGTTGAGAAGCATTTCCACACTCCCGGTCGCGCAGATCGTTGGCGTTCCTTGCTGGACTACGTTACCGATTCTTCGGTAACGGTTCCGCGCGATATAACTATCGAATGCCGTACATCGGCTGATACACTTGAGCCTTGTGTCCTCAAGGTTATGGAAACGCTCCGAGAAAAGGGTGTGTCCGTAATGTTTACCTCCGTTACCATCGGGGCGGCCCCGGAAGGAACTGCCCTTAGAATGGTTCAGGATGCCCTTCTGAAGGGCGTTGATGGAAATGACAAGACAAAATTAAAACTTCCGGATGATGGCAGTCTCCGTCGTGCTTCGTTCGATTTCGGGTATGATGCCGCTCGGTGGGCGGCTTTGTCCGCAAAGAGTTGGAGAGATGCCGGTACTCTTCTCGTGAATTCTCGGAATACAGAGATGAACGATTCTCTCCGTGTATTGGGTCAGCCGACGCTTCGGAGCGACATAGACAGCGCTCCTCAGTCAGCCCAACTATTCCTGTTGGGACTTTCGCTATTCCAGACTCCAGTGGATGTGCATCGCTTGTTGTCCTATCTCCGCGTTTCTCCAAATCCGATTGGCAAGCTTTGTCTGAAGAAGCAGAATAGTCGGGGCGAGTTTTATTATAAATCATTGAACCGTGAGTTGACGGACATCCTTCTTGATTCGGGTGGCTTTGACGGTTGGCAGGAGGCCATAGATGCTGCCGTGTATGATAAGGATGGGAACCAATACACGACGGCCAAACGCAATGAAAAACTACGCCTTTTCCAGATGTGGGAAAAGACGGATGCCGATGGATGCGTTCCTAAAGACGCCCTTCAGTCTTGGCTGAAGTATATGCGTCGCTGGGCGGATGGTCTCGCTCAGGTAATCGATGATGATCCCGGCTATGCCAATCTCTCCACCAACTGTGCTGCGATGGAACTGTTGCTTGAGAATGCCCCGGATAAGATAGATGCGGAACGCATTTCCCATTGGGCGGAAGGAATCTTCTCCACTATCACGATGACGGTGGATATTGCTGAAACTGGTGCGGGAGAATCTGTTCCGGATATTCGGGACATCATGGATTCACCGGAGAAAGTTGTTTGGATAGGAGTTTGCGGCGCTGATGCCACCACTTATCCGTATCCTTTCCTAAGCCCTTGTGAATGCAAACTTCTGGATCTCCCTAGCCGGGAAGATTACGCAGCTGCAGCGCATCGAGCCCTGGTCGATTCCGTCGCTCGTGTCAAGCGAACCCTGACCTTGGTTTCCTTTGACTGCGAAAACGGAGCAGCACTCGTGGAACATCCATTGCTGACAGAATTGGCGGCCCGTTTCAAGTTGCCTATTCAGGAAAAGGACGAGCAGAATGTTGAACCTGCTTGTGAAAGCCACCCAGTGGAAGTTGTCAGTACGTCCAGAATTTCATATAACATCAATCCTTCTTTGTTCGAAGGGCTTGATAGAACCGTCTCGGAAGGCGGTATCCGTCCTGACCATGAGAGCAGTTCATCTCTCGAGAAGTTAATCCATTATCCGTTCGATTATGTACTGAAGTATTTGTTGAAGTTCGACTCGTATGGGGAAGAACAACTCAGTGATTTGTACATTGTGAAAGGAAATGTAGCTCATCAGTATATACATGACTTGGTAGAGAAGGGAAATAAAGATATTGCTGAGATGCAGCGGATCCACACAACGGAGTTCGATGACGGCATCTTGACGGCTGTCCAGCGAAAGGGAGCTATTCTCCTCGCTCGTGAGAACGGGCTGGAGTGGGGAAAGTTCAAGAATATCCTGCGAATCAGTATTGACCGCCTCCTCGAACTTATCCGTCAGAACAGCTATCGGATTATCGGTTCAGAGGTAGAAGTGGTGACTGATCTGCCGGTAATCGGGCCTTATAAGGGATACATCGACCTTCTCCTTCAAGATATTAACGGAAAATTTGTTATTATCGATTTCAAGACGAGTGAGGGTGCGTCATACAAGCATAAGATGGAGGAGAGGGACATTATGCAGCTGATTCTGTATAAGGAAGCAGTCCAGAGTATCTTTAAGGAGGAGGTATCTGTGTATGGCTATTGGCTTTTGACTCAGTATACCTTCCTAACAGAAAGCGCCAGCGTGAAGGGAGACAATATCATCCCTTATCACACGTACCCCGACGAAGTTGCCACTCTGAAGAACCTGTTCGACCAGGTAAAGAACTCCTACAAGTTCCGGATGGAACAGATTCGGAACGGTAAAATTGAAGAAGGGGAGATGATGCAACTGGCGGATTTGGAGTATTATCAGAATCAGGAAAGATTGAACTTATATCCATTGGCGAAGGATTATAATAAAACCAATCTCAAAGGTCGCCCATATGGAGAGGAGAACATTACACTGAAAGGAGGACTCGAATAATGAAAAACATTAACTATATCAATGCTGGTGCCGGTTCCGGTAAGACGTACGCCCTGACCGAAAAGTTTGCCGAGCTTATTAAATACAAAAAAACTACCCCTTCAAGGGTAATATTGACGACATTTACAAAACGTGCGGCGGCAGAGTTCCGCTTGAAAGCACGTGAGCGGCTGGTTTCTGATGGGTTGCATGCTGCAGCTGCAGAGTTGGATTCTGCGATGATTGGAACGGTTCATTCCGTTGCGGAGCGTTATATTGCGCGTTACTGGTATCTTTTGGGCCTCGGTGCCGGGGTTAAGCCGATGCCGGAAGAAGATACTGACTTATATATTTCATCGACCCTGTCCTCTGTGGCTACCTCCGAAGATTTAAAGCTTTTTGGCAAGTATGCGGAGACGGTTAAATTGAAACAATCGAAGAGTACGAAGATCGATTATGACTTCTGGAAAGCAGATGTCCGGAATCTGATCGAGAAGGCGGAAACGTTTTCGGTCGAAGATCTTGCTGACAGCGAGGCGAGGAGCCTTGCCCTCTTTGAAGACATGTTCCCGGAAGTCTTGACGGGGGATCCTGTCCGAGTGCTTCAACGGGATGTTCTGAAAAGGATCTTCCAGATTGCCCGGAAGTGGCGTTCCGACTTCAAGGCCTATAAAATGGCGCATAATCTTGTATCCTTCAATGATATGGAGCAGTATTTCATTGAGCTTCTGAAGATTGATGAGGTTAGGAAGGATATAGAGGATTCCGTAGATTATGTATTCGTGGACGAGTTCCAAGATTCCAATCCGACGCAAGTGCAGATTTTCGACATGCTGTCGGATATTGTCAAGAAAGAGTGTTTCTGGGTGGGCGATCCCAAGCAGGCTATCTATGATTTCCGCGGCTGCGACACGGAGCTGACATCGGCGGTAACGAACATCATCGAGGCGAAATCCAATGCGAAGGAGGCGGGATTTGATTATGATGTCCTTAAGTATTCCTGGAGGTCCGATCCCGAGTTGGTGAAACTCGTGAATGAAGCATTCGTCCCGGTATTCTCCGGGCAGCTCAGTCAGGATAAAGTGAGACTTACTGCCAAACGTACGCATCTTCTCCCTCCGGATGTTCCTCATTCATTCCATTGGGAGTTCGGTGGTTATGTGAAGGAAGATGGAAAAACGACATATGCGGAAGAATATGTCCAAAAGGGTATTGCTGCATCCGTTTGTAAGATTCTCCAGGGAAAGCATAAGATTCAGTTTGTGTATGACAAAGAGGCAGAGAAGATTCGTAAGATTCGTCCATCGGACATCGCTATTCTTTGTGATAGCAATGAGGATTGCAATAAGATGTCTGCATGCCTCCGGTCATTGGGTATTCCGGTTACCCGGGAGGTTTCTGCGGAGTGTGAGAAACGTGAACTGGCCATTATCAGGGCAGTACTGAATTATTTCATCGGAGAAACCTCCCTATTGGATGCAGAGTTGTCTTACCTGCTGGATGGCACTGATGTTTGCACCATGATGGAGGACAAGGAGGGAATCCGTAGCAATCCTTTGTTTGAGCGTCTGGATGCCATGAAAGAGCGTCTTCGTGGGAAGAGTGTTTCATATGTCGTTTCGAGTGTAATTACCGAACTGGACTTGGAGAATCGTGTTTTCAAGTGGGGGAACGGCCAGGCACGCAAAGAGGTTCTCGAGTCAGTCAAGCTCTATGCAGCCACGTATGAAGAACAGTGTCTTTCCGTCAGTCTCGCAGCAACATTGGGGGGATTTATCAACTATATGTCTGATCATCCGGTTCCTGTTGGAATCGATATTCAGAGGGACGGCGTCAACGTTTTGACATACCACAAATCAAAAGGCCTTGAGTGGGGTATCGTCATTCTTTGCTCTTTGGGTACGGATAGTTTGTACGAGAATACATTCATGAAGCGTCAGTATTTCAGTGTGAATGAGTGCCGTCTCAATCCTCCTACCGAGTCGAACCTCTATTCCAAATATGTCATTAGGTATGTTCCCAAGTTCCTGAGTGGATCGGCGGGTATTCCTGATTCGTTAAAGAATATATTGCGTAAATATCCGGATTATTCGGATCGGCAGACTCAAGTTTGGAACCAAAGAGCCCGGCTTCTTTATGTCGGTGCTACACGCGCCAGGGATTATCTCATAACGGTTGGAGTAAATAGGGGAGGTATGAAGTGGTTATCCATGTTGGGAATCGACAGTGAGGCAGACAGTAAGTCACCGGAAGGGCTTTACCATGTATGGGCTCCTACCGCTCCGCTTTCGGAATTGGAGAAGATTACTATGGATTGCGAGCCTATGGAAGATGGTGTGAAGGAGTATTCGGTCCTGCATTTAGCGGATAAACCTTTGGCACCTGTGCCTAAGTTCAGGGCACCTAGCAAGGATCAAGTATTGGCTGAAGGATCCTGCCGATTTGAAAATGTGTTTCCTAAGGAAGGAGAAACTGCAGAAAGAATCAGCGTTACGGGTTCCATCGAGGAGTATGACGTTTTTGGCACCTGTATTCACAATATCTTTGCCGCGTACCGGCCGGGAGCGAAAGACCAGAATCTGGAAATGGCACAGAAGACCATTCTTCGTTATGGTTTTGCGCAAGTACTTCAGCGGCCTTCCGAGGTGATCAGGGCTGCTGATAAGTTGTATTCGTTTCTTGAGGATGCCTATGGTAAGCCCGAAGCGGTCCATCACGAGTTGCCATTTACGTTTGTGGATGACGTCACTGGTCAAGTAGTTACAGGAGAAATGGACCTGGTCTGGGAAACGGATCAGGGGTGTGTCCTTGTCGATTTCAAGAATTATCCGGGATTCGAGAACATCCTGGATCCTGCATCTAGATTCTATGTTGGGAAGTACGCCTCACAGATGGCTGATTATCGTAAAGCATTGATGAAAGCAAATAAGAAGATTATCGATACTATAATTTATTACTCTGTCCTTGGAAGAGGGGTAAGAGTCTGTATTTAACTTTTAAGTCCTAACAGCATGAAACAAATTGAACCCATTTCAAAATCTCCTGCGCTTCGAGATCAAATCGCAGAAGCCGGTGGGGAGTTGTCCCTCGTAGGGCCTATTCCGCTTAACGTGATCGAAACGCTTACCCATTTTGACTATAAGGTCCTGGATCTCTCGCAGGCAATCTTCGGGGAGGAGGAAGAGACGTACCGGATCATCCTGGGCTATCAATGCAATTTCGCCCCTGTGTACGGTGGCTCCGGCGTGCGCACCGTGGACGTCCTCAAAAGACTGCTCGAGAGCTTGAAGGCTTCGCTGGTAATCCTGCCGGACGATGTGGCCCGCCGCCACATGAACGCAATCAACAAGAACGAAAGAATTCTTGCTGCCCGTGTCTCGGAGAACTGCAAACTCTTCTCAATGGTCGGCGAGGACATATATAACAAGAAACAAACAACCCTGGTATTCTCGCGTAGATAGTATCCCAGGATTACGAAGTAGATTATGAAAGAGGCAGCGGGCCTTCATTAGCGCTGCTTTTGAAAACATGTTGTTTTTTCGGTAAAGAATCTGTAAGGTTTGAGGTACGATGATATGGAACCGAAAAGAACAACCGCATGAGTATGACTGATAATAAGAGCAGGATCCTCGAGATCCTCCGCGCCACTAGGCGTCCCGGCATTGAAGCCGTCATCAACTACCTTGAGACCTCAAACTACTTCAGGCGTGGCTGCTACAGCCACCACAAGGAGCGCGGTGGTCTTGCTCAGCACTCTTTGGAAGTCTTTGAGCATATGTGTGCCAACGCAGGCGACCTATCTGCCGACAGTATCGCCGTGGCCGCTTTCTTTCATGACCTAGGCAAGACACGCAAGCGGGACGGTCGTGGACATGAGACTCGCTCCCTTGACATTCTCGCCGAGTGCGGCTTCGCTCTTACTGATGCCGAGCGAATCGCTATCGGCAAGCACCACGGCAAGTCTCTTGACTTCATTACTTGTCCCCTTCGCAGGACCCTCTCGCTGGCTGACTGCAACAGCACAGGTGCTTGGAAGAGTGCTCATCCCAAGCATAACAAATCCCACGAATAGAGCACTTCAACACTGTCATAGGTTCCTCCTTGGATTGGCTTATCTTAGGATTATTGGTATATTTGTTAAAATCAAAACATAACTTTAAGTACAATGCTGAAATTTGGACGCGGCTCAGCGTTCGTGCGCGAGTCAATTAAAGATTATTATCAGTTTAACCCCGATACCCTGATGCCCCTCTTGATGCTTGCTTTGGCGGCTCAGGGGAAGTTGTCCATTGAGCGCGACGCCCGTCAAGGGATAAACTTCGCATCCCTGGATATCGATCAAGTTATGGATTACGAGTGGGTGAAACTGAACCCGGAGCTGAAAAAAGAACTGAAGGAACTGAAAGCGGATGGCGCGAAGAAAGTAACCGCCGTGGGCATTGTTCCGGCAGATCTCAAGGACATATACGAAACATTCTACAAGTATGATACAGTTACTGTTGTCCAGGAGTATCACCATCGACGAGGTATTCTCGTACAGCATTCCATCAATGCCGCTGACGAGGCCGCCCAGCGCCAATATGCCACGCTCCGGCTCGCCGGAGAACTTTCAGCTGCTCCGCAGGATTGGTTGCAGAATCAGTTTCTGTATATTGCCAATGACATTCTTGTGAGGTCCGGCATTCAGCCCAGGCGTCCAAGGATCCGTGTAGCCCAAGCCCTTGATTCTTTGCTTAACTACGATGGAAAAGGTGTGGTTTACAATCCGTTCGCTGGCTGCGCCCTGGCAGCTGCTTTGGTCGGCGGTGGCAAGAATCTGTACGTCGACGGGGATACCAACGATAAGTTGATGGCCGTAGCACGGCTTTTGTGTTACGGGGCCGGTCAGAAGGATTGTCACGTAGAGCAGCACGACTCGACGCGGTGGAGGGAGGACTTCACGCCGGACTACGTGTTGTCTACGTATCTGGGCTATCCAGGTGGGGTCTCAGCCTTCGACACTTGTCTGGCTCACTGCCTGAAGGATTCCCATTTTAAAGGTAAGTTCGCTGGTATCGCTGCTCCGAAGGATATCTTCGAGACGCAGAGTCCTGAGATGAAAGAAGCCCTCGCAAGGGATTGGGTGGACACCATTGTCCTGCTCCCTTTCGGGGAAGTGGCTGTACTTATCGATGCGTCCAAGCCAGCCGACCGGGATAATCGGGTACGCTTCTACAATATGACCCACCCGATGCTGAGCCGGAGACCGGTTCATTTGGTCATTTGCGAAGATATTTATGCGGATATCCTTAACCTTGATGATGTAAAGAATAAGGATTTCCTGAAGTCTCTGGTTGTTCCCGAAATAGAACAAGAGGAAGGGTGTGAAATTATCTCCCTGGGTGAAATCTGCGAGAAGATGCCACGTCGGACCTGGTCGTTGGCCAGGGTGCGTGAGGACGACAGAGTGTTGGCGCGGATTGACAGAAATATGCCATATGATGAATGGCAGCAGCCTTGGATGCAAGGTGTTGAGAAGGAAGAGATTGTGGGTCTGTTTGCCCCTGCTTATAAGCTGGATGAAGATTGCCTCATCGTGAACCGAGCAGGAAAGCTGGAGCCCAGGTTGTTCAATGCAGATTTAGGGACTGCGTTTTTCCAGGATGGTTTCGCGTTCCGAATGAGTCCTGATGTGGACTATGATTGGCTAGTGCATGAACTCTGCAAACCATATGTGGTTCGTCAACTTCATCCGTATGGTATGGATGAAATGGTTCCGGATTATTTCACCGAAGACCAGGTGTTGGCTTTGCAACTCAACCGTCCGGTAGGAGCCTTGTTTGATTGTGATGGAGAAGGAATTGATTCTGATGGAGACAAACTCCCTGCTGGAGTAGTGTTGCGCGGAGAAAAAACCGAGTACACCATTCACCGATTCCTTGGACACGGCTATTTCGGATATACTTATAGCGCGAATTCCCACAACCTCGCCACCGGCGAGGATAAGGAAGTCGTTCTCAAGGAATTCTACCCGTACGACTATTTCCATCGAGAAGGGATTAAAGCAGTTTTGGATGATCCGGATTCTGAAGGTTTCAAGGCGGAGAATTGCGGAAAGTTTATAGAAGAGGCTCAGATTATGCACAAGCTGGGCATGACTCCGGATAGCCATATCGTGCCGGCTTATGAGCAGTTCCACAGCGATGATACGGACACGGATTACTATGTGATGCCGTTCTATAAGGATGGATCTCTGGATGACCTGCAGGATTCCGGATTCAACTTCTCTGAAGATATGCTGATCCAGCACGTGGTAATACCGATGTGCAAGGCTTTGAATATCGCGCACAAGAACAAAGTACTCCATCTTGACATTAAGCCGGAGAATATTCTGGTTGACGAGAATGGCGATGCCGTCCTCATTGACTTCGGTGTTGCCAAGCAGTATGACGATGACGATAGAATTATCAATCGGGTGAATATGCATTCAACCAGTGTATTCGCCTCTCCTGAACTCAGTACTTCTTGGGGAGGGATGGTCCGATTTGGTGAACAACCAGATATTTACGGGCTGGCCGCAACGCTTTATTACCTGGCAACTGATCGTGAGGAACCTCATTCGGTTATGGATCTGAGCGAGCAGGACAAGGATCTTAGGGAGTGTTTGGATAGGTATAGTTTCTCAAAGGAGTTCGCCGATGCTATCGTAGCAGGTCTGCAGCATTCGGCGACATCACGTCCTCAGGATGCTCAGGCATTCCTGAATCTTTTCCCTGGATGTGAGGGTATGAAATTGTAACGTGGGAACGAATGGTTATAGCATAGTCCTCGATTTCGATGGCACGGTGGTGAAACACGCATACCCTGCCATCGGCGAGGACATTGGTGCTGTGCCAGTCTTGAAAAGGCTGGTCGCCAATGGGTGCAACCTGTTGCTGAATACGATGCGCAGTCACGACTCTGCCGGAGTGGATACGCTCCAGCCGGCGCTGGACTGGTTCGAGGCGCAGGGACTGCCTCTGTATGGCGTGAATGAAAACCCAACCCAGAAGGAATGGACATCCTCCCCGAAAGTCTACGGAAATCTTTACATCGATGACGGCGCCCTGGGTGCCCCTTTGAAAGTGGACGCAAAAGGCTGTGCTTATTTGGATTGGAACAAAGTCGCTCTACATCTGTATTACATAGGCCTCCTGACCTACAATGACATCATTGAGCTCGTTCGTGACGGTGTCGTGAATCTGGAAATCAATGCGGAAATATAATGTCCGGAGGAATTGAGCGCACTATAGATAATTGAAAAACTTCTCGGCAAGTAACAGAGCAGTTTCCCTGGAATTGATATTCCGGGTGACCTGAGCCTTTGCCGCATATTGATGGCGTCGGAGCTCGTTGCGATCGGAGTAAACCGTGCTGCTCGTGTTGCGTCCGGCGGAAGGAATATAGATGTCCCGGTAGTCCGGTTTCGAGCCACCCATCATCTGGGCTAGCGATTTCAGTGCTCTGTTCTTCCTTACGTAGACCCAATTGGCGGTGGATGGGGTGTTATCCATGCCGATTTCAGCCAAAGACTTCTCGACATAGGTTCTCTCGTCATCAGCCCAGTGGGCTAGTATCACTTGATCATTGACTGGAAGCTTCTTCATATATTTAGTAAGTTTGTTAAGAACCTTTTCCTTTCGTTCCTGCCATCCTTCTGTTTCTTGATAAACATGATCTTCGAAAGGACCAACCTGATTCGCACGTTGTTTGATCCCGGAGAGAATGCGGCACTCCTTTTCCAGCTTCTTTTCCTCCTCTTCTTTTGTCATTTTGCTTTTGCTTGCCCGTGGTTTCATCAGGCCTGCGTGGATAGCAGCCGTTGTCGCTTTCTCCAACTCGCTGAGGACACAGTTGTGTACAACTGTGTTCAAAAGCGTTTTCTCCTTGGCGTGTGAGACGTGCTTGGCGTCAAAGTTTTCGTACGTCCGCTGAAGGCCGTTGATAGCGCCCGTCGCCTTTACGGATTCAACGTCAATTGCCGGATTGATCTCGCGTCCATTCTTCTTTTCTAACGAAGCAATTGTAATCTCGGCGATATTCCATGCTTCATCGAAGTAGGTTTTCATGAACTCATCATGGGGCATTATAACAGGCATAAGCGGTCGTGGTATTAATTGGTTATTCATGCAAATATAGGAAATAAATAAGGATTATAGTCCGACAGGGGCATTGCCCCCTATCGAACTTCTCAAAACACCAAACACCTTTATGCCGCCGCCTTCATAGTCTCCGTGGAGAAGGAGGAGACACCGCGTTTCTCCCACTCGTAATCTCCACGAGTCATAGAGAAAGCGAGTTCACTCTCCACCTTCCCGAAAGGGGAGTATATATTCTCCTTGTAATCGTCATACAGAGGAAAGAATCCGCATTTCTGAGCCACCTTGCTTGACGCATCGTTGCCATCAAATACGTAAATGCGAATCTCATCGCACCACCACATTTCATCAAACAGATAGGACTTGACAGCCTCGACGGCTTCGGTCATATAACCCAAACCACGGTACCCGTCGGCAAGCCAATAGCCAATTTCCACCCTTGACTCCCAAAAGAAGCGAGGGGTTTGGATAATGCCGATTACGGTATCGTTGCCCCGTTCGGTGACAGCAAAGGCACCATGTTCCCAATTCCTCATAAACCTGAGCACCTCATCAATGGACTTGAAAGGCTTGAATCCCGCTTTCTCAGCGATATACGTGTCACTCATCAGAGCGAATACGTCTTCTTTGTCTTCTTCTGTAAATCTGCGAAGAGTCAGTCTGTCAGTTGTGATGCAGTCGGAGTTGTTCATAGGCAAGTTCTTATTTTGTTTCTCTATCTTATACCGCAAGGCTTCGCATTTCTTTCATGGAAAGGTATTCACTTTCCCATGGCGAAAAGATCGGCCTTGGAACCCGCCGCTACGAGCTAGTATTCATGAAATGAGAGTCAAGCGACAGCCTCGCTATCGCTTGAACTCGAACCGCAGATCCGCAGGTATTTTCTCCAGGCGCAGGTTCAGCAGATCCTCATTGTAGTCTTCGCGGCGTTTTGAGTACTGCTCCTCAAAAGCAGCTGCTCCTTCACGGTCTCCTGTCGCCTGTATCTTGAGGACAAAGGCTGTGAGATCGGAGAGGGCATTCTCCATGACATTGAGATCCAATAAGTACTGACCCGACGGCTTCCGGCGGAAAGCTCCTGCCTCACGCAGGTAATTGTAGATGATCACACTGCTCCTGCCGAGGGAAGAAGCTTCTCCGAAGCGTTCTGAACGGACGAGGGAGGCGAAGAAGGTAGTGAGGGCGGATTTCTTGGAGAAGTAGTGATTCTGGATGTTGAAATGGTTCTGTAATTTGCAGACGAGAAGGACTCCGGCTGCATTTGCTTTCAACTCTTCGAAGGTAGCTGCGGTATTGCCGAGAGCCTGTTCCACGCTGCCTTTCCCGTTGACTGTTTCCTTTACACCCAACCCGTGTGCCACCTCACGGAACACGATATTCCAGAAGAAGGCATCCGAAGAAAGCAGTTCTGCGGCATCCCCTTCAAGGAGGCGTTCACCCGTAGGTGCTACGATGTAGTTGTACTTGGCGTTTATGATGTTCTGCAGCAATATGGTACGGGTACCGCGGTCGCGCTGTACATCTGCGTCGAAAGGCAGGTTCAGGGCGATGACCTTCACGCCCGCATTAGCCTTGCCAGCGTAGTACAAAGCATTGCAGGAGAAGATGTTGGATCCGGCTCCTGGCTGGAAGGTCTTGTATGCCGGATCGCCTGGGAGATCTTCCTGCAACTCGTTGATGCGGGATACATACTGCATCAGTTCCTTTGTCTCCGCTTCATTCTTCAGCAGCACGTAGGCTTCGTAAGAACGCTTGATACCCAGCAGCTGGTCGTCGGTTACCTCATTGGGACCGATAACAAGGTCCATCTTGCTGTCGTCCATGTCCAGCCAAGCGATGGAACTCTCATAGTAATTGTCTGTCTTGAGAGCTTCAGCCTTGGCCAGGAGATATTCCCTGACGCTTGGTTTGATGGTTATTTCTGCCGCCACGTTCAAGAAATTGCAGATCTTGTCGATATGCTCTTTATATTCATCGTGGTACCAGACAGTTTCAAGGGAACCGTCTGCAGCTCGGCGGACAAGTGTATAAGGGCTGTCCTTGTCTGGATTGTCCCATGCTTCGAATTCCTCCACGGTCATGTCGGTAGGATAGAAACCTGCACCTGCCGGGCGGTCACCATATCCTTCTACGAACGATTCACCGCTGGTGCGGTCCCAAGGACCGTAATTGATTTCAGCGAAGGTCTTCTGGAGGGGATCCGTGATTCCGTCGAGCAGAGCCTGCTTGTCACCGAAATACTGTTTCCAATAGATGGCATTCACTTCGTCTGCAGCGAAACGATAAAGGTTGAGCACTTCCTTCCCATTGTCGGAGATTCCGCTCAAGTCAGGTGCATTGAAGGTTACCAATGCATAGTCGTTGACCTTTCTGGCGAAAGGAGACTCCGGGGCTTGGTTGCAAGAAACCATCAGCGCAAGAAGCAGGATGGCAAGGATTGATTTGTTGTTCATTGTGGTTTGTATATTAATTGATTACATTATCAGGTCAATAGGTAAAGCGGATGTCCACCGGGACTCCGGCCCTTTCAAGGACTCTCTTGTCCGAGAGACTCTCGAGGCCAGCTACGCCATATCTGGCGATATATGAATTGGCAGCATCGATGTCACCGTGTGCCTGAATGCGGAGAATCTCAGCCCCAAGGTCTTCCAGAGCCTGCCAGGTCTTGTCGAAATCGATGCTGTATCGGCCTGTGGCATTCCAGGTGATGGCCTTGGTCTCAAGAAGGTAATTATAGACGATGATATTTGCGATACCCGTTGGATCCGCCGCACCGAAACGTACGGAACGTATCGTATTGGTGACGAAAGTGGTCAGCACATCCTCTTTCTGGAAGAGGGCGGAGATATGGTATGCTTCAGCCTCCTGCGCACAGAGCCATGTACCCAGTACATTGGATTTGGCCTTCTCGATTGCAAGGGCTTCATTCCCAAGCGCCTCGGCGACGGTACCCCTGCCATTCACGGTCTCCTTCACGCCCAATCCTTTCGCGATTTCGCGGAACACGATCAGCCAATAGAATGCGCTGGCATCAACGTGAGGCTGGTATGATTCCTCCAGAAGGGACTGGCCTACAGGGTAAACGGTGCGGTTGAACTTTTCACGGATGATGTTGTCGAATATGATGGAACGGGTGCCGAGTTCCTCCTGCACTCTCGCATCGTACGGGAAGTTGATGCCGATGACCTTGAAACCGGCGTTTGTATAACCGCTGCAATACAGCACGTTGCAAGAGAAGATATCAGATTCCGCACCCGGGACGAACCGACGGTTGGCCGGATCTCCGGGCAGCATTTCCTGCAGCTCCGGCATACGGGCGGCAAGAGCGCTCAGTTCCTCCGTACGATGGAGGTTTTTCAAGAGTACATAGGCTCCGTATGAAGCTTTCGTTCCATAAAGGGCATCGTCGACAGGCTCGATAGGGCCGATCACGAGGTCCATTTTGCTGTCGTTCATCTCCAGCCAAGCCTTGTCGCTCTCATAGTAATCGTCGGTCTTGAGCCCTTCGATTTTCTTGAGGAGATAGTTCCGCACGCTCTCCTTGATGGTTACATCGGCGGCACGCTGCAGATACTCCTCTATCTTGCTGATCGAACCTGCGTATGCGTCATGATACCATACTGTTTCCAGAGAACCGTCTGCGGCGCGGCGGGCGAGAGTGTATGGACTGTTCTTGGCAGGATCATCCCAGGAATCGAACTCCTCAGCAGTCATGTCCGAAGGATAGAATCGCGCTCCTGCAGGCTTGTCGCCATATCCATTCACGAAGGATTTCCCATCGATACGGTCCCATGGGCCGTAGTTGATCTCGGCATACAGTCTCTGCGAAGGACTCTCAAGAGAATCCAGGAAGGCATCCTTCTCCCCATAATTCTGCTGCCAGTAGATATTGTCTACCTCGTCAGCAGCCATCCGGTAAAGCTTCAAGACTTCTTTCCCATTGTCGGTGATGCCTGTCAGGTCCGGTGCAGGAATAGTCACCACTGCATAGTTGTCCACGAGACGGTCAAAATCGACTTTGTCCTGTGTGCATGAAACGACTGCCAGGGCAAGCAAAGACCAAACTGTTATATGGTTTTTCATATTGATTTCAATATATTATTTAAAATTAGCAATTCTATTTGATAATCAGACAATATGTAATGAGCCTGCGGCAAATAATACCAGATACCCTAGCAAAATGCTGATGATACCGATGGCGATTCCCATCTTTGCCATGTCTTTCTGCTGGATGAGGTTCGTAGCGTAGGCAAGAGCATTCGGCGGAGTAGAGATAGGAAGTATCATCGCACTGCTGGAAGCGATTGCGACACCGATAAGGACGGTGGAAGTCCCTCCGATGGCGGCGAGCTTATCGCCCATGGCAGTACAGACTACCACCAGGATAGGCATGATAAGCGCTGCGGTCGCAGAGTGGGAGATAAGGTTGGAGAGCGTGTAGCAAAGCAGTCCTGAAAGGATGACTATCAAGAGCGGCGAGAAGCTTCCGAAAGGAATCGCCCTGACCACGAGTGCTGCGAGTCCGGAGCCATTCATGGCGTAACCAAGAGCGAAACCACCGGCGACCATCCAGATAACCGACCAGTTGATCTCATCGAGATCGTATTTTGTTATTATACCGGCCATTGCAAATACCGCAAATGGTATAAGAGCGACCGTATAGGTGTTGATTCCCGTGAGGGTATCCATCATCCAGAGCAAGATGGTGATGACCATGGTCACTATTACAAGGGTGGTTTCCTTCCCACGCTTCATTTCACCTTCTATCTTGAGTTCGATGGTCTTTTGTGAGAACGGGAATACCTTTTTGATCAGGGTCCATGCAATGAGGATCAGGATAATCACCAGAGGTACCATGAAAAGCATCCACTGGCCGAATCCTATGCCCAGGGCAAGACCTTCAGGATCATTCAGGTACTTGAGAGCTATCGTATTAGGGGGAGTACCGATAGGGGTTCCCATGCCACCCAGGTTGGCGGCGACAGGGATGCTTATTGCCAGTGCGGTGCGTCCTTTCCCTGCCTCAGGCAGTTGCTTGAATACCGGGGTGAGGAAAGTGAGCATCATGGCAGTCGTCGCTGTGTTGCTGATGAACATTGAGAACAGGGCGGTCACCAGCATGAAGCCAAGCAGGATGTTCTCACTCTTCTTTCCGAACGGTGTGAGGAGTACGCGTGCAAGGTGTACGTCCAGACCGGTCTTGGTGGTAGCTATCGCCAGGATGAAACCACCGATGAACAACATTACGACGGGGTCCGCGAAACTGGCCATCACCTGTTTGTAGCTGAGCACCTGCCCCACGGAATCGGGATTGCATATCCACTTGATACCGGAATCGGAAGTAAACAACAGCAACAGTACCATTATTGAGACCGAAGTTGCCCATGCAGGCACCAATTCAAACACCCACATCAACGTCGCATAGACAAAAATGGCAATGATCCTTTGCTGGATCTGAGTGAGTCCATCCAATCCGAAGGCTTCTGTCGGCATGAACCAAAGCACAAGGAAGATAGCTGCGACAAACAATAAACCTGTTGTTTTCCTCTTGATCTTGGCAGGGTTGAATTTAATGCTGTGACGCAGTTTCTGCATCTCCTCAACCAAATGGAATCCCCTAAAATTCTTGAACATATTCCTTTACTTATTTTTTCGCCGCAAAGGTATGTATAATTATTTATAATAATGTCTTGTTTTTATAGATAGATATGGTTTATTTCTATAAAATTAATAGTATTTATCGATAAATTGTCGTAATATTGTCGGAAAGGAGAAGAAAGATGGAATTGAGACAATTGAGATACTTTGTGGAGGTAGGGCGATTGAAGAGTTACTCCCTTGCGTCCAAATCGCTTTTCATAACGCAAAGTACCATTTCCCAGCAGATACAGAAACTGGAAGAGGAACTTGGCGTGGAGTTGCTTACACGTGACACCCGGCATGTGTCCCTGAGTGATTTCGGGGAGCAGTTTTATCCTTGCGCAGTACAGGTTCTGGAAGATGCGAGGGCTGGCGTCGACCGTATCCGCGATGTCAAGAACCTTCACGTGGGTACCTTGAGCATCGGTTCTACGTATTCTTTCAGTCCGCTTATGATGCAGACGGTCATTGAGTTTCAGAAAGAATATCCCAAGATCCGCCTGAATCTGGTCATTACCTCCAAGGAGGAACTCAGGCAGAAACTCCTGAACCGCGAATTGGACCTGGCATTGATGTACAAATCTCCTCTCGGAGACGAGCGTATCGAATCAAGGCTCCTTTTCCATAGTTGCCTTTGTCTCGTAGGACGCATCGGAGAACTCTCCGGATGCGGGGCGAAAGTTTCCGTTCAGGACATCGCCAGATATCCGCTTGCTCTTCCGGCTAAAGGCCTTCAAGCTCGCGACACCTTGGAGTCAATACTCTTCACCGAAAGTGTCAATCTGGATATCCGCTTGGAAATAAACAGTGTACGTGTCCTGTTGGACCTTGTTGCCAACTCCCCGCTGGTAACGACTCTTTCCGAGGAGGCCATCCATCATGTGAAAGGTTTCGAAGCAATCCCCATCGACCATCCTGACGGACGTATGGACGGCTGCTACCACTATTTGAAAGGAACATATCTCAAGATGGCTGCCCAGCAGTTCCTGGAACTGCTTCAGGACAAGAACTCATTCTATCAGACATTGTCATCCTATAGGCGCTGATGATATGGAAAACCCCGAAGTCCGATCGGACTCCGGGGTTTTCTTATACATAACAACCTTACGATGCTACTTTGCAAACGTGGTTCCGGTTGCGGAGCCTGAGCTTCCGCTACCCTGGATGTAGGTTGCGAAGTTGGCTTCGGTGAGGGCGGTGCCGTTGACGGATCCGCCGGCCTTGCAATCGATCAGGCTTGCTACGTTGTATCCAGCTATTGAACCGACCCTGGCAACGTTGCCGCAAGTTACTGCACCGGTGTTCTTGTCGCCGGTGGCAGTCATCTTGGTGTCGTCGGTCTTGCTAGGATAGAATCCCAAGTTGCCGATCACGCCGCCTGCTGCGCTCAATGCATCATCGGCAGTCTTGCACGAAACGGCACCCTCGTTGACGTTGCCGGAGAGGGCGGTAGGATAGTCCTTGGTAGTGGATACCATTGCTCCCACGATACCGCCGGCCCAGCTGTCTGCCGTACCCTTGTTGTCGAGGGTGACGGTGCCCTTGTTGGTATTGCCGGACACTTCGGTCACCAGGGTGCCGAGTCCGAAGATACCAGCGGCTGATATCCTGTTCTGGTGGGTGGTGGTGTTGTTGGCAAGGGTTACGGTGATCTTTCCGGTATTGGTATTGCCGATAACCTTGGCAGGGGCAGCATCCTCTCTCTCCTGTGAAGCAACGATACCGCCGGCAGCCTGCCAGTTTGCGTTGTCCTCGGCCTGGTTGAGGACGACATCTCCGCTGTTAACGCATCCCTGGATGGTACCGCCACGGTTCAGGGTACCGAGAATACCGGAAATACGGTTGACCTGCTGGAGGTTGGAGGAGATGGTTCCGCTGTTCTTGCAGTTGGTTAACGTGATGCCGTTGTAATATACACCTCCGATTCCGCCGATAGCCATCCAGGTAGAAGGCTTGGTGGCCTGCTCGTAGGAGATGTCACCCTTGTTCTCGCACTTGTCGATAACGATGGTGCCGTTGGTACGACCTGCGATACCGCCGATCATAACCACCTTTGCCACAGGTATGGTGAAGGTAAGGTTGGCGGCGTTGACGCAGGAGGTGAGGGTAACCTCGCTGGACTTGGTGTATCCGAGGATACCTCCGATACCGATTTCCTGGGTCAGGGTTCCTTCGGCATTGATGGTAGCGTAGTTGGTGCAGTTCACGAACGAACTGGCTGCAGATGCGGTACCGGCAATACCGCCGACTCCGATGTAATCGGCAGGTTTCTCTGTCCCTGCGACGTAGTTGATGGTTACGAAGGTGGTTACGTTCTCCAGTACACCTGCGTTGTCGGCTATGAGTCCGGCAAAGTCGCCGCCTGCGCCTTCAACAGCAGAGATGGAGCTCTTTCCGTCGTATGCCTTTCCGTCGGAGGAACCGAACACGACATTCTTGATAGTACCGGTGTTGAGAAGCACCAGACCTGACTTGGCATCTGTAGATTCTACGCTGAAGTTGTACACCTTGTGTCCCTTGCCGTCGAGAATAGCGGCAAATGAAGGGATAGGGCTTATCTTGGCACCGCCGCAGTCGATGTCAGCGCCAAGGGAATACTCCTCTTCAGCGGTGAGAGTCGGTGCTTCACTGATGAAGTTCAACAGTTGCTCAGCGGTCTTGATGACAGTAGGATCTTCAGGAGTAGGAGGGGTAGGAGGATCGTCCGGACCTGGTTCCTCAGCCTTGCCGGCCTGATAAACAAGCAGTTTTGCAGAACTCTTGGCATCTTTCGCGACAATGGTCACCTCGCCGTCGCGCTCTTTGCCGTCATTGGCGGCTACGATGATGGAGAGTGTGGTGCTTCCGTTGCCGGATTCAGGAGCTACCGTAACCCATGATGGTGCGGATACTTCCCACTCGCAGTTTGCAGTCAGGGCCGCAGCCTTGGTCTCACCATCGGCGGTCACCTTCAGGATAAGCGGATCCAGTGACACCTGGGATGGGGTCAGGATCGTCTGTTTCTCCTGGCAGGCCACAAAGGCGGACAGGGCCAGGACAGAAAGTAGAAGGGATTTGATTTTCATGACTATGTGATTATTTTAGTTTCGATAACATCCACTTTGGATAATTGGTACAAATGAAACGAAGGTCAGCATATCGGTTGATATAGTAGTTTACTGCCTCTTCGGAGTACACGGCATTGCCGTCACCGGACTGGCTGTCGATATTGAAGACGCTGATTTGCATTCCTGCATTCTTGAACTCATCGATGGTGCGCTGGCCGTCGCCGTAAGGAGTCATATAACTCTTTGCCGACAGGTTCGCCCAGTTGAATCCCTTGGATTTATGACCTGCAGGATTCTTGTTGGCCATCCAGCCTACCGGAATGCCGTAAACAACCATACAGTTTGCGGCTGCCGCGGCAACTGTTTCGTTGCCAGTGCAGATGAACTCGCAGAACTTTTCGGCTTTGCGCTCCTTGATTATCTCGCAGGAGCGCTGCACGGCTTTGATAGGATAGGCGGTCAGGTTGCCGTCGAGGTTTTTGATATCAAGGACCAGTTTGGTACAATTGCCTTCGACCTGCACTATATCAAGGAAATCCTCAAGAGTAGGTATTGTCTCGCCATTCTTCAGGACTCCGGCCTTGCGGATCTCTTCGAGCGTATGCTCCCAAGGCCTCAGACCGTTGATGTAGTACGTATCGGTGGCATGGCCGATGATGACCTTGTTGTCTTTGGTCCAATAGATATCGCACTCCATGGCGTAGCACTTAAGTGACATCGTGTACTTAAGGCCGGCACGGGAATTATCGGGAATGCCGCTTTCGCGGGAGCCGCCCCGGTGCGCCACAACCCTGTTGTCGCAGGGTGCGGGGTCCGTGGCCAGCTCCGTAGGAGGGACGACCGGTTCTTCGCCGCCATCGCCTCCCTTTGGCTGGGGAATATCGACCTTGTTGCAGGAAAACGCCAACAAGCCCGCGGCAGCAAGCAATGCAAATAGTTTAATCGCTTTCATCTACTTGGCTGACTGTGTAACTGTATATAATACCGAACGGCCGTCGGCTACGGTAAACCTTAGGTTGACGATACGCTTCTTGCCGGTAGTGTTGGCTGACACAGTACAGGACACTCCGTCCTGTTCCACGTCCGCATCGTCTCCGTTGTATGTGCCGGTGAAGTGGGATTTGTAACGGATCTTGCTTGCCGTCACCCATCCTGGTGCTCCGTCGATAGACAATTCCCAAGGAACGTCAAGACTTGGCCCCTGGTTCACTACCACCGCGGCCTCGAAGCTTCCGCCTTCTGCAGGAATAGCACCGGGATCAGGAGTCAGCGCCACCCTGACGCTGCTCATATCCGCTCCCTCAGGAAATTCCTCCTTGTTGCAGGAAAGCAATCCCAGACCGAGAACCACTGCAAAGGCTATAGCAAATACTCTTTTCATAACTTCTTTCATTTTAAGACATTAAGACCATCCTTGGATTTGGTGCAGGTTGGAATTCCTGTTGAGGGAACCCTGAGCGATAGGCCAAAGAAGAATGTTAGGATTCTTTGCCTTCATACTCTCGAAGGTCTGATCAGGAATCTCGGAATTCGGCACCATCGACCAGATCTTGCCGGTACGGATAAGTGCCCACCAGATCATACCTTCGGCCGGGAACTCGAGGAAGTACTCGTTGACGATGTTGTCAAGGACGTCGGCAGGGGCGCTGCTGGTGTAATAGTTATCCTTGCCGTATGCACGCTTGGCTATTACGTTGAGAGCCTTGTTGGCTCCTGCGTAGTCCTTCTTGTAGTAAAGCATTTCAGCTTCGAGCATTACCAGGTAGCCATAGCGGTAGTAGATAAGGTCGTTGTCCTGGACTACAGGGCTCTTGGACATATCGCCGGTAAGCTTGTTGCACCAGGTAATCTCGTGGTGGTCTGCTGCGGATGAATACGGACCGTATCCAAGATTGGTGGCTACTCGCTTGTCGCCCTTGGCCTCGCTTGCCTTGAGGATATCCACGAAGCCTTGCGAATAGCTCCACCACTGCGTGGATGAGATAGGCACAGGTTTGTTGCGGTAAGCCGAAGCGATGAGGTTGCTAGGTTGACAGAAGTAAATCTGATAACCGCCGGTATTGGAAGCACTGAGAGCCAGCGAGAAGATTATCTCGTTGTTCTTCTTGTTGGTACGGTCGAATATCTTGGCGTAATCGTCCAGCACGTTGCTGTAGTTCTTCGCCTTGTTGATAGCCTGCTCGGCCATATCGAGGTACCTGTCCCCACCGTTGCGGGTAGTATACATCCACAATGCGTAGTCGGCAAGCAGGGTGTAATAAGCTGCCGGCGTTCCGAAATACTTCTCGGAGCCCAGCTTCTCTGGCTTGCAGTTCTGGACAAGGTCGGTTTCAACCTGCTGGTAAACTTCGGCCGCACTCTTCTGCTTTGGATAGCACTCTTCCTGGGTGGTAGATTCAACCGGAAGCAGGTTGAGGGGCACTTCACCCCACACGCGGGCAGCATGGAAGTAACAGAACGCCCTTGCGAAATAAGCCTGCGAAAGCGCCCAGTCCAGCCTGTCCTGTGAAGCGTTGCATTCAGCAGCGTGTGCTATGACAGCATTGGCCTGGTCGATTGTGGAATACAACCCCGACCATCCGATCGTATTGGATGGCGTAAGAGTATTGTGGCGGCAGGCGATCTTGAAGTTGTCCTGCACCTTACTCTCGAGCGAAGGACCCCACATGAAGTCACCTACACGCGTCTCGCCAAAGTAGAATACATTGCACTCGGCCTCGGAGAAATATGCTTGCATCCTCTTGTAGATGCCTGGCACGGACTGCTCCAGGTCAGATGCGTCCTTCCACATGTTACTTCTGGACAGAGCGTTGTCGTAAGGGATGTCGAGATCCTTGTGGCAGGCGCTGAAAGCGGCAGTGCAAACAATCAGAAGGCAGAATGATTTGAGTATATTTTTCATAATCGTATCCTCCTTAGAATGTTAACTTGAGATTGAACAGAACCTTGCGGGCGGCAGGCATCAGGTTGGATGTCGCGCTTCCCATCTGCACGGAACTGTACATATTGGAATCGGATTCGGAGCTGATACCGGTCTCAGGGCTGATAGCACCGGAGAGCCTGGTGAAGTACCACAGAGTGTTGCCTGTGACACCTACGGTGATTTTCTTCATCGCTATCTTCTTGGCCAGATTGTCTGGCAGATCGTAGTAGATGGAAGCGTCACGCAGGCACAGGTAGCTGGCATTCTCTACGTTGAAGTCCGAAGCACGGGAATAGTTGCGGTTTCCGTAGTCGGCATCGTTCGGGAAGAAGCGAGCCCACTTGGCTTTCTCGTCTCCCGGCTTGCGCCAGCACCCGTCCACGAGGTTCACATCCACGTTGGAGTTGCTGTAACCCAGCGTGTTCTGAATCATACGTGTCTTCATATAATTGTAAATGCTGTGGCCCAGAGCGTAGTCGAAGTAGATGTTGAAGGTAACCCTGTTCCAGCGGATGGTATTGTTGATACCTCCGGTGGAGTGAGGCATTACGTTACCCAGCAGGAACATATCGGTAGCATCGATCTGCTCGGCTCCGTCAGAAGTCTTGGCTGTACCATAGCGGTTGACCCATTCGAAATCGCCCGCATCCTTGCGGCCTGCGATCGACTGGCCGTCGGTACGGCGGTAACCATGAGACTGTGTGTCGTAGTAAGCTGCTGCAGCCTGTTCGTCGGTCTGCAGAATGCCGGCGACCTTGTAGCCCCAGATGCGTCCCAGAGGCTCACCCACGGCAGTGCCACCGAAGCGGTAGCCGTTGGCAGTGGTATAGCCGCCTATTCTCCAGCCGTATACAGGTTCTCCCTTGTCATTGAACAGGAGATTTCCGTCCATATCCTTGAGCTGGTACTTGTACTCATCAGGGAGTGAAAGGATCTTGTTGCGTGAATAAGAATAAGTAAAGTCGGTCTCCCAGGAGAAATGGCGGGTCTGGACGTTTACTGTATGAAGCTCAAATTCGGCACCCCAGAAACGGACACTTCCCACATTGGAGTTGACGCTGCCGATCTGGCCGGTATCCGGGAGGGTGATTCCGTAGATAAGGTCGTTGGTGACCTTGTCGTAGTAGTCGGCGATGATGCGCACGCGGTCGTTGTACAGTCCCACATCGACACCAAGGTCGAGCTGGGTGGTTGTTTCCCACCTCAAGCCTGTGTTGACCATCTTGGATGGCAGGAGCACGTTGTACACATCATATGTGCTTGCTGAATAGGCTCCCAGAGGGTCGGTACGGGCGATATCGTTGTTACCGGTCTGACCGAGGGAAGCACGTATCTTCAGCATATTGATCTTGTCCTTGCTCACATTGAAGAAAGGCTCTTCGCTGATTACCCACGCTGCGGAAACGGAAGGGAAGTAGCCCCATTTGTTCTCGCCCAGGAAGAGCGAACTGCCGTCGGCGCGGAACGTAGCGGACAGGATGTAGCGGTCGGCGTAGTTGTATCCGATACGGCCGAAGTATGAGATGAGAGCCGTCTCGTAGTCCTGGTTGCTCATACTCATCGTTCCTGCGGTATTGGAACCGCCAGAGCCGAGGATAGGCACCTTGTCGGAAAGAGAACCTGAGTTGGCGGCATTCAGATACCAGTAATGCCACTTGGACCAGTCATATCCTGCCGTTCCGCTGATGCGGTGCTTGCCGAAACTCTTGTCGGCGGTAAGGTATGCCTGGAAGTTCTGGCGCTGGGTCTGCGTACGGGTCTCAGTGGTGCTTCGGTTGGTACTGACAAAGTTGATCGAACCGTTGACCTCACCCCTGGTATAGTAGCTTCCGCGGTAGCTGTTGTCGTACATCGCGTACTGGACCGTACCGGTAAGCCAGTCGGTGATCTTGGCCTTGAGGTTCATGCTGCCCATGAATTTATGGCGTTGGGTCTCGCGGTCGTAGAAGGTCTCGTAGAACTCGGCGGTCTGCTGGTTCTTGTTGGTACCACCGGTGGCGAAGGTGCCGTCAGGATACTTGCCGATATGGGTAGGAGACATCATGATACCACGGCCGAGAACGGTAAAGTAGTCGTTGGTCATAGGGTTCTTGACCGCATTGGAGAAGTCGAACGTCGTAGAAGCGGTGAGCCACTTGGTCACGTTGAACGCGGTATTTCCGTGCATCGTGAAGTTATTGTAGGCGCTCATCGCCACCATTCCTTCGTCACCCATGTAACCGACGGATGCTGCATACTTGACATCCTTGTTGCCGCCGTTCACACCTACGTACTGTTTATGATATAAAGAAGGATGATACCATTCTTTCTGCCAGTCGTGGTCGGTGTAGATAATGGTCTTGGAAGGATCTATCGGGTCTGCCATTGACAGGTATCCATCAGGAACCGCTTCGCCGTCAACAAGATAGCGGGTTGAATATGTGGAAGAAGCCTCGGTGTTTCCAATACCCGCACCGTTGGCACCGTTGAGCACCAGAGGTGCATTCGGCCCCATGAACGCGGCAGGACGGACGATGGTGAGGAACTCGGTTGCATTCGCCAGTTTCCAAGTACGGGC
>Ga0247611_10001224_pt1 | contig 46623 bp, 44 predicted proteins | sample 177DNAGHGhighgp2_FD_192422 | JGI IMG/M metagenome (GOLD analysis project Ga0247611, IMG submission 192422) | Sheep rumen microbial communities from Palmerston North, Manawatu-Wanganui, New Zealand - 1770 DNA GHGhigh gp2 | ecosystem: Host-associated > Mammals > Digestive system > Stomach > Rumen... | reverse complement strand
AAGCTAAGTAATCCAGTAATAAGTATAGAAAACGGAGAGTTAAGTTGTGATGATACAACAAAGACCATCAAGTATTATATTGATGGCGTAGAGTTTAATAAAGATTTCTCAAGTGTAAGTGCAGGAAATCATAATATTACAGCGAAGTACATAGGAAATAGTTCAAATATCATCACATCTGAATTATCAAATAGTTTAGCAATAACAAAGCTAAGTAATCCAGTAATAAGTATAGAAAACGGAGAGTTAAGTTGTGATGATACAACAAAGACCATCAAGTATTATATTGATGGCGTAGAGTTTAATAAAGATTTCTCAAGTGTAAGTGCAGGAAATCATAATATTACAGCGAAGTACATAGGAAATAGTTCAAATATCATCACATCAGAACTATCAAATAGCTTAGTAATTGATTATTCTTCAGTTGAAATATCTGTTGCTACAACTACTAATAATAGAGTTAATATTTATCTTGATGCATGGTATGATTTAAAAGTATATTTCTTTAATGATGGCACACTATTTGATACTTTTATAGCAAGTGACTGTGAAGGACAAAAAACAGTTACATACTTAAGATCTGGACAACTTGCCACAAGTATTATTGTTTATGCAACAATAAAAACAGGCAGTGATGCTCAAATTGGAATAAGGATATATGAATATGTAATATAGTAAGGAGATTAAAAATATGGGAAATAATAGAAAACTAGGGAAAAGAATGACAATTTGCTTTATAATGCTTTGTTTTTTGACATTGATGGTATTGAGTGGATGCGGAAAAAAGACTGCAACTGTTGAATTTTCAGAGCCAATAGTTAGTTTAACAGAGAATTCAACCGATAATTATGGCGGAATAGGTGGATATGATTTAACTGTTGATAAAACATATTATTTTGTTTTTTCAACAACAATGACAACTAAAAAGTATGTGCCAAATACATCAGCTACTGTTGAGTTTTCTCTTGACAACGCCGAATATATTTATGCTGAAATTCAAGACGCTGATACCGATAATGTCATAAGTCAAGATTATCAAGGTGGAAAAAAGTTTACGGCATCATATAGCGTTCCAAATGAGGGATATTCTATAAAACTTCGTGTTATTATATCGATAAGGCCAATGATGAAAAAAGATAACGAAAAAATGAAATTAAAATATAGCTTTTATGGCAATATAAAAGATGTAAGCGGATCATTGCCATCTCATTCTTATTCTTTTGGATCCGTTAAAAATAAACTTTCTAAACCAGTATTAAATTATGATAAAAGCCATGACACGCTATATTGGAGTCAAGTTAAGGGAGCAGATTATTATTATATATATGTTGATTATGTTCAAACAAAAATTACTATAAATGGCAAGAGTAGCAGTAAGTATACTGTTCCAGATAACCTTAAACATGAGGGCGCTACTATTTCTCTTTCTGTTTCTTGTTTAGGAATTACAGGCCCACATGATATTTATATTGAAGCAGATTGTGATAACGCTAATTATGAGCCTTCTGCATCATCAAATCATGTTCAAACTAATAGTTAGGCAGGCGGTGATTATATGAAATTATTAAAAAGTGTTTTTCTTTGCTGTGCTTGCTTAATTACTTTAACTATACTTGGACTATACACGATAAATAATAAAAGAAGAATAGAGGTAGAAAAAAGTTGTTATACATTAACTAATTTTGATTATTCTATATTATCGCCTTCAAAAGAACAAGTTAATCAGTTAAGGGGAAATACAGAAGCAGTTAATAGTATATTTCCATGTTATATATATAATACATTTTTAACAGGAAAGAATAAGTCTAAGGTTTGCTTGATGTTGTCAGATGAAGTGGATAATTATTCAATCGGCCTTTTTAATGATAAGAATAAAATTTCAGGAAATTATTTTAAAAATGGACTTATGTTGGATAAAATTTCAGCAGATAGTCTAAATGCTAAAGTTGGAGATAAAGTAAATATAGAGTTAGATAATAGTACATTCCAATTAGAAGTATCAGCAATTTATATGGAATCTCATTATGATAATCTATCAAGTAATGGAGTAAGTGGGTTTGCTTTTGCTATGCTAAGTAGTGATATGATATATTCATTAGGAAATGATTTGAATTACAATTATGCTTTTATTGATGCTAAAGATGAATTAAAATGTAGAGAGGCACTAAATAATTACAAGCCACTTGGATTAATTGTTTCTGAAGAAAAGTATATCTCTGATTATAAAAGTAATAATACATGTCCTACTGGTCTTTCAGATGAAGAATGGACAGAAAGCATAAAGGCAGCTTATAATAATTATGTAGAGTATTATATGAATAAAGAATATAAAAATTGTGTTTATGAAAAATCAGTTGATTATGCTAAAACTATAGATAAATACGATAATTTAGATAAAGACGTTTCTAAATTATGTATTATAGGAGCAGTGGTAGTTACTTTTGTTTATGCACTATTATCAATTGTATTAGTCTTGACTAATAAAAATGATGACAAGGTAAATGTAAAAGATGGTAATAATGGAGCATTTAAAAAATATGTTTATGTTTTGATTGTTGGGACATTGTTAATTTCATTACTAACGGGATTGATATTAACTATTCCTAATATATCATCTCCATTCTTTGATTTATACAAAAAGATCATATTTTTATTCAGTATTCCAATTTTATTAAGTTTAGTAATCATAATTCCATTTATTATTATTTATAAAAATTCGTTGATATCAAAGGTAAAAGAAGAAAAGAAGGAAAAAACAGTTAATAATAATTAATTCTATAAAAAAGAAAGGAGAATAATCATGAGCATTTTGGCTAGGGTATATTATCATTTTAAAACCAATTGTTTAAGATATTTTTCCTTTCTTTTTTCCTTTGTTTTTGCTTTAATTATTTCTCTTATTTTTGTTCCTAAAATGATAAAAGATAAATCATATTATAAAGTATATAAATCTTGTAAAATAGACAACGTATGGTTTACTTCAAACCCTGCAGACCATGATTGTTTTTACAATTTTAATGGGATTGAATTTGTGTATTATGATGAGAATAGGTCCCTTGATGCAGATGTATTAATGCAAATAGATTCTCTAGAATATGAGAATAATACTTTTAACATAGACTTTAAATTATTAAACAATCAATGTGTTATAAGTAGAAATTTAGCATATGAGAAAAATTTAAAGTTGGGAGATAGTATATTTTTTTATAATGTAGAATATAAAATAGAAAAAATAATTAGTTCACAGGAAGGCATTGATGACAGCTATTACCACAAGGGCGTAATAGTTTTATCATATGATAATAGCACAAAAAAACCTAATAAATATATATGTTTTTTAAGAAACACAGAAGTGGTTTATGATGCGGAAAGATTTGTGAGCATTAGTGATAAAGGGGACAAATATCACTATAGTTATATTATTAATAGTTGTATCTATTTTTCTCTTTCGTTGTTAGTAATTGTTCTTGAAGAATTATTTATTTTTAGAAACAGGGGAAATGATTATTTAATATATAGGATGGATGGAACAAATCAAATAAAATTATCAAGAATAGTATTAAGAGATAACATAATAAAAATATTTGTTCCATTTGTTTTTGCAACACTAGTTTTGTTTAAATATATATTTGCATATCAAGATGCATACATATTTGTTTTAATTAATATAATATCATTTTATTTGTTTCTTGTTTTCATAGATTCTTTAATTTATTTGTGTAGGAGGAATAGAGCATGGAGAAGACAAATAATTTAGTAATTCAAACTAAAAATTTAAAGATTAGAATAGATTCCAATGATACGCTTATAAATTATGGCAATTTAGATATATATGAAGGTGATTTTGTCGTATTAGAGGGAAAAAACGGCTCTGGAAAGTCGACTTTTCTAAAATTTTTGAATGATGATGGAGGAGATTATTGCTCAAAAGTTGGAGGAGAAGCATTTATAAACGGAAAAGAAATAGGTGATTATAAGACTGAGCAATTAAGAAGACAAATTGTAAATATTAATCAGGAAGACCTATTTATAAGAAACGAATCTACTTATCATGCTCTTATGAGGCCTGCAATTAATGCGCTGTATGATTTAGAAAATAAGATGGAAAGGAAAAAGCAAATTAAAAAGTGGGCTCTAGATTTCTATAAAGATTACTTGGTTGGCTTTTTCCATAAGGATAAAAAAGAAATTGATAAGTATAAGAATAATCCTAAAACTGATTTAAAATTTATGTATTTATGTCCAGTTACTAGATTAAGTGGCGGACAACAAAAAATGATTCACATTCTTCAAGGAATTATAAAAGCAAAGGCTATTAATGGAAATATAATTCTTATGGACGAACCATTAAACAATTTGGATGTAGAGAATAAAAATAAATTGCGTGATTTAATCAAGAATTTGAGGGAAAACAATCCAAATATTGCAATTATAATGATTACACATTGTAGGGTATTTCCCAATATTAACAAAGTAATAGAAATAAAAGAAGATGGAAATGAGCATATTGCAAGAATAGTTGAATTTGATGGATATTATTATGATTGCTTAGAAAGAAGATAATCATATAAATGATTTACAATTTTTATAGTAAAATATATAATATACTTATATGAATGGTCTGTGATAATGATGAAAAGATGTGATTTTTGTAAAAAATATAATCCTTTGAATAATAGGTGTGAAGCTAGTCATGGAGTGGGGTCATACAACCAGTATAGCGGAGAAAGCGAAAAGGATGCTTACTGTAGCCAAGCAATAGAGGCTTTTTTAAAATTAAAACAAAATGAAGTAAATGTAATTAGGGCAAGAAATACCACTACAAGGAATGTGAATAATAGAAATAATTCAACTAGAAACATAAATGTAAATAAGAAAAAAATAAGTGATTATAAAAAGGATATAAGTGCGAACTTATATTCTTTTTTCTTTTTTTTATTTCATATATTTGGTAAAATAAAGATAGATTATTCGTTATAAAGGGTGTATGCATATGAACAAAAAGAATTATAGAATATTATCATTTGATGCTAGTTTTATATATGATAATATTATTTATGAAGGAAAATTTGAATATAAATTAGATAAAGAATATTATGCCAAATGGTTCTATAACTCATTTGATTTTTCGCTTGATAAAATATATTTAGAAAAATTAATTGAAGAAAAGAAATATAAAGTATACACTGATGACGATGAAAATGAATATATCGATTTAATTATTAATGTTGATTTTAATAGTAGATTTTATAAGAGAAAGAAAAATATTAATATAGATGATTCTAAGGTAAAAGAATTAGGCACTAAAGAATTACGAGCATACTTCTATAAAAATGGGTTTGTATTTAATAATTATCTATATAAGAGATATAAAAGATCATGTGGTAGTAGTAGAGATGGATCATGCTTATTTATAAGAAGTGATTACTATGATGAAATGACTAATTGGAGTAATGCAGGATTAACCCATATAAACACAAAAGCAAGTATTGCTTCTTGGGAAGCTTATAGAGCATTATCTCTATCATCTATTGAAGATACTATTAAGATAGATTTAAAAAATATTATATTTATAAAAGATAAAGAAATATCATTTAAAGATAATGTAATAGTTGTTGAAAGTAAAAAAATAGATCCAGATAAAGAATATGAAGAAGTATTTGCAAGTAAAAAAGATAATGAAGAAATAACTAATACTATTTGGGATGGTGAAGCTCTTCTTGATGAAAGTATATTTACTGAACATGAAAATGAAAACTATAAAAGAAAAAGCATGATGCTTTTACGTAATAAGTTTTTTAAATCATGTGGTTTTAGAACAAGTATTCAAAAATTTTTTAAAGATTATGAAGTTAAAACGATAGATGATTTAAATAGTGAATGTATTTGTTTTACTAGTGATATAACTGATATAAAAATGGTTGTTACATCTACATCACTTAAATTCATTAAATATATGGATGGTGGATTTACTAAAGAAAATATATTAAAATGGTTTAATAATTCAGGTAGCTTATTTGGAATTGTTAAGCATGATAAAAAGACATCGTTCTTTAATGGTAGAATGGTACAAACAAGTTATCAATTAATTAATACATTACAAATAGATGATGAAAAGGCTCAAAAATTACTTAAAAGTAGTTTAGAATATGGTAAAAGTGTATTTAGAAATAAGAAAGATAAAATGCCTTTAGAATTAATCTATCATGTTGAAAAAGCTAATAATAGAGATTTATTTGATAATGATCATATTGAAAAAGATATTCTAAATAGAGATGATATCATCATAAGATTAATAAAGAAAAATACAGATTTCATTAAAACAAATTATTTTAATACATTTAGATATGATTCCGTTGATAGTTTTAAGGTAGAACTAAGAAATGGTAATATTTTAATTGATGGAACAAATGCTGTATTATTTGGAAATGGTGGAGAATTATTACTTAGTTTAACTAAAAAATATAAAGTAGAGAATGCCTTAACAGATTATGGAAAAAATATCGTACTTAGAAAAGGTTGTGTTTATTCAAAAAGATTTAAAGATAGAGAAATTATAGTTGGGGCTAGAAGTCCTCATATTACTATGGGTAATATATTAATTAGAGAAAATGATTTAGAGTGTGGATTTATAAAAAAATATTTCCCACATCTAACTCCTGAAATAGTATGTGTTAATGCTATAGGAGAAAACATCCAACAAATGCTTAATGGATGCGATTATGATTCAGATAGTATGTTGCTAACTAATGATCCTGTCATAAAAGAAGCTGCGCTTAAGTTTAAAGATACATTTAGAGTTCCTGTGTGTAAGATCAAACCATTAGAAGATGATAATGTTCATGATGAATTAGAATTATTAGTTGATTTAGACTATACATCAAGTCATAACCAAATAGGTGAGATAGTTAATAATTCACAAACCCTTAATAGTAAGCTTTGGAATGAATATAATATAAATAATGGAATGAATGAAGAAATAGAAAAGATATATGAAAATATATGCATTCTTGCGGTTTTATCAGGAGTAGAAATAGATAGTGCTAAAAGAACTTTTGCTATAAATACTGAAGAAGTTTGTGGAAAGATTAATCCTGGTAATAAACCTATATTCTTTAAAGATATTGTTTATAATAGAATAGATGCCCAGTTTGCATCTAAAAAAGCATCAAAAGATGAAGAAGTTGCTAATAAAGCTAGAGTAGATGCTCAAAGTAAAAAGAGAAGATTTATGGAGAGTGCTATGGATTATGATACAGCAATGAATCATATTTTTAATATTCCAAATAAAGCTATAGATTTAAGAGCAGATAGAATAAATGATATTGATAATATTAGTATTCTAAAACTATTCGATTTTGGTAAGGAACAAAGAAATAAAAGCTATGAGAAAAAGAAAGATAGTATCATTGATATTATAAAAAAGAACAAAGAAATCGTTAATTATTATCAAGAAATAGCAAGAACAGCTAAAATTAATGATAATAAGGGTAGTGAAAGAATAATGTATGAAAATATTAGAAATGCCAAGAAAAAAGCTATATATAATATTTTGCATTATTTCATCTATAATCATAAATTTAATAAACAAACATTAAGATATGTAATTAGAAGTTTAGAAAGTGGAAATATAAGAGATAAAAGAAAACATAGTATAACTAATTATGCATATGATTTATTATTTAATATTCCAGAAGTATTAGATTGCTTAATAGATAAAAAGCTAACAAAAGAATTAGTTGAAGATCCAGATGGAGATATTAAGCTATATAATTTTACATTTAAGGAAGCTGATATAAAAGTACACGCAAATGATGATATGGAAGAAGATAAATAATGGCGTTGTTATGCTAATATTTGTGTGTTTCATATATTTGGTTTAATGGCCCCCTTTAAGTAGGGGGTAGTGAGTGAGAGCATTTATTGCTCTCTTTTTTTTCATATAAATAGAAAGGGGAAATGATTTTTATGCTTAAAATGAGCGAACTATTACAAAAATATCCATTTTTAACATTAGTAGAAGAACCATTCATTAAACTTTATGGTAGAGATTCTGAACTTAAACTAATTAAAGAATCTTTTCATAAGAAAAGGATGAAAAATGTTATTTTAGTTGGTGATGCAGGTTGTGGTAAAACAGCTATAATCGAACAATTTGCGAAAAACAATGAATATCATTATTCGGTTTTATCACTTGATTTAGCTAGTAGTGTATCTAATACAAGGCTAAGGGGAGAGTTTGAAGGAAAGATCACTTCACTATTTAAAGATGTGTATGAATATAATAAAACAAATGATTATAAGCCAATCGTTTTATTTATTGATGAAATACACTTAATTACTAACTGTGGTTCATCTGAGGGTGGGATGACTATGGCTAATATTTTAAAACCATATCTATCAAATAGATTAATCACTATTATTGGTGCGACTACTAAAAAGGAGTATAGGGAGACTATCTCTAAGGATCTAGCTTTAGTTAGAAGATTATCACCTATATTTATATCTAATTTAACTGAAGATGTAATACTACAAATAATACATAAATTCTCTAGTGGTAAGTTAGATATAGCACTTGAAAAATATATTTATGATTCAACTAAAAAGCTTAGAGGAACTAATCCTGATTTATCTATTGAATTAACAGATAGATGTCTTGCGCGTAAGAAGTGTTTTAAAGAACCTATTACATTTAATATGATAGATGAAATAGCTGATTACATGAAATCTACTGAGGAATATATTTAGTCAAAAATCCTCACGCGAAAGTATAGTTGAAATATATTAATAATGGCCATATAACTAAATAATTTGCAACATGTTATATTTGGTTTTATGGCCCCCCGATTTGAGGGCAATAAAAATAGAAAGAAAATAAGGAGGAAACAATTATGGAAAACAAAACTAAATATTATATTTGTAAGTGTGTTGCAGGGCACGTAGGTATTCACTCATACTTGCCTATATCTATTCCTATTAAAGCAAATAGTGCTAAGGAAGCGGCTGATAAGGCAAAGACAAAACCACGTGTTAAGAAGAACCGCAAGGGTGTTGTTTTAGAAACTCGTGAAGTGACTTATACAGAGTTCTTAAGACAATACGCTATTAATGATGAGAACCCTTATTTTAAGTGTCATAGTATTCAAGAGCAAAGACAATTATGCAATTTAGATGGTATGCTTGAATATGATGACTATTATGATGCTAAAACATATAATAACTCGAAAGATTCGCGTTTTGATAGAATAAAACGTAAGAGAAGAATGGAAGAGTTAAAGTATAACCTAGATTCAGATTATGTGTCTGAATCTAACAATATTTACGACTAAGATGACTATTTTCGTCATCTTTTTTGTTGTAAATATTGGCTTAATAAAGGTATTTTTGCTATTTAATTTGAATTGTCAACAAAAAAAGTTAAAAAATGTCTACTTTTTCTATTGACAATATTTAAAAATAGTATTACAATATTACTACAAACGCCATTTTGTAATTAAAAATGGTTGACATAAACAAATTTGGTTAAAATTTAAAAGGAGATGGTGCTATTTATGCGTAACCAAAAGAGTATTTTAGACAATGTAGAGACTGTTGCATTACCTGAAGAAACATTAAAAGAAATGTTTAGACAACTTAATACACTAATTGAAGGTACTAAAGAGTACAACGAACTTGTTGAAAAACTTGTTATGCACAACTTAAGGTTAATTCCAACATTTGGTAAGAATTACCTTAACAACTTTACAGTTGATGAACTTATTAGTATGTGTTGGAATGCTGTTGATAAGGCTGTACGCGGTTATGATGTAAATAGCGGTGTGCCTTTTGCAAGCTACGCTAAGTACTGGATTACTACAGAACTTAAGCGTAACGCATATATGGAGTATATGCCTTATACTTTAAGCAAGCGTGAGTACGAAATGCTTTGCAAGTACTATGCGCTTTGTGCGAGATTTGAAGTTGATAACAACAAAGAGCCTGAATTTGAGGATATTTATCCACTTATGGGTTTATCCGAAAGACAGGTTAAAAACCTTGCGGGTATGCTAGATATTAGCCTACATTATACACTTGATAACACTATTGATGATGAAAATGATACAACATTACTTGATAGAGTTGCAAGTTATGATACAAACCCATATAGCGGGTCAGAAATAGTAAAAAGTATGCTTTCTACTCTTGAGTATGACATACTTATGGGCTATGGTGAAGGCTATAGCATAAAGCAACTTGCAATTGCATTTGAGATGGATGCAAGTGGTATTAAATCCATATTAAATGAAGCACGAGCAAAGTGTTATAATATGGATGTTTATGATGCCCTAACAAACACAAAAAAAGAATAGGCTTTGGCCTATTTTTTTTCTAGTTTTACCCCGTTATTTATGGTAAAATAAAGTTGAGGTGATAACATGAAAGTAGCAATTATGTATGACTTTGATAAGACTTTATGTACTAAAGATATGCAAGAATATAGTTTTATTCCAAGTGTTGGTTTATCAAGTAGTGAGTTTTGGGGAAAATGTGATGAACTAGCCAAATATGAGCATATGGATAAGATACTAGCATACCTTTATTTAATGATAAAAGAATCTAAAAAACATGATATGCCAATAAAGAAGGATGTATTTAAAGATGCTGGAAAAAATATAGAATTTTTCCCTGGTGTATTATCTTGGTTTAAGCGTATTAATGAATATGGTAAATCTATAGGTATAGAAGTAGAACACTATATTATTTCTAGTGGTTTAAAAGAAATAATTGAAGGTAGTGGTATTGCACATGAATTTAAAGAAATATATGCCTGTGAATTTTTATATGATGTTAACGGTGTAGCTATATGGCCAAAGCTTGTTGTAAATTATACAACTAAAACACAATTCTTATTTAGAATTAATAAAGGTGTATTAGATGTAAGTAATGATAATGATCTAAATAAATATATTGAAAACGATAATAGAAGAATACCATTTAGAAATATGATATATATTGCTGATGGAATTACTGATATACCTTGTATGAAATTAGTTAAAGCTAATATGGGTAAATCTATTTGTGTTTATGCTGATGGAAAGTTCGATATGGCTAATACTCTTTTAAATGAAAAGAGAGTAGACTTTATTGCAAAATCTGATTACACAGAAAATAGCGAAATAGATATAATTATGAAAAAAATATTAAACTCAATGAAAGCAATTGATGAAATTGTAGACATTCATCATAAGCAACTTAACAAATAATTTGCAAATGTATTATAAAAGTTTTATAATATATTTCGTATGATAAATTAAATCACACGGGATATGTATAGGAGGTTACTATGATTGAATTTAGATATGATACACAATTATTAATCGAAGGTGAAGCCCTTGATGAGGATGTTATTAGAGATTACATTTTAAACAATTTTAAAGGAGATTGTTTACTTGTTGCTGGAGATGATGAATTAATTAAATTACATTTCCATACAAATGAACCATGGGATGTTATGAGATATTGTAGAACACTTGGTGAAATCTATGATATTGTAGTTGAGGATATGGATAGACAAACAAGAGGTTTAAAAGGATAAAAAAACGGGGAAACAAAAGTGTTTTCCCTTTTTAATAAAGGATGTGTTTTTATGGAAGATTTAAAAAATAGAATACTTAAAGATGGAGTAGTAATTGGTAGTGATATATTAAAAGTAGATTCATTTATTAATCATCAAATAGATACTGAATTACTATTTAATTTATGTAAATATTTAAGTGGTAAATTTAGTGGTGTAACTAAAATATTAACAATAGAAGCTAGTGGTATAGCATTTGCTATTGGTGTAGCAAGATATTATGATAATATACCTGTAGTTTTTGCTAAAAAAAGTAAAAGCAAAACTGTTGATATGAATACTGTTTATAAAACAAATATTAAATCATTTACCAGAGGAACTGAAAGTATTGTTACAGTTGCTAAAAACTATTTAAATAAAGGCGATAATGTTTTAATAGTTGATGACTTTTTAGCTGAAGGTAATGCAGCTCTTGGTTTAATTGATTTATGTAATCAAGCAGGCGCTAATGTATTAGGTGTTGCAGTAGTTATTGAAAAGGGCTTCCAAGGTGGTAGAAAGAAAATTGAGAGCCTTGGAATTAAAGTTGAAGCAGGAGCAATTATTAAAGAATTTAAAAACGGGAAAGTAGTCTTAGAGTAGTTTTATGACTACTTTTTATTTTTTGTAAACGTTTTGAATTATTATTTTTTATTTAAAATACTTTAAATAATAATTTTCTTATGATATATTTATATTGTAAAACTGAATAAGTACAGTTAATTTGCTTTATTTGTTTTAGTATTTATTACTCTTACTTTTCTTTAAAGAAGAAAAAGAAAAGGAAAATAAGGAGATTTGAGTAAGAATATTTTATAAAACTTTTTAATATGTACAAGTTCAGAATAAAAAAAGGAGAAAAAAGAATATGAAAAAATTATTATTAGCAATTCTTACTGGTGCCGCTGCTCTAACACTAGGCGCTTGTGGTGGTTCTAAAGATAAGTTTGGATTCATCTTCTTACATGATGAAAAATCAACTTATGATAAGAACTTCATTGATGCTGCAAAGGATGTTTGTAAAGAACTTGGCGTTCAAGCTGTATTAAAAGTAAATGTTGATGAAGGCGAAGAATGCTACTCAACTGCTAAAGAATTAGCAAAGAAAGGATGCAAAGGTATTTTCGCTGACTCATTTGGTCATGAAGCATTCATGATTCAAGCTGCTAAAGAATTCAAAGATGTAGAATTCGCTCATGCAACTGGAACAAGTGCTCATACTGAAAAATTAGCTAACTTCCACAATGCATTCGCTTCAATCTATGAAGGTAGATATACTGCAGGTATCGCTGCTGGTATGAAATTAAATGAAATGATTACTAATAACACTATTACTGCTGATGAAGCTGTTATGGGTTATGTAGGTGCATTCCCATATGCAGAAGTAGTATCTGGTTATACTTCATTCTATCTTGGAGCTAAATCAGTATGTCCAAGTGTTACTATGAAGGTAAGATACACTAACTCATGGTATGATGAAAACGCTGAAAGAACAACAGCTCAAACATTAATTAAAGATGATAAGTGTGTTCTAATTAGTCAACATGCTGACTCACAAGGTGCTCCATCAGTTTGTGAAACTGAAAAAGTTCCTAACGTATTCTATAACGGAGAAAATAAGAGTTTAACTAATTCTTATTTAACTTCATCAAGAATCAACTGGAGACCTTACTTCAGATATTTCATCAATAGCGTACTAAAAGGTGAAAAGATGGATTATGACTGGACAGGTACTGTTTCTAATGGTGCTGTAGAAGTATTTGCTGCTTCAGAAATTGCTGCAGAAGGTACTCAAAAAGCTATGGATGCTGCAATTGCTGAATTCAAGGCTGGTACATTAAATGTATTTGATACTAAAAATTTCACAGTTAAAGGTGAAAAATTAACTAGTTATATTGCTAATGTAAATTCTAATGATGATGTAGATGATAAGGGAGAATATGCTCCAAAACCTGATACAGAAGCAATTACTGATGGAATCTTCAAAGAATCAGATTTAAGAAGTGCTCCATACTTCGACATTAGAATTGATGGAATCACTGAAATCATTCCTGAAGAAAAATAATTAATTAAAAACTAAAAAGCTATTGGCGGAGCTTTATAAGCTTCGCCTTTAATTGCTTTATCAAGGAGTTGATATAATGGAGAATTATGCAATTGAACTTAAGAATATCACTAAGACATTTGGTAGTAAAGTAATTGCAAATAAGAACGTTAATCTTAATGTAAGAAAGGGCGAAATATTGTCACTTTTAGGTGAAAATGGTAGTGGTAAAACTACTTTGATGAATATGATTAGTGGAATATATTTTCCTGATAGTGGTCATATTTATGTTGATGGTAAAGAAGTAATAATTAAATCACCTAAAGATGCTTTTGACAATGGTATTGGTATGATCCACCAACACTTTAAGTTGGTAGATATCTTTTCTGCTGCTGAAAACATTATTCTTGGGATGAATGATGAAAAGAAAGTTAACATGAAACAAGTAAATGCGAAAGTTAGCGAAATCGCAAATCGTTATGGATTTGACATTGATCCAAAGAAAAAAATCTATGATATGAGCGTATCAGAAAAACAAACTGTTGAAATTATTAAAGTTTTATATCGTGGCGCAAATATCTTAATTTTGGATGAACCTACTGCTGTATTAACTCCACAAGAAATAGAAAAATTATTTAATATTTTACGTGCAATGAAAGAAGATGGTAAGTCTATAGTTATCATTACACATAAATTAAATGAAGTACTTGAAATATCTGATAGAGTATCAATCTTAAGAAAAGGTAGATATATTGGTACTGTAGATACAAAAGATACTAGTGAAAAAGAACTAACTGAAATGATGGTTGGTAAAAAGATAGATTTAAAAATTGAAAGAGCTAAAACTGATTTTGATAGACCATTACTTGAAATTAGAGATTTAGTAGTAAATGCTGATGATGGATCTAAAGCCATTAAAAATGTAAGTTTCTATATTAGAGGTGGTGAAATGCTAGGGGTTGCTGGTATTTCAGGATGTGGCCAAAAAGAGCTTTGTGAAGCTATTGCTGGTATTAGACCTATTGTTTCAGGTAAGATTACTCATAAAGGTGAAAGTATTATTGGACTTAAGCCTAAACAAATAATTGAAAAAGGTATTTCAATGAGTTTCATACCAGAAGATAGACTTGGTATGGGCTTAGCCCCATCATTTTCTATAACTGATAATATGATGCTTAAAAATTATAGTGAAGCTAAAGGTATATTTGTAGATAGAAAGAAAGCTAGAGCTGAAGCTGAAGCTTTAATTGAAAGATTACAAGTAGTAACTCCATCTACTGAAACACCTATTAGAAGATTATCTGGTGGTAATGTTCAAAAGGTATTAGTAGGTCGTGAAATAGGATCAAATCCTAATGTTATAGTCACAGCTTATCCTGTTAGAGGACTTGATATTAATTCAAGTTATGCTATATATGATATTTTAAATGAACAAAAGAAAAAAGGTGTTGGAATTTTATTTGTTGGTGAAGACCTAGACGTTATGCTTGCATTATGTGATAAAATCTTAGTTTTATGTCATGGTGAAGTAATGGGTGTAGTTCATGCGGCAAAAACAACAAAAGAAAAATTAGGTTTAATGATGACAGGATCTCTTAACCTTCTTGAAGAACAAAGTGAAAGACCTTGGGGTCTTGCTAAAGATTCTCAACTTACTGAAGAAGAGTGGAAGAAATTAGGAGAAGAAGATATGGAGGTGAGTGATAATGGAGAAAACTAAAGAAAAGAAAGATCCATTATTCCATATCGTTAAAAGAGATAATGTAAAAACATCAAAATTAATTGGAATAAAAACTACGGCAATTGTTTTAGCACTAGTTGTTTCATCAATACTACTTGCTATAACTTTAGGTTGTAATCCATTTACTTTTATTGGATCCTTATTTACTGGTACATTTGCAAGCTATAGCTTATGGGATGCGCTAAAAGAAATAGCAATATTATTATCTTTAGGTTTAGCATTACTTCCAGCATTTAAAATGAAATTCTGGAATACAGGTGCTGATGGACAAGCTTTAATTGGTGCTCTTGCAGCATATATGTGCTTATATTTTATGCATGATAAAATGCCTGATCCCCTACTTGCAATAATATCGCTTGTTTGTGCGGTTTTAGCAGGTATAGTGTGGGCAGTTATTCCAGCCATATTTAAGGCATTATGGAATACAAATGAGATATTATTTACTTTAATGATGAACTATATTGCAATACAATGTGTTTCTATATTTATCAATAAATATTCAACAGGTGGAAGTAATACATTACCTAATATTTATTCAGGTGAACTTCCAATGATTTATGAATATTTAACACTAATAATTATTACAGCATTATTAGTAGCATTTGTTGCTATATATATTAAAAAGATGAAACATGGCTTTGAATTATCGCTAGTTGGTGAATCAGTTAATACTGCAAAATATGTTGGTATAAATGTTAAAAAGGTTGTTATTAGAACTTTAGTTGTATCTGGTGCTATATGTGGTTTAGTAGGCTTTATGCTTACAAATGGTCTTAACCATGTTGTAAATACTAGTACCCTTGGTGGACAAGGCTTTACAGCAATTATTGTTGTATGGCTTGCTAACTTTAATCCATACTTTATGATTTTAACAGCATTCTTAATTATTTTCTTAAAGAGAGGATCAACTGAATTATTATCAAATATTGGTCAAGCCAATGACTCTATTCCTCTAATTGTAACATCAATATTTATTTTCTTTATTATAGGTTGTACATTCTTCTCTAGATACAAAATATTATTTAGAAGAAAAGAATTTGAAACTTATGCTCTAGAAAAGAAAAAGAAAATTGATGAATGTAATAAATTAATTGAAGAATTACAAACTGATCCAGTTGCTAATGAAAAGAAAATAAAAGCTTTAGAAGAAAAAATCAAAAAATATTATGCACAAATTGAAAAATATGGTGATAAAGAAACTAAAGATATTGACAATAAGTTTGTTAATTTCTTTGGTATAATATGTTCTAATATTAATGCTTTCTTTGGTATGATATGCGATTTTGTAGTTTATAAGATATTTAGAAGAAAGAAAGAAGAAATTACTGAAGAGGTTAAAGAAGAAAAATCAAGAGTTGAGTTAGAAGAATCTGCTGAACACTTAGAGATTTCAAATAATAGTGGAAATATAGAAAAGGAGGATGCTGAATAATGATTACATTAATTATTTCATCAATCGCAATATTTGCGGTATTTCTATATGGTTCACTAGGTGAAATCATAACAGAAAAATCAGGACACTTAAACTTAGGTACACCAGGTATTATGTGTTTCGGTGGTATAGGTGGATGTGCTGGAGTTCATCTAGCATATAAGATGGTAGGTTCAAACAATGTTATGGCATATATTTGGATTATACTTATAGCTATAATATTTACAATTATATTTGGTGGTTTAATTGGTTTATTATATAGCTTCTTAACTGTAACACTTAGAAGTAATCAAAATATTACAGGACTTGCAATTACAACATTTGGTGTTGCGGCTGCTAACTATTTTGGAACTAAAATTGATAGAACAGTATTAATGAATGTTTCTAATAAATGTTTTATAAGAATATTCCCTGTAACTGATAAATCAAATGCTTTCTTAAGAATATTCTTTGGACATGGATTTTTGGTTTATTTAGCCATTATCATTGCCATACTTGCTTATTTATTCTTAAAGAAAACAAAGACAGGATTAAGGCTTAGAGCTGTTGGTGAAAACCCAGCTACAGCAGATGCTGCAGGTATAAGTGTTACTAAATATAGATACGCCGCAACAATCGTAGGTGGCGCTATAGCAGCATTTGGTGGTTTAACTTATATAATGGTTCAAATGGGTGGAACATTTGAACAAGCAGTCTCTATTGAAGGCTTAGGATGGATTTCTGTAGCACTTGTAATATTCTCTATATGGAGACCAAATATCGCAATAATCGGATCATTTGTCTTTGCATTACTTTATCAATTACCTTATTCAAGTGTTATAACTGTTAGTAATGTAATGAAAGAAGTTATAAAGATGCTTCCATATGTAGTTGCTATAATTGTATTAATTATTACAAGTATCTTTGGTGGAAAGAATGTTCAACCACCTCAAGCACTTGGTACAAATTACTTTAGAGAAGATAGATAATATTTTAGGAGTATGAAGTTCATACTCCTTTCTTATTAATTATGTTATAATATATTTGAGGTGGTTATATGGATAAAGATCCTTTTAAAGAATATATAATAACTAAAGAACCATCAAAAAAAGAAAAAGAATATGCTTGGAAATCAGCTATTGGATTACAAAAGGTTGACGGATTAGAAACATCTTCATATTTGAAAGAAATATCAAAAGATAATATTGAAGGAAAAATTACTATAGATGAAGCAAAATCATTAATTGATAATTATTATGTAGAAAATAAAGATTATAATGAAAGAGTTGAGGAAGCAGATAAAGTATCTATTCGTATAGCTAAATTATTGTCTAATAAATCATTTACTTTTTCTTTAGATGAATACCTTAATATTCATAAATTCTTATTTTATGGTATTTTTAAATATGCTGGAAAAATTAGAGATTATGATATCTCTAAGAAAGAATGGGTTTTAGATGGAGAGAGTGTTATATATGGTAGTTCACAAACAATATATAAGGCTTTAGAGTATGATATCTTAGAAGAAAAGAAAATTGATTATTCAAAATTTGATAATGATTCAGCTATAAAGCACATTGCTAGATTTATATCTAATTTGTGGCAAATTCATGCTTTTGGCGAAGGTAATACAAGAACTACAGCTGTATTTTTAATTAAATATTTAAGAAAATTAGGATATAATGTTGATAATAGTTTGTTTGAAGAAAACTCTTGGTATTTTAGAAATTCACTTGTTAGAGCGAATTACAATAATAGAGATAAAAAAATATTTGAGACAACTAAATATTTAGAATTATTCCTTAGAAACTTATTATTAAACGAAAGAAATGAATTAAAGAATAGATACCTTAATATTAAATTTGAAACTCTGGAAAAAGTAGACATTGAACATGAAAAAGTAGACATTGAAGATGTAAAAGTACACATTGACTTATCAAACTTTAATCTAACAGTAAAAACAAAAGACAATATTAGAGCACTATATAAGAATTATTCTAATAATTATTTTGGAAGAAGTGATGTTATTAAAGTGTTAGAGTTATCTAATGCCGGAGCATCAAAGTTTATTAAGCTATTATTAGAAAATGGAATAATTAGTCCAATAAGTGGAAAAGGTAAAGGTAAATATATATTTAATATAAAATAGTAGGAGTATGAATTTCATACTCCTTTCTTATTAATTATGATATAATATAAAAGAGGTAATTATTATGACTTTAGAAGAAATCTATGTAACAATTGAATCTCTAAAAAAAGAAGGCTATTCAAAAGAAAAATTATTCTGTGCTACATGCTTAATGTTTGTAAGTGATAAATTAGAATATGATGATTTAAAAAAGAGCTTAAAGGTATTAGGCTATAGATTAGCTGATGAATTAGAAAGTTTAGATAAAGATAAACAAAAAGAATTAATTAATAATTATGTTAAAGCATTCGCTTTAGAATATGATTTAGAGGAATTCAAATAGGAGGATTATATGAATAAATTAAAAGAATTAGATGAATTAATCGAAAAACTAGATAATGATAACTTATTAAAAAAGGAAGAATTATGTTTAAAATATGCAAAAGATGGCGTAGTTGAGGCTTATTCTTATCTTGCGGATATTTATTATTTTGATAAAGAAGATTTAGATAAAGCAATGGAATATTATAAATTATGTAATAATGGTTATTCTATATATATGCAAGGTGTAATATATGAAAATATATTTTATGAAAAACAAAATTTAGATTTATCTAAAGAATTATTACATAAAGCCGCAGATGAATTTAAGATTCCTGATGCTATATATGAAATAGGTTTTAATTATTTAAATGGTAATAATGGCTTTGATAAAAATGTTAAAAAGGCAGTAGAATATTTTAATAAAGCCAAAGAATATAAATATAGTGAAGCATATTTTTCACTTGCGAATTGCTATAAAAATGGTCTTGGAGTTGAAAAAGATTTAAATAAAGCATTTGATCTAATGAAAGAAGCATATTTAATTCTTAATGAAGAAAATTAATAAATATTTGATTATTTAATTAATGTTAGGAGGGGTTATATGAAACATTGTAAGAAATGTGGAGCACAACTTGCTGATGATGACGATTACTGTTACTTTTGTGGTAGTAAATTAGAAGAAGAAAAAGAAGAAGTAAGAAATGAAAATCTAAGTTTTAATAATACATATAATAATAATTATCAACACCAATATGTAAGAAAAAACGGATTAGCTATTGCTGGATTTGTTGTAGCTTTCTTCTCACCAATGGTCGGATTAATATTATCTATTATTGGATTAAATAAGTCTAAAACTATGGATGGTGATGGGCGTGGCATGGCTATCGCAGGAATAGTTGTTGCTATTTTGAACTTCTTAATAACATTTATTATTTATGTAGCTATAATGCAATATTACGGAGAATAGGAAAATGAAATATTGTACTAAATGTGGTAGAGAAATAAACGATGATGACAAGTTTTGCCCTAATTGTGGTTTTGAAATAACTAGATATACTATAAAAGAAAATGACGTATATTCTGATAATTACAGTGATAGAAGATACTTAAAAATACATCCATGCACTAATTTAAGTTTAATATTTTCTATTATTGGATATGGATTATTCTTTATTTTAATTGCACTAGTTTTAAGAAATTTTCATAATTCTGAACTTCCTAAATTAACATTATTAATAATTGTATTATCGTACTTTTTTTCATTAATTAGTTCTATTGCTGCCGTTGGAACCGGAATACCTGGTTTTATTTCATCTAAAATTAGAAAAATAGAAAGCAAAAGACCTTTTGTTGTTCTTATTATATCTATAATATTAGCAATTACATTGGTAGCATTATATGTTTATGTATATATTGCACAATATTTAATGTAAGATAGTCTTTTTAAGACTATTTTATTTTTTTTAAAAAAATTAGCACTCAACTATTGACAGTGCTAAAAAAGTGTTATATAATATAGTTAGCAATCGGAAGTAACGAGTGCTAATAATCATAAAGGAGTGATTTATATGAGAAACAATGTTGCAAGATACAACAACAGAAATTATTTCGATTTATTCGACCCATTCTTTAATGATTTCTTCGGATTAGATAGAAACGCCAAGTATAACGAGGTGATGAAGACTGATATAATTGATCATGATGGCTTCTATGAAATGAAAATTGATATGCCAGAAATTAAGAAGGAAGACGTCAAGATGTCTTTAAATGATGGTTACTTAACAATTGAAGCTAAGATTGAAAAGAATGATGATGAAAACGATAAGTACATCAGAAAAGAAAGATATTATGGCGAATATGAGCGTAGCTATTATGTTGGAGATACAGTAAAAGAAGAAGACATTGATGCTAAGCTTAATGATGGAGTATTAACTTTAAATATTAAGAAGACTGAAGCTAAGGCTCCTGAAAAGAAATATATTGAAATTAAATAAGCAAAAGCATGGAGTTAATCCATGCTTTTTTATATGCTTTTTTTTGATAAAATTTACCATTTATTATCCGCTAAAAAAGGCTATTTTATGAGAAAATCGGTATTTTTTGAAAAATAAAAATTTTTCTTAATTTCTACCAGTTTTTAGTATATAATTATTCACAGGAAGCTATCAGCCGCTTGCCGGTGCTACTCCTTTAAAGGGAGGTGATTCTTATGAGTTATCAAAAGAAAAATCCTCCACTTTTAACTATGGAGGATTTTCTATCATGTTTTACTTGATAGGTGTAATAATTAATATAGTTTTTACTATAATAATTTACTACATTAATAATAATAAGAAGTAATTCTTATTCTTCAAGGATAACAAGAGAAATTGAAAGCACCGCTTGACCCGGTGCTCTCTTGTTATTCAAACGAATTCAGGAGTAGCTAAATGATTAGCTTCCTACTTTTATTATAATATATTTTTTAATTAAATCAATACTTTACTTAAGAACTCTTTAAGTCTAGGACTTTTTGGATTATTGAATATTTCACTAGGAGTACCTTGTTCAGCTATAACACCTTGATCCATAAACATTACTCTTGTTCCTACTTCCTTAGCAAAGCCCATTTCATGAGTAACTATAACCATAGTCATACCAGTATTAGCAATGTCTTTAATTAATTGTAGTACTTCACCAACCATTTCAGGGTCAAGAGCACTAGTAGGTTCATCAAATAACATTACTTTAGGATTCATCGCAAGAGCTCTAACAATTGCAATTCTTTGTTTTTGTCCACCTGATAAAGTTGATGGATATTTATCAGCTTTATCTTCTAGACCAATACGTTTAAGTAATTCATAAGCTTTATTTTTTGCTGCTTCAATAATTTCTTTTTTATTATTATATGGATAATCAATATATTCTAGAGGCTTTGGATAAACTAATCTATCAATCTTTCTTTCAGCATTCTCTATTTTTATAGTCAATTTAGTCTTTTCTTTAGATAATTCTTTATCATAAGTGATAAATTCTTTACCTTTTCTTTCAATAGTTGATTTTGTTGCTTCCCACTTTGCTGTGATATCATTAAGTAGAGGAGTTGTTTCATCGATAATTGCTTGATTACGCGCTTTTTTGGCATCTATTTTTGCATAGATTGCCTCTTTATTAGCTTCCAAATTAGCATTATATTTATCCATTTTTTTATTATTTTTTCTAGCTTCCTTCATTAATTGTTTTCCAACAATTACAGGGGCTAGCATTATATTTTGTAATACTGTTAGATTATCAAATAAATTGAATTGTTGAAATACCATTCCTATATTTCTTCTACAATAATTAATGTTTATTTTTAGGTCTGTTAAATCATTTCCAAGGAATATTATTTGCCCACTAGTTGGATCTTCTAAAACATTTAGACATCTTAAGAATGTTGATTTACCTCCACCAGATGGCCCAATAATAACAACTTTTTCACCCTCATATATGTTTTCTGTTATACCATTTAATACTTGAAGGTCTCCAAAGTTTTTAGATAGATTATTAATTTTAATTAGAGGTTCTTTATCAATATTATTCATATATATAACCTCCTATGCCTTTTTTAGTTTCTTTTCTATTTTCCTTACAAGTAGGGAAATTAGAATAACTAATAATAAATAAACTAGACCTAACATTAAATATGGAATAATAACTATGTATTTGCTTGATGCAATATTTTGGAATGATTTAGTTAAATCTATAACAGCAATGAAACTTACAACTGAAGTTTCTTTTATTAAAGCAATAAATTCATTACCAAGTGTTGGTAATACATTTTTAAATGCTTGAGGAATAACAACCTTTACCATGGTGATAGGATAGCTTAAACCTAAAGCACGACCTGCTTCAAGTTGACCTTTATTAACAGAGCTAATACCACCACGCATTATTTCTGAAATATATGCACCACTATTTAGTGCGAAAACAATTATTGCTTCAAATACTTCGCCTTGAATATAGAAGTTATCAGTAAATCTTATATTGCTAAATGAAACTCCTATTACAGGAAACAAAACAAAGTGAACAATTAATAATTGAACAACCATTGGTGTTCCACGGAAAATTAAAACATAAAAGTCACATATTTTTTGCGGGATTTTCACAGCCTTCTTAGTAGATGGAGTTACTTTTACGACCGCAATTATACTTCCTATTATAAAACCAAATATAAGTCCAAATATAGCTATTAAGAGAGTTGCGAACAACCCTCTAAAAATAATTGTATATCCACCTTCATCTACAAAGTACTTGACGAAAATGTCCCACTCACTCATGATTATTTATTACCGTTTACGCTCTTTGTAATCATAATTGCAGGTTGTTTATCAATAATAACAGCATCAATTTTGCCATTCTTTAAATCCATACAAGCTAATGTACCATTAGTGTAAGTAGTAGTAGTTAAATTAGTGAATCCATCATAACCGAAGTCTTCATCACCATTTGAATACATATATCCTGTTGTACCAACTTGTGTACCAATAGTGTATTTCTTACTCTTTGTTTTTAAGATTTCTTCGATTTCTTCAGCAGTTTTACCATCAAATTCTTTATTATCTTCTGTAGTGATTAGTACTTGAGCTGACTCATAGTATTCAGTTGAGAAATCATAAATTTCTTTTCTTGCTTCAGTAACTGTTAAACCAGCCATAGCAATATCACATGTACCAGCACCAACACTAGCTAATACTGAATCAAATTCCATATCATCGATGTATAATGTCTTACCTAATTTTGCAGCTAACTTAGATGCGATTTCCATATCAACACCAGTTAATTTTGAACCTTCATAGTATTCAAATGGTGGGAAATATGCATTAGTTGCTACGATTAAGCATCCATCTTTTTTAGCTGGGTTAGTATAAGTGAATGTAGCAGAACCATTAAAGTATGAATTGATTAATGTATCTAATTCACCACTTGCTTTCATATCAGCTAATAATTCGTTTACTGATGTTAGTAATTCAGTATTTCCTTTTTTAACTGCATAAGCATAACTTTCAGCTGTTAGTGGTACATCAATAACTTTAAGTTTTTTAGCTTTTTTTCCACAAGCAGCTAAACAAATAGCACAACTAATAGTTAATACTACAGTTGCTAAAATTGTAAATAATTTTTTCATTTTTTTATCTCCTTATTTATTAATATATTTAACTAAAAGAAAAGAGCCTACAAGGCTCTATCAAATAATATACTCATACACCAAATACTGGTGTAATCTTTACCATTATCAAGAAGCCTTGAAAAAGAAAAACCACACCAAGTGGTCTTTATTGTAAAATATACTCATGCAAATTCTAGATGCAATCTTTACAAAACTCACTTGGACTTTTCTCAAGTTATGCCTATATTGTAATGCTTAAATGTTTTTATGTCAACACTTTTTAATTTTTTTGTATACGATAACGTTTTCAATTAAAACTAATTTTTTTTAAATAGTTATGATATAATATATATGGTTATGCAATATATTTATTAATAACGGGGTGAAACTATGGCACTAAATGATGATTTAACAAAGACACTTGAAAACTTCTATAAAAATTGTAAGTATGAAAAGTTTATGTTTAAATATCAAGATTTTATGGATAATAAAAAATTAAATAATGAAGTTAAAAATTACCTTAGAATACTTAATACTAATTTTTTATTTTTAGTAGATGAAAAGAAAGCATTTAGAGAATATGAGCGTGTTACATTACCTACAGATAATAGGTATCTACAAGCATTCTATTTTTTAAATGTTGTTTATCTAGCAAAGAAGAAGAACTTTGATGAAGCAAAAGAAAAATTAAAAACATATAAACAATATAAGAGCTTATCAAAAGAAGATATTAATTCTCTTGAAATATTTATTGATATATATAGTGATAAAGATATAACTGATATTGAAAAGATGTTTAATTTAAATAATAGAGTTTTATATCAAAATGTATTTAATGCAAGAATATTGATGGATTATTTTGCTTTAAAGGGAGATAAAAAATGTTATGATTACGCCAATTTCCTAATAAAACAAAAAACAGATTTTACTGATACAATAAATAGAGCAAAAGATATAATATATGCATTTAAAGAGAAAAAATAACTTGGATTTCCAAGTTATTTTTTTAATAAACTTAATTCTAAAATTCTCTTACAAAAATCACTAAATGAAATGTTTGCGTTTTGTGCTGATAGAATTATATGAGAATCTTTATTTAATCTAGGCTGTGAATCACATTCAAGACAATAAAATGATTCATCATCCTTAACTATAAAATCAACTTTAGCATAACAATTAAGCTTTAAGATTTTACTTACTGTTAGGGCAGTTTCTTTTATTTTTCTTTCTAATTCTTTACTTATTTTTGCAGGGCACTTTTTAGTACGCTCACCACTAATTGATAAACCATATTCATTATCGTTTGTATTTAGTGGTAATACTTCAACTATAGGTAGTACTATTCCATCTAAAATACTTACCGCAAATTCTCTACCCCTAATATATTCTTCAACTAATATTTCATTTTCCCATCTAAAAGCTTCCTTTAATGCTTTTTCATAGCTTAATTTATCGCTTACTATATTTATACCTAAACCAATTCCACCATTATTAGGCTTAACAATTAATGGATATTTTAATCCATAATTTTGTGGATCAATACTACTTTCATTTTTATGTACTAAATATCCTCTTGGAGTAGGTACTTTATTATCAATCATAATATCTTTTGCTACCATTTTATTACTTGATATAGCACTAGAGAAGTAGTCATTACCAGTATAATCTATTCCAAGCAAATCAAATGTAGCTTGTACTTTTCCATTTTCTCCATTTGCTCCATGTAAGGCAATAAATACTATATCACTTTGCCTACATATTTGAAGTACATTTGGTCCAAAATAAGAATCTGATTGATCTATTCTACGCTTTTTAACAGCCCATAAATCTGGAACCTCTAAGCTTATATCCATACGCTCTAAAGTGTATTTATATGGCGTATTAAAGGCGTTTTCTATTACCTCTTCATTTGTACCATAGCCCATAAATGAATCTAATAATATTACATTATGTCCAAGTTCTTTTAACTGGTCATATACTTCAAAACCTGTTTTTAAGCTTATATTTCTTTCATTAGATAATCCACCTGCAAGAACTACTATATTTAAGTTTTCAGGTAATACTTCATCTAAATCAACTAATTCATTTTCAAGTGATATATCTGATCCATCCATATTAAGTTCTAAAGTCTTAAGCATATTTTTAACCATAGAAACTATAGTTAATACTTTATTTATTTGGCCTTTAGTTAATTCTACATTATATTTCTTTCTAGCAATTGATTGTATCTTTTTAACAACAATACCATGAACATGTAAAACTAAGAAGTTAGATAGATTAATCAATCTATTTAATTTCTTTGAATTAACTAATTCTTCAAACATACAAACAGTCTTTAAAATACCATCAGCTTTAAAATGAGTGAGTATTGTTTTTATAGCACTTAAGAAATCTTTATTTTGTTTTGCATATTTAATACAGAATGTAAGTAAGAATGCCGCATTATCAATATACTTATCATTACCTACTGTATCACAGAAGAAGTTAATATATTCATTAGTAGTATTTTCTCCACCACCAATATTAAAGGCTTTTCCTACTAAGGCACCTACTAGTTCTGTAGTTTCTGTTTTTTCTTTTTCACTTATATTAGATCTTATTAAGCTATTAATAAATTGATCTAATTCTTGCATTTCAACACGTTGGCCATTAGGATTAACCTCTAGGGAGTATTCTCCATTTTCTTTAAAGTTAAAGAAAGTATTTGGACAGTGACTTTCAGCAAATCCTCCTCTACCATAATCAAAACCAATATAATATGTCTTTTTTCCTATATCATTTAATAGAATATTAACATAATCGAAATCAACATTATGATTTTCGATTATTTTTTGTCTATCAAGTATTTCTTTTTTATAGAAGTCAATAAATTTATCAGAGAAACCTTGTCCATCAAAAGATACACATCTATTTACTGTATTATTTAAAACAGTAATATATTTAGCTTTATTACCACCTTTAGAATGACCTATAACTGTGACTTGATAGTTTTCTAAATGTAGTTTTGAATAGACTGATTTATACCATTCTAACGCATTGATTTGTTGTAAGGAATCTATTTGATTTGCGCCAACAAAATCATCTTGCCATTCATTTAGGGCAGTACCACGGAAAGCTACAACAGCTTCAAAAGTATTAGTATTAATAAATACACATGATACTCCACCACCACCACCATAAGCACTATCAAAGTGTGGTTCCATAATTATACAGTTTAATATTTCTCTATTTTTCTTTATGGCAAGCATTAAGTTTTTGAAGTCTTTTCCTGTCATATAGCTTGCATAATCATCTTCATCAACGATTATATCTTTATCTATACTATTAAGATATTCTCTAACAGTTAATCCATCAGCATTTAAGACTGACGAAAATGGCTTTAAATCGGGAAAATATGTTAAATTTTCTAATAATAGTAATTCATCAACCTTAAACATTTTAAATACTCCTAATCATTTTCGATTTCTTCAATTAATGCTTGATATACAAGCTTTAAATTATCGTTTTCAATTCTTAAATTTCTAACGATATTAGTATTCATTAGTTTTAATAATTCTATTCCTGCATGAGGATGTTTATTACAAAAATCATTGAATCCATCTCTATTTAAAGATAGAGTAATACATTTTGTTTTTGCTTTTATTGTTGCACTACGCTTATCATTATCTATTACAGCCATTTCACCAAATAGACAGTTCATTTTTGAATTTAAGCTAGCACATACATATTCATCATCGTAAATAGTAGTTTTAATAACATCAACTCTTCCTTCAATTAGAATGTATAATGTATCTCCTATTTCGCCTTCTTTAATTATATCTTCATTTTCTTCAAATGTTTCTTCTTTAACATAAGTTACTAAAGCTTCTAAATCTTCCTCACTTAAATTTTTTAGTAGAGGAAATCTTTTTAATTCTTCAATTATACTCATTATATTTCCTCCCCTATAAATATTATTCCCATATTTCTTTCTAAAATATAATCATCATCTGGGTTTAAAAGAGGACGATTAGTTTCTAGAGTTTTAACTGTACGCATTTTTTGAATAATTTCACCATAATTAGTAGACTTTTGAGCTTCAGCAAGAATTTCATGTTTTAATTCTTTTTCTACACCCATATTTTCAAGTATACCGATTACTAATATATTTTTTTCTTTTTTATAGTATTCAAATAAATCAATATATTTTTTACCAAGCCATTCATTACTAATTTTTTCTATTTGTACACTCTTACCATCACCATTATCTAGGAAACTTGATAATACTTTTGATATACCACTATAGTTAGTAGAAGTAGATAAAATATATCTTGTGTATTCATCAGTATAAATTACTTCAGCACAATTTTGCGCAACAAGATAATTTTTATAACGCTCTGTTTTAACTTCAGCACATATATGACATCTTGAATTCATATTTCTAAACATTAAGGCAGTTACAAATACTCTTGAATCTATTAATTCAGCATCTAGATTATCTATGTTTTCTCCTAAGATTAATACTTTAGATGCATATTTTGCGCTAACATTATTTAGAGTTTGTTCTAAAGTGTAATCACCTTTTAATATGTTTAATCCTTTTAACTGTGGATCATCTCTTAATGCTTGAATTTTATCTATATCAACATTTGTAACTAATACTATTTGTTCAATAGGTAGTTTTTTATTCTTTCTTAAAATGTCTGCTATTAGCGATTTTATATCATTTTTCCAACCACAAATAATTATATGTTTCTTTAGATTTTGCATTTTCTTAAGCCCCCTCTTAGAGTTTAATTTTCTATCAACTAATAATGATGAAATATAACCTGTAAGCATTGATAATAAGAATAAACTTAAGAATAAGAAAAGTATACCTATTAGTCTTGCTCCTGGAGTAGTTATAAATTCATAATCGTTACCTGTAATTGTAAGAATATTAATTAGTAATACATCTAAAAAAGAATATTCTTCACCACTATTTTTTAACGCAATATAACATACTAATACTAAAACCATATAGAATGCTACAACGGATAATAGTGCAATTACATGATACTTATTAAAAAAACGTCTACGATGTTTTTTCAAAACTATCACCCCTTTAATATATAACAATACAATTATATTATACTTTTTAATTATAAATTATTCAATTTATATTTAATTTATCATAATTATTCATTTTTTAATTATTGTTTGTTATAATTAAAAAGAAGGTGAGCGCTATGAATAGAGAAAAAGAAATAATAAAAACTAGTATAGTAGGAATTATAGGTAATATATTATTAGTTATCGCAAAAATTATAATCGGTATAATAGCTAGTTCTATATCTATTATTGTTGATGGTATTAATAACTTAACAGATGCTATTAGCAGTATTGTTACTATTTTAGGCGTAAAACTATCAAATAAAAAACCAACAAAAAAACACCCATATGGATATGGTAGAATAGAATTCTTATCATCATCAATTATAGGATTAATTATTTTATTTGCTGGTGTTATGGCTATATATGAATCTATTAAAAGCTTAATAGATAAAGAAGAATCAAATTATAGTGTTTATTCATTAATTATATTAGGTATAGCTATAGTTATTAAGCTAGCTTTAGGCTTATATTTTAGGCATAAAGCAAAAATAACTAATAGTGATGCCTTAAAAGCAAGTAGCCTTGATGCTTTGTTTGATGCTTTATTAAGTACATCAACTTTAGTAGCCGCAATTATTAGTTATTTTGCTGGATTATATTTAGAAGGATATGTAGGTATATTAATTGGTTTATTCATTATTAGAAGTGCTTTTGAAGTTTTAAAAGAATCAGTATCTAAAATAATAGGTGAAAAACAAGATAGTGAATTTTTAAATGAAATAACTAAATCAATTTTAGAAGTTGATGAAGTTAAAGGTGTATATGATTTAATAATTAATAATTATGGTGTTGATAGAAATATAGGTAGTGTACATGTAGAAGTTAGAGATGATATTAGCGCAAAAGAAATACAAGAGCTAGAACGAAATATCGCTTATTTATGCTATATTAAGTTTAAAACTATAATGACAGTTGGAATATATGCATCTAATGTTTTAACTGAAGATGAAAGAGTAATTAAAGAGAAAGTATTAAATGTAGTTTCTAATTTTAGTGAAGTAATTCAATCACATGGTTTTTATGTTAATTTAAATAAAAAAATAATAAGTATTGATATAATCATTAGCTATAAAACAACAAATTCTGATATAGTTTATGCTAATGTAAAAGAAGCATTAGAAAAAGAATTTAGTGATTTTGATATCCATCTAGTATTAGATAAAGATTATGGTATGATAGAAGGTAATGAATAAAACTATTTAATTATTTAACATACTATTTAATTATTTAACATTATTTTAACAATACTATGTTAATATAATAAATACAATAATGGAGGCCGTTATGAAAAGAAGAAGAAAAGGTATTATTTATTTAATAATTTCTTTTGTTTGTGTAATTGTTTTAACAGTTGCCTTTTTTACCTATGTAATTTTGAAAAATAGTAAAACAGAAAATCATGATGGAGCAATCAATAAAGAATATAATGATTATAGTCTTAATTTGAGTATTTCAAAAACTTGGGTTAATGATGCACATACTTTAAATGAAAATTATGGTCAACAATTTGATTTTACAATTAAAGATTCTACTAAATATGATTTAAAAGATTGGACGCTTACAATAGATTTTGCTAGTGAAAAATTTGAACTTATTAAGATTGATAGTTTTTGGAATGTAGAACCAACTGTTGATGAAAAGAAAATTACTATTACTCCAAATAAAGATATTACTTTAAAAGATGTAAAACCAACTGAAACAAATGCATTTGGTTTCATACTTATTGTTAAAAATGAAATAACTGAAGATGATTTTTCAAGTTTCAATTTCACTTTGAGTGGTACACCTCATAGAATAGTTACATCTTATTCATTATTCTGGGTTGTATTATTAGTATTATTCTCATATACTGCTTTCTTAATTTCATATGTTATATTTAGACTTAGAGAAAGACATTTTGAAAAATTTAGAGATCATACATATAGTATTATTAGCGAATCAATGAATACATTTGCTAGTTTAATTGACTTTAAAGATCCATATACAAAAGATCATTCAGCAAGAGTATCTTATTATTCAGTAAAAATAGCTAGAAAACTTGGTTTATCAGATGATTTTGTTAGAAATATAGCATATATTGCCCTAATGCATGATTGTGGTAAGTTATTAATAGAAGATGATATATTAAGTAAGCCATCTAAATTAACTGATGGAGAATATAATATTATGAAAACTCATACTACTAATGGTGGTTTAGCACTTGAAAACTTTACATCAATTGAAGGTATAAAAGATGGTGCAATGTATCACCATGAAAGATGGGATGGCGAAGGTTATCCTAAAGGATTAAAAGGTGAAGAAATTCCTCTTTGTGCTAGAATAATAGCAGTAGCTGATGCACTTGATGCAATGAGTAGTGATAGATGCTATAGAAAAAGACTTTCAAAAGAAGTAATACTTGAAGAATTAGAAAATTGTGCTGGAAGTCAATTTGATCCTAAAATTGCCGAATTAACTATTAAAATGATTAATAGTAGTGAAATAGATATAAATGATAATAAATTAAGAAAGGATGCTAATTAATAGCATCCTTTTCTTTTTCTATTTCACTTTCAAATTCTTTTTCAGCATCACTAATATCACTTTTTTCATCAAGGTATTTAGATGCATAATCAATAGGATTAAACTCTTTTGTTGCTCTATATATTGGGTAATATATAAATCCTATTATACTAACTGTTAATACACTTGTAAGTATAGTTGCTGGAAGTTCTGCAACGGCATACAAATATGCATCATTAAAACTACCATATGATGAACTTAATACATAATATAATAATGCTTTAATATATACCTCACCAAATGTATTAAATGCTACAGCACAGCTTGAAGCAATTAAGGCAGCTCCAGCTAGCTTTCCAAGCTTTTTCTCTAAGATTAAATCAACTATACTTAAAACTAACATAACACCAACAAATAGTGGAATAATCCATTTAATAACAACTGTCTTTGTAACAACATCTCCATTTTTAGTATATGTTACAACAAAGCCATTATTGTAACTTATTATAGATAATGTTAGTAGTGTTATAAATACTAAAGAAAGTATAATAACAAAAATAATAGTTAGTTTTTTAACATTTAGTTTTTTCTTTAAAATTAGCTTAAATATTAATCCTGCGATTAACCCCATAAAGAACTTTAAAATAAATGTTCTAACTAATCCAGGACCACCATATCCATGAGTTAAATCAAATAAACCCATTCCAAGACTTCCTGCTATACCTCCATAAATTCCCCCAATTAGAAGGCTTGCTAATATACAAATCATATTACCTAAATGCACAAATGCTCCTGTAGGTAGTGGTATTCTAATTAATACTCCTATAAAGCATAGCGCACTAAATAGAGCTGTAAGTACTAAAGTTAGTAATGCTTTCTTTTGTTTTTCCATATAATCACCTTGCTTTTTTTTATTTTACAATTTATAATATAACAATAAACTGGTTCTAATTAAATACCCAGTTTAATTATTTTTGGAGGTACCAAATGAAAAATTATACTTTTCCTATATCTAAATCTAATAAAATGTATATTGAAATATATGAACATATTAAAAATGATATTTTAAAAGGAGTACTAGAAAAAGATGAAAAACTACCATCTAAAAGAGTACTTGCTAAAAATTTAAATGTCAGTTTAAATACTATCGTTAATGCATATGATATATTGCTTCTTGAAGGATACATTTATTCTAAAGAAAAGATGGGTTATTATGTATCTGATTTTTTTGGTTTTGATTATAAAGATAAAATTAATGATAATATTGTAGAAGAAGTAAAAAAAGAAGATTATTTATATGATTTTACAACATCTAATATAGATTATAGTTTATTTCCTAAATCAGTATTTAATCAAATAACTAAAGATATAATATATAATGATGAAACTTTCTATAATAGATTTGATTATAAAGGTAGTATTAATTTAAGAAACCAAATAAAAAAATTATTATATGAAGAAAAAAGCATTAATGTATATAGTGATCAAATAATAATAGGAGAAAATGCTCATAGCTTAATTAATGAAGTTATTAAATTGTTAAATGTTAATTCAATAATGATTGAAAATCCAGGTTATTATAATAAAAAATCATTTAATATTAATGTTTTATATAATTATATGGATATAAAAGGTTTTAGTACTAAAGAATTTGCATCAACTAATATAAAACTAGCTATAGTAACATCTTTCTTACAATTTCCTACAGGTTTAATTATGCCTATGGATAGAAAACTAGAAATATCTAATTATATTAAAGATAATGATAAATACATTATTGAAGATTCCTTTGATTCATCATTTAGAAATAATGGCTATCAAACAGTGCCTTTATTTAATTTGAGTGATAATGTTATATTTTTAGGATCATTTTCAAGGACAATGTTTCCAGGGCTATGTATAAGCTATATGGTACTACCTAAAAAGCTAGTATCAAAATACGAAGAAATCTTTTCAGTAAGCCCTAAATCAATTCCATCACTTGATCAAATAATACTAACAAAGTTTATTGAAAGTGGTAAATATTCTAATCATATAAATAGACTTAGAACATCATTTTTAAATAAGAAAAAGCTTATATTAAACAAAATAAGCAATAAACTAAAAATCACATCAACTAATAATTATTCATCAATTCTAGTAGATGTAAGTGAAATAATAGATATAGAAAAATTAAAGAATGAGTTTAAAAAAAGAAAAATTAAGATATATTTTATTAATGATTTTATGGAGAAAAAAGTTAAAAATGAAATACTAATAATTGGTTTTTCATCTATTGATTATTCCTTAATTGATAAGGGAATTGATTTAATAATTGATAGTATTAATTGTTCTTTAAAATGAAATAATAAAATGATAAAATAATAGTGGAATGAAGGTGTAATTATGAAGGTAATTATGGAAGGTGAACAAATAAGTCGTACTATTAGACGTATGAGTCATGAAATAATAGAAAAAAATATAGACTTATCTGAAGTTATATTAATGGGTATTAAATCTAAAGGAACACCTATTGCTAGAATATTAAGTGATAATATATATAAATTTGAAAATGTAAAAATTCCTGTAGAAGAAATAGATATCTCTAAATATAGAGATGATGAAAAGAAAACTGATAGTGCTATACTTAATGTTACATCACAATTACATGATAAAGTTGTAATATTAGTTGATGATGTTTTATTTACTGGCCGTAGTGCTAGAGCTGCAATGGATGCAGTAATGGATTTGGGTAGAGCAAAAAGAATACAACTTGCTGTTTTAGTTGATAGAGGACATAGAGAATTACCAATTAGAGCAGATTATGTAGGAAAAAATATTCCAACATCTAGAAGTGAAAGTGTTGTTGTTAATGTAGAGGATAGTATAATATATATTAAATAATTTCAATTTTTTAGCATTGAAATTTACTAAAAGTTGATTTTAGGAAAAATTATATATATAATATTTCATAGAGAAAAGAGGGTAATAATATGTTTGAAGATAACGAAAAAGAAGTAGTTGAAGCTGAAGAAGCAAACGAAATTGAAGTTAAAGAAGAAGCAAAAGAAGAAAAAAATGATACATCCAATACAAATGGTGGTACAAAATATCATTTAATTAGAGAAAACTTTAATCCAGCATTAAAGTTTGCTATTATTGGTGCAGGTATTGAAACAGTAGTATGGATTCTAACATCAATATTTGGTGCAATTATTGATAATAATGTTATTAATATCATTAATTCAGTAATATTTGCTGCTGGATGTGGTGCCTTAGTATTTGTAGGTGTTGTTGAATTAAACTTATTTAGAAATAAAACTAATGCTAAAAGAAATGAAGATTTAGCTTCATTCTTAATTAGTTTAATTGCCTTTATCTTATGTTTCTTATCAGCACTTTGGTTTGGAATTGATGCAATTCAATCATTAGTATGGTTCTTTAGAGGATTATAAAATTTAAAAGCGAGCAATCGCTTTTTTATTTTATTATAAAAACACTTTCATTTTTTTAAATAAAAAAATAATTTTATATTTAAGTTATTTATGTTATAATGTTAGTGTTGTTTTAATATATATTAAAAAGGAGTGTCATTTATGAAAATGGAAAATATCAAAAAACAAGACCCTGAATTATATACTTATATTACAGAAGAACTTGATAGACAACAAACTCATATTGAGTTAATTGCTTCAGAAAATATCGTATCTAAGGCAGTTTTAGAGGCTCAAGGTTCTGTATTAACTAATAAATACGCTGAAGGATATCCTGGTAAAAGATATTATGGTGGATGTGAATTTGTAGATAAAGTAGAAACATTAGCTATTGAAAGAATTAAGAAAATGTTTAATGCTAAATATGCAAATGTACAACCTCACTCAGGAAGCCAAGCTAATATGGCAGCTTATAGATCACTAGTTGAACTAGGTGATTGTGTAATGGGTATGTCACTTGATCAAGGTGGACATTTAACTCATGGACATTCTATGAGTTTCTCTGGACATGATTATAAAATTGTTTCATATTCAGTAAATCCTGAAACTGGAGCTATTGATTATGATGAAATGGAACGCTTAGCATTAGAGTATAAACCAAAAATGATTATTGCTGGTGCTAGTGCTTATCCACAAATCATTGATTTTAAGAGATTTAGAGAAGTTTGTGATAAAATTGGTGCATATTTAATGGTAGATATGGCACACATTGCAGGATTAGTTGCTGCAGGATGTCATCCAAATCCAGTAGATTATGCTGATATTGTAACTACTACAACTCATAAGACTTTAGGTGGACCTAGAGGTGGAGCAATCCTAACTAATAATGAAGAAATCATTAAGAAAGTTAATAAGATTGTATTCCCTGGTATTCAAGGTGGACCATTAATGCATGTTATTGCTGGTAAAGCTGCTGCATTTGGTGAAGCTTTAACTCCTGAATTTAAGGCTAGACAAATTCAAACTGTTAAAAATGCTAAAGTATTATGTGAAGAATTTATTAAATTAGGTTATAAAGTAATTGGTAATAAAACAGAAAACCATTTAATGCTTGTTGATGTTAAAACAAGTGTTGGCTTAACTGGTAAAGAAGCTGAAACTATTCTAGATAGCGTAAATATTACATGTAATAAGAACGCTATTCCAAATGATCCTGAAAAACCATTTATTACTAGTGGACTTAGAATTGGTACACCAGCAATTACTACAAGAGGATTCAAAGAAGCTGATACAATTAAGGTAGCTCACTTAATTGATAAAGCTTTAAGAAACTATAAAGATGAAAAAGTTTTAGCTGAAGTAAAGAACGAAGTTCTTGCATTACTTAAGAATTTTCCTTTATATGAGTAAATTAGAGGTTGCTAATTTTTAAAATTAGCGCCTTTTTTTTCTAAAAAGAATAGTATATATAAAAAAATTATTATAAAATCAAGGTAGATTTATGCAATACAAGGAGGAAGAATATGAAAAGAATAACAAAAATAGGTAGTGCTCTTTTACTTTTAGCTCTATTTGCTGGATGTAAAGGAAAAACAACTACAAAAAAAGGTGAAACAACTAAAAAAGCAGCAACTACATCTGTTACTACAAAAAAAGCTACTTCATCTATTACTACAACAAAGAAAAGTACAACACAAAAAACTTCAACAAAAGACCATGTAAGTGATAAATTCACTTTAACAGTTGCTGGTGATACATCAGGTGATACAGCAACTTTAAAGAACACTGTAAAAATATTTAATATAACAAAAAATGTTGAGGTTAAAACAGGAGAACAGATTGATAGTGGCGATAAAATAGCTGTTACATTATTTAACTTAGCAACTGATGTTAAAATACGTGTTTATGGTAGTAGTTATGATTACTTCCCATGGTTCTCTTATGAAAAATTAACTGGTGATGATGCTACTGCTGGCGTAAAGGTAATGGAATTTACTCCAACTGAAGATATAACTGTTACATATATGGTTGATGATGGAGAAGAGGCTGTTGATTATGTTAAGTTTTATTCTTCTGTAACAGCAACTGATGTAACTGTTACTTTTAAAGCCGCAGGAATGGATGAAGATGAACATACTGTAGTTGATGGTGATACTGTTGCTTCTGGAAGTACACTTTATTACACAATAGAGAATAAATCTAGTACAAATAAAGTTATCTTTGCTTTCTTTGATGATAATCAATTAGATAGTGATGCAACTGTTGTTATTGAACCTAATAGTACATTAGAAGATTATAATGCTATTATGGGTGATGTAAAAGTATCTATTGAACCATATGCTGAATATAGTGTTAGTATAAGCTCATCATTACCTACTGGTACTGAAGCTATTAATTATGATAGTGAAGAGAAAACAAATATAATTTCATCAGGAACAAATGTACAAAAATATACTTATGTTTATCCAAATGTAATAAATGATTCAACAACAGATTATATAGCTAAAGTAACTGTAAATGATACTGTTGTTGCGGCTAGTAGAATTGAAAAGAATGCTGATTATTCATTTGATGGAATCTTAGTAACAGGAAATGTAGTTGTTTCAATTGAAGCAATTGAAGGACCAACAATAACAATTAATTCATCTGAAAAAGTATTCTTAAGCACAGGATATAAGATTGATGAAGGTGAAGAAGCACTTGTTAGTGGTGATACTGTTCCAAGAGGATTAGAATTAAGTATATTAGCTATCTATTTTAATGAAGAATATAGTGAATTAACTATAACTATTACTGTTGGTGGTACTGTAGCTTGTAGTAAAGTAATTCCTGATAGTGAAGATGGATTATATATTGATGGAATTTATGCTACAGATAATATTGTTATAACTATAGAATAATTATAAAAAATAACAGGAATCGTTAATGATTCCTGTTTTTTTTAAAATGTGTTAATATTTTACTCGCTAAAAAGCACTTTAATTAATCCTATAGTTTCATTTATTGTATAATCATAATCAATAAAATCATGCTTATGATAAACAAATTCATGACATAATGATTCAATTAAATTATATGCGATATGTACTTTTTCATGCATATGAGGGACATTTATACCAACATTTTCAAAGAATAGAAGAATTCTATCTATTATTTTATGTTCGCTTTCTATAAATAAATTATGAATATCTTCATCAATATGACTCATTGCAACCATTTCTTCATGGGCTAATGAGTTATTTTTATGTGCTTCAATTGATGCAAGTATTAATTGTTTTAAAGCATCATCTAAATCAGATATTTCTTTTATTTTTTTAAGTTTTTCTTCTATGGGCTCAAATATTCTATCAAAATATAATCTAACCGCATGTAATAAAATATCTTTTTTATCATGGAAATATTGATAAACTATACCTGTAGAAACTCCAGCTTCCTTTGCTATTTCTGCAGTGTTAGTCGCAAAATATCCTTTTTCACTTATTAATTTTAATCCAGCATCTATAATTCGTCTTTTTTTATCTATAGATGTTTGTTTTTGTGGCTCTCTTACTTCAGGCATAGTCTCACTTCCTTTATATTTTTATTTTATAGTTGTTTTATAAATATGTCAAGAAATGTATGAAAACAATTTCATATGAAAAAAATTTCATATTAGTATTGACATAGAAATATCCTATTATGTATAATATAGGCGTAATGTGAAAGATATTTCATATTAGGAGGTAAAATATGGCAATAGTAGATTTTAAGAATGTTTCAAAGATTTATAAAGTGGGAGACCTAGAATTTAAAGCACTTGATAATGCTTCATTTGAATTAAATGAAGGAGAACTAGTAGTAATACTTGGACCAAGTGGTGCTGGTAAATCAACACTTTTAAATATGCTAGGTGGTCTTGATAATCCAACAAGTGGAAAAATAATAGTAGAAGGAAAAGATATTTCAGAATTAAAAAACAATGAACTTGCTGAATATAGAGCAAGTCATGTTGGATTTGTTTTTCAGTTCTATAATTTAATTCCAACTCTAACAGTTCATGAAAATGTAACTTTAGTTAAAGAAATAGCAAAAGAACCTCTTTCCGCAACTAAAATGTTAGAAGAAGTTGGCTTAAAAGATCATTATAAAAAATTTCCATCAGAATTATCAGGTGGTGAACAACAACGTGTTTCAATTGCTAGAGCACTAGCAAAGAATCCTAAAATATTACTTTGTGATGAACCAACAGGAGCTCTTGACTCTGAAACTGGTGTAATGGTATTAAAGTTATTACTAAAGATGGCTAGAGAATATAATAAAACAATAGTTATAGTTACACATAACTCTAATATCGCCGAAATCGCAGATAAAGTTATTAGAGTTAGAAGTGGCAAGATTCAATCAATAGATATAAATAAGAACCCTAAAAATGTAGATGAAGTGGAGTGGTAATATGTTATTTAAGAAGATGCTTAGAACATTAGGCCGCTATAAAGCACAATTCATCTCAATGATCATAATGATTGCTTTAGGTGTTGGTATATTTGCTGGTTTTAGTGGCGAATGGTATACAATAAAAAAAGATAGTAAATATTTCTATGATTTAACAGGATTTTCTGATTATAGAATTATGAATTCAGAAGGTTTTAGCCAAAGTGATTTAGATAAAGTATTAAAAATTGATGGAATTGATAAAGCAAGTCTTTATTTAAAAGTTGATAGTAGTGCAAGTGATGGAGATAAAGTAACACTTAATACTACTACTAATATGGAAGTATCAGGCTTTACAGTAACTAAAGGTAAAGAGTATGATGAAGCTAATGTTGATGGCATATGGCTTTCTGATATGTATGCTAAAGCTAATAAAATTAATCTAAATGATGAATTCAAATTAAAGTATAAAGGCTTAGAATTAAATTTAAAAGTAGAAGGTTTAATCAAATCAAGCGAATACTTAATTTGTGTAACTGATAAAACACAACTTATGCCAGATTTTAAAAATATGGGATATGGTTATGTAACTAGTAAAACAATAGAAAAAGCGTTAGGTATGCCTTTTTATTCACAAATAAATGTTATATCAAGTTTGGATAAAGAAACATTTGAAAAAAATGTATTTAGTGCATTAGAGAATTCTTATTTACTTGTAACTAAAAATGAGGCTATAAGCTATAGCGAAGTAAAAGGAGAAATAAATGAAGGAAAAACTATGGCTAGTTTAATTCCTGTATTATTCTTAGCAATAGCAATGCTTACAATGATTACAACAATGCATAGACTAACAGTTAATGAAAAGATGCAAATAGGAATTTTAAAAGCCTTAGGATTTAAAGATAGAAAGATTATAGTCCACTATTCAAGTTATGCTTTATTTATAGGTTTACTTGGATCAGTATTTGGTATAGGATTAGGCTATGTTTTATGTTGGTACATTATGAATCCTCATGGACCTATGGGTACATACTTTGATTTGCCAAGATGGAATTTATATATGCCTTGGTATGTATGGGTAGCAATTATAATTATGAATATAGTTTTAACATTTGTAGGATATGCATCTGTTAAAAAGATATTAAAAGGAAGTGCAGCTGATGCCTTAAGACCTTATACACCAAAGAAGATGAAACCATTATTAATTGAAAAAACAAAATGGTTCCATAAAAGAAGATTTGCTTTTAGATGGAATATTAGAGATGTATTCCGCCATAAAGCTAGAAGCTTAATGTCTATAATTGGTGTAGTTGGTTGTACATTGCTTTTAGTTGCAACATTTGGGGTAAAATACTTATTACATAGTTTTGTAAGTGATTATTATGAAAAGCCAATGAATTATGAGGTACGTATTAATTTAAGTGATGAGACAAATAATGAAAAAGCGCTTGAAATAGCGAATACTTACTCAGGTGATTTAACAAGTACAACACCAATATTAATTAATGATAAAGTATATTCAATAGAAGTATATAATATAGAAAATAATTTAATTTCTATATTAGATATGAATACAAAGCCAATTAAAAATGTAAGTAATAGTGGAGCTTATCTACCTAATAAATTAGCAAGTGAGCTTAAGAAAAAGGCTGGAGATAAAATAACTATTAAATCATTTACTACAGGCTTAGAATATGAAATAGAAGTAATTGAAGTAACAAGAAGCTTAACTGGTAATATTGTTATTACTAGCGATTATGCAGATGAAATAGGTTTAGCGCATAAATATAATTGTATTTATACAAAGGAAAAGAATATTCCAGTTAATGAATATATTGAAAGTGTACAAACTAAAAAAGATATAATTAATTCATTCTCATCTATTATGGAAGTACTTGATGTAATGGTTGTATTACTTGCAATGGCATCTGTAATTCTTGGAATAGTTGTATTATATAATTTAGGAATCTTAAGTTATATGGAGCGATTTAGAGAGCTTGCTACTTTAAAAGTATTAGGATTTAAGGATAAAAAGATTACAAGTCTTCTTGTAACACAAAACATGTGGATGACTCTATTTGGAATGGTACTTGGTGCACCACTTGGTGTATGGATCTTAAAAGTATTAATGGATTTACTTGCTAGTGATTATGATATAAAACTAAAGTGCGATCCAAGAATGTTTATATATAGTTTCATATTAGTATTATTGACTAGTCTATTCGTATCATATATGGTTGCTAGAAAGAATAAGCATATTAATATGGTAGAAGCACTTAAAGCTGAATAAGAATAGTCCAAGCTTTGGACTATTTTTACAGGCTAAAATAAATTTATCATTTTATTTGATTATTAATAAAAAAAATAATAAAATATAAATGTGTTAGCAACTGCTAACAATTTATTTTGAGATATATGTTAGCAAACGCTAACAAATTGGAGAGATTATATGTGTAGAAAATTAGAAGAACTATTAGCCTTTCATAGTGCGCCTGCATTATGTGGACTTAAAGCATCAAATTTAATTAGTTTAAATAAAAATAATTTTATGCAAGATATTAATCAATTAAATAAGATGTATAATCCAAATGTGTTTTTTACGTATTTAAAAGTATCATACAATCATTCTTTATTACTAGTATTTAAAAGAAAAATACTAGAGGAACATTTATTAAAAGAAGACAATAAAAAATTTTTAGAATCATTAGGTTATACGGTAAGCGATAATATATTTGATTATATTGAGGAGTTAAAGAAAAGGATAAATAAAAGCAATGATTTCCCACATGAAATAGGGGTATTCTTAGGATATGATTTGCTTGATACAGTAGAGTTTATTAAAGGTAATAGAAATCCACTACTTAAGGGATTATGGAATGTTTATTATGATGCATATAATAAACAAATTATCTTTGATAAATATAATAGATGTAAAGACTGTGTTATAAGGTTGGTTAATAAAGGTTTCTCAATAGAAAACTTTATGAAATAGAAAGGAGAACATATGAATAAAATTATAGTTTATTGGAGTGGTACAGGTAATACTGAAGCTATTGCTAATAAGATTAAATCTGATTTAGGATGTGAGGCAGTAAGTGTATCTGGTATTAGTGCACTTGATGCATCTAAGTTTGATCTAATTATTCTAGGATGCCCATCTATGGGAAGCGAAGAATTAGAAAGCGATGAATTTCAACCATTCTATAATGAATTAATGACACTTGCCAAAGGGAAGAAGTTTGCTTTATTCGGTTCATACGGCTGGGGAGACGGTGAATGGATGAGAAATTGGCAAGATGATCTAGTTAGTCTAGGTGGACAGTTACTATGCGATGGTTTAATCGCAAATGGTGATGATTCTGCTATAGATTTAAATAGTTATAATGCATTTATTAGTGCATTAAAATAAACTCTCTTTACTCTAAAAGAAGCAGCAAGGTTCTCCTTGCGCTTCTTTTACTTAAAAAAGGTTTAATTGGAGGATTTTATGAAAAAGGAAGGATCATTTAAGTTTGTTTTTAGACAAGCAAAAAGCAAAAAAATATACTATATATTTTCTATTCTTTTTGCGATTATCAGAATGGTTTTAGAAATAATACCATTTATGATGTTACCAGAGATTATTGATAAGATTATTGCTGGTGAAAATAATACAAATTATTATTTATTAAGATTTAGTATTATATTTGTTTTATTATTCTTATCTCTTATATTTAAATATATTTCAACATCCCTATCTCATAAAGCGACATTTGCTTGCCTAGCAAATATTAGATATGATATGTTAGATAAATTATCTAAAATGAGTTTAGGTGATATTGAAAAAATATCAGTTGGTAAGATGAAAAATATTGTAATAGATAGAGTTGATAAACTAGAAACAACTATGGCTCATATCATTCCTGAGGTTACAAGTTGTTTAGTAGGTATAATAATCTTGGGCGTTTATTTATTTGGCTTTATCGATTATAGATTAGGTTTTGCTGGATTAATAAGTATTGTTCTAGGATTTTTCTTTATGTCATTTATGTATATTGGGAATAAGAAGATGTTCCAAAATGCAATGGATAAAACAAATATCTTAAATAGTACTGCCGTTGATTATATCAATGGTATAGAAGTAATTAAGGTATTTGGTAAAGAAAAAGATTCATATGAGAAATTTAAGACTGCAGCTCATGATGGTGCATATTGCTTTATCGATTGGCAAAAGAAATGTAATTTATGGTTCGCAATAGGCTTTTCTATAGCTCCAGCAGTACTTCTTGGAGTATTACCTATAGGAAGCTATATGCTAATGAAGGGACTTGTTACAATTTCTGATTTTATTATGGCTATAATCACATCTGTTGCTATTATTGCCCCAGTTATTATAGTATTCTCATATCAAGATGATCTAGCAAAAGTAGGAATAATTATTAAAGAAGTTAATACTATATTAGAAGCTAAAGAATTGGTTAGACCAAGTGAGTTAAAAGAAGAAATTAAAAATACAGAAATAGAAATTAATAATATATCATTTGCTTATGAAGATAAAAATGTTATTGATAATGTAAGCTTAGATATTAAAAAAGGAGAATTTGTTGCTTTAGTTGGACCATCGGGTGCAGGTAAATCAACTTTAGGAAAGTTAATTGCATCATACTATGATGTTAATAAGGGTGAAATAAATTTAGGTGGAATAAATATTAAAGATATACCTCTAGCAACATATAATAAATATATTTCTTATGTTAATCAAAACAACTATTTATTTAATATGGATATATTAGAAAATATTAGAGTCGCAAAACCAAATGCTACAGATGAAGAAATTATAGAAATATGCAAAAAATGTGGTTGCCACGACTTTATCATGAACTTAGAAAATGGCTATCATACAGTTGTAGGTTCAAAGGGTGGTCATATTTCTGGTGGTGAAAGACAAAGAATAACTATTGCAAGAGCAATGTTAAAGGATGCTCCAATAATTATACTTGATGAAGCTACAGCTTATACAGACCCAGAAAATGAAGTAATTATTGAGCGTGCTATTTCAAGCTTAGTTAAAGATAAAACATTAATTGTAATTGCTCATAGACTATCAACAATCGTTAATGCAGATAAGATAGTTGTAATAAATGATGGTAAAATCGTTGAAAGTGGAAAACAAGAAGAATTATTAAAGATGAATGGATTATATAAGAAGATGTGGCAATTACATATAGAAGCCAAAGATAAGGAGGAAAAATTATGTTAAAAACATTTATTAAATTCCTTAAATTCTGTGGAAAGAGAAATAAAAGATTATTTATTATATCTTTAATAGTAAGTTTATTATTTGCTTTATTTGATGTTATTAAATTTGCTTGTATTTATATAGCAATTGATGCATATTTAAAAGGAACTTTATCTAATAATACTATATTAGAAATATTAGGATTACTTGGTGTAAGTATTGTTGGTATGTCAGTATGTAAATATATATCTACATTATTACAATGTATCGCAGGCTATACAACTGGAGCTAATAAGAGAATTGAAATTGCAGAACATTTAAGATATATGTCAATGGGTTATTATAATGAAAATTCACTAGGATATATTACTGGAGTTACAACTAATGCAATGGAAAACTTTAGCGATGTAGCAACCCGTGTAGTAATGATGGTATCTGATGGTTTCTTACAAACAATAGTTATTACATTGATGTTATTCTTTATGGACTATAGAATTGCTTTAATTGTTGTTGGTGTAATTGTTCTATTCTTAATAATTCAAGTATTACACCAAAGAGAAGGTAGAAAATTATCACCATATAAGGATAAGGCTGATAATCATTTAATAGAAGATGTGCTAGAATTTTCTGAAGGAATATCAGAAGTTAAATCATATAATTTAGTAACTGATGCTAAATCAAAAATATATAACTCAATTGAAGAAAACAAAAATATAAACACAAAGATGGAAATTAAGTTTGGAGTATTTGATATTTTTGAAGGTGGAGTTATGAAGCTTGGTACTGTTTTAATATCTATTATATCTATTTTGTTATACTTTAATGGTAGTCTACCTCTAGTAAATACATTAGTAATAATATTAACTTCATTCTTGATATTTAGCGGACTACAAAGATGTGGATCATTCTCATCATTAATCAAATTAGTAGATATGACTATTGATAAAGCTAATAATATATTAAGTAGTGAAACAATGAATACTAAAGGTGCTGATTATGTCATTAATAAGCCATTAATTGAAGTTAATAATGTTAGATTTAGTTATGAAAATAAAGAAGTAATTAGGGATATGAGTTTTAAAATATTACCTAATACTAAAACTGCAATTGTAGGACCTTCTGGTGGTGGTAAAACTACTATGGCAAAATTAATCGCAAGATTCTTTGATGTAGATAGTGGTAGTATTACACTTGATGGTAAAAACATAAAAGATTATAGTATTGATTCACTTATGAAAAACTTTAGTTTTGTTTTCCAAAATGTATATTTATTTAATGATACAATCAAAAACAATTTAAAATTTGGAAAAGATGATGCGACTGATGAGGAAATAATAGATGCTTGTAAAAGAGCTTGCTGTCATGACTTTATCATGAGTTTAGAAAATGGATATGATACAGTTATTACTGAAGGTGGTAATTCACTTTCTGGTGGTGAAAAACAGCGTATTTCTATTGCTCGTGCAATTTTAAAAGATGCTCCTATTATCATCTTAGATGAAGCTACAGCTAATATAGATGTTGAAAATGAAGCTTTAATTATTAAGGCATTTAATGAACTTACAAAAAATAAAAATT